>Ga0256404_1000969_pt1 | contig 72738 bp, 68 predicted proteins | sample RumenRJG_01DNA_FD_185990 | JGI IMG/M metagenome (GOLD analysis project Ga0256404, IMG submission 185990) | Bovine rumen microbial communities from Lethbridge, Alberta, Canada - RJG_01 | ecosystem: Host-associated > Mammals > Digestive system > Stomach > Rumen | place: Canada: Alberta | collected...
TTGCAACACTAAGATAAGTGAAAATTCTGACATGGCAAAATCCTGGGCAACTTTTTGTTGCTCAGGAACTTATAAATAAAGTTAAATTATAGTGTTGCGGAATTAAGGTCTTCATCATACGCTTCAAGATTCTTCTTCACACGATTGCGACGACGTTCGCTCTTGGGCTTGTAGCCAATAAACTTGTAGAGAGAGGTCATGGGGATTATCACTCCTCTATTATTATAGGCATCTTTAAGGTCGTATTCGAGAAGAATGTTGTCGGGAAGGTCGAACTTCTTCTTGTTCTTTATATTGGCGCTATCGCCTATCACAACCACCTCTTGGAGTCGTTCTATAAGGCATTTCATGCGGATGACAGAAGGGATGCTGTCGGCATTTATCTCTATTGACTTATAGGTCTTGCAGGTGAGCAGGATCTTGCCTGACACCTTTGGCACCATGGCTATTCCGACAAGGGTGGTATAGGCAAGGGTATCGCCATTCTGGGTGAAGGCGGCATACGGTACGGGTTCGCGAGTGTCGGTATCAATCACGCTAATCATCTGCTGCGCCCGTATAGGCGTAACAGTAAGAAGAAATATGATTATGAGTACGGGATTCTTCATTATTTATACAGATAAAAGATTCTGCTTTTCGCCTTTTGAACTTAAACTGCTAATTCTTGCCGTATGCTTCAAGATTCCTTTTTACACGATTTCGTCGCTGCTCGCTTTTGGGTTTATAGCCGAAGAGTCGGATAATAGCATCTATGCCAATGCCAGCACCTCCTTCGCCAAGCCAGTCTCTTGGTTTTCGGGCTTTGAACTGATCATTATAATCCCATTTTTCGTGTTTACGTTTTACCTTGTCTTTATCGCCAATAACCGTTATCTCATCCAGTTGCTCTAATTCACTTTTCAGATGTATGACACCGGGTATACTATCGGAATTGAATGTTACGCCCTTATAGTCATGACATACAATCTTGATTTTTCCACTTACCTTTGGCAGCATGGCTATACCTTCGGGCGAGGTGTAGGCTATGGTGTCGCCATCATGAATGAAGTAAGCACGCCAAATGGGGTTGCGAGTGTCCTGATCGATAACACTTATCATCTGTTGGGCACGGATGCTGGTGGTGATGAAAATGAGTTGTAAGATAATGATGATTCTCATATCATGTTACTTGTCATTTGGCTGTGGGGCGGGTTCGGCTTTATCGAAAGCTTCAAGATTTTTCTTCACTCGTTCTCGGCGTCTCTCGCTTGCAGGCCTATAGCCAAAGATTCGGAAGATAGCACCGAGGTCGCCTCCTGCACCCGCATATTTCCCTTGGATTCTATCATAACCGCTTTTATCAGTAAATTTGTCTCGGAGACCCATTTTTCCGAAGACGAACACCTCGTCAAGTTTCTTTATCTCGCTCTTGAGACGGATAACAGGAGGTATGCTATCGGCTATGAATATCATGGACCTATAGTCATACGCCGTGACGGTTACAATGCCTGAGCGCTTTGGAACCATGGCTATGCCCTGAGGAGAGGTATAGGCTATGGTATCGCCATCCAGTATGAAGAGGGCATTCCCAATAGGGTCATGCGTGTCATCATCAATGACACTTATCATCTGCTGCGCCCGAAGATGGAGGGCGAAGGAGGTAAGGATAAGCAGAATGAGTATCTGTTTCATGCTTGTGAGTTTAGTCTAAAGTCGAAAGTCAACAGTCAAAGGTCTTTTCGCCATTTGCCATTTCTTATTCGAGAGCAAAATTAAAATAATTCCTTGACCCTTGCAAGACGCGAGTATCATAAACAGCTATATTTATGCGTTTTTAACGCGAGTTTTAATATTGATTTACATGAATTTGCGGATATTAGAATAATGTTACATTTTTTAGTGAAGATATAGGATATTTCATTAAACGCAAAGATGCAAAGGCGCAGAGGATTTATTTCAGAACACGGAAAACACGGAACAAACGAAATTTATTGTCGAGACCACAGATATTTGGGATTTTTTCGCAAGGCTCAACAAGCTAAAGCAAGTGACGACGATGACATAGAAATTAACCCCTGAAAAAATTAATGAGATATTAATGTGTCATTAGTGAGAATTAATGTCTCCTCACGGAGTGAAACGTATAATGCCCGTTAATACCACATTAATTTCGCATTAATATTATGTTACTGAATTTTTCTGGATTAAATTTTCTGGTCATCGTCATTAATTTTTGTTCCGAGGAAAAAGGAGCGCAAGCTCCTAATGAGCATATTCTTTGGAGAGAAGGGGGATTAAACGAGAATCAGCCGGAGCAACGCCTTGCTCCGACTGATTGGTTTAAGTGGGTCTTTCCACCTTGTAGTAATAGTATTGACAGTATAAACTAAAATCGTAAATGTGTGGAAACTTAATCTTACATAACTAAACCTAAACTAAAATAGAATACATTTGCCTAAACTCATGAAACTTTTTGTTCCTAATAACTTAAACCTGAATAAATCTATTCACCTTCTTTAATAGAAGCTAAACCTAATGCTATATATTGTTGTTTCTTATTTTACAAGAATTGAAGTGAGAACAGCACCTGCTACTGCACCTGCAATCACAGCACCTGTATTGTTATGGTGATGATGACGCTCTACAACTACTGGGCGCTCTACCACTACTGGACGCTCAACTACAACCGGACGCTCAACTACAACCGGACGCTCAACTACAACCGGACGCTCAACAACTACTGGTGCGTGATGATGATGATGACGATGGTGTGGAGCTACCACTACAGGAGCGTGGTGGTGATGATGATGACGATGGTGTGGTGCAACAGCTACAGGGGCGTGATGATGACGATCGTGATGACGCATCTCTATTCTGTCGTGATGACGATCATGATGGCGCTGTGCTGAAACTGTACCTGCGCAGAAGAATGCCATTACTGCTACGAGAGTGATAATATATCTTTTCATAATTGTAAATTTTAAAGTGTTATCATCAGAACTATCTCTGATTTATTAATGTTAATGAACTCTGTCGCGACTCGGCTGATCTCAAGCAAACTTGACTCTGCTTTTCGTTGCTTCATCGTTTCTGAGAGCAAAAGTACTGCGAAAAATTGAATTTCCAAATTGTTTATCCCTATTCGGGAGGGGAATCTCCCTAAAGCATGAGAGGGGATTTCCTCAAGAATAACGTAAACCATTATATTTCAACAAAATAAGCATTATTTCCTTTCCAGTTTTTTTTATTATATTTATCAAGAATTTGAGAATTAGAGAAGTTTTAGCTCGACGGCCGAAGGGAAAGTCAAAATTGAATTAATGCGAAAGAGAGAATTTGCTACTTGCGTAGCATTGGGGAATAGTCTTGATTGGCAGGAGCGTAAGCGACATTTCTCAAATTCTTCAAAATTCAAAAAAGAAATTCTCAAATTCTCTAATTCTTGAAATTAAATTATATTAATCTTATTGTTTGCATCCCTACGGTTGCGATTCATTTCTTTTACCCTAAAATTCGCTTTGATGCGTACAATTATGTAAAAACAAGCGTTTTATTTGGATTTTTGTGAAAAATAATGTAATTTTGCGACAAAATACAAATTAGTTCATAGTACATAATTCATAGTCCATAGTTGATTCGCGTATCGCTAAGGCACACCATGATAACTATGAACTATGCATTATGAACTATGAACTAAAAAACTATGTTGCGAAGAATCAGAATTCTACTTGCCGTAATTTTCTTTGTTGGCATCACGTTGCTATTCCTTGATTTCTCAGGAACGGTACAGCCATGGCTCGGTTGGATGGCGAAGTTGCAGTTCCTGCCAAGTGTACTGGCTCTGAATGTCATCTCCATTATCGTGGTACTGGCACTCACCTTGCTTGTCGGAAGACTGTACTGCTCGGTCATCTGTCCGTTAGGTGTTATGCAGGATGTGTTTGCCTGGATAGGTAAACTGCCACTCTTCCGTAAGAACAAGAAAACGAAGATGGCAAACAAATACTCGTACTCAAAGCCTAAGACATGGTTGCGCCTTAGTGCTTTAGGTGCTATGGTCGTTATGCTCTTGGCAGGCTTCAACGCAGGTTTCATGCTCATCGCACCATATAGTGCGTATGGCAGAATCGTATCTTCTGCACTTCAACCTATATATATAGGTATAAACAATATGCTTGCTACATGGGCAGAGAGTAATGACAGCTACGCTTTCTATCAAGTGGAACAGCACAACAATCCTGTTGCGCTGTATGTTATAGCAGGTGTTTCGGCACTTGTGTTGTTCATACTTGCTTTCAGAAACGGCCGTACATATTGCAATACCATCTGCCCTGTGGGTACTGTACTTGGCTATGTCAGCAAGTATTCCCTATTCAAGATTAGTGTAGATGAGAGCAAGTGCATAAAGTGCGGCTTGTGCGCAAAGAACTGTAAGGCAGCCTGTATCGACGTACAGAAGGGTGAGCCAGTAAAGATTGACTATACCCGTTGCGTGGATTGCGGTAATTGCGAGTTAGCTTGTGCGAAGAATGCGATAAGTCTTGGGCATGCAGCCCCTAACCCCAACCCTTCCCCCGCCCGGGGGCAGGGAGTAGATAGTACTTCTAATCAAACTGATAGCGAACAAAATGTAACCACTCCCCTCCCCCGAGCGGAGGAAGGGTCGGGGATAGGGGCTGAGGATGCCTCCATCTCCCGCCGCAGCTTCATCGGCATTCTTGGCTTGACTGCCGCTGCTGCCATAAATGCTCAGGAGAAGACTACGGATGGCGGTTTTGCAGCTATCGAGGACAAGCAGATTCCGAAGCGCAAGACACCTCTCACACCTCCAGGCTCAATATCTGCCCGTAACTTACAGAGGAAGTGTACAAGTTGTCAGCTCTGTATAAGCAACTGCCCTAATGGTGTGCTGCGTCCAAATACATCCTTGGAAGGATTCATGCAGCCTGTTATGGAATACGAGAAGGGCTATTGCCGCCCAGAGTGTACACGATGCTCTCAAGTATGTCCTGCAGGTGCTATCCGTCCAATAACCGTTGAGGATAAGCCGGCAATTCAGATAGGTCATGCCGTTTGGGTGAAGAAGAACTGCATACCACTAAGAGATGGCAAGACGTGCGGTAACTGTGCAAGCAAGTGTCCTGTAGGCGCTATCCAGATGGTGCCTCTCGACAAGTCTTACAAGTTGAACGAGGAAGGCAAATGGGTAGATGCCGAGGGCAGACCTATCAGGGAACGTGAAGTTCTGCGTATTCCTGTTGTAGATACCGAAATCTGCATCGGTTGCGGTGCTTGCGAGAACCTATGTCCAGCACGTCCGTTCAGCGCTATCTATGTAGAAGGACATGAGGTGCATAAGGAAATCTGATCATCTACCATTTACCATGTACAATGTACAATTTATGGCAATCACGACCTTAGTATTTTGAATGTTGTACACGGTAAATAGAAAATGTAGAAATGATGAAATGAAAATTGTACATTGTAAATGGGAACTTGCTTTAGCTTGATGAGCTTCAGCGAATAAATTGTACATAAAGTTATGAAACATATAAATAGACGTGACTTCTTAAAGATTTCCGGTACGGCGGCTGCGGCTGTTGCTCTGGCATCTTGTAAAAATAATGCAAATTCCGAGTTGGGCGATGTAGATCCTATGGGGCATCATACGGATCCTGTGCCTACGGGTAAGATGACATACCGCACCAATCCTAACAATAACGACCGCGTGAGTCTGTTGGGATATGGCTGGATGCGTTTGCCTATGCTTCCTGTTGAACCGACCAAAGACCAGAGCAATCCACCAGAGGAACAGATTGATCAGGAGCAGGTCAATAGGCTGTGTAAATACGCCCTTGATCATGGCGTGAATTATTTTGATACCAGTCCTGCGTATGTGCGTGGTAAGAGTGAGGCTTCTCTCGGAACAGCCCTCAAGGCAAGTGGCTATGACCGTAAGAGCTATTTCATAGCAACAAAACTCTCTAACTTCGCTCCTGAGCAGCAGTCGCATGAGGCAGGTGTGAAGATGTTCCAGAACTCGCTAAAGTATCTCCAGACCGACTATATCGACTATCTCCTGCTTCATGCACTTGGTGGCGGCGGATTGGAAACGTTCAAAAGGCGATACCTTGACAATGGCATACTCGACTATCTTGTAGAGCAGCGTAAGAAGGGCGTTATCCGTCAGTTGGGATTCTCATATCATGGCGATATGGAGTTCTATGATTATATGCTCTCGCTTCACGACAAGTACCATTGGGACTTCGTTCAGATTCAGATCAACTATGTGGATTGGAATCACTCTGACGGCAAGCATCTGTATGAGGAACTGGAGAAGCGTAACATACCGGGCATCGTAATGGAGCCTCTTCTTGGCGGTCGTTTGTCAAAGGTGCCAGATCACGTAGTAGCTCACCTGAAACAGCGTGAGCCTGATAATAGCGTGGCTTCATGGGCATTCCGCTATTGCGGTACTAAGCCAAACATCCTCACCGTACTTTCTGGCATGACCTATATGGAGCACCTTGAGGATAATATACGCTCATTCGGTCCTCTGAAACCTCTGACTAAGGAAGAGGTGGATTGGCTTGAGGGCGAGACAGCTACTCTCATCAAGAGCTACCCTACCGTACCTTGCAACGACTGTAAATATTGTATGCCATGTCCCTACGGCGTGGATATCCCTGGCATTTTCGTTCACTATAACAAATGCGTGAACAAGGGTAATGTGCCAGAGAGCATGGAGGCAGAGAACTACGAGCAGGCTCGCAGAATCTATCTCGTAAGCTATGACCGCTCTGTCCCTAAGCTTCGTCAAGCCGACCATTGTATCGACTGCCGTCAATGTAATCCTCATTGTCCGCAGAATATCGACATCCCAAGACAGCTCGCCCGCATCAACGAGTTTGTGGAGAAGCTGAAACAGAACAAACTATAAAAGCCCCCCCCTTACCCCTCCCATAAAGGGAGGGGAGTAATTACAATTATTCATTTACGGGGGTGGATATAAAAAAATAATAATATAAAATCGCCCGATAATACCCTCAAACGAAAAAACTATATACTCCCCTCCCTTTACGGGAAGTCCGATGTTGATAACATCGGAGTATGTGTCAGGGGTTTGGGGGTGGGTCTCTTACTATGCACAACCTACTTTTCATTGGCGGTCTCGGCACCACCGAACTTATTATCATCGTACTTGTAGTCCTCCTTCTCTTTGGAGGCAAGAAGATTCCTGAACTCATGCACGGCATGGGTAAGGGCGTTCGCTCATTCAAGGATGGAATGAACGAGGTTAGTGATAACCTGAAGATGGAGGATAAAAAAGAAGAGGAAGAAGAAAAAAAATAAGAACAGCCCTTATCCCCAACCCTTTCCCCGCTCGGGGCAAGGGAGTGGTTACATTTTCTCGCTATGGGCTATTCCTTTAGCGACTTTTACTATCTTGCTCCCTTCCCCCGGGCGGGGGAAGGGTCGGGGATAGGGGCTTCTGTTAGTCTTGCCTATGACCTTCTGGGAACATCTTGAAGAACTGCGTGGCAGCATCTTGCGGTCGCTGGCAGTCGCTATGGTGTTTGCGTTGCTCGCCTTTGGATTCAAGGACGAGCTGTTTTTCGTTGTGCTTGCCCCAAAGGATCCTACGGTACAGCTCATCAATACCGAACTGACTTCCCAGTTCATGATCCACATGATGGTATCGTTCTATGCCGGTATCATTATGGCAGCTCCCTATATCATTTATGAGCTGTATAAGTTCATATCCCCAGGACTCTATCAGCAAGAGAAACGATATGCCGTGAGGATAGTAACGAGCGGATATGTTATGTTCATGGCGGGCTTGGTATTCAGCTATTTCGTGGTATTTCCGTTCACATTCCGTTTCTTAGGCAACTATCAGGTATCGGCAGATGTGGAGAATATGATATCCCTATCATCATATATCGACACTTTCGTGATACTCTCCCTAATGCTTGGTGTAGTGTTCGAGTTGCCTGTAGTGTCGTGGTTCCTTGGCAAGTTAGGACTACTCAACCGAGAACTGATGCACAAATACCGCCGTCATGCCATCGTGTTTATCCTTATCGTGGCTGCATTCATCACGCCAACCTCCGATGCCTTTACACTAATGATAGTATCACTACCTATCTATATATTGTACGAACTGAGTGCCTACGTAGTGCCAAAGAAAACGGCCTCTCCCCCCGCCCTCTCCCGTAGAGAGGGAGCCGGAGAGCCCAATCTCAATTAACACTTGCGAAGCTTGATGAGCTTTAGCGAATAATTAATAATTAATAATTAACATGCCTTTCGCGATTATACAATCGAACATCAGGTCACATACTCCGATGTTATTAACATCGGACTACCCGTTCGGGAAGGCTTGGTTAGGCTTATAATCAAAATGCCTTTACGCTCCGGCTCCCTCTCTACGGGAGAGGGCGGGGGGAGAGGCCTTATTTTTCATTCTATGCTAACATTAGAGGAAATAAAAGATAGCATTCTTAATGATTTATCCCAAAGAATGACACAGAGCGGAATCATGTTCCGTATCTTTGGCAGGGCAAAGAGTATCCGTTCCCTTGAGCATAAGATGCAGATAAAGGGCGATAAATATCGTGCTGGAGACAAGATACAGGATATGATAGGTATCAGAATCGTACTGTATTTCTCTGAGGATGTGGAGGCTATGGAGATGTACCTTTGCAATGGCGGTCTTGTGGATCGTTCGGTTGACGACCTTGACGTCTCTACTTTCCGTCCGCAGAGGCTTAACCTCGTGAAGAAGATTCCGCAGAAGTATGTGGAAGACTTCCGTGCAGCCTTGCCAAAGGAATATGCGCCTTATCTCGATGATACGCTTGAGATTCAGATCCGTACCGTGTTCTCAGAAGGCTGGCACGAGGTAGAGCACGATCTGCGATATAAATGCAAGAAAGACTGGGAAGGCTATGACTCGTTCTCCAGACAGTTGAATGGCGTTATTGCCACTCTCGAAACCGCCCAATGGAGCATGGGTGCTATCTTCCATGAGATGGCGCAGAAGAACCTTGTGAACGGCAATTATCATGCCATGCTTCGCAACAAACTCCTTCTTCGCTTTGCCGATGATGACCTCTCCGAGCCTTTGAAGAAATATCTTGATGAGCATAGCGATATTGCAAGACAGTTGTACCAAACTGACCGAATGGTGTTCCTCATGGCTCTTCTCAATCACGAGACCCCAATACCATTACTCTATGATAATGCTGTATTCCTCATTAATCGTATTGACATAATGGATGAAGGCATACAGAATCTCGAAAGCGATGTTTTCCGCAAAGCGTTTGAGAAGTTCATTACGCATTAACATAACGTCAGTTCGACGACTTGCTTCAGTTTGATGAGCTTCAGCGAATAATTCAAGACTGCGAGGGCTGAACGTCGAAGAGGTCGGCGGCCGAAGGGAAAGCCAAAGCCCGACACCTAATAGGGCAGTCCGTAAGGGCTGTTATTCTATAGATGCGTGATTAAAGGAGCGCTGTAAGTGCGACACCTGAAGACTTTAGGTGTCGGTCCTTCAGACCTCATTCCCCCTATATCGACAAATATAACAGCCCTAACGGACTGCCCTATTAGGTATCGCTCCTTCAGAGCTCTTTCAACCACATGATAGTCAACAATATACAACTGAATAAATTTTTCGCTAAGGCTCAACAAGCTACGCAAGTCGTCGAACTCACGTTAACATATGTTCGGAAAATAAATTCCTTTGAGGATTTCAATTATCTCAATACTCTACCTCCGTTCCAGGTCCGTTCCAGGTCCGTTGTAAGTCCGTTCCAAATCCCATTCACAAATGGGCGATAGAGTGTGGGTGCAGTGGAGGAGCATAAAAGGCTTAATAATCATAGGAGAGAAAGTGAACGCTAAGAGGTGCAAGTGAAAAAATCAAGAGAGTTGAAAGAGGGGGGTGCACTTTTAATAAAAAAACGACTTATATACATTGACTATCAATGATTTACGTTTAGTGCACCTCCCCCCTTAAAACAAGTGCACCCTATCTCCCTGTTTTAGGGGGGAGGTGCACGCTTTGTTATCTTTTGATTATCAGGGCGTTATATGGCTAAAATTGGTAAAAGTGCACCCCCCTCTTTCAACTCTCTTGATTTTTTTTTCAAAGCAAGGGTATTACACCAAATTTATTACATCCATCATGCCCTGATTTTCTCCTTCAAATCATCGCTCTTTCCTACGTTCTTTCTGCCTTCACAGTAGGTCCGTTCCAGGTCCGTTGTAAGTCCGTAGATACTCCATCGATGGAAGCGAACCCAGAGCGAAGGCATAGCGAAGGGAGAGCTATTAAATAGCGAGATAGTATGAAGTACCCCCATGATTTGGTTATTCCCCAATAAGCGGAAACCATAAAAAACACTTTTTTTGAAGATATTTCGCAAATTTTTTGCAGTTTAACAAATATTTTGCTATTTTTGCAACTGAAACCAGTTAGTCCTTCGTGGGCTAGCGGGGTTAGCAGACGAGTTCTGCAAACGAGGCATAAGCCTCAAGACATATTGAAAGGACGTTTACAAACGTTTATCTTCTGTTATCGAAATCTGGTAAATTTCACATACTACAAGAAGATTGCGCAACTAACGTCCACGTGGGTGATTTTATTCTCAAGTCGCTCACGTTAATACTATACCCATATCTTTGTGAGTATCGTTATTGACGTGTATGTGTACTTCTGCATAATTCCCTCTCGGCGTGGGCTAACTGGTTGCTTATCTTTGTAGTATAGGTTTACCAGAGCCACGATAACGAGATAAGCAGAAGTACAGCGACCCACGTCTTTTTTATTAACCTTAACGGTCGAATCATGGGGAGAGCTATAGACCTTGTTTTAATATTATGATTATCTTTAAAATTCACAAAAGTTGTTTATTAGGATTGCTCCTAATAATGTTTGCAGGATTACAGTCATTTGCTCAGAAAAGCTATGCGCCAAAGACTTCAGACATTGATAATGCGCAGTCAAATTACAAGTCTTTAGATGATTATATTGCCAGTTCTACTATTACTATAGCGAACAACCCCGAAGACGATGGTGACAAATACATCAATCCAATTATCGATAATATAACAAAAGTATATATTGATTTGACAAAAGGCTCTACAAATGGCATGTACTGTTATCTTGGAATTGACGATTATGAGAAAACTAAAAGTATTGTTTTTTCATCAATATATGCACAATCCACTTCTGCTATTAATATTTTTATTAATAATAAACCTTATAATATAAGGACTTTAGCAGAAAACGGAATATTCGCTTGGCTGTATTACAATCCCCAAAACCATAATGAAGTTATTATTGACGTAAAGGAATATTACGGTCGAGTTGGATATATAAAAAAATGGCAAAAAAATTTTAGAACCTCCTTTATTGTAAACATAGTAACAAAACCAAACGGAATAGATCTCATTGACAAAATGCCATACACAATAGAAGAATCAACAGATGTATATCCGTATATCAACTACATAAGGACATTTGGCAATACGAACTGGCAGGCTCTTTACATCCCATTCTCTATGTCATATAGCGATTGGAAGGATGATTTTGAAGTGGCTTATATCAATGGCATTCGTCAGTTGGACAGAAATGATGATGGTGTTATTGATGAGACTATAATGGATATTGTAAAGATAAAGAAGGGTAATCTCATTCCCAATACTCCTTATCTTATCAAAGCAAAAACAACAGGAGAGAAAACTTTGTCTGTTAATAATACAACTCTATATGAGGCAAAGGAAAATAGTATAGATTGTAGAACAACTATTGCTGAATATACATTCACAGGTACTTATTCCACTATCTCTGCTGCTACTTTAATAGAAAACAACTATTATACTATGGATGGCGGTGCTCTCGTCATGAGTGATGGAGATAATGACTTAATGCCTTATCGTTGGTATATGAAGATGGAGTCTCGTAATCCAATGTATAATATGGAAAATGCTGCAAAGATGATCACAATCAATGTGATTGGTGAGGAAGAAGAGGAAACAACTACTGGCATTAGTCAAAAGCAAATGCCTATTGAGAAATCGTTTATTTACGATTTGAACGGCAGAAAAGTTAATGAAAATAATTTGCAGCCAGGGGTTTATATCAAGAATGGAAAGAAATATGCTAAGTAATAATAAGAATTGATTAATGCAAAGAGGGCACCTCATTACGAGATGCCCTCTTTTGGGTATTTAGAATATCATTTATTTCCTTTACTAAGCCTCATCTAAGCAGTCGGACAAATTACAACGAATCATTTATCGTCATAATGTCCATAAGCAGACAATACATCTACGTGAACTACTGTTTCAATAATCTCGTATATCAAACGATGCTTCTGAGTGATACGACGACTCCACAATGTACCTCCGCACCCCTTAAGTTGTTCCGGTTTCCCTGTACCAGTCTGTGGATGCTCATAAAGTTCTGCAATGAGTTTAAGAGCCTTTTGATAGGCTTGGGGTTCACTTTTACCCAGAACTTTAAGATCATCAAGAGCCTGTTTCTTTATTTCTACAGTATAACGACTCATAAGTTGCGGATGTATTGATCAAGTTCCTCAACACTGGAAAATTGCTTGCCTGGCTGTTTCCTTGCTTTGTCTATACGAGCAAAGAACTCTTCCTTTGTGAAGAGCGTAGAATCTTCCTTTTCTGAAACGAGTTTACGCAGATATTTTGCTGCTCGCTTCATCAAGTTCTCATCTTCGGCAATGATGCTCATATTGCGAAGAATCTCGGCATTTAACTGTATGGCTGTCATAACTTTATATCTTTTGGATGCAAAAATAAGAATAAAAACTGAAATAACAAAATAATTTCGATTTTTATTTTGCCTTACTGTGCCTTCTCGTCCAAATAGCTGTCCTTGAAACCGAGGAAGTAGAGTACGCCGTCAAGACCTATGGTGTTGATTGACTGGTCAGCATTAGCCACTACCTTTGGCTTTGCGTGGAATGCTATACCGAGACCTGCTTCTGAGAGCATTGGGAGGTCGTTGGCACCATCACCTACGGCAATAGTCTGCTGGAGGTCAACCTTTTCTACCTGTGCGATGAGTTTCAGAAGTTCAGCCTTACGACGGCCATCTACAATCTCACCTACATAATTGCCTGTGAGGTGACCAGTCTCATCAATTTCAAGTTCGTTGGCATAAACGTAATCTATACCATATTTCTTCTGTATATACTCTCCGAAGAATGTGAAACCACCTGAGAGGATTGCAATCTTATAGCCGTATTTCTTCAACACGTACATCAGACGGTCAACGCCTTCGGTGAATGGCAGATTCTCTGCAATCTCACGCATCACGCTAACATCAAGTCCCTTGAGGAGTTTACAACGTCTGGTGAATGATTCCTTAAAATCAATCTCACCACGCATAGCAGAAGCCGTGATTGCAGCCACCTGATCATAAACGCCATGCTTGCGTGCAAGCTCATCGATAACCTCTGCCTGAATGAGCGTAGAATCCATATCAAAACAGATAAGGCGACGCATACGGCGATACATGTTATCACATTGGAAAGAGCAGTCTATCTCCATTTCAGAAGAGAGACGGAGCAACTGCGCGTGAAGCTCATTCTTGTCGGATGGATTGCCACGTACAGAGAACTGGATGCAGGCACGAGCATTCTCACGTGGATGCTCAATGCTTGAACGACCAGACATTCGGATGATAGCATCAATGTTGAGTCCCTGATCAGCAATGAGCTGCGCAACTGCACCAATCTGACGAGCCTCCAGTTTGCGACCAAGTACCGTGAGCATGTATCTGTTCTTGCCCTGACGTGAAACCCAGTCCTCATACTGAGCCATAGTGATAGGTATGAAACCGATATTCACATTCAGTTCAGTAGCCTTGAAGAGCAGTTCCTTCATCACAAAACCAGAATACTTCTCCTGAACACGGATAAGAATACCCAGAGACAGGGTAGAGTGAATATCAGCCTGACCGATGTCCTGTACGCTGGCATCGTATTTCGCGAGTATAGCCATGATGCTGGCGGTAAGTCCCGGACGATCCTCACCCGTGATTCTCAGCAGCATCAGTTCTTCTTGTTGTTGTATTTTTTCCATTCCGTTTATCATAATTTTAAGTGAATAGTGAATAACGAATAGATAATAATACTTAATACAGGCTAACGCCCTTGTGTGAATCTCATTCTGGTGGCTACCAGTATTTAGTATTATTCACTATTAACTATTCACTTAATTTTTTCCGGCTGCAAAGTTACTAAATAAAATTGAAAAAGGAGAACTTTTACGAATTGAAAATATAAAATTGCCAACAGAAGAATGGAAAACTCCGTATGCAATACTAATTATTCATTATAGATTATTCATTATTCATTTTTTTTTACTACCTTTGCACCCATGCAAGGTAACAAGATACTTCTGATTAATGATATGTGCGGATATGGCAAGGTGGCTACAGCTGCCATGTTGCCAATACTTTCGTATATGGGTAACCTCGTGTATAACCTCCCAACTGCTCTCGTGAGTAACACGCTCGACTATGGCAAGTTCAATATCCTTGAGACTACCGACTACATCACAGGCGTGTTCCCTGTTTGGCGTGAACTCGGTTTCTCTTTTGATGCTATTGCAACAGGTTTTATTGCCTCAGAGCGTCAGGCAGCCATAGTGGCAAAATATTGTCGTGAAGAGGCAGACAAGGGTAGTGTGATTCTTGTTGACCCTATCATGGGTGACGAGGGCAAGCTATACAACGGCGTGACACCTTCAACTATCAATTCCATGCGTCAGATGGTGAGTGTGGCTCATCTTATCTTCCCTAACTATACCGAGGCTTGCTATCTCACAGACACTCCTTATAAGGCAGATGGCGTTACCAAGGAAGAGATACTTGAGCTTGTGGAGAAGCTTCGTGCCCTTGGTGCAAAGTCTGTACTCATCACTTCTGTACTGATGACCGACGGCTCACACGTAGTGGCTGGATATGAAGGTGAGTTCTTCCTTCTTCCCTATGATGAGATTCCTGTTCACTTCCCAGGTACTGGCGATATCTTCTCTGCCATCGTTGACGGTCATCTTCTCCGTGGCGACTCTCTCCGAGCTTCTGCCCGCATCGCTATGGACACTCTCAGCCATTGGATTGAGGCAAACAAGGAGAATAAGGACAAGAACAGAGGCATTCCGTTGGAGAGACATTTGGAAGAACTGTAAAACGGCCTCTCCCCCCGCCCTCCCCCGTAGGGAGGGAGCCGATTCGGTAATGAGAGATTGATTTTAACCGTAAATAATTGTTTTACTATTCTTTTCGCCTTCCGGCTCCCTCCCTACGGGGGAGGGCGGGGGGAGAGGCCACACTATGAACAACCCTTTCTACTACACCCCATCCGCTCGTTGCGAGCAAGCAGTTTCGGTGATACTGACACATATTCAGAATCACCCGGAGTGGCATGAGGAGGTACAGAAGGGCAAGACATTCGGAGTTCTTATAACTGAGAGTGAGACTTTATACGCATATTCCGGACAGATGCTCGGGCGTTATGACATCGAGGGATTTGTGCCGCCCGTCTTCGATTATCTTGACGAAAAAGGATATTTCAAAACACACGAAGCCGAAATCGTAAACATCAATAAGGAGATTGACAGTCTCTCTGCTTCTGAAGAACTTCACCAAGCGCGTGAGGCTCTCTATGAGGCAGAGACAGCTAAGCCTGTACTTCCACCTTCACGCAATATTGATCCTTCGTCTGATGAATACGAGGCTTATTGCCGTCAACGACAGTTTGAGAAAGGAGAATACCGTCGTCAGAAAGCGGTGTGGAATGAAAAGGTTTTGAATTGCCGTAATGCCTTGCAAGCTATTCAAGACCGTATCACATCACTAAAGCAAGAACGCAAGCGCCTGTCTGATTCTCTTCAGCATTGGCTCTTCGAGCATTTCGTTATGCTTAACGCCCGTGGCGAGAAAAAGAACCTACTTGACATCTTCTCTGAATGGGCAGAACGTACTGGCTCAAAATGCATCATTCCCCCATCAGGCTCAGGCGAATGTTGTGCTCCAAAACTCCTTCAGTACGCCTATATAAAAGGACTGAAGCCGGTGGAGATGGCGGAGGTGACACTAACCCCTAACCCCGTCCCTTCCCCCGCTCGGGGGAAGGGAGTAGATAGTATTTCAAATCAAACATCTATCGACAAATCATCTTGTGCAAAAAATGTAATCACTCCCTTCCCCCGAGCGGGGGAAGGGTCGGGGTTAGGGGCGTTTTATCGCCCTGCCTGCCAAAGCCGTTGCAAGCCTATCCTTGACTGGATGCTTCAAGGTCTTGAGGTTGATGCCAATCCACTTGAAGAGGAAGAGCAACACACCACCCTACCGATTCTTTTTGAGAACGAAAGCATTATCGTAGTTGACAAGCCTGAGGGGATGTTAAGCGTACCAGGGAAATCAAAACGTAAGAGCGCGCTCGACATTCTCCGTGAGATGCGTCCTGACTGTCCCGAGCTAATCATGGCTCATCGCCTTGACATGCAAACCTCTGGCGTGCTTATAGCAGCCAAGACGATGGAGGTATATAAGGAAGTGCAGAGAGGGTTTGCAACAAAGATTCTAGCCCCTAACCCCAACCCTTCCCCCGCTCGGGGGAAGGGGGTAGATAGTATTTCAAATAATACTTCTATCAACCAATCCTATTGCGCGAAAAGTGTAACTACTCCCTTCCCTCGGGCGGGGGAAGGGTTGGGGTTAGGGGCTGTTCGCAAGACCTACTTCGCCCTCCTCGAAAGCGTTCTCCCTATGCCCATTGGAACTAAGGGCGAAATATCACTTCCACTCTCATCCGACTATCTTAACCGTCCTTGTCAAAAAGTGGATTATGAGAACGGGAAGGAAGCCCTAACGCTATATGAAGTGATGGGTGAAGTTGAGATGGAAGGACAATCTCGCACGCTTCTCAAACTCCATCCTGTGACTGGTCGCACGCATCAGTTACGAGTACATTGTGCACATCCTGACGGTCTCGGTATGCCAATCCTCGGCGATGACCTATACGGCAGACATGCCAAGAGACTGTATCTTCATGCACAGGAAGTGGTCATTACAAACACAGCCCCTTTCCTGTCCTGCGGACATCCTTTGACTTTCCCTTCGGCCGTCGATCTCTTCGACATTCCCCAAATGGGGCAAGGAAATGTTAGTATAAGCGCCCATAAGCCAGATTGGATAAGGCTTTAATTCCATAAAATTTATTCAAACGCAAAGACGCTAAGACACAAAGTTTTTTTATTTTCTTAGCGTCTCTGCGCCTTTGCGTTTGTAAATATAGACTATTCTGAGACAGAGTCATCATCCTCTTCGTAAGCTTCCGGCAAAATAACTCCTTGTAGGCCATGAAGACCTGAACCATCATCAATATCTTCCGGCTCTCTTGCCATTTGTTCAAGAGCCCTAATACTCTCAACATCAACCTTGATAGAGCACCCAGCCGCTTCCTTACTCTGTAGTTGCCGCATAAGGTCATCAGCTTCTTTCTCGCATGCCGGACAAGTGCCTGAGCACCACCCTCCGTGATGACATTCGGAGGGGGTGTAGTTAAGTCCGTTGAGCATGGCGATGTTCACGCGTATCTTACGCAGGAACTCGCATTTTTCTCTTCCGTCCATAGTCTTAAGAATTTTGTGAATTCCTCTTGATTCTGATAGTTAGACGCACCTGATTCTCATAATGCGCCTCATCATCTTTCTTAGAGATACGACACTCGAAGATGTTTGTCCACCCCATTTCGAGAAGGTTGGCAATCTCCGTATTCTCACCATGTGGGATGTAGCCAAGGAGATACGCATCCTCCTCGCCCGTCTTTTTGTCAACACCCTTGACGAACACAACGGCCACAGCATCCTTGTCATAGCGGTTGTCTAAGTCGCGACGCAACTCCAACAACGTGCCGACATGCAATTCCTCCCACACCTCATCAGCATCATGATACTGACGTCCTGCAAGGTGACACTCCTTGAAGAATAACTTTCTAGCTTTCATAATTACCTCCTTTTTAATTAGTTAATATTATGATTTACCTGTAAGGTTTTTCTAATAATGCAGTTTTGCAGATAGCTAATTAGCATCTCTATCAACTCTACGATGACAGAAATACTTATGCGTGCCCACATAAACAGCTTTCTGATTATGTTACGGATAATCTGAAGGAAAAGTCCTGCTATTCCGCAGATTATTGTCCAGATGATTTGGATTGCCCACTTGGCGAGGCGTTCCAAAAGGTAAGGTATAGTTGTTTCCATATTCTTTTGTTTTTTTATTGTTTCCGATGCAAAGATAAGAGAGAACTGTCCTGTTTTATGGGACAGTTTTGTGCATTAACTTATTTTAACTAAATATTTAACATTTAGGCTCTCTTTTCGTAGCTCCTTCCAAGTAAGTCCCATGTAAGTCCGTACCAAAGTCGGTGTAAGTCCCATTTTCCAAGGGACCAAACTCGATGAAGGTCCGTTCCTATAGCGAAGGAAAAGCGGAGGTTCATCGAGTTTGGTTCGGAATCTGAGGAGAATGTGAAAGACATATTAACAAAAAAAGAACAACTTTACTTGCAAATCTCAAAAATATTTGCTATTTTTGCACTCAGGAAACCAAAGACTATCCGTCAACCTATATTTTGCTTTCGTGCAAGGGGGCTTTTTGCACGCTGCACTTAGGGAATGCCATATTACTTCTAAAACCATCTATTAATGTCTGTAAAGTACCTTTATACATATATAATCGCTTGCCTTCTAACCATAGGACTCCCCGTATCAGCCACAGGTTTAAAGGTTAAAGATTTCACTTTTTCTCATTTCGGCAGCCTTGAAGGATTGTCGAGCCAAAGGGTATATTCTCTTCACAAATCGAAGGATAATGCCGTTTGGTGGACAACGAAACATGGTATTGACCGCACGAATGGTGTTCTGGTAACCAACTACTCTCTTGGGGAGACAAGTCCGTATAGCAGTTTTGCCGGACGTGTTGTCAAGTTCGCCCATTCCATCTGCAACGATGATGAGATGTATGTATTTGACAATTCAGGACGCATCTATCATTATAACAAGATTCAGGACCGCTTCGATTTCGTGACCGATGTATCGAAAACGATAAATACCCCCGTGATGCTGTCTGACGTGCTGGTTGGTAAAGACTGTATGTGGCTCGCTATGAGAGAGGGCGTATATCAGCTTCTGCCGTCTAAGGACTATAAGTTGAAGGACATGGGAATCCGCCATTTCGCCGACTATATCCTGCCTTGGAATAACGATGAACTCCTGTTCTGCACCCATGATGGCGTGTTTGACATGAACGCGAAGAAACTGTTTGATGACAACGTTATCTATGGCTATTACGACCAAAATCTGAAAAACCTGTGGCTCGGAACCTTTGGTAAGGGCGTGAAGGTTATAAAAAACATAACCTCAAAGACCGTTTCAAAGGAATGTGAAGAGGTAATGCTCGATATCCCTAACAATCCTGTGAGGGTTATAACGCCATATAACGATAGGACTATGCTTATCGGAATTGACGGCTTCGGAGTATATCAGGCATCACGTATGGGAGGATATGCAAGTCCGTTGTTCAGCGCCAACGAGGGAACAGATGGTGTTCTTCATGGCAATGGCGTATATGATATCATTGTTGATACTTGGAGCAATATCTTCGTGGCTTCTTATTCGGGTGGTATTGATATGGCACGACCGGCAGGAAGTACCACAGCCCTATTCCATCATGTCATGAATAATCCGCAGTCAATTATCAACGACCATGTGAACTGTGTGGCAAGCAGCGACAACGAACTTCTGCTCATGGGTACTGACGATGGTATCAGCATCTATAACACTCAGACAGAGACCTGGAAACATGCCGCAAGGGGTATGGTGGTATTGGATGTCTGTAAGAAACCCGATGGAAAGCTACTCATAGCCACCTACGGAAATGGAGTATGTGAGGTTTCGCCCAACGGATATACGAGACAACTGTATTCCTCAGCCGAGGGCACATTGAAAAACGACCATGTTTTCCGTGTCCGCTATGACAACGCGGGTAATCTGTGGATGGGCACCCTTTTCGGCTCTCTCACAGCCAAGACTCCCGAGGGCAACAAATACTTCAACATAGATAATATTCTTGCACTAACACCTCTTGCCGACGGCAGGATGGCTGTTGGCTCGGCTCACGGTCTCTATCTCATAAACATTAACGACCCTAATCCCAAAATGGTGGCATACATGCCAGAAGACAAGACTGATGCCAACAGATACGTGAACGACCTCTTTCAGGATAGAGACGGCAGACTTTGGATTGCTACTGATGGAGGAGGTGTGTATATCTTCGACCTGAATACATGGAAGGTTACACATCAGCTAAGTACCGCCGAGGGTATGCCTTCCAATATCGTGATGAGCATCACTAAGGACCAGACGGGAAGGGTATGGATTTCAACAGAAAAAGGTCTTGTGTTCGTAAATCCAGAAAAACCTACCGACATCATCAACGTGAGCTATTGCTATGGCCTCAATACCGAGTATGTTGAGCATGCCGTTGCCAACATGCCAAACGGCAATATTATATATGGTACGGTAGATGGTGTCGTCGTTATCAATCCTAAGAACATCACCCGACTGAATTATAAGGCACCACTCACAATAAAAGGCGTACATGTGCATAGCGAGGACTCTACAGAGAATGTGGATCCCGATGCTTTCCGAGAAAAGATTGCCAAAGGTCTGAGCAAGGGCGAGATAAGACTGTCATATCATGAGCGAAGCTTCGACATCCTGTTTGAGAGCATCAACCTGAGAAACTACTTCGACATAGGCTATCAGTATCGTATAGAGGGCAAGGAGTGGAGCCAGATCTTCACCCAGCAGTTCATAGGTTTCGAGAACTTAGAGCCAGGCAAGCACATACTCCAGATAAGGAGTATCAGCAAGACGAGCGGCATAGTCCTCGATGAGAAGAAGATAACGATATACATCGGTCAGCCATGGTGGAAATCATGGTGGATGTGGTGCATTTATGGCCTACTCATCATCATCGCCTTCCAAGGTGTATGGCAGATGTACAACCAGCATAGCAAATACATGCGTCTGATGAGGGAAAAGGTGGCAGCAGCTCACGACGAGCCGGAAAAGAAGGAAGCCATTATCGCTCCAACTCCATCCCCACAGGAAAAGGCGGTAGCAGATGCCGACGAGACAGAATCCGCAGAGTTTGTCGAGAAAGCCACAAACCTCACCCTCGCCAACCTGAAGGACAACGACTTCACCATCGACGACCTGTGCCGTAAGATGGGAATGAGCCGAACTCTCTTCTATGTGAAACTGAAGACATACACAGGTAAGTCGCCACAGGACTTCGTGCGTGCCATCCGACTTGAGAGGGCATCCGCACTACTCCGTCAGGGGCGTACCGTTACTGAGGTGTCGGTTCTCACAGGCTTCGACAACCCAAAGTATTTCAGCACCGTCTTCAAGAAATACTTCGGGATTTCACCGTCAAAGTACTAGAGACCCACCCAGTCCCTCCCCCCGTGATGGGGAAGGGGGCGGCCCCTCCCCAACCCTCCCGAGGGAGGGAGCTTTTAGATAGTATTTCAAATCAACAAGGAAGCATATCAAGGAAATAATGAAAATTAAATATAACAATCTTTCCCCCAATCGGGATTTTGTAAGCACAACAATAGTATATAAAAATCTCTCCCACTCGGGGGAGAAGGAGGGGGGCCATGAAGATAATCTATAATCGTTTTTTCCCATTCGGCTCATTCTGGGCTATCAATCTGTTCGGCTACGTGTTTTGCCGAGTGGATAAGGGACGTCTGCCCGAGACTGCAAAGAACCACGAGTATATCCATTCTTTGCAACAGAAAGAATTGCTATACGTAGGCTTCTATCTGTGGTATGTCATAGAGTGGTTCTATCATCTTATCAGACTTCACAACTTCATGAAAGCATACTATGCACTCTCATTCGAGCGCGAGGCATACGCCATGCAAGAAGATCTGAACTATAAGTACAAACGCAAGAAATTTGCAAGCTTCCGATTTTTGTCGAAAGCCTGAAGGCTTTCTTTAGGTTTTAAGGTTTTGAGGTTTTGAGGTCGGACTTGCTTTGAAATTAAGATATTAAGATATTAAAAAATTAATTTTCAATTGTCAATTCTCACTTGCTTTAGCTTGATGAGCTTCAGCGAAGAACTTGCGTAGCTTGTTGAGCCTTGCGAAAAATTTTCAATTGTTTTAAGACCTCCAAACCTTCTAACCTCCTAACCTATAAAGCCCTCCTAACCTCCTAACCTTCTAACCTCCTAACCTTCTAACCTCCTAACCTCCTAACCTTCTAACCTTCTAACCTCCTAACCTTCTAACCTTCTAACCTAAATTTAGTCAATTTTGTCACTTGTAATTAATAAAATTGTGCTTTTTTTGTTCCAAAACCTCATTTTTATTAAAAAAAACTATGCATTTTTGAAATAATTGTGTATTTTTGCAAGCGCGATAATAACTAACGAAAATAACTTTAAAACTATTAGACTATGCTTAGAGAATACAAACAATTCCTAAAGAAAATTCATCAGATCGTTCATGATCAGATGAAGGGCGGTCACGTAAATTGTGATACGGTATCAGAAGCTCTGTCTATGACAAACCAGCATCTGCGCCGCAAGATTTTCTCAATCACCGGCATCACCGGTGCAGTGTATATTCTTGGCATTCGCATGACGTATGCACAACAGCTCTTGGAAAGCGCACGCAAATATCCTATTGCCACCGTAGCCCGCAAATGCGGCTATGAAGACAGCAATAATTTCAGCCGTACTTTCAAGCGTGTTGTCGGCATGACACCTTCTGAGTATGCTAAAGGGGCATAAGGCCCCTCCCCAACCCTCCCGATGGGAGGGAGCGTTATATACTATTACCGCTCATACGTTCCAATATGGTTTTCGTATGAGCGGTATTTTTTTAACCTCCCTTGATTGGAAATACTATCTAAAACCCTTCCCTCGAGGGGGAAGTTCGATGTTGATAACATCGGAGTATGTGCCAGATGGAGGCCACTTTTATTTCTGCTGCTCCAGAATCTTCTTAGCAGCCTCAAGGTTTTCTTCTTTTACAAGAACATCAACACCTTGGGTACCAAGGTATCCACTCATTATCTCGTTTGAGAGCATTGCAGGAATCCCTTCACTTTCCAATGCACCCTTCAATAACTGTGCATTAAACTCATTTGTACAATTTGTAAGTCGTATCATATAAAAAAGTATTAACAGCCCCTTCTTCCCGTCCCTCTTCCCCGCTCGGGGCAGAGGGAGTAGTTACCTTTTCTCGCTATGAGAATATCGTCTTTGCGGTATCCCTACTATCTACTCCCTTCCCCCGGGCGGGGGAAGGGTTGGGGTTAGGGGCTTTTCTTATTTCTTATTCTTCCACCCATTATACCCGCTGTTGAGTTCCACAACGGTGTAGCCATTGGCAGAGAGAATCTTTGCTGCATTCTTGCTTCTGCGACCGCTGCGACAATACAGAGCTATGGTTTTATCCTTTGGAAGAGTAGAGATAGCCTTTGACTCGAAACTATCATTAAGCACGTCAATATTAATGGCATTATCAATATGCCCTTCGGCATACTCCTCTGGAGTGCGCACGTCAAGACGGATTACTGCTGTGTCGGCAATAACCTTTGCAAACTCCTCAACCTCAACGCTCTTGAAAGCGCTATCTGGACTTTGCGCATTGCAACTGAACAACCCGAGTATTGCACTAAATATACCCATAGCAAAAATTCTCTTCATTGTTTCTGTTGTTTTTAGACAAAAGTCAAAGGTCTAAAGTCTAAAGACAAAGGTCAAAAGCCTTCAATCATTAGTCCATTGCCTTTAGCCTTTAGACATTTTACACAGTGCAAAGATAATAAATTTCCCTTGACAATCCAAGTAAAAACGCAGAAAATATCACAAAGAGAATATTATTTCTTGCTAAGCTCGTCAATCTTATTCTTGAAGCCTTGGATATTTCCAATATGCCCACGATCAAGAATCTCCATATTGCCCTGCTTGTCGAAGAGGACATAGAAAGGGTAGCCGTCAACCTTCAGATATGAAACTACTGCTTCCTGCTGATTCTGAGGGAGCCTATAGTGAACATAGTTTGGCTTTGTAAGACCAAGTTCTGCAATACAGCCTTTCCATGCAGCTTCTTCTGATCCGTATGTAAAATACAAATACACTATATCATAATCCTTCACAGCCTCTTTCATCGCAGGTGAAGCCTTTATAGCATTGATACAAGGCTGACACCATGTACCCCAGACATCCATATACACGATTTTGCCCTTGTATGGCTCTATCATCTTTTCCACAATAGCCTTACCGTCAGTCAAGCCCTCAACATTTGATGCAGGAGCTATAACCCTCTTTACAGCCTCTTCATTCTGTCTAGCCAACTCTTCATAGTGACTTTTCAGAGCAACAACCTGCTGCTTGAAATAATCGTTCTTGATGTCATTAATAACATTCGCTCCACCTTCCCTCAGGCTCTTATTGTGGGTAAGTTCACTGGCAAGTATATAGGCACGGCTATAGTCACGCATAATCTGGTCATTATACAGAGAGTCTATAACACGACATTCTATCTGATAAGGTTTTGGTGCCCAGTCTTCATATACTTTCTTAATGTTGGCATTATTAATAAACTCCTGCATCTCGCTAGATTTACATATCTTGTCCAATTCCTCACGGAGAATCATATACTCCTCTTGACTTTTAATCTTATCAATTTTCTCTTTTTGCGTTTTATCCCTTTGCTGCCATCTCTTTAGGAAATCACGTTCACTATCGCTATACTTAATCATGCCCTTCTCTTCGAAAGAGAGAAATAGTTCTGGTGTCTGGCTATACTTTTCACTAACTTTCATTCTATTAGACATGAGGCTAAGGTTCTGATAATCAGCAAAGCCTGGAGCTAGTGACATTGGCACAGCAGGATTAAAAGCACCTAATTGGCCTGATACATTAGTAATGTCTTCTGGCAACGTTCCGTTTGTGGCGTACATCAATTCCTGAATATCTGATGCTGCCGCAATCCTGTTCTTCTCATTTATATAGTCACGATAACGCTTGCTGATATTTGGATTCTTGGCTATAATATCATTCAATTTGCTTGTAGCTTTGTCATAGTTCGCAACACACTGATCCTTGAATGCACCCATCTCGTCAGCTTTCAATCTTCGTGACATGGAATTTCTCTCTATATCGCATGGATTTGCAGCAAGCTCATTCTGCAATCTTGCATTCTCACCCATAAAGAGGCAATAACCGTTCTTCCAGTCGTGAACCATGTAGTATTTCTTTCCCGGCTCCAGAACAACATCTTTCGCAAAGACATTATATTCCCCTGCCTCTGTTAGTTTAACTGTCTGGGTTCCATTCAGTTTGACAGTCATAGTGAACTGACCTAATTCATCAAACGTTGTCGCAGTAACATTATGAGGTACACCTGTCACAAAGTTCACCACATTGGCAACGACTTTGATTTTTCCGTCTGAAATATCCTTTGGAAAATCCTTAATCCAACCAGATATAACAGCCTCACCATCCTTATACTCTGTACTGAATGAAGTGTTATCTGCTGTTGGATATGCAGGAAGCACACTGCCGAAACTTGAAAGAGTAACCTTCTGTCCGTTGATAGTGAACTGACGCTTGCCAGCCTTCTCCTTGCCAACAACAATGGTTACTTTCTCCTGACCGTCAATCAGCACAACCTTCTTGTCATTTTTCTCTTCATATTTCCATACCTTGTTATTATATACAGCATTATCTGCATAGAAACCGAGCACCCAATCACCTGTCTGGTCATTACGCCAGTTGGAGTTGAAAAGTTCAGACATATCAGTTGTTTTTCCTTCTGTAATGTTCCATATTCTAAACGCTTCATGCCAAGGGCCTTCTATCAGGTGGAAACGCTCCACATCAGCAGGTAGCGGATTAAAATGAAGGGCGATATTTGTGTAAGGAGCAGTAGGATGATACCATTCTCCTAATGGAAATTCTTTTTCGTCCTCACACGTAGCCTTACCACTACTAATGGCATATTGTTTGCCATCAGAAGTTGTTAGGTATGTTTGCTTTGCAAACTGGAACGTACCGGGATTTTTGACATTAAGATGCACAATCGTCTCCTTGTCCAATAGCTCAACTTTAGTAACCTTAATTTGGTAATAAGGATCATCAAAGAATGATGTTGGGGCTTCCCATACTTTCTGAGCCCAACCGCAAACAGCGATGAGCATAAACACTAATGAAACAATAGTTTTCTTCATAGAATTTGGTTTTGTTATAAATTGTTTTTACCGTTTTATCAACTACCTATACTTATAAAGACGTAATTTCCGAAAAATAGATTTAAATTTCCTTCATTTTTTTTCAAATTCATATTTCGTCGGTAACATCCAAAGCATTTTCGTCCTTTGGTTTCGCCTTAGGTTTGATGAGTGAGTGCAAAGTTAAGAAAATTTTACCTACAATCCAAGTAAAACAAAGAAAAAACACAAAAAATGGGAATCTTCGTTGTTCAATAACCTGTGTAGCGAAGTCACCAAGGTGGATCTCTGCCTATTCTCCAGAACGGAAGTGAAAATAATAATTGTTTCATAACAGATAAATTGAGTATAATTGAATAAGAAAAAAAGTATAATCAAAGATAAAATCCCCCCTTACCCCCCAAAAAGAGGGGGCAGCTTTTTATTAGTTTTTTTTGTTGTGGGGGTATTTAAATTATTAATTGATTTCTTCCAAAATTATTTCCGCCTAAAGAAAGCATAGTCAATGCCGTCACAGGCTATGGAAGTGCACTCGGACTCAAAATCGATGGAATCTAAAATGTCCGTCTGTGCAATTTTTTGTTCTTGCACCCTGTCTTTCCATACCACCTTTTCTACGATTTTTTGCCGTTCTACAACCTTCTGCTTCTCAATCGTCTTGGTGATATATACCGTATCAATAATGTCACTCTCAACATACACGGTATCTCGAAGTTGAGCCATCATACCTGTGTTTTCATGGTTTTTCGTCATCGGTAGCGACATGCCAAACAGAATACCTACAACAGCTGCTGCCGGAGTTGCGATCCAACCCCAGTTCAACTTACTATTGCCACGAGGATTCTTAGGAACAACCAACCGGCTATTCTCCTCCTTCATCAATCGCTTTGCGGAATCCCTAAGTCTATCTTCGAATTTCATATATCTTCAATTTTTGTTTCAGATTTCTAATAATTGTATGTTGGCGAGACTTCACCGTACCTTCGGGAATCTTCATCACTTCTGCTATCTGCGGAACGGTCATTTCCTCTTCGAAACGCAGAGAGAATAACAGTCGGCTCTCGGCATCAAGTAGTGATAGTTCCTGACGAAGAGCTGCGTCAAACAGTTTGTCGTCAAGCCTTACGTCCAAGTCATCATTCTGTTCCTCCGTCGTGCTGTTTATCACGTGTTCTGCATATTCAACGGAATACCCCGATCGTCGGTATTCATTCTTTAGCAGATTATATGCTATTGAGAAAAGCCACGTTGAGAAACACTTCCCCGAGAGATACCGCTCCCTACTCGACCACAACCGCAGAAATGCATCCTGCACGAGATCTGCAGCCCTTTCCGAATCGCCCAGTTGTCGCATGAGAAATCCCATAACACGCCGAGCGTGACGATGATATAGCTCATCAAAAGCCCTTTCATCATCCTTGCTCGCCACGCGCTTCATCAATTCCTCATCCGAAAGCGAGGCTATGGAGTTTAAAAACATCGGTATTCTCATTCTAACCATTCTGACATGAGTAATAAATCATTTGATTCTTGTCCAAAGCTATAGTCATGGTAATGGTTGTAACAGCCCATATCTCGGTAATAAATCATTTAATTTCTGCATAAAGCCATAGTTTTCATTTCTATGGATAGACTCCAGTATGACACGATACAAACTCTGAGCCTCCGTTTCCAAACCTCGTTTTCGGAATAGTTTTACTACATAGGCAAGCGTTAACAGGATCTTATCCTCATCCATATTATCGAAATACGTATTGTCTTGAACAAGAGAAGGCTCTGTCATATATTTCAAGTCGTAAGCTTCTTTCAAATTATGCAATAATACACTTATGTTATCATAACGTTTATTGCTATATTTCATCAACAGTCCTTCATTATATAGGCTATCCATGCATAAATTTGAATAGTTTATCATGTCAAAAGGCTGATACAGCGGCCTATTCGTTTCCTTTATCAAGTGCATAGTGAATTGCTCCACATATTCCTCCTTTGAAACATCAGCTTTCTTTTTAAGAGCAAAGCGCTTTATATGAAACTTTCTACATATTTCATCCGTAAATTCACGATTGGTGATATATTGACAAGGAATAACTGTAACGTCCTGTCGTTCCCCCAATACTTCCTGTATTATCTTTACCGGCTCAAGCTCCATGTCATCATGAGCAATAAATATTGCATTATGGGACATACTTTGTAGCAGATTCCAGCCATAGCGCATCTCTTTATATGGATAAAAACGCCTATCATATATACGGCGATATAAATCTTTTAACCCTTTCTCGTTGTCACAATCCTTTTTCCAAAGCATCTTTGCAAGCCTTAATATATCTTCATCGTAAGCATCAGCAGGAATCAGTTTTACTGCATCACGTAAAATTTTCTTATCCCATATTCCCCATTCACTCTCTATCCAAAAATGACAAGCACACAGATTGAATACATAAGAATTTGGAACTGCTTCCTTCATTTTTCTCAAAACGAGTGCAGTTTGGGGATTTTTTTTATCATCTGTATTCAATTTTGTCAACGAGTTTTTTTCAGCCAAGAATGTCGCAAAAAACAAATTCCTCCATGCCTGCTGATTCCAAGGGGTTGCTTTCACAATTTTCTTCCATTCAGCCGCCAAATTTACCAATGCGACATAGCTGTAAAGTAAATTCGTGCTACCCACTGTTGGTGTTAACGTGTTCTCATCAACAGTTCTAGGTATAGGTCTCTCATCCTGTGCGTTTGAAATCACACAAGAAAGGAACAATACAGCTATGATGAATAATCTCTTCATATTCTTGTTTTATTACTTAGCGTTTACATTATAGCATACACACAAATAAAGGAATCGTTCATAGATTTGCAGAAAAAATTTCATTTCTTTTAAAATTTCCTTGAAACTTGCTTTAGCTTAGTAAGTTTTGCGAACAAAGGTAAATAAAAATTCCCATATTCGCAAGGAATTACAAGAAATTGGCTCTTGCTACAGTTTTTCTAACGTAAGACAGACATTAACACAATAAAAAACCCTTCCCCCGAGTGGGGGAAGGGTCAGAGTTAGGGGCTATTTCTTTTATTTCTTCATAACCTTCTTGCCATTGATGATGACGATGCCCTTATAGTTTTCGTCAACACGCTGGCCGGAGATGTTATAGATAGCGCCATTAGCGTTGGCATCGGCATTAATCTCGTTGATAGCCGTAGGCTCAACACACTTGAGCTCTATCTTGTCGATATCGCAGTTAGCACCGAAGACTGTGATGCGGATGATGGTCTTGCCCGTGGTGAGTTCCTTCGGAGTAGTGTTGCTGATGGTCGTGTAGTTGTCCCATGTGTTATTACCTGTCTGAGGAACGCTCATCCTCCAGAGGTTTGTCACCTTACCGTTCTCTACGATGCCTACGTTAAAGCCTGAGCCCGTAGTACCTGAGGAAACAACGGCATCACAGGTATATTTGCCTGCCTGAGTAATCTCAACGGTATATTCATACCACTCGTTCTGTGCTGTCCATCCGAGTACATAGCCACCATTTGACTTCTTGATGTCAACGCCCTCGTTGTCTGAGCGGTAGTTAGATTTAGCCTCGTCGTTAGAGTCAGAGTCGTGGAATGAAAGTCCCTCTCCGCCTCTGTCGAAGTTCTCAGCCTCAACGATGCCAGGGATGGTGACATTGTTCTTGAAGGCGGAGCGCTTGTTGTTTACTGTCAGTTTATAGCCAACAAGCTTTGAAACCTTGCCGTCGGCATCAACAGCCTCAGCAGTCACATTATATGTTCCCTTTGCCTTTGGCTTATACTGAGCCTCGAATGGTGCAGCCTCAACGGCCTTCAGCAGTACATCATTAACATAGATGTTGACCTTTGCAATAGTGCTTGTAGCAGAAGAGGCATCAACAGCGATTGTTGTATTCTCGCTAACTGTAGCGGGTGCAGGGTCGGCAGCGATTGCCACCTTGATATTCTCGTCAACGTCGATACGCTGGAGCTTGATCTTGTCGATGTTACAGCTTGAGCCTGTAATATTGATGCGGATAATCTGCTTGCCTGCCTCGAGAGGAAGGCTAAGACGGCCGTGAACTGTAGAATATGTGTTCCAGTCGTTAGATGTGAGACATGGAACTGCAATGTTACCTGTAAGTTCGGTGAGGCCTTCAGCAGTATTGAGCGCAAGGCTGAATGAAGAGTTGGTAGCACCAGAAGAAACTACTGCATCAAATGCGTATGTGCCAGCCTCCTTCACGTCAACTGTGTATTCAAGCCACTCGCCAGAGTAGGTATAGCCGATAGCATAGCCGCCGTTACCTTTGACGATATCCACGCCACCGCCATCGGTACGGTATTTTCCGTCGCCCTCATCCTTAGTGTCGGAATCATGATAGCTCATGCCTTCTGCTCCAGAATCGAAGTTCTCGGCCTCGATAGTACCAGGAATCTCTGCCACCAACTCCTTATATGGAGAGCGTGGGTTATAGGCTGTAACGCCTGACAGGCGCTCGAATGTAGTGCCGTCGGTAGCATAGACAACGGCCTTGAGATTGTATTTACCTGTCTTCTCTGGGGTGAACTCTGCATTATATGGAGCCTCTGTCATAGTTGAAAGGAGCTCGTCGTTAACATAAAGCTCTATGCGCTCTATGGTCTTTGTCTTGAGACGAGCACGAACCGTTACAGGCACTACATCGCCCTTGGTAACAGCGATAGCAGCAGGCTTTACATATACAGAAGCCTCCTTTACCATTCCTGGGAACGGACTCTTGGCATTCTTTGCAGCATCTGTAGCCATATATTCGCGAAGCCATTTCATAGCAGGGCGGTCCTTGCCGTCCTTGATGATGCCAGAGTTGCCGTCAGTAGTCCATGTCTTGCCGTAGATATATCCCCAGAGGGTTATACCTGCTACATAGTCAGCCTCCCACATATATGGAATCTGCTCCTTGTAGCGCTGAAGCTGTAGGTCATCATCTGATGTACCGATATCATACTCAGAACTGTACATAGGCATCTTCAGGGCATTCTGAATCTCCTTCATAGCCGACTTGAAGGCGCTCTCGCTCATGTCGGTAAGGTCATGTGACTGACATCCGTAGGCATCAACAGGAGCACCGGCATCGCGGATAGTGCGCACGAGGTCGATGAACTGAGCCCTCTGATATTGGAAGGTGTTATAGTCATTATATATAAGGATAGCATCTGGCCAACGCTCGTGAACCATCTCGAAAGCCTTGATGATCCAGTCGTAGCCAGTCTTTCCGTCGCCACCGAGGGCAGCCTTGTAAGGGGCAGGGTTATGTCCGGGTACAGCCTCGTTGACAACATCAATCAAAGGAAGCTCAGGATAGTGTTTCTTTACAGCATCCATATATTCCTCGATAGCTTTATATTGCTCTTCCTTTGAAAGGGAATTCATCCAGTTAGGGTACTGTCCTCCCCAGATGAAAGTGTGGAACTTGAAGGGGAAATTGTGCTGCTTAGCATAGTTGTAGGCATTATCCGCCCCGCTGAAATTGAAACTTCCGCGTCGTGAGCCTTCAATAGCATCCCATTTGGATTCATTCTCAGGTGTAATCTGATTCCAGAGGGTGTAGAATTTCTCCTTGCCATAATCCACTTGGTATGTAGTAGTGATGTTGCCGAGGAACTTATCCTTGTTAGAGGACAGTTGGGCAGACGCGCTCATACAACCAAGCATGGCAAGTGCTGTTAGGATAGTAAATTTTTTCTTCATTTTGTTTTAGGTTATAATAATATAAAAATTATCCGTGACATAAAGGTGCACGTTCCTTAGAACCTTCGAGTGACAACGTGCGGAGCATCCTCGCACGAAGAAGGTAGTGCGTGTCAGTCCCAAAAGGCTGGTGCACGTTCCTTAGAACCTTCGAGTGACAACGTGCGGAGCATCCTCGCACGAAGAAGGTAGTGCGTGTCAGTCCCAAAAGGCTGGCGCACGTTCCTTAGAACCTTCGAGTGCAAAAGTACAAATTTTTCCTTATACTTCCAAGAAAAAGAGGAAAAAGTAAATGGGGAAAGAAAAAAATGGCTTACAGCAAATGCCATAAGCCATTTTTTATAGTGCACAGTTCAAAGTGCACAGTTCATAGTGAATAATTATAGTGCAGAATTGGTTGATTCTCGCTTAACTATGAACTATGCACTATGAACTATGAACTAAATCAATCCTGCCTTACCGATTACGATAAGCATAGCATAGCCAACAACAAGACCGATAACACCCATGATGAGACCTACGCGCATCATCTGCTTCTGCTCAATCATACCAGTTGCATGAGCAAGGGCATTTGGAGGTGTAGAGATTGGCAATACCATAGCCAGAGATGCAGAGAGAGCAATACCGATGAGCAATGGTGAAACGCCGCCAAGTGCTTCGAGGTTCCCTCTTGATGCTGTACCGATAACGGTGAGGATTGGGATAAGGAGCGCTGCTGTTGCTGTGTTTGAGATGAAGTTTGACAGAGCATAGCAGAGGATACCAGAACCAACTATCATAAGTATTGCAGGCCATGTATCGAATGGGATTGTCTCAATGAGGTGGGCAGCGAGCTTTGTCTCCTGAAGGGCAAGACCGATAGCGAAACCGCCGGCTACCATCCAGAGTACTGACCAGTTGATTTCCTCAAGATCCTTACGTGTGATGATGCCACAGGCACAGAACACACCAACAGGAAGCAGACCTACAACGTTAGAGTTAACGCCTGAAACCTTATCGAGAACCCAAAGGAGGATTGTTACAATAAATGTTACATATACCACGTATGACTGCCAAGTAGTCTCCTTCTCGCCCTCAATCTTCAGCTCTACAGTCTTCTGAGAGAATGGGAACATCAACTTGAGGATGAACCATCCTACAAAGAGGAGGAAGATAGCGAGAGGGAACATGAACATCATCCATTCACCGAAACCGATACCCATGTTGAGACCTTCTGCATCGTTGAGAGCCTTCAAGGCAATAGCGTTAGGAGGTGTTCCGATAGGTGTACCGATACCGCCGATGTTAGCGCCGATAGGAATAGCGAGGGCAAGACCGATACGTCCCTTACCGTTTGCAGGCAACTGCTTGAGCACAGGTGTAAGGAATGTGAGCATCATAGCTGCTGTAGCGGTGTTGGAAAGGAACATTGAGAATACACCTGTTACGAGCAGGAAGCCGAGGAGCACATTCTCAGACTTTGTTCCGAACGGAGTAAGCATAATCTTTGCCATCTTCACGTCAAGACCAACCTTTGTTGCTGCGATGGCAAGGATGAATCCTCCGATAAACAGCATGATGATAGGGTCGGCAAAGCAACCCATAATCTTCTTGTAGGAAATGAGAGTTCCAAGCTTCGCCTCGTCAATGCCATCCACGAAGCAGAACAGACTCGAGTCTGAACACGTGTAGAGCAAGATAACGATGACAAGTGTTGATGTTGCCCAAGAAGGAATACCCTCTGTGAGCCACATGAGAGAGGCAAAAATGAAGATTGCAATTGTACGCTGCTCTGTCAGCGTGAGATCAGGAATACCAAAGGCATCAGAAGGAAGACACCACACGATAAGACTGATAAGAGTCACCGAAATGATTTTAATAGCCTTAGCCAATGTCTTGTTTTCGGCATCTTTCTTTTGCTTCTTGTCGTCCTGACGCTTGGCTACCAGATTGTAGCCTGGAAAATTCTTAAACATGAGTACTAATTTACCAATTGTTTAGAGTATATAACACACAAAACGGCTGCAAAGATAACATTTTTTTCCGAAATGGCAAAGAAAAACAGACACAAAATCGTAAAAGGCGACAAATTCCCGAGAATTGCAAATTACGTATTGCAAATTGTCCTGCGGATGCTCATCAAGCCATGCAAGTTCTTGTTCTCTAAGACTCATGAAATGGTTAAGTATACGCCAACCAACTATGCACTAAGAATTATGCACTATGAACTAAATTTATTCCGCCTTGCCTCCTTAGATACTCCATCGCTTCTCCATCGCATCTCCATCGTTACTCCATCGAAACGATGGACTATCTATGGAGTATCTATGGAGTATGTATGGAGTATCTTAGGAAGAAAATGGGGCGAAAGATGGCCTCTCCCCCCGCCCTCCCCCGTAGGGAGGGAAGTCCGATGTTGATAATATCGGAGTATGCGCAAAGCGGGGGGAGAGGCCACTTTTGTTTTTTTATTTTTGTTTTTTCTTGTTCTCTCTTTCTCAAATTATCCTCCCTTTTTCCTTACAATGATTAAAATATGATAAAAATGTTCATAACAAATGTTTAATTTTCTTTTTTCTTAGCGAAAATGATTAATTTTGCACAACCGTTATGAATATGAATAAAAAAGTAATATTACCACTTGTTGTCCTGCTTGCATTATTGACAGGCGGAATCGTTTACCTTCTCCTTTCGCTCAATGCAGAGAAAATGAACAATCGCCAGATGCAGGAACTTGCAGAACTGGACAAGAAAGAGATGGAGAACGAATATCGTGAGTTCTCTAACCAGTACAGTGAGATGATGACTAAGATCAACAATGATTCTATCATCGCGCAGCTCACTCAGGAACAATTGCGTACACAGCAGTTGCTCAAGGAACTTCAGCAGACGAAATCGCACGATGCAGCTGAGATTACACGTCTGAAGAAGGAACTTGCTCAGGTTCGTGCCGTACTTCGTGAGTATGTCATCCAAATTGACTCTCTCAACAGGTTGAACGAGCATCTCACAGCCGAGAATGCCCGCATAAACACAGCCCTTGAAGAGTCAACCCGTCAGAATGAGGCTCTAACTTCCGAGAAAGCATCTCTTACAGAGAAAGTTGCCATTGCTGCACAGCTTGATGCCACCAACATCAGATTCATGCCTCTGAACAAGAAGGGCAAGGAAGAGAAGAAGGTTAGCAAGGCAAAGCAGTTGAGAGTTGACTTCTCTATTTCACGAAACGTGACTGCCCAAAGCGGTATGAAGACTCTCTATGTCCGTATCATCACCCCAACAGGCTCTGTTCTCTCCGCAGGAACTATTCCTTACGAGAACAAGAACATCCAGTATTCTATCAAGAAATCGATAGAGTACAATGGTGAGGCTACAGCTGTTACTATGTTCTGGCACATCAAGGAGGTACATTCTGGCGGAACATATCAGGTAGCTATCTTCTGCGACGGCCAGATGATAGGCTCAAAGAGCTTTGCTGTAATGTAACTCCTCAAGGGGGAGTATCTACACTTTTCCAATCAAGAAGGTAATTATATAGTATTTAAATAACATATAGCCTTTCCTGAATATATAGGGATAAAAACTATAAAAACGTCCTTCCCTTGTGGAAGGCTTGGTTAGGTCTTATGAAAAAATTCTTTTTTCTATCATTATGTGCTTCCGCGCTATGCCTGGCATTGCCAATGGAAGCGCAGACGCTATCGCTTGACTCCTGTCGGGCTATGGCTCTGCGCAACAATAAGCAATTAGGCATTGCTCGCGCCAAGCAACAGGCGGCAATGAACGTGCGAAAATCCGCACGCACCAAATACCTACCACACATTGATGTGGCAGGCGGATGGATGTTGTCAAGCCGAGAAATCTCAATTCTTAACGACGAGCAGAAGAGCAAGCTCTCAAATCTTGGAACAAATGCCGTAAGTTCGTTTGACGGCTCAAATGTTTCAACCCTCCTTACATCTATGGTACAGAAGGGCATTCTCTCTCCTCAGGAGGCACAGCAGTACGGACAACTGATGTCGGAAACTACCCAGAACTTTGCCGCATTGGGCAATGCCCTTGGCAACGACATCAAGGATGCCTTCCGTACAGACACCCGTAGTATCATTCTTGGTAGCGTGGTGGTAAACCAGCCTGTCTTTATGGGTGGTGCCATTACGGCAGCTAACCGTATGGCTGATATCAGCGAGAAGATGGCAACTACAAGCATCGATGCCTCTGAGCAGAATGTGCTCTACGACATTGATCAGACTTACTGGCTCGTCGTTTCTCTGAAGCAGAAACAGCGTCTGGCCGAGAGTTATCTTAACCTTGTCAAGAAACTTGACGAGGATGTCAACAAGATGATCAAGGAGGGCGTAGCTACACGTGCCGACGGACTGAAAGTTGACGTGAAGGTCAACGAGGCTGAAATGACAAAGACTCAGGTGGATAACGGTTTGAGCCTTGCACGTATGCTTCTCTGCCAGTTGTGCGGCATTCAGATTAGCGACAGAGTAACTCTTGTTGATGAGACAAGGGACGATATTGCCGTTGCATCTATGAACAGGTACAACAAGGACATGGCTATGGAGAGTCGTCCAGAGCTGAAACTCCTCAATAATGCCATTGAACTTAGTGAGCAGAGCACAAACATAGCACGTGCCACAATGCTTCCACAGGTTGCCCTCACAGGTGGTTTCCACGTAAGCAACCCTAATCTCTATAATGGTTACGAGAAGAAATTCGGCGGTATCTGGACCGTTGGAATCATGGTTCGCGTACCAGTTCTCGACTGGGGAGATGCCACCTATAAGGTTCGTGCAAGCAAGATTGCAACAAACATAGCACGTCTCACTCTTGACGAGGCTCGCGAGAAAATCAATCTTCAGGTGAACCAATGCGACTATCGTCTCAAGGAGGCTAACAAGAAACTCGCTACTGCCCAGAAGAACATACAGAGGGCAGAAGAGAATCTCAGATGCGCTAACGTAGGTTTCAAAGAGGGCGTGATGGATGCTACGGAGGTTATGGCTGCCCAGACAGCATGGCTTCAGGCAAAGACACAGAAAATCGATGCCCAGATTGATGTATGCCTCGGCGAGGCTGCAATGAAGAAGGCGATAGGCATGAGATGAGCAAAGTGTAAAGAGTAGAGTGTAAAAGAGTAAAGTAATTTGTAATTCGTATATATAAGATGAGTACAGAATCACAACATAAGAGTGTACTGTTCGGCGTGATAGCTTTCGCTGCTATCATAATCATTGTAGGTATAATCGGTCTTTTCACAATCGACAACGAACAGGATTTCATTCAAGGTCAGGTTGACGTAGCTGAGTACCGCGTATCAAGCAAGGTACCGGGCCGTATCCTTGAGATACGTGTCAAGGAAGGTGATTACGTAAAGGTGGGCGATACCCTCGCAATCCTCGATGCCCCAGAGGTTGAGGCAAAGAAGGTTCAGGCACAGAGTGCAGAGAATGCAGCAAGTGCCATGAGCGATATGGCCAAGGCTGGTGCACGTCAGGAGCAGATTCAGGGTGCCTTCGAGCTCTGGCAACAGGCTAAGGCAGGACTTGAGATTGCCCAGAAGTCATATCAGCGCGTGCAGCGTCTCTTCGACGAGGGCGTGCTGAGCGAACAGAAACGCGATGAGGCATACGCTCAGTACAAGGCTTACGAGGCACAGGAAAAGGCAGCAAAGAGCCAGTATGACATGGCTATGAATGGTGCCCGTTCTGAGGAAAAGCGTGCTGCAGCAGCACAGGTAAACCGTGCAAAGGGTGCAATTCAGGAAGTGAACTCATACATCCACGAAACCGTACAGGTTGCTCAGATGGAAGGTGAGGTTAGCAATATCTATCCAAAGGTTGGTGAGCTCGTAGGTACAGGAAGTCCTATCATGACAATCAGCATCATGTCTGACATGTGGGGAACATTCAACGTACGCGAGGACCAGCTCAACGGCATGAAGGTTGGCGATAAGTTCAATGCCTTCGTTCCTGCATTCAACAAGGACCTCCAGCTTGAGGTTTCAAGCATCAAGGACGAGGGTAGCTATGCCACATGGAAGGCAACCAAGAGCAATGGCCAGTACGACCTCAGAACATTCGAGGTTAAAGCCCGTCCTGTAACTAAGTTCGAAGGCTTGCGTCCTGGAATGTCGTTGGTGATTAAGAAGTAAAGACCAAGTACAATTTACCATTTACACTTGCTTCAGCTTGATGAGCTTCAGCGAATAATGTACAATTTGGAGAGGCATGCGAAAATGTCAAAATGAAAATTGTAAATTGTAAATGGTAAATGGTAAATTAAAAAAATGTTCCGCAATTTATATAACGTCATATCCCGCGAGACACGCACAATCTTCAAATACCCTATCTATCTGATGTGCATGGTCGTCATGCCGTGTCTCTGCACCTTGTTCTTCACCTCTTTGATGGAGAACGGACAGCCTGTGGATATGCCTGTCGGAGTTGTGGACAACGACAACACCACCACAACACGCAAGCTTACCCGCATGCTCGACTCATTCCAGTCATCGAAGGTGGTGGCCCACTACCCTTCCGTGGATGATGCACGCCATGCCATACAGACTGGCGAGATATACGGTTTCATGTATTTCCCAAAGCATACAACCGACAATCTCCTTGCTTCCCGACAGCCTAAGATATCCTTCTACTACAGCAACACGTCAATCATGGCAGGCACCCTTATCTTCAAGGATATGAAGACCATGGCAACACTCGGTTCTGCTGGCGTAGGACAGGCAACGCTTCAGGCAAAGGGATATCGCCCGGAACTCATAATGCCGGCTCTTCAGCCTATTGCCGTTGACTTGCACATGATAGGCAACCCATGGGTGAACTACAACATCTACCTATCCACGATGCTTGTGCCCGGATGCTTCCTGCTGTTCATCTTCCTTCTCACTCCGTTCTCCTTCGGAACCGAACTGAAGTTCAACACATCCCACAAGTTGATGGCAGCAGCAGGCGATCATAGTATCATAGCCATCATAGGCAAGCTAATTCCCCACACATTGATATATTTCATTGTGATGACAGGAATAATGTGGTATATGTTCGACTACCTCCACTTCCCTGCCCCTGGCGGAATAGGAAGGCTGATGCTTCTTGGCTATCTCACGGTTATTGGCGCACAAGGTTTCAGTCTTACCATCTTCGGACTCGTTCCAACCCTCCGCATGAGCATGAGCCTATGCTCGCTGATGGGAGTACTGAGTTTCTCAATGGTAGGAAGTGCCTTCCCTGTCTTTGCCATGGACGCCCCGCTTCAGGCAATGTCATGGCTCTTCCCTCTGCGCCATTATTACATGATATATCAGTTATGCATATTCAACACATACCCGCTTTGCGATGCCATGCCGCATATACTTTGCCTCATAGGCTTTGCTATCATGCCATACCTCCTGACAAAGCGCATCGGTAATGTGATGAGGCATTATGATTATATAAAATAATCTCATGTACCATTTACCATGTACACTTGCTTCAGCTTGATGAGCTTCAGCGAATAATGTACAAATCAGTTCGCAAAGATGCTTGTCCCGACTGCAAGAAATGGTAAATGGTAAATGGTAGATTGTACATGAAAAGATGTCATTAAAAACCCACATAAAGAACATAGCCGATATATGGTGGCAGGAAACGGCTGCCATATTCAAGGACTCAGGTGCGGTACTCTTCTGTATCGTGCTACCTTTGGCATATCCTATTCTCTACTCATGGATATACAACAATGAGGTGGTGCGCGAAGTGCCTGTCGTTGTGGTTGACGATTCACACTCTGCCCTAAGCCGTGAGTTCATACAGAAGGTTGAAGCCTCACCTGATGTCAGCATAGCCTTCTACTCCAATAGTATTCATGAGGCTCAGAGCCATATCGGACATGGGGAAGCCTATGGCGTTATATACTTCCCACGCAACTTTGCCACAACAGTAGGACGACATGAGCAGTCACACGTCAGCGTGTATTGCGACATGAGTTATATGCTGACCTACAAGGCAATATTCCAGACAGTACAAGCCGTCAGTTCGGTAATGGGCACCGAGATACAGGTAGCAGCAAGTGGAGTATATACCGACAGGGAGGCGCAGATTGCATCCCAACCTCTCGATTTCGAGGAAGTACCTATTTTCAACACCACAAGCGGCTACGGTAACTTCGTATTGCCGGGCGTACTCGTGCTCATCATCCAACAGGCACTATTGCTCAGCGTCGGACTCCTTTCCGGAACACAGCGTGAGAAGCATTTCCCAATGGTAAAGCACGTCATCGATGCCTACTTCGGCAAGGGCTTTGCCTTCCTCCTAATCTTCTCCGTCATGCTGGCATACTGCACACTCGTAGTGCCACGTATGTTCGGATTCGTGATGATGGTGCATTTCCTCGACTGGCTGATATTCATGGCGCCCTACCTCGTAGCGTGCATAGCATTTGCCGTATTAGGAAGTGAGATAATACCATTCCGTGAGGCCGTTATGCTGACTGCCGTATGTACCTCCGTACCATTCCTGTTCCTCTCTGGAATATCATGGCCACAGAGCGCAATACCAAGCTTCTGGCAAAGCTGCGCCAACTACCTGCCGTCAACATTCGCGATAAGAGGCTTTATCAGAATGAGCAGTATGGGAGCAAGAATCGGCGACGTACTCCCAGAGTTCAGGGCACTCTCAATCCTCGCAGTCCTATACAGCCTCGCCGCCCTCGGAGTGATGTACCGACGTTATATCATACATAAGAGATACGAGGAAGAGCAGAAGGAAGCCCTAACCACCCCACAAGAGAAAGAAAGTATAGGCTAGGCGGCTTTTTATGTATCAGAAATTCATTATAAACCAAGATGGAGTCCTGAAGTTCGGGCATGTATATCTGCACAGAGACCTGTTGAAGCATGGAGAGAAATGCATCTATGGTGGAGGTCTGTGGAAGATAGACGAAAGCCGAGGCGCAATCATGCTCTACGGACGCTCATTCGACTTCGGAGTACCCGACTTCGATTATCTCAAACAAATAGACTGGTCTGGAGTCGGAGGCAATCCCCATCCCCTACTCTTCCTGCCCAATTGGCCAGACGAAGACATCGTAGAACCGGTTTATGCCCGAAAAGATTAAAGATTAAAGTATAAAGATTAATGTAAATAGCAACACCCGAAATACTATCTACATTACACCTTACACTTTACACTTTACACTTTATACTTTACACTAAAAAATGGAAAATAGTACATTTCTTATGACTCCCGACGTAGCCATGCAATTCATGGTGTGGAGTTACTTCTATCACGATATTCTCCCAGAGAAAAACGTCAGCTACAGCAAATGCGGAAAGTTCTCAGAAGAAGACGTAAAGCGCCTTGACGAACTCAAGGACATGCTTTTCAAGTGCTTCGAGGAAGAGTCTGTAAACAATGCCTGCAAGCAATTCCAACTGGCAAAGGTAAGACAGGAGCCATGCCCTTTCCCACAAGCCACCCTCGATAATATGTTTGCTTCTGAAAGAAGAGGTTAGAGATTAGTGGTCTTAAACAATTGAAAATTGAGAATTGAAAATTGAAAATTGTTCGCAAGGCTTACCAAGCTACGCAAGTTCTTCGCTAAGGCTCATCAAGCTAAAGCAAGTGAAAGTTGAAAATTGACTTGCTTTGAGCCTTGAAAAATTAGCGCCGAAGGTGCGATACCTAACAGGGCAGTCCGTAAGGGCTGTTACTATGCCGATGTTTTTTTAGTGAGCACCGTAGGTGCGACACCTATAAATATAATAAGTATCGGTCCTTCAGACCTCAGATAACTATAATCAATCTGTCTGGAAGACAGCACCATGAGTAACCCCGTACATACGAGTGAAACGAGGATGTGCGGGGATTAATGAACCATAATCCTTCTACTGTCTGGAGGGCAGTACATCGCGAAACCTCATGCGTAAAAGCCAATCAGGTACAGTCTTCCAGACTATAATAGCATCTTTTTCCTTCCGAGGGCATCCTCTCCTTCGTCGAGTATGCACCTCGGTTACTCATAGTGTTGCCTTCCAGGCAATTCCAGTATTTACAACAATCTTGCTGATGAGCATAGCAAAAATTAAATTAATCTCTTAATCTCAGGCTTCATGACCTGAAAACCTTTAAACCTATAAACCTTTTAATATGACTAATATTAAATATCTAATCCCTCTCCTTTGCGTCCTCTTTGTCGGATGTACGAATACCTCCAACAAAGAGGATTCAGCATATCAGTTCGTCAAGCCTCTACCAGCCAAGTCCCCCTTTAAGGGAAGTCCGATGTTGAGTACATCGGAGTATGTGTCAGAGGCAGGGGATCCCATCCCCGCGGTCTTCAGCATTTCCGATTTCAATTGGAAGGAGAGAACCCTCACATTTACAGCATACTCCATAGACCGTTACGACTCCACGGAGATTGCGAAGCTACAAATTGGTGACACCATACTCTTCAGAAACGACACAATCATTGTCTCTAAGATAGAGAAAGGCAGATACCTCACCATCAACGGAGGCATAGAAAATGGTGGCGTGGAACTCGCTGCATACGAGGAAGGCACATACCGCGTTCAACTCATGGACGACCATCCGCAATACTCCGAGATTGGCAAGGTACAGCTACCTCTCAGCGATACCTTCACCATTATCGACTGCGGAGACAATCCCGAAGACCCTTACGACACCATTCGCACTAATCACAAGCAAAGGCTTGAGAATATGAAGGAATACAAACACGACTTCATAGAACTCAACACCAGAGTAAAGATAGAGAATGGAAAGATAACCAACATCACAAGAAACTGGATTCCATAATGAGAAAGCAATCACGAGCAATGGATAGCGCATGGGCACTTGAAGTGATGCGCAAAGCCCCATATATAACCGTCAGTTTCATAGATGCAGACGGCAAGGCATACGGTCTGCCCCTGTCTCTGGCAAGCGACGACAACGAGCATTGGTATTTTCATGGTGCCCTTGAAGGCAAGAAACTCGATGCTATCAAGGCACACCCGGAGGTCTGTCTGTCAGCAGTAACCAAGTGCGCCCCCACCATCGGTCCCAAGGATGGCAGTTTCACCCTTCAGTACAAATCCGCCATTGCATTCGGCAAGGCAGAGCTTGTAGAAGACGATGCCGAGAAAATCCATGCCCTTCGCATCATCTGCGAACGCTTCCTTCCACAGCACATGGACGCATTCGAAGCATCCATCCAACGCTCCCTCTCCCGCACCGCCGTTATACGCATCACCCTCTCCGCCCCGCCAACAGGCAAGCGCAAGCAATACGACTCCAACGGTGATGAGATGAAAGGCACAGAATCCCATCCGGCCACAACATAACATAAACGCCCCTTCGGTGCTTGAACTGACGATAATTACCAATCTGCGCAATCTTTTTCCATCAGTTAAAATTCTTATTGGTTGAAGATTGGTAAGATTGGTAATTATTGTCAGTTAAAAGCAGCTTGCTGTGCTTTGCAAATAATTATCAATTGTTGCTGACCTCTAACCTCTAACCTTCTAACCTCCAAACCAGCTAATCTCCTACCTCTCTACCTTTGGCTTAATCCCCATAAAAGACTCGTAGTCACCATAAGGAGAATCCAATCTCACCAATTTGCCATATAGTCGATAGTCATAGTCATCCATTGCATTAAAGATTGCGAATGCGGCACGAGCATCATCTTCGGGCATACTCTTTAGATAGTCTCTCATAGATCTGTCAGGCCCTTTAGGAAGAGGGTATTTCTCAACAATAGTATTACATTTATTTTCCAGATAATGCTGATAAACTGCATTACAACTCCACGGATGACATGAAATCAACACAAGCAACAAAGCAGCACTAATAGGAATCCATCGTATTCTTTTGTTCTTAGAGAAGTAAATGCCAAGAGTAACACCATAAAACCACAGATTTAGCACCAACGCATAAAAGCGATTGGCAGTCATTCCATAGTCACAAATTCTTCTGCCAATGGCAACACTCATCAGTATAAGAACAGGAAGAATGGCAACAGGCAACCAACGTAATGCCTTGCACTCCCATTCCTTTGTAACCCCTGCTTTGATATATGGATAGTAGAGAATATGAACACATATATAAGCAAGCATAATACAGGAAGCCCATTTGACTATTCCGCCATTAGGAAGTGTCTGGGAAAACACTACATACAAACAAAATATACAAAATACGCCAGTACATATCATTATTACTCCAAGAAAAACCTCAGGAGTAAACTTATCTATAGCATATCTTAAATAATTCTTTTTCTCGCTTTCTGGTATTTTCATAAGCCATAGCGTCCCCCATATACTCAGAATTGTATATATCGGTACTACAAGAAAGTCAAACGGTCCACATTTCACATCAAATACTGTTATTATAAATATAGCTAATATAGTAAAAACAACAGCAGCAATAATACTAAACAATAAAGCCAAGACACTATTCAAAATCAGCTTTAAAGTAAAATTCCATGAAACAACATCATCCTTCTGTTGTCTGAAAGGCAAAAAGCATATTCCTACAAACAAGGCAAAGATGCCTGCCCAATGAGCGACTTCAAGAGGCTTATCAGAATTCTCTATTGTACTCATCAAATAATGATCGGAAGCAAACAAGGCAAATGGAATTATCCAATACAAGAAGGCCTTGGGATGCAATTTCTTGCCATCAAATATTTTCATACTTGAATATTCCTCAGCACACAGATGGATAAGAAGGGCAAGAAACATTCCTGTCAGACAAAACAACATCCAATTTCCAGATGATTTTTCCTCAATCCATGGGCAAGATGGCAGAACAAAAAAGGCAAGCCAAAACATCAAGGCTATCGGAAATCTCACAATAGTCTTTTTTATGTTTTGTAGTAGATGAAATATGGATGAACACATAAATATTACATGTTTTAGTTATAATATTTGTCTTCTATTTTTCAAACTTCGGCTTAACGCCCAACAGAACATCCAGCACCACCTTCACACGTGCCAGTTTCTCTCGAATAATAATCTTAACGCTCTTCCTGTAAATAGGATACAGGGCATTAAATGCAATGGCATCAACACCCACATTCTCCGCAAGATACAAGGCACGGACATTATGAAACTCCTGTGAGATAATCGTCACACTATCCCTGCCAAACACACTCTTCGCCCTGACCACAGAATCCAGCGTCCTGAACCCCGCATAGTCAAGCACAAACCTATCCTTTGGCACACCAAGCGCCACAAGATCCGCCATCATAGTCTCAGGCTCATTATAGTCCTTCTTACTATTATCACCACTAATCAGAATCGTATCAATCTTACCCTTGGAATACAACTCATACGCAGCCTCAATACGTCTCTGATAATACTCATTATCCCTCCCGAAGACAGTATATTTAGAAGTGCCAAGCAACAGCCCCACATTACGGTGAGGAATCCTATTCACATCATCATAATGCCGTCCCGCAGCAACAGCCTCTACCCTCCTGTCACATATTAGTACGCAAGCAACAGCACCAACAGCCAAAACCACAGCCGTCAATGCCAACCTCCATTTCCATTCAATGGCAAAAGACCATATTCTTTTCAACAAATTCCTCATATCGCTTGCAAAAATACGAAAAACAAATCACACAAACAAACGTTTCGCAATCAAATTCTCACAAGCTCCGCAAAGACACTCATTTGAATATGCTCAGAGCCAGATAACCCCACTGCAAATTTAGTCGCAATTGCGACCATTTTTGCAGTGGGATATTTTTATAGAAAGTAAAATGGGCAGAAATTAAGGCTGTAAATTATAAATCCTAATAGTCGGATTGGGGCGTATCTCTATATTTTCAGCAAAAAAACGCTATAAATTTTATTATTTGGATAAAAAGATGTAACTTTGCACTCAAAGAATCGAAGACCGTGTACCAGCCTTCAAGGGCTGACATACACTTTCTTTTTCGCGCGAGGTGCAAGCACGTTGCAATTGTGCGAGGATGCTGCGCACGTTGCGAATCGACATAATATCAAACGCGAAGACGCAAAGACACGGAGATAATGGAAAATTAAAATCTTTGCGACTCTGCGGCTCTGCGTTCGATAAAAACAAAACCTAAGTTGTACTATCTTTACGTTTAACTACAATGAATAAAAAACTATCCACTCTATTATTCCTTATATTATTTGGAATCGTTGGTATTAATGCCCAGGACAAGCAAGTGACCGAGGGCAAGGATTACTCATATCTATACAAGAACCTGCCTATCCCGTTGGAAAGGCCTCAGCTGCCTGTTATTCCGGAGAGATACGTGAAACTGACTGACTATGGTGCTGTGAGCGACGGCATCACTCTTTGTACTGAGGCTTTCAAAAAGGCTATTGATGATCTCAGCAGCACGGGGGGCGGACACCTTATTATAGAGGATGGGATTTGGCTCACGGGTCCCGTGATGCTTAAGAGTAACATCGACATCAACCTGAGACGTAATGCGATTGTGAAGATGACGCCTGACAAGTCGAAGCATAAGAACACGACGAATAAGACGAGTAAGCTCGTGATCCCTGCTTTCTATGCTAAGAATGCTCATGACATCAGCATCACAGGTCTTGGTGCTATTGATGGTAGCGGTGCTTACTGGCGTCCTGTGAAGCGTAGTAAGGTGAGCGCTACGGAGTGGAAGCAATATACGCAGATGGGTGGTATCATTAGTGCCGATGGTAATATATGGTATCCTTATAATCTGAAGAATGCGCCTTCGCTTACCAATTCTCCGGAGGAGGAGGCTAATGCCCGTGCCGACCTTATCCGCGTGGAGCATTGTGAGCGTGTGCTTTTTCAAGATATTACGGTGCAGAACTCTCCTCGTTTCCATGTTCACCCTTGCTATTGTAAGGATGTGAGTGTGCTTGGCGTGATTGTGAGATGTCCGTGGAATGCGCAGAATGGTGATGCCATTGATCTGAGCAACTGCAACAGGTGTCTTGTTACGGAGTGTACGATTGATGCTGGTGATGATGGCATCTGCCTAAAGAGCGGAACGGGTAAGACTGGTGTTGATGCCGGTCCTTGTAAGGATGTTCTTGTGGAGGATAATACCGTTATCCATGCTCATGGCGGTTTCGTCATCGGCTCGGATGCAAGTGGCGGTGTGCAGAATGTGGTGGTTAGGAACAACCGTTTCATGGGTACAGACACAGGTCTGCGCTTCAAGACGAGCTATGGCCGTGGCGGTGCTACTTCTAATATCTTCATCTCGAATATAGTGATGACTGATATTAAGGAGCAGGCTATCGTGTTCGAGGCTGCATACGCCAACAAACAGGTTGGCAAGGCGGATGAGGTAGCAGGGGCTACCGACTATGCTCCTGATTTCAAGGATATTCATATTGAGCATATCACATGTCGCGGCTGTAAGACTGGTATTCTTGCCAAGGGTGATGAGGGTTTGATTCATGATATTGACATTAAGAACTCTGTTATCTTCTACATCAAGAAGGCTACGGATATTCAGACTACCTGCAAGCTCGATGTCTCTAACGTGACGTTCAAGACGTTTGAGATGGAGATGTGGTAAGAATGAGTATAAAGGATAAAGAGGAAAGGGTAAAGTAACGTCAGTTCGACAAATTCAAGACTGCGAGGGCTGAACGTCGAAGAGGTCGGCGGCCGAAGGGAAAGCCAAAGCCCGACACCTAATAGGACAGTCCGTTAGGGCTGTTATTCTATAGATGCGTGATTAAAGGAGCGCTGTAAGTGCGACACCTGAAGACTTTAGGTGTCGGTCCTTCAGACCTCATACCCCCTATATCGACAAATATGACAGCCCTAACGGACTGCCCTATTAGGTATCGCTCCTTCAGAGCTCTTTCAACCACATGATAGTCAACAATATACAACTGAATAAATTTTTCGCTAAGGCTCAACAAGCTACGCAAGTCGTCGAGCTGACGTTATTATAAGTATCGCACCTACAGCGCTCAAATTACAATAACGACCTCCATATAACGGCTCTTACGAACCGCCCTTTTAGGTGTCAGGCTTACAGCCCTCGCAGGTGGAACGAATATTCGAATTAAAAGTTGAAACTGATTATTATACTTGCATTAATTTATGTTAAATATTATGTGAATGTCTATAAAGTGATTTCTTTTTGCTATTTTTGCAAACAAAAGTAATTCATTCAAGATATGACTACAGCAACAATTAATTTGGACTATAACCAGATACGTAATATTGTGATGCAGATGCCTCTTCAGGAAAAAAAGAGGTTGTTTGAGGAACTTGATGATTTCTATGCCACATCCGTATCTGAAGATTTGCCTCCTTATACTATGGCTGAGATAAATGCCAGAATTAATGAGGCAGAGGATGACATTGCTAATGGTCGTGTATATCCCGCAGATGAAATGCACAAATCATTGGAGAATAAATTTCCTTGGCTATGCGAATAGTTTGGACTGCACGATACAACAAGTCGTTGGAATATATATTTACTTGTGCGCGTGATATATATTCACGAACCACATTAAAGAAACTCAATTCCTCAATAAAAAGTATTGAGGCTATACTTATTGAAAATCCTTTGCTTGGGGCCGTTGAGCCATTACTGATAGGGAGAGAACAAGAATATCGTCATATTGTGATAAAACCTTTATTCAAGGTTATTTATAGAATAGAGGATGATATTATCTATATGATTGACATTTGGGATTCAAGAAGGAATCCGAAAAATCTGACAGAAGGATTAGCGTAAGAAATGGGGGGGATACCTGTGGAAGTGCAAAGAAGAAAGGGTAAAGAGTAAAGTAGAAGGTGTAAAGAATAAAGAATAAAGAATAAAGAGTAAAGAGTTTATAATATGAGCTATGATATAATGATTATTGACCGTCATCCTCGTTTCAAGGATAGTAAAGAGTTCTGGGAATGGTATCATGACGTGACAGAATGGAAAGAGGATCTTGACTATGATGACTGCGAACACGCTACCCCGCGTCTGAAGGAATGGTACATGAAGATGAAGGATATCGTGAAACCTATTAATGGAAAGTACGCTCTCAGCGATGAAGAAATAAACAGATGTCTGGATGCTGACTATGCCATTGCAAGGGAAGGCATCATGATGGCAATGGGATATTCCGAGGCTGATAAAATATGTGAGATTGCATTTAAGCTTGCTAAGGAGTACGGCCTTTCTTGTTTTGATGATAGCGGCTCTAACGAGCTATACTATCCTGACGGAAGTAGTTTCTTTGTGTTTCCACAGCAAGAAGATAATGAAGTTCTGAATGGGAATGAGCTGCAAGCAGAATGCGAAAAGGAGCTAAAACACAGACGGGTTGTCGCACGAATTGGTTTTGCAATATACATGGCATTATTTCTATTGATAATGTATGTATTCCCTAAAGGGACATGGACTATGCCTGTTGCTCTTGTTTCTACGGTAATATTTTTCATCTTTATGATATGGTGCTTTATATGGCAGAGACGTACAAATAAGGATGTTCTAAAGAAATATCAGCAACAGCAATTAGAAGGTCAAAGCACAAGGCAAACACAAGAGCAGGAAGGAATAAGACCACTTCTTGAAGATGTCATGTGGAATTTCCAGACAGGTGTTTTTGGAAGTAAATTGGATTTCTATATCGCAATAACCAGATATAACAAAGAGGTTTCTGGTAAGTCTATTGTCCGTTTGCTTGAAGAAAAGATAGAATGTATAGGTGCAGAAGCCGACTTCATTCTTTTTGATGAGGACTCAGAGGAAGCCGAGAGATACAACAATCCTATGATTCACCTAAAAGCAGATGATGGCGTTTCATTCACAGGACTGGAATTGTTATTCAAGCTGAACAATGAACTATGCCCTCTGCTTGCAGATTCAGATACCATATTCTTTGAAGGTATCAATAGCTTTCGAATTATGAATCGCCCGTCTATTTGCAGAGTGCTATTAGGCAGTTGATGCAAGGGCAAGAGCTGAACTCGGTTCTTGAAACAGAGGATAAGGGATAGTGTAAAGTGTAAAGTGAAAAGTGTAAAGAGTAATGTCGATTGTATTTTTGGCGAAAGGCCGCTATCTACATTACTCTTTACACTTTTTACTTTAATCCTTCAAATTACATAAACCCTAACCAGCGGAGGATATCGTTGAGGTTGGCAAAGATCATGAGGAGGAGGAGGAAGGTCATGCCGATGTTCTGGGAAATCTGCATGAACCTTAGACTTGGCTGCTTGCGCGTGATGACCTCTACGAGAAGGAAGAGGATGTGACCGCCGTCAAGTCCTGGGATTGGGATGATGTTCATGAAGGCAAGGATGATACTGAGGAAGGCTGTCATCTTCCAGAAGGTCATCCAGTCCCATTGTGTTGGGAACATACTGCCTATAGCGCCGAAGCCGCCAAGGCTCTTGGCTCCTTCCTTTGATGCCACATACTTGAGGTCGCTGATATAACCGCCAAGCACGTCGATGCCGTAGGTGCAGCCCTTGCTTATGCTTGCGAGGATTCCGAACTTATCATGACGAGGCTTGTAGAATGCAGGAAGACTTGCCTTCACAACGCCCATGATGACACGGTCGTCCTGATATGCGAATGTGACCTGTGCGGTATCCATTGTGCCGTCAGCCTTCTTCCACACTATATTATTTGCCAAAACGCTGAGACTGTCCTGTGATGTCTTGGCATCGGTAAGGGCATCAGTCATTCGGCTTACCTCATACTCGAAGGTCCCCCATGTGTCGATATTCTTACTGCCCAGTTTCACGATGGTGTCACCCTTGCGGATGCCTGCCTTGAATGCAGGAGAACTTGCATCGACACTATCAATGAGTGCAGGGATGAACGGACGGCAGAACACTGGGTCGGCCTTTAGCATATTGAGGAAGTTAAGGTCGCCATTGAGAGGCACGAGGCACTCACGCTCGTTGCGAAGCACTATGACCTCGTGAGCCTTTGAGATGTCGCGGAGCATGTCGGCAGAGAAGTCCTTGAACTCGCCAAGGTCGGAACGCAGCAGGATGTCGTGATCCTGGAATCCGAGAGCCTTAGCCTCATCGTTGAACTTCATGCCCATGGTCATATCCTCTACGGCATAGTACTTATCGCCCCATGTATAGAACACGGCAGAGTAGATGATGAGGGCGAGGATGAAGTTGACCATTACACCACCTGCCATGATGAGGAGTCGCTGGTATGCCTTCTTGCTACGGAACTCCCAAGGCTTTGCAGGAGCAGAGAGTTTCTCGGCTGTCTGTGTCTCGTCAATCATACCGTCGATCTGACAGTAACCGCCGATAGGGAGCCAGCCGATACCATACTCAGTACCAACCTCGTCGTTGTATTTCTTATTACCTACGTTCTCCGTTACAATCCTCTCAGGCTGATTTGTAAGGGAATAGTATTTGTTCTTTAGCTGCTGAATGAAATTGACGCCCTCGTTGTCGCGCTCGGTAATAGGAGCCTTGCCTCTGAGACGACGCCACCAGTTGTCGTATGAGCTCCAGAGGTGGAACTTCCAGTTGGCGAAAACATAGAAACGCGACACGCGAGTGCCGAACATCTTAGCGAATGTGAAGTGACCACCCTCATGAAGGAACACGAGAATGGTGATAGCAAGAATAAACTGTGCTGTTCTTATCAGAAATGATTCCATTTTGAAAGAAATAAAGCCCCTAACCCCAACCCTTCCCCCGCTCGGGGGAAGGGAGTAATTACCTTTTATTGTTGAATAAGGGCTATGTTCATAAAAAATTTATTATACCTTTTGAGATTTTATTACCAACCAGCTCCCTTCCCCCGAGCGGGGGAAGGGCTGGGGTTAGGGGCTTTTATTTTATCATCTCCCCTGCAATCCTCCTTGCCTCCTTGTCGGAAGCGAAGTAGTCTTCGAGGGTAGGAGTCTTGATGACTGTTGCCTTATCGAGAGTCTTGGCTATGATATCACCCATGTCGAGGAATCCGCAACGGCCTTGACGGAAGGCGAGGTTGACAACCTCGTTTGCTGCATTTACCACACAGGCGGCATTACCGCCACGACGAATAGCCTCGTAGGCAAGGGCAAGGCACTGGAACTTCTCAAGGTCGGGCTCGAAGAACTCCAAAGGATGCGCGAAGAGGTTAAGGCGCTCGCCAGTCATCGGGAGTCGCTCAGGGAAGGTGAAGGCATACTGGATAGGCAGACGCATATCAGGCACGCCAAGCTGAGCCTTCACGGCTCCGTCACGATACTGCACGGCAGAATGCACGATGCTCTGAGGATGGATGAGCACCTGTATCCTATCGGCATCAACACCGAAGAGCCACTTAGCCTCGATAACCTCAAAGCCCTTGTTCATCATAGAGGCAGAGTCGATGGTTATCTTTGCACCCATATCCCATGTAGGGTGCTTGAGGGCGTCGGCAGCGGTAACGGTCTTCATCTGCTCGTGGGTGAACTTACGGAACGGACCGCCAGAAGCGGTGAGAAGGATTTTCTCAATCTCGTTGTCATGGTCGCCCACAAGACTCTGGAAGATAGCCGAATGTTCAGAATCGACAGGGAGGATTGGCGCATGATACTTCTCTGCGAGTCCCATGACAAGTTCGCCTGCCACAACGAGGGTTTCCTTGTTGGCAAGACATATCTTCTTTCGTGCCTTGATGGCATGGATGGTAGGATCAAGTCCGGCAAAGCCCACCATAGCGGTAAGCACCATGTCGATCGGTTCAGCCTCAACCACATCGCATAGAGCCTTGGCACCGGCATAGACCTTGATGTCAGGACAATCGTCGAGGAGAGCCTTGAGCTGCTCGTACTTATCCTCATTGGCGATGACCACGGCAGCTGGACGGAACTTACGAGCCTGCTCGGCAAGCAGTTCCACCTTATTATTAGCAGTAAGACAGTAGGCCTCGAAACGCTCGCTATGCTCTTCGATAACCTCAAGAGCCTGAGTGCCTATTGAGCCAGTACTGCCCAGAATACATATTTGTTGTTTTTTCATTTTTCTTATTTTTGTAGTCAAAGGTCAAAGGACTGAAGGGAATAAAGTTGGAAAGAATAAGGAATAAGGTTTGATACTAATAAACCCTCATCTTTCATCTATCAACCCTCATCCATAAACACCTTAGACCTTTGACCTTTAAAGATCAAGTATTCCCTCTGGAATATCGAGGGTTATGGTGTGAGCCTTCTGATCAACATCCACGATGAGTTCCTCAGAGGCAGGGATAAGCCTTCCGTCCTCAAGCTCGAACATGATGTTGATTGTCTGTTCATCAACATAGGCGATAGTACCTACAGACTTGCCAGAGTTGTTATCTATGAGGGTATATCCCACGAGGGCGGAATATGAAAGCTCGGCATTCTCATCCTGCTCGGCAAGTTCGCGAGGGAAATAGACCTCTACGCCTGTAAGTTCACGGGCACGCTCCTGAGAATCCACGCCCTCGAACTTCACCAAGACAACGCTGTCGCTCTTGAAGCGATACTCCTCCATGAAGAAAGGCACGAAGATACCGTCGAGCTTCAGCACGAGGTATTCAGCATCCACACGGTCGAAGATATCATCATCAATCTGGATGCTAAGCTCACCCTTAATGCCATGAGCCTTGCCTATGACTCCGATTTTATAGACAGACCCACCCCCTGGCCCCTCCCATAAAGGAAGGGAAGTAGTTACTCTTGAACCCGAATGGGTGGCTGTATCCTTATTATTACATTCTTTTCCCATAAAGGAAATTATATTTTTCTCCTGTACTATTCACTCCCTCCCCTCCACGGGTAGGGTAAGGGGAGGGGTCTATACCCTCGTTATCTTTGCTCCAAGTGCATTAAGTCTTGACTCTATATTCTCGTAGCCACGGTCAATCTGCGCGATGTTATTGATCTGCGATGTTCCGTCGGCACTAAGGGCAGCGATGAGAAGTGCGATACCTGCTCGGATATCAGGGCTTGACATACGGCCTGCACGAAGACGAAGCTGATGGTCATGTCCTACGACCACGGCACGATGCGGATCACAAAGAATAATCTGAGCACCCATATCTATGAGCTTATCAACAAAGAACAGACGGCTCTCGAACATCTTCTGATGAATGAGCACACTACCCTTTGCCTGTGTTGCCACAACGAGGAGCACGCTGAGAAGGTCAGGTGTGAGTCCCGGCCAAGGAGCATCAGCAAGAGTCATGATAGTGCCGTCGATGAAGGATTCTATCTCGTAATGGTCATGATGAGGAATTACGAGGTCATCACCATCTACCTCAATCTGAATGCCGAGACGGCGGAAAGAGTCGGGTATGATACCGAGATTCCCAATAGACGCATCCTTGATTCTTATGCCATCGCCCACCATTGCAGCCATAGCGATGAATGAGCCTACCTCAATCATATCTGGAAGAAGCTTGTGCTCAGTACCGCCAAGAGTCTTCACGCCCTCAATACGGAGAAGATTAGAGGCAATGCCCGAAATCTTTGCGCCCATACGGTTGAGCATGTGGCAGAGTTGCTGAATATAAGGCTCACAAGCTGCATTATAGATAGTCGTAGTGCCTTCAGCAAGTACTGCCGCCATGATGATATTCGCTGTACCTGTGACTGAAGCCTCATCAAGAAGCATATAACAGCCCTTGAGACGGTCAGCCCTGAGTTCATAGACATCACGACCTACCACACGGCTATAGCTTGCTCCAAGCTTATGGAATCCGAGGAAGTGGGTGTCAAGACGACGACGGCCAATCTTATCGCCACCAGGCTTTGCTACGGTGGCATGTCCGAAACGTCCAAGCAGCGGACCTATCATAAGCACAGAGCCACGGAGGGCAGCACACTTCTGCACGAACTCATCACTACTAAGATAGTCAAGTCTGAGTTCATCGGCCTTGAAGCTATACTCACCGTCACCGAGTTTGCATACCTTCACACCGATATCCATCAGCAACTTGATAAGGTTGTTGACATCGAGGATATCAGGGATATTCTTTATCACGACCTCCTCGTCAGTGAGAAGAGTGGCACAGATAACCTGAAGAGCCTCATTCTTTGCGCCCTGAGGAACGATTGTACCACGAAGCGGATGCCCGCCTTCAATAAGGAATGCTTCCATAGAGTGCTACTTCTTCTTTTGTTTCTTCAGTTTAGCCTGCTGGGCAATAGACTGCACGTCGATCTTGTCAAAGCGGAAACTGTCAAGATCCAACTGAATCACACCATCCGTGAAACGTGCAAGGTCGTCAGCCACCTTCTCATCGTCGCCATTGCCATGTCCCCAGAGCAGCAGACAACGCTTCATCTGGTTGGCAGTCATGCGTACGAGGGTATCGCGCTCCTCACCTGGCTCCATGGTCTTGAGCGTCTCAAACAGCTCAAACAAGGCTCTGCCATAGTGACGTACAGGAATACGGGTGTTAGGATATGCCACAGGCTCCGGCTTTGAAGCAATCTGCTCGGCAGTCGTTATCTCCACAGGATAGTCAATATCCAGTTTGAAGTCGCTCATCAATGCCAGATGGTCCCAAAGGGTCTGCATACGATCGTTGATGTTCTGGTCGCTTGGATTCATCTTACGCATAGTGTCGATGATAGCCTCAGCACATACCTGACGCTCTTCCCTGTCAGGAATAGAGACACAATAGTCAACCATCTGCTGAATCTCACGACCATACTCGTTGAGCTTGATCCTCTCACGCTGGGTATTATAGTCAAGTCCTTCGATATTCATATTTTTCTAAAATTAAAAGCCTAACCAAGCCTTCCCAAGGGGAAGGATGTTTTATACATTTGTAGCCTTAAATGAAAAGTGAAATGTGAAAAGTGAAAAATACAGATTACACATGAAAATGAATAATACTAACTTGTATTTTATAATTTTTCACTTTTAATTTTTCACTTTACAACAACTTCTTCGGCAACTTAGCCACATAGTCCTTCAGATAGGAAGGAGTGAAGTATGCCACATCCTCGAACTTACCATCGTTGAAGCGACGCTCTGCCAACGGCATCATATATTTTGCCAATGGGGAGATATCCTCCAAGAGATGCGCATTAGGGTGATTTATTGTCTCCATACACTTTGCAGCACCGTTTCCGAAGAAATAGACAGGCTGCTTGTCGAGATATTCCTTGTAGGTCTCGGCAGTAACGATGTCAGCACCAACCTCACGCACAGGCTTCAGGGCACGGCTCCAAAGACCTGCATAAACCTCCATACGACGGGCATCGAGCATCGGACAAAGTAATGGTTCCGGCTCTTCGGCTGCCAGTTCCCTAAGCAGAACAGGCACGCACATCAGCTCAAGCGTTGGTATGGAAATAAGCTTTGCATCACGTCCGTAGCAGATGCCTTTTGCCATTGAGACACCGATTCTCAAGCCTGTGTAAGAACCCGGTCCGGCACTCACCGCAACGGCATCAAGCGGAATGAGGCTCTGGTCAATGAAACTGAGTGCTTCATCAACATATACGCCGAGTTGTTCGGCATGATTCGGACCGCTGAAATCCTCTTTTTCGAAGATGACGGTTCCGTCGTGGCTAACTGCCACAGAACACACATTTGTGCTCGTTTCTATATGTAAAATGCACGACATTTTCGTTTTGTTTTAAAAATAATGTGCAAATATACTCATTTTTCCCGTATTTTTTTGTACTTTTGCAGAAATTTAACGAAAAAGTAATCAAATGATACTCTCAATGACCGGCTATGGCAAGTCAATAGCCACTTTTCAAGACAAAAAAATCAATGTTGAGATAAAATCTCTCAACAGCAAGGCACTCGACCTTTCAACTCGCATTGCCCCACTCTATCGTGAGAAAGAAATGGAGATGCGACAGATGATTCAACAGAAAGTGATCCGCGGAAAAGTGGATTTCTCTATCTGGATTGAAAAGGACGAGATGGCTGACGCAGCATCTATCAATATCGAACTCGCTAAGAATTACTACCAGCAACTCTCTGCACTTGCCAGCAGCAACAACGAGGCTACCCCTTCCATGACCGAGATGATGCCTATCATCTTGCGGATGCCAGACATACTCGTGAAGCAGGACCAGACAGAAATCCTTTCTGAAGAGGAATGGGAGGTTGCCCGTCAGGCTATCGACTCTGCACTTGACGCTCTCGTTGATTTCCGTCGTCAGGAAGGTGAGGCTCTCGCAAAGAAATTCGGCGAGAAGATTGACAATATCGAGGCTCTGCTGAAGAGCATCGAGCCATACGAGAACTCTCGTGTGGAGAAAATCCGTCAGCGTATCATTGACGGATTGAAGCAGATTCCGGAAATCGACTACGACAAGAACCGCCTTGAGCAGGAACTTATCTACTACATCGAGAAACTGGATATCTCTGAAGAGAAACAGCGCCTCACCAACCACCTCAACTACTTCCGCGAGACTATGGCAGAACCAGAGGGCGGTCAGGGCAAGAAACTCGGTTTCATAGCTCAGGAAATGGGACGTGAGATCAATACAACTGGCTCTAAGAGCAATCAGGCTGAGATGCAGAACATCGTCGTAAAGATGAAGGACGAGCTTGAGCAGATCAAGGAGCAGGTGCTTAATGCAATGTAAAGAAACGAAGGAGTACAAGGAGTGAAAGGAGTGACGCTCCTTCGTCGCTAAAGGAGTACAAGACGATAGTCCCTTTTCGCGCAAATACATTCATCTTGTACTTCTTGTTCTCTTAAAGATAAAAAACATGTCAAAAGGCAAATTACTTATATTCAGCGCTCCTTCAGGTTCAGGAAAGTCAACTATCGTGAATTTCCTTATGCAGGAGCATCCGGAACTCAACATGCACTTCAGCATATCTTGCACCACACGTGCTCCTCGCGGAACTGAGAAGAACGGTGTGGAGTATTTCTTCCTTACTCCCGAGGAGTTCAAGGCAAAGATTGCAGAGGGTGCTTTCGTGGAGTATGAGGAAGTATATACCGACCGTTTCTACGGCACGCTTAAATCACAGGTTGAAAACCAGATAAACAATGGCGAGAACGTGGTTTTCGACGTTGACGTAAAGGGAGGTTGCAACCTGAAGAAAATCTTTGGTAGCGAAGCACTTAGCGTATTCGTACAGCCACCTTCTGTAGAGGAGCTCCGCCGTCGTCTCGTAGGTCGTGCAACTGATGCCCCCGAGGTTATCGAACAGCGTCTTGCGAAGGCAGAGGAAGAACTGACCTACGCGCCAAAGTTTGATGTCATTATCGTTAATGACGACCTCGCAACAGCAAAGGCAGAGGCTTTGAGAACAATTGGAGAGTTCTTGAAATAAAAAAAAGCCAATATTTACTATTTAGCTATTTACTATGTACTATTAATGTACTATTTCCTATCGCATTTAGCATTTACTATTTGTGATTGTCGAAAAAATAGTAAATCCACCCCAAATAGTAAATAAATAGTACATAGTAAATTGTAAATAGTAAACAAAATTGCGCATCGGACTTTTCGGCGGTAGCTTCAACCCTATCCACAACGCCCATATCGCTCTTGCAAAGACCATCTGCAAGGAGGCAAAACTTGACGAAGTCTGGTTCATGGTTTCACCTCAGAACCCATTGAAACAGGCTGAAGACCTTCTTGGGGAGAACGAGCGATACGAGATGGTGAAATTGGCGTTGGCGAGCCGACCCTCTAAATCTCCCTTAAAGGGAGACTTCTTATCGCGAACAGGCTCTCTCCCTTCAAGGGAGAGCGGGGAGTGGGTCTTAAAGGCAAGCAATTACGAGTTTCACCTTGAACGTCCGTCCTACACTTGGAAGACGCTAAGAGCCTTGAAGAAGGACTTCCCGCAGCATGAGTTCTCCCTGATAATAGGAGGTGACAACTGGGTAAGATTTCCGCGTTGGGCACATAGTGAGGAGATTCTTGCCAACCACAATATCTACATCTACCCAAGAGAAGATTCCGATATCAACGAGGCTTTACTTCCCGAGAACGTTCACCTCGTCCATACACCCAAGATAAACATTACGAGCACGATGCTAAGGGAAATGGTAAAGAACGGGAATGATATCAGCGCATACGTTCCAGAGGTAGTAGCAAAGACTATTGCGGAGAAGAAATACTATGTTCCCTAAGAAGTACAAGAATTTCAAGGAGTAACGCTCCTTCGTCGCTTAAGGAGTACAAGTCGATAGTCTCTTTTCGCGCAAATACATTCGTCTTGTACTACTTTGACTCCTTGCACTCCTTGTACTCCAAAAAGAAAGAGATTATGCTTTTCACAATCATAACATGCACATATAACGCAGCAAAATATATTGACCGCACGTTGGAAAGCGTGCGGGGGCAGTCGTATCCGCACATAGAGCATTTCATCATCGACGGTGTTTCAAGCGACGACACCGTGAAGAAAGCCCAGACCTACGCCTACGATTCCCGCTACCCCGTTATTGTGAAGAGCGAACCTGACAATGGGTTGTATGATGCTATGAACAAAGGCATACAACTTGCCAAGGGCGATTATATCATTTTCCTTAATGCCGGTGATGTGTTTCACGAAGAAGATACCCTTACCTGCGTAGCTGAGAAGCTGAAGGGAAAAGAACTCCCCGGAGTCATCTATGGTGATACCGACATCGTTGATAGTAACGGGCATTTCTTACGCAAACGCCGTCTGTCTCCTCCAGAAAACCTCTCATGGGAGAGTTTCAAGGAAGGAATGCTGGTTTGCCATCAGGCTTTCTATGCAAGAACCGACCTTGCAAAACAGGTGCCTTACAATCTCGACTACAAATATTCTGCCGATGTAGATTGGTGCATCAGAATAATGAAAGAGGCTGAGAAACAAGCTCTTGAACTGATGAACACCCACAAGACTCTTTGCTCGTTTCTCAAAGGAGGAATGACAACTCAAAGTCATCAGGCATCCCTTATCGAAAGGTTCAAGATCATGAGCCACCACTACGGCACTTTAACGACAATATTCCAGCACCTCTGGTTTGTGGTTAGGGCAATAATAAAAAGGTAATTAGAAGGTTATTAAGTTTTATTTCAATTGCAAAGCATGTTCAAATCATTTATCATACTTTATTTCTTGTGCGTGGCGACGCTATCAATTACGGCCCAGACAGATTCCCTGCAACAGCAATTAGATGCTTATAAGAATGCGCCTGAGTACGTAAAGGAAGGGATGCCACCTCTTCCTGATGCGTCACGTTTTCTACCCGCACCTACAGACGAGAATGATACAAGATTTGTATCAGATAGTTGCATGTATGAGTGGGGTAAGACATTCCGTGGCACTCTTCGCGGAGATACCGCCATTGCCGATGCTGGCTATGCCATAGCCTATTTCCTCAAACGTTTCTCTCCTGCCGTGAATCAGAATCTCACAGAGGAAACACATCCTAAGCTCACGCAACTTCTTCTGTCAGTAATGAACGCTGGCAACAAGAGCATACAGAAAGCGAAGAAACGTTTTGCACGCCGTCGTCCCTACCATCATTTTGGCGAGGGCACCCCTGTTCCGCAAGACGAATACCCAGACGATTTCACCTCCTACCCTTCCGGTCATGCGGTAAGGGCTTGGATGGCAGCTATGGCACTCACGGCTGTCTCTCCTGAGAATGCCGATGCTATAATGAAGATAGGCTATGAGATAGGTCAGAGTCGCATCATCCTCGGTTTCCACTACCAAAGTGATGTGGATGCAGCCCGACTGGCTGCCTCAGCCACTTTCGCTCGCCTCTGTGCCGAGAAAAAATTCCACAAGGCTATAGAGAATGCGAAGAAAGAACTGAAGTAATACCTATTCGAATAATTGCAATATTAGCAGCAAACTCCCTTCCCTCTTAGGTCCGCTTCTCCTTCGCTCTTCCTTCGCTTCTAATCCGTTCCTTAGTAGTAAAGCATAATGGGAGGTGAATGGGACTTACAACGGACTTGCTTGGGAGTTACAACGGAGGAAGATATTAAGTATAAATTACCAAATACCGTTTTTCTTTAAACGCTAAGACGCTAAGTCGCTAAGTATTTTTCTCTGTGTCTTAGCGTTTGAATAATCCACACCTTACGGTGCTTGAACTGACAATAATTACCAATCTACGCAATCTTAATCCAATAAGATTTATAATTCATGGCGAAAGATTGCGCAGATTGGTAATTATTGTCAGTTAAAAAGCAACTTGTTGCTAATCTCAGTCAATTCGTCTACCCCACGTTAAATTATCTAAAATTCAAGTTGCCTGTCTTGGATTTTTTACATTTTTACACTACCTTTGCACGATATTGGCTTTTAGTATAATAACTGAATACAAATTAATGATAACAACTATAAAAAAATTAAGACAAGACAAATGTATTTACTCGGTTATGACATCGGTACATCATCAGTGAAGGCTTCACTCGTTGATGCAGAGACAGGAAAGACAGTTGCTTCTGCTCAGTATCCAGACGCAGAGGCTCCAATCATGGCAAAGCAGGCAGGTTGGGCAGAGCAGGAACCAGAAATGTGGTGGGATGAGCTCAAGCAGGCAACAGCCCGTGTAGAGGCAAAGGCAGCAGGCTCACTCGCAAAGGTAGCAGCTATCGGTATCTCTTATCAGATGCACGGTCTCGTATGTGTTGACAAGGATGGCAAGCCACTTCGTCCATCTATCATCTGGTGTGACGGTCGTGCTGTTCCTTACGGCAACGCAGCATTCAACGCTATCGGTGGCGACAAGTGCCTTGAGCACCTTCTGAACTCTCCTGGTAACTTCACAGCAGCCAAGCTCGCTTGGGTTAAGGAGAACGAGCCAGAGACATTCGCAAAGATCGACAAGATCATGCTCCCTGGTGACTATATCGCTCTCCGTCTCTCTGGCGGCGACAAGAAGACAACTATCTCAGGTCTTTCTGAGGGTATGTTCTGGGACTTCAAGAACAACTGCGTGAGCAAGGACGTGATGAACTATTTCGGATTTGACGAGAAGATCATTTCTGAGATTGTTCCTACATTCTCTATCCAGTCTCGCGTTTGCAAGGCTATCGCTGACGAACTCGGTATTCCAGAGGGTACTCCTATCTCATACAGAGGTGGTGACCAGCCAAACAACGCTCTCTCACTCAACGTGATGAAGCCAGGTGAGATTGCTGCTACAGGTGGTACTTCAGGTGTTGTATATGGTGTACTCGGTGAGGTGAACTATGACAAGCTCTCTCGCGTAAACACATTCGCTCACGTTAACCACAACCAGCCAGACACACGTCTTGGCGTGCTCCTTTGTATCAACGGTACAGGCATCCTCAATGCATGGGTTAAGCGTACAGTTGCTCCAGAGGGCATTTCTTACGGCGAGATGAACGACTTGGCAGAGTCTGTTCCAGTAGGTGCAGAGGGTCTTTCTATCATCCCATTCGGTAATGGTGCAGAGCGTGTTCTCCAGAACGAGAACCCAGGTGCTTCTATCCACGGCATCAACTTCAACATCCACAAGAAGGCACACATCATCCGTGCTGCTCAGGAGGGTATCGCATTCTCATTCGCATACGGTATCGAGATCATGCAGAAGATGGGTATGGAGATCAGCACAATCAAGGCAGGTCACGCAAACCTCTTCCTCTCTCCATTGTTCCGCAGAACTCTTGCTGCCGTTACAGGTGCTACAATCGAGCTCTACGAGACTGACGGTAGCGTAGGTGCAGCTTATGGTGCTGGTATCGGTGCAGGCATCTACAAGGATAGCGATGACGCATTCAAGACTCTGAAGCACATCTCTACCGAGGCTCCAGTTGCTGAGACAGCAGAATACAAGGCAGCTTACAAGCGTTGGAAGAAGGCACTCGGAAAGTAAATATTCTTAAGGAGTAATAAGGAGTACAAGGAGTGACGCTCCTTCGTCGCTTAAGGAGTACAAGACGATAGTCTCTTTTCGCGAAAAATACATTCGTCTTGTACTACTTGAAATCCTTATTACTCCTTGTACTTCAATGTTATAATAGTTAAATATTCTTAAAATTACGGACTGCAAAGGAACTCGATGCACAGAAGTGCGGAAAAATGAGTACCTTTGCAGTCCGATTATTATGTGGGTACACTTAGAGCCCCGCGAACGATGGTGTTAATAGTCATGCGTTTGGCCGCGCAGACGGTTAGTGAATCCGCGTTCGAAACAATTGTTTTTTAGTAGTATTTTTTAAAAGATTTTTAAAGTTAAATGAACACTTTAAGTTACAAGACAGTCTCTATTAATAAGGAGTCTGCCAAGAAGGAGTGGGTTGTAATCGACTGCACAGATCAGGTTGTAGGTCGTCTCTGCTCAAAGGTGGCTAAGATACTTCGTGGTAAGTACAAGCCAACATTCACACCAAATGCTGATTGTGGTGACAACGTAATCCTCATCAACGCAGCAAAGGTAGTCTTCACAGGTAAAAAGGAAACCGACAAGCTTTACACACGTTACACTGGTTACCCAGGTGGTCAGCGTTTCAACACCCCTGCACAGCTCCGCACAAAGGAGAACGGTATCGACAAGATGCTCCGTCACGCAGTTAAGGGTATGCTGCCAAAGGGTCCTCTCGGCCGTAGCCTGTTGAACAACCTCTACATCTACGAGGGAACAGAGCACAAGCAGGAGGCTCAGCAGCCAAAGGCAATCGATATTAATCTGTACAAATAAAAAATTAAGGAAAAATGGCAGAAGTAATTAATGCAATCGGTCGCCGTAAGAGCGCTGTAGCTCGTGTATATCTCACAGAGGGCACCGGTAAGATCACTATAAACAAGAAAGACATCACAGAGTTCTTCCCATCAGCTATCCTGCAGTATGTTGTTAAGCAGCCTCTGCAGCTTCTTGAAGTAGCTGAGAAGTATGACATCAAGGCTAACCTCGACGGTGGCGGTTTCACAGGTCAGAGCCAGGCTCTCCGCCTTGCTATCGCTCGCGCACTCGTTAAGGTTGACGCTGAGGATAAGAAGAACCTCAAGGATCACGGCTTCCTCACTCGCGACTCTCGTGAGGTTGAGCGTAAGAAGCCAGGTCGTCCAAAGGCACGTCGTCGCTTCCAGTTCTCTAAGCGTTAAAGCGATTTACTATTTGACGATTTACTATTTACTGTTTGTAGGTTGTCGGATAGCAGATACAAAGAGAACAACAGTTTAGTATCTAAACCAGCGAGATCCGTTTGGCTACTCACTGGCTGATTCTAACAAACAATAGAATTAAAAAGAAAGTAAACAACCCGTGTCTTTACACAAGGCACACAAAAACAAAAGAAAGACAATGTCAAGAACAAATTTTGACCAGTTACTGCAGGCAGGCTGTCATTTCGGCCACCTTCGTCGCAAGTGGAACCCAGCAATGGCTCCTTACATCTTCATGGAGCGTAACGGCATCCACATCATCGATCTCCACAAGACCGTAGCTAAGGTTGACGAGGCTGCAGAGGCACTGAAGAATATCGCAAAGTCAGGTAAGAAGATCCTGTTCGTCGCTACTAAAAAACAGGCTAAGGACGTTATTGCTGAGAAGGCAACAAGCGTAAACATGCCTTACATCAACGAGCGCTGGGCTGGTGGTATGCTCACCAACTTCCAGACAATCCGTAAGGCTATCAAGAAAATGGCGAACATCGACAAGCTGATGAATGACGGTACATTCAGCAACCTCTCAAAGCGTGAGCTCCTGCAGATTACTCGTCAGCGCGCTAAGCTCGAGAAGAACCTCGGTTCTATCAGCGATTTGACACGTCTTCCTTCTGCTTTGTTCGTTGTTGACATTTGCAAGGAGCACATCGCTATCAAGGAGGCTCAGCGTCTCGGTATCCCAGTATTCGGTATCGTTGACACAAACGCTAATCCTAACGAGGTAGATTTCGTTATCCCTGCAAACGACGACGCAAAGGATTCTATCGATACAATCCTTTCTGCTTGCTGTGCAGCTATCGCTGAGGGCTTGCAGGAGCGTAAGGTAGAGAAGGCTGACGAGAAGGCATCTGCTGAGCAGGCTGAAGAGGCTGCTGAGGGCAAGAAGCGCAACTCTCGTGCTCGCAAGGAGGCTGCTCCTGCTGCTGAGCAGGCTGAAGAAGCTGCAGAGTAAACATACTATAACATTATCGGGCAGTACGGAAATGCTACTGCCCGGTAATGATTTGTCGTTATCACGTAAATATTCCACGATGGTGAATCGTCATCTCGTAACTGCGTGATAACGACAAATATATTAAAACTGAATTCTTTAATTTTTAAAACCCAAAGAAACAATATGGCTATTACAATGGAAGCCATCAAGAAGCTCCGCGCTATGACTGGCGCAGGACTTGCTGATGTAAAGAAGGCTCTCACAGAGGCTGAGGGCGATATGGATAAGGCTAAGGATATCCTCCGTCAGAAGGGTCAGGCTATCGCTGCAAAGCGTGCTGACCGTGAGACAGCAAACGGTTGTGTACTCGCTAAGGTTGGTGACGGCTTCGCTGCTATCATCGCCCTCAAGTGTGAGACCGACTTCGTTGCTAACAACGCTGACTATATCAAGCTCACTCAGGAGATTCTCGACGCTGCTGTTGCTGCTAAGGCTGCAGACCTCGACGCTGTTAAGGCTCTCACACTCTCTAACGGTCTCTCTGTAGAGGCTTCTGTTACTGAGCGTTCAGGCGTAACAGGTGAGAAGATGGAGCTCGACGGCTACCTCACAATCACAGGTGAGAACATCGAGGCTTACAACCACATGGGCCGTAACGGTCTCTGCACACTCGTTCAGACAAACAAGCCAGCTGCTGAGCAGGCTCACGTTATCTGCATGCAGGTTGCTGCAATGAAGCCAGTAGCTCTCGACGAGAACTCTGTTGATCCAAAGATCGTAGAGGAGGAGTACAATGTTGCTGTTGAGAAGTCAAAGCAGGAGCAGGTACAGAAGGCTGTTGAGGCTGCACTCAAGAAGGCAGGCATCAACCCAGCACACGTTGACTCTGAGGATCACATGGAGTCTAACATGGCTAAGGGCTGGATCACAGCTGAGGACGTTGCTAAGGCTAAGGAGATCATCGCTACTGTTTCTGCAGAGAAGGCAGCTTCTCTCAACATGAACATGATCGAGAACATCGCTAAGGGTCGTGTAAACAAGTTCTACAAGGAGTCTTGTCTTCTCAACCAGGAGTTCATCCAGGACTCTAAGATGAGCGTTAAGCAGTACCTCCAGGCTGCAGACAAGGATCTCACAGTAGTTAACTTCAAGCGTTTCACTCTCGTAGCTGACTAAACAAACACTCTTTATCCCTTATAGGGAGAAGAACAATAAATATAGCGTCAGTGCCCAAAAGGCGCTGGCGCTAATTCTTTTTAGCCGGAAAGTCCAGATTATCCGGATTGTCCGGAATAACCGGAAAGACCGGCCAAAACCTCATTCTATATGAAAATCTTCGCCGTGGGCATGAACTACCCACAACACAATAAAGAGATTAAAAACACGTTATTACAACAGAGTGTTTCCGACTCTGCTGACAGGTCTCCTGTCATCTTCACCAAGGCAGACTCCGCACTTCTAAAGGACGGTAAACCATTCTTCATACCAGACTTTATGGGAAGAATCGACTACGAGACTGAAATCGTAGTTCGCATCTGCAAGCTCGGCAAATCAATACCGGAACGTTTTGCACATCGCTACTATGATGCCGTAACCGTTGGTATTGACTTCACCGCCCGTGACCTTCAGAAGAAACTCCGCGAAGAAGGACAGCCTTGGGAAATATGCAAGGGTTTCGACGGATCGGCAGTAATAGGTGAATGGATTTCAAAGGATAACTTCCTTAACATCCAGAACCTGCGCTTCGCACTTGACATCAACGGCAATCGTGTTCAGGAAGGCAATACCTCTGACATGATATTCTCCGTTGACAGGCTTATAAGCTATATAAGTCAGTTCTTCACCCTAAAGACAGGCGACATCCTCTATACTGGAACTCCGGTAGGCGTTGGTCCGGTCAATATCGATGACCATCTGGAAGGGTATCTCGAAGGCAGGAAAGTACTCGAATTCAACTGCAAATAACAGTTACGAAATTTAATGAGAAAGCTATACACCATAATATTAATACTCACCTGCATCGTCACGGTTCAGGCGCAGAAGCGATTCTATAACCTCACCGCAGAGGATTTGCGCATAGACTCGTCTCTACCCAACGTGGCGTATAGCATTCTCCTACCCCACAACTATCAGGATTCAACCTATACCCTTAGTATCAGATACCCGGAATATATCGACATGCCGGCATCTGACGTAAGGAAATATAAGGCTATCTGCAAAGAGCCAAACACAGAGAAGAATCCTAAGATACAACACGGCATTTCTATCGACAGGAAAAGGGCTACATTCGTGGCTCATATCTCCCCTATCGTCTATCGCAATGGGAAATACCAGTATCTTGTTTCCTTCCTTGCCGACCTCAAAGCTTTTCCTGTCAGCAAAGCAAAGGCAAAGCGTCTCGCCAGTCCTAATGGTGAAAGATATGCAGAGCATTCTGTCCTTTCACAAGGGAAATGGGCAAAGATACGTGTCTCAAGCTCTGGCATTCACCAATTGACGGCAAGCACAATAAAAAGTGCAGGGTTTTCGGATTTATCAAAAGTCAGAATATATGGCTATGGAGGATACCTTGTTCCAGAGGTTCTTACCGACGAATATCTGCGTGAATACGACGATCTGAAGGAGATTCCAACATGCACCGTAGGAGAGAAAAAGCTCTTCTATGCCAAAGGCTCTGTATATTGGGATTCCAAAGACTCAAGGATAAGAGTCCGCAATCCATATTCTGACTATGGCTATTATTTCATCACACAAGATGATAATGAGCCTCTAACATGCACAGAAGAAGAATTGCTGAATACCGCATGGCCTACACCTGATGCCTATCATACTCTCTATGAAGAAGACAAATCGACATGGATGTATGGTGGTAGGAACCTCTTTAATAGTGAAAAAATAGAAAGCGGGAAGACCAGCAAGAATTATATCATAAACATACCTGAAGGCAACACTAAGGCAGATCTTACGATTAGCGTTTCAGCCAATGCCAGAACTGAGATCAGGATTTACCTCAACAACAAGGAACTCGGTTCAAGAAGAATATCTCTTGAGACCAATGACGTGGCAAATGGCTTTACCGACACATGGAACGTGGACAACCTCCACGGAAATGACACTGTCGTTATCAAGAACGTATCTGGCGGTACAGCAAGACTCGACTACATCTCACTTCGCTATGACTCTCCTAAGCCAGCCCCAGTCTTGGCAACTGACAACTTCCCTACTGCAGAATACGTCCATAATATCACCAACCAAGACCTTCATGCAGAAAAGGACTATGACATGGTGATTATCATCCCTACTTCACAGAAACTACTTAAGCAAGCACAAAGACTCGCAAAACACCATGCCGACTATGACAAACTTAACGTGAGGATTGTACCTGCCGACGAACTATACAACGAGTTCTCAAGCGGAACTCCTGACGTAAGCGCATACAAGCGCTATATGAAGATGCTCTACGACCGATCAGACTCTCTTCATGCGCCCAAAAGCCTATTGCTCTTTGGCGATTGCACTTACGACAACAGAATGCTGACATCAGAATTGAAATCAGCATCCCTTGACGACTATCTGCTTTGCTACGAGAGCGAGAACTCTTTCAGTTCTGTGGATTGCTATGTCAGCGATGATTTCCTTACCTATCTTGAAGATGGTGAGGATATCTCAACATTCGCAGGAAAGCCCGACATAGGTGTAGGACGATTCCCTTGCACCACAGATTCCGTGGCAGCAAAATTGGTTGACAAGACTATCAACTACGCCCTGAATGCAAATGCAGGTTCTTGGCAGAACACCATTATGTTCTTAGGCGATGACGGCAACAACAACATCCACATGAATGACGTGAATAGTGTTGCCGAGCAAACCATTAGCAATCACCCTGGATATTATGTCCGCAAGGTTTACTGGGATGCCTTCAAGCGCGTGGCTTCATCCACAGGTAACCGTTACCCAGATGCAGAGAGCATAATCAAGCAGCAACAGAACAACGGAGCCTTGATTATCGACTATGCCGGTCACGGTTCTCCTACAAGCATTTCTCACGAAATTGTTCTTAGCATAAAGGATTTCGAGAAATTCAAAGGCAACAACCTACCTCTGTGGGTTACCGCCTCATGTGAGATAATGCCATTCGACAGCAACCAGGAAACCATAGGCGAGAAAGCCCTCCTGAACCCGCAAGGCGGAGCTGTTGCCTTCTTCGGAACAACACGTACCGTCTATGCTCCTCAGAACAAGAAAATCAACGAAGCCTTTATGAGATATGTTCTGACCTATGACGAAAACGGCAAGCCAATCACATTAGGCGAGGCTCAGAGACAGGCAAAGAAATATCTTGTAGATAGCGGCATTGAAACGTCAAAGAACAAGCTTCAGTACTCTCTGTTGGGCGACCCTGCGTTAAGTCTTGCCCTTCCTACATATACCGCAGTTATTGACGACATCAATGGCATTGCCGTAAAAGGTGACAGTCTGCCACAGCTTCGTGCTGGCGACAAGGTAAGTATCAAGGGACACATTGAGTTTGCAGGCAGCAAAGTCGATAACTTCTCTGGAACCTTAGATGCAATGGTGCGCGATACAAAGGAGACTATCAAATGTAAACTCAATAACACCACAAGCGAAGGTGCTGATACCGCCTTTATCTTCACAGACAGAAAGAACACCCTTTATCACGGAACCAACAAGGTTGAGAATGGCGAGTTCACCTTCACGTTTGCCGTTCCTAAGGATATCAACTATGCTGACGGTACAGGTCTTATCAATATCTATGCCTACGATGCCACGCTTAAAGCCTCAGCTCACGGAGCTTGTGACAGGTTCACGGTCAATGGCTCTAACATAGCAGAGAATGACTCTATCGGTCCGTCTATATATTGCTATCTCAACTCCGAAGACTTCACATTTGGCGGAGAGGTGAACAGCACTCCTTTCTTCGTGGCACAGATAAGCGACAAGGACGGAATCAACGCCTCTGGTGCTGGTATCGGGCATGACATGACGCTTGTCATTGACGGAGATTCCGAGAAGTCATACAACTTGAACGACAACTTCACATTCGACTACGAGTCATACACTTCCGGTCAGACATACTATGTCCTTCCCGCCCTCTCTGAAGGCAAGCACACGCTTAAGTTCCGTGCTTGGGATATCCTCAACAACTCTTCAACAACCACTCTCGATTTCGTGGTGAAGAAGAACATTCAACCAAATATCGTTGATGTCTATGCTACCCCAAATCCTGCACGAGAAAGCACAACATTTGTAGTGGCACATAATTTCTGCGGAGCAGAACTGAATCTCGAAATTGATATAATGGATGCATCGGGAAGACTCCTCTGGAGTACTTCTACAACGGAAATAGCCACAACAAACACACTGCCATATAAATGGGATTTGCGAACAGACAGCGGAGCCAAACTTAATACAGGAATATACCTCTATAGAGTAAGGTTAAATAGCAATGGAAGCTCATATGCAACCAAAACGCAAAAGCTGATTGTTATACAATAAAAGAAAATCGCAATCGTTATTATAACGTATGAAAACAATAATAGCCACAACACTTTTCCTTGCATGTAGCCTCACTACAATGGCACAGGACAAGAAGAACTTTTTCAACCCTGTGAACACATCAGTCACATCACAGACCATTGCACCAGACGCTCGCTCGGCTGGTATGGGTGACGTGGGTGGTGCTACCGATCCTGATGCTGTTTCACAATACTGGAACCCTGCTAAATACCCATTCTGTATCTCCAGAGCAGGTGTGGCACTCAACTATACCCCTTGGCTCCGTCAGTTGGTAAGCGATATGGACCTTGCCTATCTCGCAGGATATTATCGCATAGGCGACTACTCTGCAATAAGCGGTTCTTTAAGATATTTCTCTCTTGGTGAGGTGTTCACATCCTATGATGAGAATGCAATGACTATCAACCCATACGAAATGTCTTTGGACGTGGCTTACTCAATGATGCTCTCCGAGAAATTCTCAATTGCAGCAGGTGTGCGTTGGATATACTCAGACCTTACATACGACTACACAGAGGACACATCACCAGGAAGTGCATTTGCAGCCGACCTTTCATGCTACTATCAGGACTATGTCAATCTCGGTCAGCGTGAATGTCAGGTAGGTCTCGGTCTCAATATCTCCAATATCGGTTCTAAGATCACCTTTGGCGGAACTGACCGTAGCGAGTTCATACCAACGAATCTTCGTTTAGGAACCTCTCTGATGATTCCTGTAAACGAGTACAACCGTTTCACTGTTGCTCTTGATGCTAACAAGCTTCTTGTCCCAACCTATCCAAAGAAAGGTGATGATGAGGATGCCGGCACATACGACGACAGAATACAGAAAGAGTATTACGATGTTTCAAGTATCTCTGGTATCTTCAAGAGTTTCGGTGATGCTCCTAACGGATTCAAGGAGGAATTAGAGGAGATTCAATGGAGTCTTGGTGCAGAATATGTATATAACGACCAGTTCTCAGTTCGTGCAGGTTATCACCATGAGGCAGAGAACAAGGGTAACAGAAAATACTTCACGGTAGGTGCAGGATTCAAGATGAACGTCTTCTCGCTCGATGCAGGCTATGTTATCGCAACAGCAAAGAGTAATCCTCTTGACCAGACACTCCGTTTCTCTCTCACATTCGACATGGACGGACTCAAGGACTTGTTCGGTAGAAGATAATAGTCCTAAATATTAATCACAAATATGCCGCTTAAAGGAACATCCCCTTAAGCGGCATTTCTGTATTTGCAACCTATTAACGTGAGTTCGACGAAAAGCGCCGAAGGTGCGACACCTAACAGGACAGTCCGTAAGGGCTGTTATCTATGATGATGTTTTTTAGTGAGCGCCGTAGGTGCGACACCTGTTATATATAATAAGTGTCGGTCCTTCAGACCTCAAATTACTATAATGTCCATAATATAACGGCTCTTACGAACCGCCCTTTTAGGTATCGAGCTTACAGCCCTCACTAATTCACAGAATTGTTCGCAATCACCCGATAGCGCCCCGAAGGGGCAATGAGCTACTAGCCCATGGCATCACCATGGGGAAATAGAGAGATAGTTAACGCCCTGTAAGGGCAAAAGCATTGATACGTGTTAGTGCTTTTGCCCCTACAGGGCGAAATTGACAAACTTCAATGTACCTAGGGCGATGCCCTAGGCTATTAGCTTGTTAGCCTTGCAGGCTGTTTCAGCAATTTCGTCGAACTGACGTTTTTTTACGAGAGTTGAAAGAGGGGGGGTGCACTTTTACCGGTTTTAGGCATATAACGCCCTGATAATCAAAAGATAACGAAGCGTGCACCTCCCCCTAAAACTGGGAAATAGGGTGCACTTGTTTTAGGGGGGGAGGTGCACTAATCGTAAATCACTGATTATCAATGTATATAAGTCGTTTTTTCATTAAAAGTGCACCCCCCTCTTTCAACTCTCTTGATTTTTTTCACTTGCACCTCTTAGCGTTCACTTTCTCTACTACGATTATTAAGCCTTTGATGCTCCTCCACTACACCCCCACTCTATCGCCCATTTGTGAATGGGATTTGGAACGGACTTACAACGGACCTGGAACTCTAAGTTTGCAGCGTCTAAGAAAAAGATGTGATAATCTTTGCTTAGTAAGGCAGGATTCCTTACCTTTGTTGTAAAAAGGAGGAACCGGCCTGCTGGAGAGGGAAACTCGGGACTTGAAAGGT
>Ga0256404_1000970_pt1 | contig 72737 bp, 85 predicted proteins | sample RumenRJG_01DNA_FD_185990 | JGI IMG/M metagenome (GOLD analysis project Ga0256404, IMG submission 185990) | Bovine rumen microbial communities from Lethbridge, Alberta, Canada - RJG_01 | ecosystem: Host-associated > Mammals > Digestive system > Stomach > Rumen | place: Canada: Alberta | collected...
TCAGTACACGAGATTGAAATGCTGAAAGAGATATACGACAACAAATACACGACAAATAATTAAGCATATGAAAAAGATATATGTATTGGCAGGTGTGGCGCTGATGATGACAGCCTGCGGAAACAAAGAGAAAGACTACGATGCTACGGGTACGTTCGAGGCTACCGAAATCACCGTGTTTGCCGAACAGAGTGGGACATTGCTGTCGTTTGACGTGAACGAGGGCGACAAGATAGAGGCAACTCGTCAGGTGGGGCTCATTGACACCACACAGACGTGGCTGAAGATTCAGCAGATGGATGCCACCAAAGCGATGTATCAGAGTCAGAAGCCTGATATGGAACGCCAGATAGCAGCCACACGCCAGCAGTTGGCTAAGGCCCAACAAGACGAGCAGCGCTATCGCGAACTGGTAGCCGATGGGGCAGCCCCCTCGAAGATGTTCGACGATGCCACAAGTCAGGTGAAGGTGCTGCAGAAACAGTTGGATGCGCAGATATCATCGCTAAGTACCAGCACTCATTCCCTCGACAAGCAGACAGCAGCTGCCGATGTACAAAAAGCACAGTTGCAGGATATGCTGCGCAAGTGCCACGTCATGACTCCCACCAAGGGAACCATACTTGAGAAGTATGTTGAACGGGGTGAGTTTGTGAGCGTTGGTAAACCGTTGTTTAAGATTGCCGATACCGAGTCGATGCACCTGCGTGCCTACGTTACTTCTGCTCAGTTGCAGAACATCAAGATAGGCCAGCAGGTAAAGGTGTTTGCCGACTATGGCGACGGACAGCGTAAGGAGTATGCTGGTACAATCAGCTGGATATCGTCTCGTTCTGAGTTTACACCTAAGACCATCCTGACTGATGACGAGCGTGCCGACTTGGTATATGCTGTCAAGGTGGCTATCAAAAACGATGGATTCGTGAAGATTGGTATGTACGGCGAAGTCAAATTCTAATTGACAATTATGAATGCCATTGATGTAAAGAATATCAGTAAATCGTACGGACGGGTGCGGGCACTCAGCAATGTTTCGTTTACAGTTGGCAAGGGCGAGGTCTTCGGACTGATTGGCCCCGATGGCGCTGGCAAGACATCATTGTTTCGCATCCTCTGTTCCCTGTTGCTGCCTGATGCTGGAACGGTGGCGGTAGATGGTTACGATGTGGTGAAACAGATGCGCGAGGTGCGCTCCCGAGTGGGCTATATGCCGGGCAAGTTCTCGCTATACCAAGATCTCACCATCGAGGAGAACCTGAACTTCTTTGCCACGCTTTTCGGAACGACTGTTGAAGAAGGCTACGACACCATCAAGGCCATATACTCGCAGATAGAACGCTTCAAAGACCGCAAGGCAGGAGCACTCTCGGGCGGTATGAAGCAGAAGCTGGCACTCTCGTGTGCATTGGTACACCAACCCAGCGTGCTCTTCCTCGACGAGCCTACTACGGGTGTTGACCCCGTGAGCCGTAAGGAGCTGTGGGAGATGCTGCTGATGTTGAAGGAAAGTGGCATCACTATCGTGGCTTCAACACCTTATCTCGATGAAGTGCGCTGCTGTGAACGCGTCGCTTTTCTTGACCAAGGGAGGATGCGTGGTATTGGCACTCCCGATGATATCCTCACACAGTTCGCCAGTATCTTTAACCCACCAGGCATTGAACACGAGAAGGACACGGAAGTAAAGGACGACAAGGTTATAGAAGTAGAACATCTGGTAAAAGCCTTTGGCTCATTCCATGCAGTTGACGACATCTCGTTCAGTGTAAAAAGGGGCGAGATATTCGGATTCTTAGGTGCCAACGGTGCAGGTAAGACGACGGCGATGCACATGCTGACAGGCCTGAATCAGCCCACCAGTGGAACGGGTATGGTGGTAGGCTACGACATCCGCACGGAATATGAACAAATCAAAAAGCACATTGGCTATATGTCGCAGCGGTTCTCGCTCTACGAAGACTTGACCATTGCCGAGAATATCCGTCTCTTTGCCGGCATCTATGGCATGAAGAACGATGAGATTCGTCGCAAGACCGATGAACTCATGGAACGCCTGAAGTTCACGGAGCACAAGAACGACCTCGTTGGTTCGCTGCCATTGGGCTGGAAGCAGAAACTGGCCTTCTCGGTCTCGATATTCCACGACCCGGGTGTGGTGTTCCTCGACGAACCCACGGGTGGTGTTGATCCCGCTACGCGCCGCCAGTTTTGGGAACTTATCTATGACGCTGCCCGTCGTGGTATCACCGTTTTTGTAACCACACACTATATGGATGAGGCGGAATATTGTGACCGTATCTCTATCATGGTGGACGGCAAAATCAGCGCACTCGGTACACCCGATGAACTGAAACAGCGTTTCCACCAACCCGATATGGACCACGTGTTTACCTATCTGGCCCGCCAGGCCACCCGTTCAAGCGATTAAGTGTATGAAACAGTTTATAGCATTTGTACTCAAGGAAACCAAGCACATCCTGCGCGACAAGCGTACGATGCTGATACTCTTCGGCATGCCTATGGTGATGATGCTGCTCTTCGGCTTTGCCATCACCACTGATGTGAAGAATGTGCGCACGGTGGTAGTCACCTCTGAAATGTCGCTCCGTACTCAGCAGGCTGTAGAACGACTGGCACAATCGGAATATTTTATTATCACGCAGACGGTGAACACGCCACAGGAAGCCGAACAGCTCATCCGTAGTCAGAAGGCTGATATGGCGCTGGTGTTTGCGCGGAATCATGCTATGCAGATTATGGTTGATGGCAGCGACCCCAATATGGCTCAGCAATGGACCACCTATGCCCAACAAATCATGGCGGCAGCAAATTTTTCACGATTCACTATTTGCTCTTCACTTTTATACAATCCCCAGATGAAGTCGGCTTATAACTTCGTGCCTGCCATCATGGGTATGCTACTGATGCTCATCTGTGCCATGATGACCTCGATTTCGATTGTCCGTGAGAAAGAGAAAGGTACTATGGAGGTGCTGTTGGTATCGCCCGTGCGCCCATTGATGGTGATTATCGCTAAGGCGGTGCCCTATCTGGTACTGGCCTTCGGCATCCTCATCACCATCTTGTTGATGGCACGTTTCGTGTTGGGAGTGCCCTTAGCCGGTTCTATGTTCTGGATATTAGCCGTGAGTACTCTCTATATTCTGTTGGCACTTTCGTTAGGGCTACTCATCTCTAACATAGCACAAACGCAACTTGTAGCGCTGTTGATGTCGGCTATGGTACTGTTGATGCCAGTGGTGATGCTGTCGGGCATGCTGTTTCCTGTAGAGTCGATGCCAACTATCCTGCAATGGATATCAGCTATCGTGCCGACACGCTACTATATCGAGGCTATGCGCAAGCTGATGATTATGGGTGTGGGTATAGACGAAGTGGCTCACGAGGTGACTGTGCTGGCAATTATGACGGTAGTGCTGCTTGCCATAGCGCTGAAGAAGTTTAATGTAAGATTAGAGTAACTGATATGACACTGAAATATCTCATACAGAAAGAGTTCCTGCAGATACGCCGCAATGCGTTTCTTCCCAAACTCATCATTATGTTCCCCATCGTGATTATGTGCGTGATGCCGTGGGTGATGCAGATGGAAGTGAAGAATATCGTGGTAGACGTGGTTGACATAGACCGCACTGTGGAGTCGCAGCGATTAGTACAGCAGATTGCTGCCTCCAACTACTTTATTTTCGGTGGACAGAAAGACACCTATGTTGAGGCCATGAAAGACATCGAAAAGGGTAAGGCCGATGTCATCCTCGAGATCCGTGACGGCAAGTATCTCATCGCTGCCAATGCCGTCAACGGCACTAAGGGTTCAATGGGCAGCGCCTATCTCTCGCAGATAATCAGTGCTCCTGTCTCAACGCTCTCTGCAGCTTCCGTGCTTACCCTCTACAATAAGCAACAGAACTACAAACTCTTCATGATTCCAGCCCTCTTTGCCATTGTGATGATGCTGATGACAGGCTTCCTGCCCACACTCAACATCGTTGGTGAGAAGGAGGCTGGTACCATCGAACAGATCAACGTTACGCCCGTTTCCAAGTGGTCGTTCATCCTCGCTAAACTCATCCCTTACTGGCTCATTGCGCTGTTTGTCATCACCGTGTGCTTGCTATTGGCGTGGCTCATCTATGGCATCACACCTGCTGGTCCCGTGTGGCTCATATACGTATTATCCATGCTGTTGGCACTGTTCTTCTCATCGTTCGGACTCATCGTGTCCAACTACTCCGACACCATGCAGCAAGCCATATTCGTCATGTGGTTCTTTGTGGTGAGCATCATGCTGCTTTCGGGCCTTTTCACCCCCACGCGCTCCATGCCTCAGTGGGCCTATCTTACCACCTATATCAATCCCATGCACTACTTCATCGATGCCATCCGCACCGTCTTTATTCGTGGTGGAGGCCTGCATGAAACAGCCCACCAGGTCTTAGCCCTCGCGGGCATTGGCACACTGATGGGATGTTGGGCGGTGAAGAGCTATAAAAAGAATAGTTAATCTAAGGCCGGTGCTGCAGATTTTTGTGACAATAATTTATTCTATGTTGATGTCTTGGCATGTGTGAATATCCACTGAACGCTAATGTGTTCTGTATTTCTGGATTATATAATCGGCAGTAAACTAAACCTATTTTCCAATGCAGAATGTATCTTATTTGTTTATCGCAGCTGTAAAATATTGTGCACGTGATATTTACTTCACACGTATCTCATCAGTGCACAGCACGAGTCACAAACGAGTACCAAAAATCACTAAAAAAGCACTTAATGAACTATACAAGTGAGCGACGATGAGACGCTGACTTTTCAGTCACCAAGTGCTTCAACGCAACTGTTGACGATTTGCAACAGCAACGCAAAATTACTACAATTTATCAGAAGCGCAAAAAATTAGTGACACTCTTCGCAGAGTATCACTAACACTAACACGTTAAACCAAAAACTCATGTATGAAAAGTTTACTCAAGCTACTATATAAATCTGCGTATTAAAGTGCACAATGGTTTGCGAAAGATGATGCACACTGCGACCGCCGAGAGCGAGAGAAACGCCCAAAATGAGCGCAGCTTGAACTGCTCCCACGCTGTCAGTTTCTTTTCTACCGGCACCGGCACTTCGATGCGCTTGTCTTTGTATATGACTTGCGTCTTCGTCTGCACCTGCCTCTCATACGGCACCGGCACACTCTGCGGCTTCGCATTGAGCTTGTGTGACAGCGACCCGTCTTTGTTGAGCGACACGATGCTCACTGCAAAGTCGTTTTCGAGCTTAGATACACTGTCACGAGTTACGACTTCTGCCGATTGTGCCGGCACATCGAAATAGAGTGTGTCGTGTATATAGCTGATGCTGTCGTGCGTCTCGACATACGTCACATCATGCACAATGTCTCGTTGCGAGCGACATGCAGACAGCAACAATACGACTGCAAGCAGCAGCAATACGACACTAATTGTGAAACAACCTCCACCGAGTATTGCAACAGCTTCGCGCTCTTCATCGTTCATGTCATGTGCGTTCATTTTTTGAGTGAGTTAAGATAATTGATGATGCCTTCGACATGCAGCTTAACGATTTTGCGTTTGCCTTCCTCACTTTTTAATATAGCAAGGTCTTCTTTGTTGTCATAAAAAAGATTTTCTGTCAACACGGCCGGGCAAAGCGTGTCACGACACATGGCGAGGTTTTGAACAATATATTTACAACGTGGCACCGAACGATTGCCGCGAAGACCGACTTCAATTGCTTTGTCCCACAGACATGCCGCAAGTCGTTTGCTGTTGTCTGATGCATTCATGGCAACGTGTGCAGAAAAACCACGCGCGTTGTACCAAGCATCTTGGTGCCCAGCTGCGTTGCTGTGTATGCTTACAAGTATGACGTTCTTAAATTTACGGCAAATGTCATTCACACGTTTGCAGCGAGTTGATAGCGAGACATCATAGTCTTCTGTCACGATGCGCTCTGCATCGTAACCACGCTCTCGCAACGCTTCAACGAGTTTCTCTGCTATATCTCTGCTGAATTTCCACTCAAAGAATGTTTTGTCGGGAGAGCATTTACCCGACGTGTTAGCTCCGTGCCCGTTGTCGATTAAGATTTTCATATGAAAAGCATTTGAAATTACTTTGTATTGTCTTTTTCTGTTTTGAAATCATCAAGCTCTATATCGAAGTGACGTTCTGTTTTGTCAATCATGATGCGTTGAAGCATTTGATATAAACGACCATCGCTTTTAGAACGACATGAACTCTCGTTTTCAAGAATACTCCATGCTTGTTCAAAGCAGATAACACCTGTGACGATGTACGGCAATGGCATGTTGACGTGTACGCAAACATATTTCTGACAAAGATAAGCGAGCAGAATGAGTGCAAGCCTCTTGGGGATAGTGCTGCGCACCACCTTGCCAAATAAGTATGAGCGGAATTTGCTCTTTCGCTCTTTGACTTGTGTCGGGTGCGCCAATCGCACTCTCTTGTCGAGTTGAAATGCTGTCACTGCATCGTACACAACAAACGCTATCATCACACTAATAAGCGGAAAAGTAGGGTTAAATTCATCTACAAGCCAACCGACTGCGCCGCCTATTGCCAGCCACACAACTTTACAGACATAAGATGCATCGTACATAGTAATTCCTTTTTGACAAAGATAAACATTTTTAGTTCTTAACAAGAACTATATTATAATCGTTTTTTGCACATCACGCTAAATTATGCCATTGAGATGAATTAGATGTCTTATATCGTATGCCGTTAGAGCCGACTTCGAACTCACGACCGCCGTTGTTGACACTGAAGCATATCCCGTTAGTGCTATCGTTGAGCGCAAGCACATAGTTGTCACGACGTGAGCCTATGACAAAGCCGTTTGCGAAAAAACGCGATATATAGAAATTCGTCTTATATTCTGCTGTGATGTTAGACCAATTAGCATGAGCTTCATCAGTCTGATTGTTTGTCTCGAAGTTGCTGACCTGCAACTCCCATTCAACGACAATTCGATGATACCCGGCTATCACTTTCGCCGACTTATTAGTTAGAGACATATCATCAGATGCTGTCTCGACTTCGCTGTCATTGCCTGCTATCCAACAGCCACTGTTAGCTGTCAGAACTTTCTGCGTGCGTTTAGTGAGATTTTTATCATCATACGTCTCAACATACAGACGCAAGTAGGCTGATGCAAAGCCTGCATTTTTTGCATTTGCATCACTTACAACGTTAGTGTGCAGAGACCCTGTAAACGCAATTACAGCAGGAGTGTCTGTAAAGAATACATTGCTGATGACTTTGTTGCCTTGCAAAATATTGCTGCGATGTTCTTCTGTGTTATCCAAGTCAACACTATCTGATGCATTAGTAATTGCAGCCGACCCAGTTGTGTTACCAAAGAGCTCATTGATGCTCTTGTACTCATTGCCTTCAAAAACAGTGACGAGCTGATTATTCTCATCATATATGTACACAGCCTTGTCGTCGGGGCTGATAACTATGCGCTTGCCGTCTTCATCGCCTGCAAGCACGCGAGCCACTTGCAGCTGCTGTGCATTGATGAGATTAGTCTTGATATAGCCACCATCGATGAGCGTGTCATACGTACCATTATTAAGGAACTTGATGATGCCGCCGATTTCGCCCTTTGCCAAATCGAAGTATGTTTTGCCGTCTTGCGACACGATGCGGTCTGTCGTGACACGACCCGGCAATATCTCTGTGAAGCCATAAAGCGGCACAAACGAGCGTGTATTGTCATACTCACTGTTCAAGACACCAACAAGTAAGTGATAGTAGCCGTCAACTGCTGTCATCTTGATTGCAGTTGTTGATAGCACAAAATTGCCGACAGCGGTTGTGTCTTCACGCGCGACTTTAGCATACAGGTAATATGCTTGTCCCGCATCGTCGAGTGGCGGTGATATATACGACTGCATCTTCCATATCTTGTACTCCGAGAGCGCGTGCCTCGATGACATGTTGATGCCGAGTGTCATATGCTGCAAGTACGATGCTGCGCAATTTAGCACACGTATCGACGCATCATAGTTAACCACGTTGTCAACGACTGTTGCATTGTCTCGAGACCTTATGAAGCGAAATTGCAGACTTTCGTCACCGATAAGCGCAGTCATCGTTTGCACAGTGATTGGGTTGATGCTGTTAGCATAATCAAGCAGCGAGTTTTCGAGCATCGACATCGTTTCTTGTGCGTCTCGAAATCTGCGCTTTGTGTACTGCACAAGCTGTTGCTTCGTATCGTCAATCACTACTTCGAGACCTTCAAGATTGCGCATCGTAGAGCTGAAGCCACCGCCCTGCGTTGAGTTAGAGATTTCGAGCGTGATTGAGTACGGCGAAGTCAAGAACTCTTTGATGCCGGTGATGCGTATAAGCACACCGTCGGGCGCAAACTGCGTGTCGCTAAACAGAACGTAACCGCCGACTTTGAGCCGACCGCCGATTGCGAGCCAATTATCTCTCGCCCATTTCGCTTGCAGCGTGCCGGTGAACGTGAACTCTTGGTCTTCGTGTTCGTAGAGATAGCGCACCGCTTCACGCATCATGTCCCACGATGCGCCGGTCTTGCTATCGTTGTCGCAGATGTACTCATCGGGCAGCATACAGCCGAAGATTGCGTACTTGTCGCCAACAGCAGGCAAGAACACTCCACCAGGCATAACCACATCGTCGAATGTGTCAGGCACGAGACGAAAGCGTCGCTCGCTGTGCTTGTACTGTATCTCAAATTCGCGCCCAGCAAGCATACCGCTCTGAAATATAAGCGTCAATCTATCATCGCCGATGATGTAATTATTGTAATTGAGCGATGCAGGTATAGAGCTGTCGATGATGTCGTAGAAATTCTTACTTTCGTTGACAACTTCGACTTTAGTCACACTGCCAATGCGCGACGGGTAAATTTCTGAGCAGTCGAGACTTTCCTCGTACTGCGTCGTGCGAGTGTTGCCGACACGATGCACGCTATAACCGTCTGCATCTGTGACATACGTCTTTGCTTTCGTGCTGTCGAAATCTGCATCACTCTCGAAGTGTTCGCCGTCATATTGCAAAGTCTGTGACTTGGGCAGCAAGAGCGTTTTGGCGCCGTATTTCGAGCGGTCGATGTTGCGGTCACCGCCCTCGACGAACAGAATGTCAATCGGCGGCTTGTCATTGACCGCTGCACGACCGACACCCGGAACGAAGCCGTTACCTTTGCCGTAAGACAACTCAATCGGGTTGTCTTTGTTGTACTCAACTTTCTTGAACGAGAGTTTATAGTTGTCAATCTCCCATTCAGTCTCGAAAGTTGTAGCGACTTGCGACACCGCTTCGGCTATCGTAGTGTGATTGAACTCGATTGTTTTCTCTGTGCTTTCGAGACAAGTGCCGACACTCCACAGCGATGACCCGGCACGAGCGTTCATGTTGTCGACGATGACTTTTGCAAACTCAGCAGGCTTTGCGCACATCGACCACTTCAAGCGACGGTCAACAGTGTTGCGCAGCTTGTAGTGCGATAGCAGCTCTTGGTCTGTGCATAGCGTCATTGTGTACTCAATATTGCGAGTGCCTTGCTTTTTGATTGTGGGCGCAGTCCACAGCGTATATTGCACACCCTTGTAGCTGCACGTTGTGCCGACGGGAATGTCAACGTAGCTCGTGAGCGAGAACTTCAGCACGAGCTGCGGTTTGTTTTGCAGCGAGCGATAGAGATACGAGCTGTCATTCTCTTGCACGTCAAGTGTTGTAGAATTAAAATGTAGTGTAATCATTCGTGATATGTGAAATAAAAACGACCAAATAATCTGACACTCGCATAATAGAGCAGCGCAATGAGCGTGAGCCATACGAGCGTTAACGGCATACGAGAGTGCGAGCGTGACACACGTTGCATATTGTGAAACAGAGTGATGTCTGCTTCTTTGCGTGCGCTCTCATCACCGCCACGCTCGTAAGCGTCATCGTGTATCACGCACGGCACATAATATCGCTTTGCGTATGGCGGCTTGATATACCGCAGCAAGCCACGCTCGCACCCACAGCCGTTACTCATCGCAGTTGAAAACAGAGTAATCGACACTATCTTTCTGCTGCCACCCTGCATTGAGCGCAGTCGTGATGAATGCGACAGCTTTCGTGTAGAAGTCAGTGAAAGCGTTGAGCGACGTGAACGTGTGATAGACCGGGTTGCCGTCGCTGTCTTCGCCGAGCTTAAACTTGATAGGCAAGATTTCGCCGTCGGTCTGCACCGCCAAATCGTAAGCGGCTTTGAAGTTGATTTGGTTCTCTTGCGAGAGCCACACCGGCTTGTTGTTCCACTCGAAGCCGGTCAAGATAGTTTCGTCTGTCATCGCATTGATGAGAGTGTTGATGTCGTTCTTCATCTCTGCGAGCGTCGGCTTGTGGTCGTACTGCTTGCGCCAACGATACGAGCCGTCACTGTCAGTGAAGAAGCCAAACACGATAAGATACTTGTTGCTGCGCAGCTTGATGAGAGCGTCTTCACGGCTCTCTGCGCCGTAAACCTTGAAAAAGTCTGATGTAATCATGTGAAGATGTATTTATATTTGTTACCGTCAAAGCACTCGCTTCTGATGATTGTCTCGAAAGGAAATGCGCCTTTCTCTGCTATTTGGTCAAGTATCGACTTCATTTCTTCACTTGCTGTAAAGAATTTGCCGTACTCGTGAGTGTCCGGGTAGCGAAACTGAACAACGTAGCGGTCTGTACCGTGCGCAGTCTTGATGTCTCGCTCGTAGTCATATATCTCGATAAGACTGTTGACGATTGAGCCGAGCCGCACAGTTTTACCGAGAAATCGTTTCTTTCCGTCAGGCGGTGTGTAAGTTACACCGAGTTCGCTAAACTTGTTCATTTCTTTTCTTGTTAGTAATGTCTTCATTAAATTACGGCAGTTGCCATGTTTCGCAAGTCCATAGAACGAGCCTATGATTTCAACTCTGCGCTTGCGTGACTTCACTCGCTTCAGCTTGCGTGCGAATGCTTTCTTGACACGCTTGCGCAGTCGTGAGTGTGTCGGTGTGATGACAAAACCGAGAAAGTCAATGCCCTGCTCAATCGGGAACACGCTCTCGCTATCTTTGACGTGCAACTCGCAGCGTGCTGCGCACTCATGCACGATGTCACGAATGCGCCACAGCGTGCGCTTATCATCTGCGAGAATAACACCGTCATCGCAATAGCGATAGTAGTAGCGCACTGCGAAGCGGTCTTTCAAGTAGTGGTCAAGATACGTTGAGAGCAACAGATTTCCGAGACCTTGCGAAGAGCGCATTCCCATTGATATGCCGCTGTCGAGCAGCGACACGAAGTCATCAAGCAGCTTGATTAGTCGTTTGTCTTTGAACACACGTCGCACACAATACTTGATGTAATCTTGCTTGACACTCTCGTAGAACTTGCGAATGTCGAACTTATAGACATAGCGTGTGCCGATTGGGTCGTTAGCTATGTCTCGCTCGATGTAGTGCTTCAAGTCGTGCAGACCACGACCTTTGATTGATGCGCCGGTAGTACGAATGAAGCGTTGTTTCAGATGACGGTCAACGACCGACATCACGGCATTGATAGCAATGCGAGCCGACATCGGGAATACTTGTATGTTGCGCCACTTTGCGCCCTCATACACAAGCTTCGGGTGAAAGCGCATATACTTCGACAAGTCAGCCGCTATGATGCGCTCTCGCAGCTTGTCAAGAAACTCTCGACGATGTGCGAGTAGCCACTTGCCCTCTCTCAATCGCTTGCGGTGATTACCACGCAGCACAGTATCGAAAGAGTTGTCGAGGTTGCTCTGCTCAATGATTTCTTCTATGACGTAGCCGATGCGTTTCATTGTTATTATGCCTTCAGTTCCTCGCAGCCGAGATGTTCGAGAGTTAACCTACCAATCTCTCTGCGTGTTCGTGATTTTTCAGTTTTCCAAAACATTCAAGTTTTGTCAACATTTGAATGTTTCGCTGTTACTGCGGCTCGTGTCTCTCGCCCTCTGCTGTGCGCATCTCGTGCGCTGTGCCGTAGAGACGATTTGTGATGCTTTGACTGTTTGCGAGCCGAGAGCCGTTGTTGCCGTTCGAGTTCGACGATGCGTTGTTCGCATTCGCATAGGCGAGACCGCCGTTCGCATTCGAGTTGTTGTTGGCACGACCGACCACACGACCTTTGAGACACTCTACCGTTTTACGCTTTTCGTGTTAACGAGAGCGAGCGGCGACGAAAAATCGTCGCCCTCGCTCTGCGCTTTCACGCTTTATTCGCTTGTCGGGTCGCTCAACGAGATAACGCCTCTGAAGGCGAGCCGAGAGCCGTAGTTGCCGTTCGAGCTCGACGATGCGCTGTACGCATTCGCATAGGCGAGACCGCCGAACGCATTCGAGTAGTTGACGGCACGACCGACCACACGACCACTTGAACCGACATGATATGCACTGTCAGCGTAGTAAGTAGCATAATTGCTGTCACTATACGCTTTGCTTGCAATGATGTCACAGTAGCGGCCATGACGAACACGAGCAATCTCTGCATTCATCTGTATGCTCTTGACAACACGCTCTGTCTGCGTCAATGGGTCGTAAATGTGATAACTGTTGTCAGTTGGGTATGACCCTTGCTCGCAATGAGCAAGTAAGAAGTCACGATACGATGACACGTTCATCGCAACATTGTCCATCCACTCGTAAGTGCAGCCCATGAAGTTCTCGAAACCGAGAACCTTGTTGCCGTTGTTAGAGTTGCCACGCACACTGTTAGCGTTGCCGAGACTGTCTTTGCTGCCGGTGTTGCCGCCTGCACCTTGCCCGAAGCCGCACAAGTCTTGTGCATCACGAGAGCCGGTGTAACAGTAGAACAAGATAGCGACAAATTTGCTCATTTCATAGTCGATGAGCTGATAGCCTGCGCCACGACGCATCGCCAAGTTCATAAAGTCCTTGCAAGTGTAGTTGATAGTCGTTGACGGTGTGTTCGTCGGTCTGCCGTTCTCATCATAAGACCAATTCGTGTTAGTGCGAGACGTGCCGTTGCCGACCTTGACTGCGACACCCGACAGAGAGCGCAGATTAGTTTGACCGTCAATCGACGCTTCGTAAACACCGCAGAGCCACTCTTCGTTAAGCACCCAATCGGGTTCGATAGCTTCAATCTCGCTGCTATCAACCGCAATGAGTTCGTCTGCTGCGCTTGATGTCGGCGCAGTGAAGACGATTGAGACAGCACCGACCGGCACGTCACAGAAGACGTAATCGCCCACTTGCATATCGCTCGCTGACACGTCCATGTTGAAGATGCCGATAATGATGCCCTGCTCGTTCAAGAAGACTGCACCATTCTCGCCGCTGTTGACAGCAGGGAAGCGCACTTGCTTCATACCGGCGAGATTGTCGTAGCGATAAGCCGAGAATGTTGTCTCGCTGCCGAGTACACCTGCACTGTCAATCGTAGATACACCGATAGTCACAGCTTGTGTCTTAACTGCTGTGTCTGCATACGATGTCAGCGTTGAGAGCGTTGCACGACGCACGACGTGAGCAGTAGAGAGCGGCTCATCGTGCTGCGAACTCCAAAAGATGTACTTCTTTTGCGTCTTGAAATCGTTGACACCTTTGTACCAACAACGTGGCGCACGCATCATCACGTCTTTCTTCGAGCCGCCCTGGTCTGTGTAGTCGAACATCTCGCTCTCACCTTTGAGATACTTGTAGTCCTCTTCGCTTACCGGCACACACTCGAACTTGCCGGTCGTTGTGTTGAGCTTGCCAAAGACCGGGATAAGACCTGCACGAATGCGCAAGATGTGACCGCTTGGCTCATAGTCTTCACCGCTCGTGCCGTTGTCGAGATTAGTCATGTTCATCGGGTCAGCGATAGTGTCGTTGAACATCACTCCCGTAAACTGCGCATTGTGAATTGTCAGCTCCGGGTAGTAGTTTTGCAGTGCGCTCAACTCATTATCTTCGATAAGTTCTGTGAGCAACCATGTGCCACGTAAACCGTCACAAGCGTTGTCAAGCTCTGTGCCGATGCCCTTGACACCGTTCTCCATGAGCGTCTGCAAGATTTCAACAGATGCTGTCATGTCGATGCCGGTGACGAATACTTCGCTACCACTGCCGAGACCACCGGCTGCGACGATGTTAGTGAGCAATGTCGCTGTGTTGATGTTCTTGCAGCCGAAAAGTGTGAGACTTGCGATGTTCGACAAGCTGTCAATCGTGAGACCGCCACTCGGGTAGGCGAGATTGGGCAAATTGCCGAACGAGATGCTTGTCATCGTCGCCGGTAACTTGAGCGTTGAGATAGGCGATGTCTCTGCGAGCGTGAGCGTGCGCAGACGTGAGCGAGAACCGCTTGCGAGAATGCTCTGCAATCGTGGGCAATACTGTGCATTGACGCTCGTAATTGTCGTGTTGCGAATGTCAAGCTCTGTCAAGAACGGAAGCTGACCGAGATTGAGAACCGACAGCTCATCACCGTTGTTGGTCGCCGGTGTGTAGTTGTCACTGCCGATGTAGAGCTTCTGCAACAAGATTGCTTCAGAGATGTTCCAACCCTGCGACTTCGGCGTAGCGTTGCGAATGTTCAGCTCACTGATGCGGTCTGCGCCATAGATGTAGAGCATCGTGCCGCTGCCGGTGTTCGTCTCATACGAGCGCAGCGTGTAAGATTGCCCTGCTTGCAGCGACACACTATCTTTGATTGTGCCGTCTGCCGATAGCGCAAAGTAGCCGTCTTTCGCTGCTTTGATAGTGACAGTGATGTTCGTGCCGACAGCACGGAATTGCGCTGCTTTCGTCAAGATGTCACCGCACTGATAGAAGCCGTCACGATACAAGAAGCGTGTCTTCACATACTCTTGCAGTCGCTGAATAGAGAGACCGTGAAGCGCATAGAAGTAATTGCTTTGCGCTGTCGAGCGTGTGATGTACTTGCGCATACCGTCAAATGATGACACGAGCTTCGGCCACTTTGATAAGCGGTCTTTAATCCAATATTTCTCGATGCCTTCAGGCGAGAATGGGCGCAGATTGTCGCCTAATCTAAACGAGCGCATCACGGCTGCGATGCGTGCTACTGTCGTTGTCTTCGTCACATCGCTCGTGTCGCTGTCGCTCGTGTAGTCAACGAGCCACAGATAGTCACTATTAGCGAGCTGCGTGAATAGCACGCTGTCGTGTCCTTGATAGTAGCCGTGGGGGTCGTTGTTAGGGTCAAGCTCCGCTGGTATGGTAAGGCCGCAATCGTTGTCACTACCAAGAATGGTATCACCGTCATACAAGTGATTGAGATACATTCTGCACTGCAAGTCTGTGTCAAGATAGAAGCCGACCATCATATTTTTACTGCGTTGGTCAACAGCTGCGATGTAGTCAGTGAAGACGTGATAGCAAATCATCGAATAGACATTTGCCACCTTGTGCAGCTCACGCTTGAATTTGAGCAGACGGTTAGCTTTCGTGCCGGGTACTTCTACACCGTCAATCGTGATAGTTGTCGGCGCATTCGTGCCACCGGGGTACTTCTCGACGATTGACGTTGTGCCGTCTTCGTTCTCAATCTCTATCGTCTCGCTGTTGTGAGCAGCGTCTTCTGTGAGATGCTGATTGCAGAACTGACACCACTTCAACCACTCATAGAGACGATACGGCACTTTGCGACCGTCTTCATACGCTGCGTTCAGTGCATCGTCATCGGGATAGCGGCTCTCGAAATGAGTGAGCCAAATCGGTTTGCCGTCTGCACCGGGTGCGAGCATATCATCAACGCTGTTGACACCTTGAAACCAATCGAGACCGCTATAAGTGCGCAGCTCGTAGTTCTCAACCCAATTCACGACATCGCCCGTGATGCGCCACACACCATTCGTGCAGGTCACAGTGCCGGTTGTCTCTTGCCATGCGCTGTTGTTGTCTGCACGGCGGAACACACGATGCCCTGCGCCACAGAACTCCGAAAGTACCACAACATTGAAGTTGCCTTTCGATGCGTCTTTCTCATCAATCGGGAACTCCCACGTCGATGTGTCTTGTTGTGCGTAGAAGTCTGCGAGCGACTGATTGCGAGCTGCTATAAGCTCGTAGAAGTCGCCGTAATTGAGTGCGCCGTCATTGTAGCCGTCAACATTCTCGAAGCCGAAGACCGCTGCATCGCCTTTGTCCTGGTTCCAATTACCCTTTGCATGAAAGTAGCCTTGCAGATACGATGTTGCGTCTGCGCAGTACTTGTCAGTGCGGAAGAATGCGACCGGAATGCTGTCGATAGACGTGTTGAGCGTGTACGGCGGTGTGCCGTTGTTCTTCGCTATGTAAGCGTTCTGCGCCGGTGTGCGATAGTTAGAGCCAAGCTCACGTTGCAAGTCGTTGAACAAGTTGGTTGATGCGCCGTTGTTAGCACCGCCACTCTCGCTGTAATCGACTTTCACCGTGATGATGTTTGTCGGCACAGATGTATCAAGAATTTGCACCTTGTGCTTTGCAGCGTTGCGAGCGCACTCATCATATAGCGCACCGTCATAGCCGAGAGCGACACACTCTTCACGAGTGCGCAGCAGCGAGAGTGTCGCTTTCTTGAACTTCATCTTGATGTTCTTGATTGGTCGCCACGACGATGTTGTACCTTGATTTGACACAACCGCAGCTATCGCTTTGAAGTCTTGATATGGGCGGTCGGGGAAGAATGCGTACACGTCAAGTGTCGCAGTTGTCTTCTTGTCGCCGTCAAGCGTTTCAAGATATTCGGGATAGTTGCTGTCGATGTTCGACGTGTCAGCGTTCTTGCACAGCACGAAGTATGGCATTTTCTCATTGTAGAGAGCCGTGCGTTGCGGTCTGTTGCCGACAACACCCTCTGCGCTCTGCGATGCGAACACGTCGTTAAACGTGTACTCTGCAATCATCGTGTCGGTGTCAGTCAGCATAAGCAGATAGTTGTAGAACGACTGCTCGAATGCGTAGAATGTCTCCCATGCTTTGATGTCGTAGAGATACAAGTCAGCTTGCGAACCGTCGAATGTGATTTTCGTTGCGTGACGTGTGAGTGTGCCGCTGTCGTAGTAGCACGCACCTATAAGCTCGCCGTCGAAGTAGATTTTCGCAATGCCGATACCGCTGTATGGCGCAGTTGAGCGACTGCCGGTTGACGGCTCGATGACGATAGCGACATCTGTAATCGCATCTTCTTTGAGAGCTGCGTCAATCGTGTGAGCGACAGTCTGCTCGTTGTCAAACGTGAGAACGACTTTCTTGCCGGTGACGTAGAAACCTTTGCCGCCGCTGATACACGACATCAACACAGCATCATCGTTAGCGATGTGCTTTGTGCGAATGCGGAACTGAATGGCCATACCATTTGTCTCGATAGCTGCGACATTGAACGGCGCATAGTCAAGCGTGCCGGTGACGTTCTCTGCGATGCGCAGAGCCATAATGCCGGTGTCGCCCTCTGTGTTGTACTGCGCAGTGCCGAAACTGTCACGCACGAAGCCGGTTGTGCGCCATGTGCAGCCGTTGAGCGTGAGAACGTGTCCGTTGCTCTCAATCGTCTTGTCGGCATCGTCGTTGCTGCGTGACGCAAAGTCAATGTCAACTTCTTGCATATCGGTGAATGCCGAGATGCGCAGCAGCGTGTCGTTAATCTCAAAGGTCGCTGTCTGCGACACGATAGATGAATTGCGAGCGAACAGCTCTATCGTGATAGTGTTTTCGCTGTCGTAGTCTGTCACACGTTGCGTGTAAGTGTACGTTGTACCACGCTGCGCAGCAGCTGTGCGCTTGACTGTCTCGACGTTGTTCTTCAGCTCAACAATCTCGACATTCATACTCGTTGCTGTCGGGTTGTAAGCGGCGAAGTCGAGCGATATAGTCTCGTACTGCTTCACGTTGGCGGTCGCAGCGTCAGAAAGCCAACGAGTGACAATGATAGGTGTCGTGTCGTTGACATCGACGCACATAACAGACGTGTGCAGATAGTTGCCGACAACACCTGATGCGACATCTACACCGTGAAGGCGCAGCGCATACGAGCCGTGCGTGAGTGCATAGCCGAGACAGTTAGTCGGGTTGATTGCGACGCTGTGCGAGCTTGTGTCAGTCACGATAGCTTCAGCGAGCGTGCGCCATGCGCCGTCGATGTAGATTTCAGTGATGCAGCGAATGCCCTGCGGTGATGCGTTGTTCGGGAAGCTATACATCGGCAATGAGCGACTTGATGCGCCACCGACATAGAGAACCGTTGATGCGCTGTAAGCAAGCGTCTGCTCGCTGCGAATAGTCACGTCAACAGCTACAACAGTCACATTGCGTGATGCGCTGTGGTCGGTGTTGTCGTATGCGATGAGACGGAAACGACGTGACGCAGCTTGCGTGAAATATGACGCAAGATTGAAGTCATAGTAGCCGGTCGATGCGTTGTAATACGTCTGCAAATTGGTGTACGTTTCGAGCAGCTGATTAGTGTCACGGTCGTACAGCTCAACACTCTCGATGTCGTTCACGATGTCCGCTTGACCGCTGCGCTTTGTCACAGATGAGATGCGAGCAGAGAGTATGACATCGCCACCGGCTTTCGTATAGGTGTTGTTCGCTTCGATAGTAACGATTGTGCCGCCGCTGTCACCGCTCCCGGTGCCGACCGCAAACTGATGTTCATCGCCGATTACATCGCTATTGCGACCGATGAGAGCGACTTTGACAATGCCCTCTTCGCTCGTGTCGATGCGCAAGTCAGACGGAATGTGCGTGTAAGCACCGCCGGTTGAGAATGCGTCTTTGCCGTCTTCTTCCGGCTCGTCGCTCGTTTCGACTGATGAGCCACCGCCGGCGATGTCTCGCCACAGCTCCGGGTGCGAGTAGAAGTCGCCGATGACTTCACCGACAAACTGCTTGACTTCCCACACGAATTGACCGTCAACTTTGTTGCGATAAGTGATGATGAGACCGAGCTTTGCGTAGGTGATGCCGCTCGTTGTCTCGTGCGACTGCAATGCTGCGAGCGCAGACGTTAGCGTGTAGTGGTCTGTGATTGTCGGCTCGCCGCACTTTGAGTTGATGTTGATGACGCTCTCATCACCTGCGCTCATGCCGGCGAGGTCGAGCCAATTAGCTTCGTTCTTGAAGTTGCTTTCGGTCGTGTTTGCGCCGATGTACTGATAGGTCTTCCACGAGCCTTCAGCGATAGAGAACGTGATTTGAATACCTACGAGCGTGTAGCCACGACGATAAGCGACGTTGATTGCTTGTGCGAGCGTGTAGTAGCCTTGTTCGAGCGGCTCGCTCACAGTGACGTTGAAGCAGTTGCCAACGATAGCAGAACCGCCGGCTTCATGCCAATTAGCGGTGTCAGTCCATGTGCCGCCGTCATACTGATATTGTTTCCAACCTTTCGACGTGAGCAGCGAGAAAACTGCGCCACTCTTGCGAATGTCGGTGTATGCGTCACCGCTCGTAAGCTCTGCGAATGACGCAAGCTCTATCACGCTGTCACGACCGAGCAGCGCATTGCCGTTGAAGAACAGACGCACGCTCTTTAAGCCCGTGACATCGCCCTGCAACTTTGTGATGTCGCTCTGCATAGCTGCGATGTCTGCGCTGCTGTCTTTGCCGATTGCGGTGAGTGCGCTCTCGCTGCTCTTGTAGTAGTAGATGACATTCGTCGATGTGCAAGTGAAGATTTTGTTCGAGAGCGGCACGAGATTGCTGTCAGCGAACAAATCACGGTCTTCCCAATCGTTGTAGAATGTGTAAAGTGTCGAGAACTCGCTCAATGCGATTGCTTGTTGCACTTGTGCGTCTGTCAGTCGTGACGCAACTTCACCAACCGCCAGTGCTTGAAGCAAGCCGCTGTTGTTCTGCACGAGCGCAGAGTAGAGAACATCTGTGCGCACACCGATGACGAACTGCTGTGTCTGCGTGACGAAGAACACTTGTGCGTTGCTGTCAGTTGACTTTGCGCTGCTCTTTTCGCTGCGAATGGTCGCCGTGTCGAGAATGCCGGCAAACTCCAACACATCGTCATACTGCGGTGTGTCGGGCAACTGCGACTGCGGCACTTTGCCCTCTGTGTCGAGTGATGCGAGACCGCTCGCTTGACCTTTCGTCGCTGCGAGATTGTCAACAGCCGATTGCGCTGCGTCAGCCTTGCCAACAGCCGTGTTAGCGGTCTGCTGCGCTGCTGCTGCTGCGCTCGCAGCATTGTTGGCAGTCTGTCGCACACTTTCGAGCGCAGTTGGCTCTGTCGCTTGCAACACTTGCTTCAACGGCACTTTCACACTCTCGTTCGTTGCAGTCGTACCGAGTACGACAAGACCGTCAATGTCGGTGCTTGACGGTAGCTCTGATACACGTTTTTTCAAATCTGCCATAGTGTAAAGTGTTGTTAACTGTTAGAATATATTTTGTATTCGTCTTCTGTGATGAGATACTCGCCGTCTTCTGTGACGATGAGCATAATGCCACGCTTCGGGCGAATGCGTATGCGAGTGTAATCGCTCTCTGTGCTGTCTTCTGTGATGACCCAATCATAATCTTCAGTAGCGAGCAGCATATATTGCCCGACGGGTCGCCACGATGTGAAAGTGAGCGTTACAGAAAACTCGCACCACACATGATTGTTATGCAATATCTCAAACTTTGACACGCTACTCGACTTATAGAAGCAATCGTACTCGTTGCCGAGAGCGTCAAAGTAGAACGTGCGCTCATCTGCTTGCAGCAGTACGGCAAACAGAGCGTCGTAGCGTCGCCAAAACTCATCAATGTTCTGTGCGTTGATGAGCAGCTTCAACTGCACGTCTTTCGATGCGAAACGCACGCTGTCATCGTCGTAGATGACACCGCCCTGCGACTTGACATCAATCGTGAGTGCTTTCTTGACGTTGGCTGCTTTGCGCAGCGCATCATCACTACCTTTCAGCACGAATGCGCCGAACTGCGAGAAATCTATGTTGTCAAGCTCGTAACCGAACTGCTTGACATCACTTGCACCGTGACGATACGGCTCTGCTGTTGGCGCTACCGGGAAGTCGTTGTTGAACGTGAGCGTGAGCTTGCCCAACACGACGTTCTGCGAGAACGTGCCGTTAGATGTCATTCGCAGACGATATGTGCGCTTCAAGTCGGCAAAGTAGAACGTGTGATAAGCTCCGTTTGACAGCTCATCGAACAAGTCTTCAGCGTAGCGCACATTCAAGATGACGAACTGCAACTGCACGCTTTGCGCTTGCAGCACCGGCGCAGCGAGGTCGTACTCTTCGCCGTCTTCCTCCGGCCAATCTGTTTTGTCGATAGCCTTGAAAGACGGCATCTGCACGAGCGACTTGAAGCCGCCATGCTCGACGAACAGACCGTAGTCAGCGAATGCGTCTTGACCGTCGATGAGCAATTTGCCGTACTGCGAGCGTGTCATATCTCTCGTGCGTTGTCATATAGTTCCACACTTACGCTCGATGCATCGTCGCGCTCTACATGTACAACAGCATAGTCATGAGCTTCGATGCGAGCATGTGCGCCGTGCATCAAATAGACGACGTAGCGTTTTGTCTGCGAGCATGTGACGCTTGCAGTAGTATTGCCTATCAAGAACAGATTTACACGCTCACGCAAACGAATTACACCAGCATCGATATAAATTCCGTACTGTCCGATGTCATACTTTCTAAATTTGCGTAATACGTCAAGACTTGGGAACTCATGTGTCATGCAGAACTCGCGTCCTTGTGGCGAGTAGAACAACGATATGAGCTCTTCAAGCGTTTCGTCACCCTTGAAACGAGCGCACGCACCGAGTTGCTGTGCGTCTTCGTGTATCTGTGAAATGAGTTTGTTCATGTTCATCTTACTTTCAGTCCTTTTGTGTTGATGTCATCAATCGCACTCTCGATGTTGCGAACACGCTGCTGCATCGTTGCGAGCTGTGAGCTCGCATCGCTCGTGTGACGCTCAATGCCAGTCAAGCGGTCGAGTATAGCGTTGCTTGTAGTGTTAATCTCTTGCACGGCTTGCATAATAGTGTAAGTGTGTCCTTGTATAGTCGTGAGACGTGCGTTGTTCTCATCTACGCTGTCTTGTGATGCAGTTGCAATGCCGCCTTGTGTCCCTTTGCGCTCTGCTGTGTCGGTAATCATCTCTTTCATTTGGTCGGGCAACTGATTGAAGATGTCGTTGAAGCTGTCGCCCACTGCGTCGATGTCTGCGCTGAAGTCGTTCATCGAGTTGATGACGTTTTCTATGCCACGAAAGCGTCCGTCATCGCCGAACCAACGTGTCTTGTATTTGTCGAAGATTTTGCCGAGCGGTTCTTCAAGAAATTTCGAGATGAGCATTCGTTTCGTGATGTCACGCACGACATCTTTCGCTTTCGTGTGCCACGCTTCGAGAGCGTCTTCACCGCTTGCGCAAGCGTCAAAGAAAGCGTCACCAAGCTCACTTGCCAAGTCAGCAGCCGTGTTGCCGATGATTTCTTCAAGCGCATCGTTCATAATGTCGGTCATCTCTTGCGCGAGCTCTGCAATCTGTCGCTTGTAGTCATCGACTTTCGAGCGGTCGGTCTTCTTCTTCGCTTCCTCTTCTTGCATTTGACGATAGACAAGCGTCTGCTGCTCTGCGAGATTTTCAAGCTGCTTGCGTGCGCTCGTGTAACGTTCACTGCCGAGAGCTTTGTCGGCTGTATATGCTGCGCCGGCATAAGCGTCTGCGAGTTTCTCTACGCTGCGCCGCCAAGCGTCGGTCTGCACCTGCTGCGTGATAGCAATGCGAGTGAAGAAGTTGCCGCTCGCCATTTCTTGCTGATGCAGACGCAGCAGCTCGTTGTAGATTGACGCATAAGTGTTGCGCACACGTTCAAGCGCATCGCCGAGATTGTTCTGCAAGCGCACAGTGTCGGCATTGTCAAGCTCCCATTGCAGCTGGTCGATGCGTCGTTGCAATGCTTCAATCTCTTTCTCGTGTGCGCTGTCGTTGTTGAACAAGTTGATGATTGCCGTCGCCACTTGCATAGCAGCCGAGATGATTGCGAGTATCGCTGACGCTTTCTCCATTGTTGACATCGCTTTCGCTCCGGCTTGACCCGATGCTTTCATTCCCTGCGATGTTGCGTCAACCGCTGTCTCAACACCCTTTGAGGCTTTCTTGCCGAGTTCGCTGATAGCGTTGATTGCGACATCTGCTGCTTCGACGATGTTATCCATAGTGTCAAGAGCGAGACCGATGCTGTCGGCGATGTCATCGCTGAAGCACGCTGCGAGATTTTGCGCTTTCTCGCCGACGTTATCCATTAGCGCACCGGCATTCTTTAAGCCGGTAGCGAAGTTCTTGTACGACTGCGACGCTTTATTTTGTGCGTTGATGAGCTTCGTGAAAGCGTTTGTCTCTTTCTCACGAGCAGCGTTGAGACCTTGCTGCATTTTGAGAACGACTTCTTTCTGTCGCAGATAAGCAGGGTCATCTTCTGCACGCTCTCCATTCGAAATTTCTATTTCGAGCTTTTTCTGATAGTCAAGTGCAGCATTGTACAGATTTTGCCACCCATGCACGCCTTTTTGCGCTTCTTCGTACGCGTGCATAGCTTGCGTGACTTCCTGCTGTGCACTCTTTACATCCTTAAGCGACTTATGTATTTGAATGAATGGATTGCGATTAGCTATCTCATCTTGCATTTTTTCGATAGCATCACTAAACTCTTTGCGTTGAGCCTCTGTCATGAGACCACCTAACGATTTAAGCTCTTTCTGTGTGCGCTCTATCATCACTTCAAGAGATGCAACAGATGCATTGTCTAAACCGCTAAACACTTCGTCCCAATTAAGACGCTTTTTAAGCTCTGATGCAACGAGCTCGCCCTGCCGCTCATCAAAGATTTTGCCTGCATTCCGAACAAACTCATCGGGCAGAAATTTGATTGCTTCAGCCTCGTGTATCTGCATAGCCAACAACCGTTGCTCGAAGCCGCCATAGTCTTCAACGAGCTGTGCATAATGTTTCTGACGCACTTCACGCTCGCGATTGTTACCGTCTTCGATGATAGCGAGTCGCACATCTTCATAGTCCTTGGCCACGTCAGCGTATTTCCCATTCGCGTCTTTCAGCATTGCTATGACATTGTCGACGTTGTCAAACCCATGCTTCTTTGCATAGTCCTCCCATCTGTCTTCATTCGCGCCATTCTTAGACATAAACGTGTCGTGTTGCCACTTGATGTATGCTTTTGCAAGCTGTGTGAACTGCTCTTCCCATGCATCTATTTTGCGTTGTGTGTCGAGTGCTATCTGATTTATCTCTTTTGATGTTGCTTCGTTATTTTTTTCTATATCATAGTCTGCAAGTTTTGAGTAAGCGTCTCTACGGAACGCAATTGCTGCATTAGTCCATTCTTGCGTCGCTTGTTTCTCAGCACGTGCAGCTGCTCTCACGTCAAATGTCGGTGCGCCATTTGCGCCGCTCCCGGCACGATTGCGGCCGACACTGACGCTGCTTCCGGCATGACCGCTGCTTGGGTCAGAGTGACCGCCCAAATCTGATTTCTGACGAAGTGCTTCTGCTTCTCGTTTTTTTGCGAGATAGTCTTCCATTAAAGCATTCTTCTGCGCTTCGAGTTTGTTGACTTCTGCTTGCTTTGTCGCTTCGTCACCGGCTGCTGTCGTGTACCAATGACCATACTCGCTCGCAGCCTTGTTGCGAGCTTTCACGACAGCGAGATATGCTTCAGTGTAAGCGTTCAATATCGCTTGCGCTTCTGCTTCGAGACGCAGCGCATCGCAGTAGTCTGCGCTCTTTTCGATGAGACGCTGCTTCCACTCATCAACAGACTTGCAGTAACCCATTTCTTTACCGAACTGCTCATTGCAAGCCTTGACAAGTTTCTCTTCCTCTTTCTTTGTGCCGTTGAAAGTGTTGAGCCTATCTGTGTAGAGCTGCACGTTTGCATACGCTTGTGCATAAGCCTTTGCGCCTTCTTCGGTGATTTTCTCTTGACGCTCTTGTGCTTCGGTCGCTTCGTCAGACGCACTGACCCACTCAACAAATAGCGATATTACTTCGCCCAATGCCCAAATGATTGCGCCGATGCCGGTAGAGATGAGTGCGAGCTTAAAGCCTTTCATTGCGAGCGATGCCGCTTTCGTCGCTGCTGCTGTCGCATACTCTGCGACAGTGAGCTTTCCCGATGATGCGGCAGACAGTTCTTTTGCGGCAGCGGCAGACTTGTCTGCTGTCGCTCCCATTTCAGTTGCAGCAGTGTTGGCTTCTTCAGCAGCAGTCTCGACACCGGTCACAACTGCTTGCTGCTCTGTGACAGCGTTGTCGGCTTCTTTCACTGCGACGGCTTCTTCTTCGACCTTGTTGCCGTCACCCATGAGCTTGTTCCACACTTCTTTCAGCTTGTTCATCGTAACAAGCATGAAAGTGCTGTCTTTGTTGAGTGTCTGCTGCAACTGTTGCAGACCCATAGTGATTGACATGAGAGCTTGCACTCGCAGCATTATCTGATTGAGATGCTCATTCTCGCCGCCAAAAAGAGCTACTACACCTTGTGCTGCACTGAATGCGCCCGACAGACCCGACAAGCCTTGTATGACACCGGCTATTTGGTTCTCATCGTTGGCGAAGACACTTCCCTGCGCTTGTATATCGCCACGTATATCACGCAAACGACCAAGCTCTTCTGCCATTTGACGGTATTCGTCGCTCTTTTCTGACCCGCCAGACAGCACATATTGCTGCATCGTTTCTTGCAGCTCTCTGATAGTCTGTCGCAACGACTTTTTTTGCTCGTTGTCTTGTCTCGTTGCTTCTGCATCAGCTTTGTGTTGCTGTTCGAGTGTGCGCAGCTGGTCGGCCGTTTTCGCTGCTTCGCTGACAAGTTGCTTGCGTAGATTGATGTTCTCACGCACTGCTTTCGCTTCGTCGTGCAGTTGCGCAGCTTTCTTGTCGTCACCGGCTGCAAACGCTTGCTTCTGTTCACCTGCAAGACGTTTCCATTCACTTTCGAGCTCTTTGATTGCAACGTTGTTTGTATCAACAACACGGTCGATTTCCGCAAATGCACTGTCAAAGTCGTTAACGACTGTTGACAAGTCGATATGTAGCTCAGGCACATCTGTGAGCAACGATTGTATACGAGCAGATTGCTGCTCGATTGTGTCACCTGCTTGATTGACGCGGTCGACCATCTGCTCAACACCCTCATCGAAGCCGGTGAGGTCTATCGCAGTGCCAATGCTCAATGTGCCGTCGCTGTTATTTTGTGCCATATAACGTTATTGTTTCTTCGTTGAACTTGTCGAAATTCTGTGGGTTGTTTGCATCAAGCGCATCATCGTAGAGCGGCTTGTCGCCTGTCTCGCTCACGTCTCCCGGCATTGGCATCGCACGACTGTACATCAAAGCATTCAGATAGCTCATCTCATAGAGTACATACTTTTCAGTTACATTGAAGATGCGAGCGATGCCGAGTACTGTTGCCCAAATGCTGTCATTTTTTACTTCTCCACTTCCTTTGTCGGCTTCAGTATGTTTACTTCGTTTAGGGAAGTGGTAATGCCGAAAAAATAGCCGACTTCCATGTCTTCGAGACGCTTGACGATGACTTTGAACATCGTTGACGGCGACACGTAGCGCAATATCTTGTCGGCAAGCTCTGCTCGTGCGTCGATAGTGACACTCACTTTGCGAGTGCGCTTAAAAAGCCACCATTTGCGCTCTGTGCGCGTTTTCTCTTCGGTTCGAGTAAGATTATTAGCACCGAGAATTAACGTCGCTGCGATGTCTGCAATCGCTCTGTAATCTTTCGCAAAGCGCAGCACAGCATAGACTTGTTTGTCGTGTTCTACGTTTGGTATCACCGGCAATGTCGATGCGAGTTCGCTCACGAGTATTAGCGTACCAACAGAAGGCGGTGCGATGTCATACGTCACACCGTCTATCTCTATTGATGCGAGCTTGCGTTCAAGTATCGCAGACGCAACACGCTGCTCGACAGTTCTTGTTTCGTTGCTCATAGTCTCTGTCATTGATGTTCTGTGTGGCGAGAGCAGGACTCGAACCTGCGACCTTTGCGTTATGAGCGCAATGAGCTACCGCTGCTCTATCTCGCTATGAGCAATTCTAACCTACCGAACTGCGAAGGGGTGTCTTTCCACACGTCAGATTGCTAAACCAAAAGTCTTTATGCCCAATCGGAATCCGCTACACGGAACTTCTTGTACAGTTCGCCGTCGGCGCAAGCGAGAATTTTGAAAGTGATGTCAACATAGTGACCCTCTTCCTCGCTGCTTCCGGGTCGCCAACTAACGTGCGTGCGACGTGCCTTGATACCGATAGCACCGATGTTCTTCGGTGTCAGTTTCAAGCTGAAGTCATCGCTCACGACATTCGTCTTGACAACAAGCTCATTTTCGCTGACAGCGTTGCCAGTCAAGAGTGTCTCAAGCTCGAACGTAGGTTCTTTCACGCGAGTAGTGAGCGTCACAGTAGGCTCGCCCTCTTCTTCTGCAACCACGATGCCGCCGGTTGCCGTAGCTGTCAACGTCTCGCCGTCTTCAGTCGCGAGCGTTGTTGATTTGTCGTTGATAGTGCCGATGTTTGTCAGCGATACAGCCATAGCATCATCTGCGCCGGTCTTGCCGATTTCAATCTTGCACTTCGACCATGACATGATTATCTTTGCCATAACTAAAAGTGTTTTTTGTTTGTTAGTTTGATAGTCTCTTAAATCTCAATCTTGCATAGATGAGATGCTGCTCCAACTCTTCGTTGAGCATAGATGTCGGTGTCAAGTCGCTTTCGATGAGATATTCGTTCGAGCCGTGATGCTCGATGAAGTCGATGACCAATGCTTCAATCTCTGCGACACGCTCTTTGTCTTCGACTTTGCGACCGTCTGTGCGCAGCGTGATGTCAGGAACGTAGATGTTCAAGATGACTACACCCTGCTGCACTTGCCCGTCGATACCCGACAGAAACTTGACGATGATGTCTTCACTTGTCGCATCGGCCGGGCGCATCTCGCTGCGATAGATTGAGCCACGAATGGCGGCACCGAGATTACTCTGCTTGATGAGCAAGTAAAAGTCACGCTCTATCTGTTTCTCTGTCTTCATCATGCGTTCTTGTAATCGTCGAGTAGTTCTTGAATGAGTTGTTCTGCTCTCATCTGTGCGCTTGATAGCACGTCTTTGTGATGTATCGCTTCGACATAAGCAGCGTAATTCATGCCGGCGCAGACGATAAGCACGACACCATACGGAAACTCTGCTGAGAGCTTGTCGAGCAATGCTCGTGCAGCCGGTGCGCCTTTCTCGCCGTTGCCACTCTTGCCCTTGTACTGCTTCACTGCACCGCTGTATACCGGCTTTCCGTTGTACAGCACTTCGTAACCGATAGAGCTGCGCAGATTTCCGGTGACATCGCCATAATTGCCAACTTCACGAGCAATCTTGACGCACTCTTCGCCGATGTAAGACAATTCATCTGCAAGCTCTTGCACAAGCTCATCTCGCTTCTTTTGTATCGCTGACTGAAACTTCTTCAGCGTGAAGCTCGACACGAGTACACCTTTATACTTGCTGTGATATTGCTTGCTCTGCGACATAGCTACACAAGTATCTGCACACGGCCAACTGTCGAGAGCGGCTGAACAGATATGACACGATGCTCGCCGAGCGATGTGCCGTCACGAGTGAGCAGAATGCGGCTGTGTTCAAACGTCATCGTCTCAACGAGTACAGTGTACGATGCAGTGTGAAACTCGCCGTCTTCATACGCACCGAGACGGTTGTCGTTGTTGACATTGATAGAGCAGTCAATCGGCTCGCTCCACGATTGCTCGTTAGCGACCGGCTCGCCGTACTCGTTCAACGTCACAGCGTCATCGTCGATGACTGCATATTGCAGCGTGCCATTCGTTCTCATAGCGTCACCACAGATTTGTGCCGTCACGCACTACTCTCAAAGCGTCGGGAATAATCTCATCTGCATCTACACCGTACTCGTTGCACCACATTGCGAGACTTTCTTTGATTGCGTCTTCACGCACAGACGTTGAGACACCGTTCTCGCTGCGTGACTGCTCAATGTAGCCGAAGACAAGCCGAACAGCGAGCCGAAAGATTTCAACGTCTTTCGGCTGCGCCGTAGCTTGCGCATCGAGACCGGCATTGAACAGCACGAGTTCAAGCGTGCCGTTGTCCGGGTAGAATGTGTTCGCAATAGCGTTGCACAGACGTTTCAATGCAGTTAGATTGTTCACGATGCAGAGAAGTTGGTTTTAAGAGTGTAAATGCCGTTCATCTCTGTAATCACGGGCAGAGCGAAAGTCTCTGCTTTCGTGAACTCGACACCGTTGCTGTTCTGCGTCTCGCCGACACCCCACTGCGACACACGAATGCGACCGTAGTTGCTGTATGCGACACCGGGTTCGGGTTTAAGCTCGTTGTTGGTGAAAGCGTTCTTCACGACACCGAGCTTGCCGGCAGGCACGAAGACCATGTTCTGCACGTTCCACGGTGTGCAGGGTGTACGCTTGCCGTGGTCTTGTATCATCACAGTGCGGCGAATGGGCTTGAACACCGGGTAGCCGTTCTCTTGCATATAAGCGTTCAAGTCTTTCGGCATTACGATGCGTGCAGACTTGTCGTTTCCCCAAATCATCTTCTTGATGAGCGTCGAGCGGCACATATAAGAGATGAGCTGCGGCGAGCAGAGAATTTCGCTGAATACGACCTTGTCTTGCGCTGCGTCGATGACTTCTTGAATGTCGCCGAAGCAGTCAACGCTCTCGATGTTGGACTTCGTCCATGCGGTTGTCGCAGTTGCGATGTTGTCGGCAGGCTGATTGAACGAGATAGTGCCACGCACACCGCCTTCGGGGTTCGTGGTCTCATCAAGAGTGATAACACCCTCGTTAGAGAGAGCCTTCAAGAAGATGAGGTCGAGCTTGCCGAGCACTGACTTGACAACAGTCTCGACGTTGCCCCACATGAGCGTAACTAACTGCTGCGCCTTCGTCTTGTCGGGAATGCTCTTGCTGTCAAGCAGCGCAAGCACTTTGCGATAGTCTTTAATGGGCATCGGCAGCGTGATAGCGTGTACGAGAATGCTCTCCGAGAGAGTTTCGAGACCGTTAGTGCCGAGAATGGCTTCTTTCGAGCTGTCGCCGATTGTGGGTGCTGCAACACTGATGTTGTACTGACCAATCAACTCTTCAAAAGTGAGACCAATCTGCGGTGTGTCCCAAGTCATGTAGTCCTCAAAGATTACATTGTCAAACAGACGCTTGTTCAGTTCAGACACAGCGTCGAAGCGCAGCTGCACGTTCTTCGTGAGTGCGCCAAAGATAGAGCTAAAAACAAATTCCGGCATAGCTGTTACTGTTTAATGAACAAGATGTTCGGGTTCAACTTCAAACAATTTGCGCCGTTGAGCCACTCTGCGAGAATGGGAAAAGCGAGCGCAGGATAAAGCACTACAACGTCGTAAGCAGCATCGAGAGCAGGCAGACCCTTGCCGTTGAACTCTTTGTCTGCGCCGGCGACGAAGTTTGGCTCATACTTGGGTGCGAAAGTCTCTGCGCCGTCAACCTTTGCTTTGGTTGTCTCGACGATGATGTCATTAGCAACGAGACCGGTGTAAGCAGAGTTCAGCGACAGAACGTCATACTCTGCATTCGTGGTGTCGATGCCGTTGATGAGCTTCGCAGCAGTACCGTCGCCGTACTTGGTCACGTAATCGCCCACTTGGAACAGATGTCCCTTTGCGACACGCACAGCACTCGTAGTGCCACCGTCGAGAACCGTAGCAGTCTTGCAGACGGCTGCGCTGTGCTGCTCAAAGTCAACAAACAGCGGTGTACCACGACGCACGACAGTACCGTTAGCAAAGTTCTGCACCGGCTTGAAGCCACCGGGCAAAATCTTCGCTTCGCCACGCCAAAATTCGGGAAAACGACCCGAATAAGCGGTTTTCTTAAATTCGATAGCCATGATGTGATGCGAATTAAGAGTTAAACAATAGGTGAATTAGAGTGCGAGCTTGCGACTACTGCTGTGCGTTTGCAGACGGCAGCGACTGCGCCCACGATTTAGCATCTGCTTTCATCGCTTCTTCAATCTTGCCGCTCTCATGCGCTGCACTCTTTGGCATGAGATTGTCGTTGACCATTTCCTGACGCACGGCTTCAAGCTCCTTGTCGATGTCTGCATCATCTGCGAATGACATACGTCTGACAAGATAGTCGGGAATGCCGAGCTTCTTGGCTTTCTCTGCAATCGTTGCACTGCGCTCTGCTTGCGCTTTCTGCTTTTTGAGAGCAGCGTTCTCGCTTTCGAGAGCGAGTACACGCTCATCATACTTCTTGAAGCGAGCGTCAATCATAGCTTGAATGTCGTTTGCAGCGGTCGTGTTGTCACCCTCATCACCCTCGTTACTCGATTGTGTATTGTTTGATGATGACTGTTTGTTGCGCTTGCCACTCGTTTTGCGAGTAATCTCTGCTTGCGTGAGCTTCGCATAACGAGAGAGAGCAATCGCAGATTTTTCGATGTCTTCATCTGAAGCATCGTTTGCAAGACCCTCCGAGCCGATTTCGGTTAACTCGTCGAGTGCCCTGCTTGTAAGTCCCATGTCTTTGCATCGCTCTGACAGAGCCTTCAGTAATTTAGCATTCATTGTGAGATAGTTTAAAAACTTGTGTAAAAATAGACAAATAATTTTATATTTGGTACTTGTAAGGTACCAAAATATGGTTTTTGTGGAAAAGACGTTCTTTTGTAAATCAAATAGTTACCGAAATACAACATATTTTAACATGTGAAATCTCCATTTTTTTTGCTTTATAACTTGCTTATTTCTGCAATAGCCTATATATTTGCGGTGCAATTAGTACTTAACAGTCACTAATAACAAGCAAAAATTGAATGTCTAACAATTAAAACGCAACTGATATGACACAGAAAATTTTCAACGCAATCGACCAAATCAATCGTGAAGGTCTTGACAACAGCGTGTGGGGTCTCGTTGACTGCTACGGCACCGACACAAGAAGTTACTTCGGCACAGAAGAGCGCATCGCTCTCGTTGACAAGAAAATTCTCTATCTCTACGTCGATGTGAATGACAGCTACTGCTTCATCAAGACAGAGACCGCAGATGAGATGCTCACTATCAAGAACGAGAACTCACCTTACACAACCGCACTGATGATTTGGTATCTCTAACAACAACACGCTGTGCTTCCGCAAGTGCAACTACTACGGCAACATCAACAACAAGTTTTCATACAAGCGTCACGTTGTGCGCCGAGCAAGCAACTCAATTATGAACCACTAACAGTTACAGCAATGAAGGACTTGATTAAAGACTACATGGCACAGAGCTTTGACAACGAGACCGAAGTATGGCAGTTTGTCAACACCTACCTTAACGAGTGTTACTCGTTTCAGATTTACACTATCATCGACGAACTCGATGATGAGCAGTTAAGAACCATTATCAAACACTTTGACTTATGAACACAGCAAGACGCAAGCAGCTTAAACAAGCAGCAGAACTGCTCTCACAAGCGCAAGCTATCATCGAGAGCGTTAGAGACGATGAGCAATACGAATACCACAATATGCCGGAAAGTCTTCAGTACAGCGAGCGTGGCGAGCGCATGTACGAGAACGTTGCCGCACTCGACACGATGCTCGAAGACATCGCCGGTCTGTTTGACAACATAGACGAACTTACAGAGCAATAACAACAACTAACATCATCAATAACTCGTGGGCGGTGCGACGCTCATCGGCGAGAGCCGCCCACACAAAACAACGCAACTATGACAGATAACAAATTTTTCAGTTTCGAGAAAGAGAAAGTGCAGTCGCTCACGCTTGACACGTTAGAGCGCACTCACAAAGAGAACGACATCTACGGCAACCCACTGCGTGGCATCTACCACTACGCACTGCTGCAACAGCTCATCGAGATGTGCCAAGAGCATCACTACGATGTCGAAGTGTACGACTTGTTCGCAGCGCAGAACCGAGACCGCAACACTCCCGGTGTCGTGCTTTTGCCGCAAGTCGAAGCGCAGTACGGCGAGCGAGCTGTCGAAGCTCACATCTTGCGCCGTGTCTTCGCCAACATTCGTCTCACTAATTGGGACGATGAGAGCTACACGACCAATCTCGCAGTCGCTTTCCACCAAAAGGGAATACAAGTCGGCTTCGGCAACATGGTCAAGATTTGCCACAATCAATGTATGCTTTGCCCGACGCAGTACATCTCTACTTACAGCGAACGTGGCAACGGTCGCTCACCGCAGCAAGTGACGCTCGAAGAAGTGATGCAGACTGTCAAGTCGTGGCTCTTTGACGCAGAGCATCGCATCGTGACAGAGCGTGCCAAGATTGAGCGCATGAAGCAGATTGAGGTGAGCGCACAGCAGATGTTCACGCTCATCGGTATGCTCACGGCTATCCGCGTGAAGTGCGACAGCCGCAACAAGAGCATTCACGAGAACCGTGTCTATCCGCTCAACCAAGCACAGATAAGCGACTTCACAGAGCAGATGCTCATTCGCTACGATGCAAAGCGCATCATCACGGCATGGGACATCTACGACGCAGCGACCGAGCTTTACAAAGCCAACACGATGGATATACCGTCACTGATGCCGCAGAACAGAGCAATGGTGCGCTTCCTCGATGAGCAGTTCAATCTTGAAACGCTCGAAGTGTAAGCGTGACGTAGCAGCGAGAAAGAGCGAGAGAGCGCATTTCCGTGCGTCTCCTCGCTCTTTACTCACTCAAACGAGCAACTAATCATCTTAACAACTTTGACGCTCTCACTGCGTCAAAAACGCAAAATTAACGATATGGCAAAATACGCAACTTACAACGATGTCGAGATGACGATAAGCCACACGAACAGCTATGGCCGTTATCGTCTCTCTGCGCTCATCAACGGCGAGCGCATCACAGCCGAGACAACCGACAGCGAGATTTACGATTACTTTGATTGCGACTACTACGACAGCGAAGACACTGACTTCGCTCGCCGTGCAGCGTACAACATTCTAACATCACAGCTATGACACAGAACGAGACTTACAACTTCGATGAGCAGACATTCGTCGAACACTACTTGTGTGACTATTCAAGCAATCAAGACATCGCAGATATTGATGACATTTGCTGCGTGATTGACGGCGAGTATAACGATGACGCAGACAAAGAGCAGCGTCTCACAGATGCCGGTTACTTTGATATGAGCATTCGTGAGCTGCGCAAAGAGCTGCACGACTTAAAGCGCAAAGTGCTTGAACAAGCGTTCCAAGACTATTTATCACTACAATACGATTGAGCTATGACAGAGATTGAATTACAAGAGCGTTTCTGCGCTAACTGCGAGAGACCTGACTGCATGAAGTGCGCTGCTTTCGCAGCACACTACGAGAGCGAGAACGGCGACCACAACGTCGACCCTGCTGCGTGTGACTACTACGAAGATGATGACATCGACGCGCCGTCACTCACAGAGCGAGAGCGATATGAGCTGCAATGCGAGATAGATGAGACCGCAGCAGACTGTAACATCGGCTTCTAAAATCGAAACGACTATGACACAAGATTTCAACCCTTATATCGTTATCGACGAAGCAGCGTTCTCTCGATTGCTGCAAGTCGTTGAGCTTGCAGAAGCAATGGCGAAAGAGCAGTACACGCATCTGTTGAGCGAGATTGAGTTTGCGCAGCGTCAAGTCGCAAACAACGCTCGCGTCTTCATCGGCTCGCAAAATGTGCCGAAGTGCGCTGTTGATGCCGGCTTCTACTCACGACTAAAAGACAAGTAACATTAACCCTGCACGATTGCCGCAATAGCCGAGAGATATGCACAAATCTTGTCTATTGCGGCAAAAAATGCGTAACTTTACACTTTGAAACGATATGAAACGACGCAATAAAATCGTACACGTCGAGCTGAAAGAGACGCACACGCATCACTACTTCAGCTCACTGAAAGCTATCTTCAACACGCTCTCTCGTGATGAAGTCGGCTGCTGCTATAAGTATCTCACGACACTGAAGCTCTATGATGACGGCTCGTGTTATGAGAACAAGAAATGTATCATTCGCATCGGCACGCTGCTGTCGATGCCGCAAAAGCAACAGCGTGATGAGAGTGACGTTTGAGTTAGAGCTGCCGAGAGCGTGCAGCAATGTCAAGCCGGTTCTCATTCGCCAAGCTCTGCGCTATCTCATCGAGGGAGACCTTTGCTTTCTCTTGACTGGCGATGACGATATGAGATGCAAGACGAAACATATTAGAATAACTGAAAACAAGAAACGATATGAAACGTGACATTATAAATAATTGGTTTAAAATGCTTGATGTCAAGCATCTTGAAGATTTTAGCGCAGAGCAACTTGCTTGTTTATATGACGAACTTTATTTGCCATATATAGGCAGTGCAAGTCAAATTTTTGAAGAGTGCAATGATGCTGAACGCACAGAATTTAGGAAAGCATTGCTAAACAGTATCAATAATGATAAGCAATTAGAAATCTTCGCTGTCTCGAATGAAGGTATCAAAGACGAAACAACAAAGGAACACTTTGATTTCTGTTCAAGACATCGCTTTTGGTATCAAGTTATTTGATGTCTCGAATATACTCGCTCATCAACTTATATAATTGGGGTGCTAACTGCTTGAAATATGGGTTACCACTCCAATAATTTTCACTGCAATGAGCTATAAATTCAGCGAGTTGCATATCTTTTGACGAAAAATAACCGCCCAAATGGCCTCGTGGTTGTATAAATCGCTTTCCGTCTAATGCGGCACCAAGACAATCCGACAACGCTCCGATTTGTTCTTCTAAATCATAGCATTTTTCTGCATACATCTGATGACGCAGTTTTGTTCTTTGTTGTATCGCTTTCTTTCTCTCCGCAAAAGTCTTTGCCAAAGCCACGGCTTTGTCTGCTTTCTTCTTTTCGTCTGAAGCGTTCCACCAATCATCGAAATCTTTTCTCATTGGTTTTAATATTGCTTCAATAGCCGCTTCAAGAGATTTCCCATTATCTTTCAACACTTCTGCTTTCCAATCATCATAAATCTTAATCAATTTAGCATCTGAACACATCTTCTTTTGTGGGTCAAGAGCATGACCAAATTCATGATGCAGTAAGCCGTCTTGATACCACTTTGATGTTCGCAAGCGCAACAGATTATCGCTGTCGCTCATTGAGATACAAACGTGTCTAAATTTCGGGCTATAATATGCGCCACTTCCGGTTGTCATCAATGGAACAAATCTATCAAATCTATCAAAGAACTCCTTTTTCGGTAGTGTAAAGTCAGGTATTTTTTTTCGTACTGATGTAAATAGATTGTATGGTGTCTTATCTGATAATTTGTCGAGACCATACGACACTGCGGCTTGCGTAGTCGCAAGTTTGTAGATATTGTATGCGTATTCTATCTCATTGTAAATCTCAAAGAAGCCTTTTGATATATCATGTGCATTTATCTTCTTTATTAGGTCATTGAGCGTCTTTTGCCATTGTTTAGGCACTTTGCTTAAATCGGCCGTCAATAGTTCATTCCAATGCGTAACGCATTCATACACTCGAATATAGTCCTTTGAACGATAGTTGCTGATTTTTTTCCAAAGATATTTAGCGATTGTTTCATTCTTATTTATATCTCTAACAACGGCAACGTATGCTGCTTTTTTCGGGTCACATTTTTCAAGAGCATCAATGATATTATTAACACGTTCTTGATATGTCAATTTAGTACTGTCTTGCACATATACAAAATTCGGGTCTTTGAGTTTGTCATATACAAAAGTAGTCTGTTGTTGAGTTTGTAAAGTTTGCTGATTACCAAGCAATTTCTTTATTTTATCAACAAAAGATTTAACAACAGAAACATTATATGTTTTACGAGCTGCTTTAAGCGCATCTGTATCTATTGAAGCACCTTGCAAGCCGCTTGCTTGTTGTAAAAGATTTTCAAGTTGTTGCTCTTGTGCGTTGAACTCGTTGCGCTCTTGCCACCGCTGCTTGATGTCGGCAATCTTTTCGTGTGTGCGTGCAGCGTGACGCTCTGCTGCGGTCTGCAACAGCGTCGCTCTGCGTTTAAACTCTGCGGCTGCTGCATCGTCACCGGCTTCAGCGAGAGAGCGCAGCTTGTCGAGTGTCGCTGCGGTCTCTTTCGGTAGATAGCCGTCTTGCAGATACTGTTGCAGCTTGTCGATTTGCTCTGTCTGCTTTTCAAGTAGCGTCGGCTCTGCTGTCGGGTTGAGTATGCGCTGCACGATGTCGTAGTTGTGACGCACGAAGTACGGGTCTTGCCCCACGTCGTGCGAGAGCACAATCTTGTCTGCATTTTCACTCACCCAATCTTTGAATGCTTGTGGGTAGTCGGTGATGCGCTTGCCTCGTGGTGTGTACGTCTCGCCACGCAAGCGAGCTTGACGTGCTTTGCGCATTTCTGCTGCGTCCATTAATATGGGAGTGACGAAACAGAAGCATTGTGGGTGCCAGCCTTCAAAGACGAACTCGACTGGGTAGTCGCCCTGCAAGTTATCGCAGATGTCAGCCTTCGGGTGTTTTTTTGAGAGCTGAATGCGCTGACCGAGCACGAAGTCCATTTGCTGCCATCGCTCATTGTCGCTGCGACGATAGGCAATGTTGGTCTCTGTGCGAGCGACGCGCATAGCGTTCTTCGCGCTCGACTTATAGACACCTGCGCCGGTGCGATAGCTGTCACGGTCGTAGTCTATCCAACCATAAGAGCCGTCTTCTTTCTTGATGCGCTTCTTCCACTTGCGGCCATATACTGGCTTCTTGCCGATGACTTTGCCGTTGTCATCTTTGACGTCTTCTTCACCAATCTTATAGCGAAAGCGACGAAACATCAAGTCCGGGTCATCAAGATACTGACGCACTCGACGTGACATCTGTTGCGCTGATGCGCCCTCACCGACCGAGACAGTGATAGCGACTTCCATTTCGTCTCGCAGTTGTCGCACGCTCTTCCACACTCTGTCAGAGAGATTGAGACCACGCTCGCTGCGAGCGATAAAAGCATTCATCGCACGCTCGTTGTGCGTAGTGTAAGCGTCGAACATCGGGTCTTTAAGCACTTCACGACCGAAGCACGACTGCACGAGCTTGTCGCACTCTTCGTTAGCTTGCTCCCATTCAAGCTCGATGCCTTGCTTGATTGCAGCAGTCGTGACTGCGTGCAGTTGCCGCAACAGCGTCTCTACTTCTTGCTGCACTTTCTTGCTGTCGCCGTCAAACGAGTACATGATGCCGTTGTCGATGTCCGGCATTCGCTTGTTCATCTCGCATATCTGATTGACAGTGTACGCAAAGAGCCGCCGCACTTTCTCTGCGTAGGCTTCAGTGCGAGCGATGCGTGCTTGCGTGTGTTGCTGCGGTGTCTGCTTCTTTGTCATTTGTCACACTTGATTGATTGTGTTACTTCTTTGTTTTGTCGCTTTTCTTGCTCTGTGTATTGTCGTCGCTCTCATCGTCTTCGTTCGCATCATCGTCGTCATCATCACGAGAGCTGCCGTCGCCGTATGACTGTGCACCTGCGCCGGCGATGTCGCCAAAGATGCTCGCTTGCGTGCGCTGACGCTCTTCGGCTTCTTCAGCGAGACGCTCTTTCTCACGCTGCTTGTCAATGGGCAACGGGTTAAGCTCGATTGCGCCCTCTGTTGAGAGTATGCCTGCATCAACAGCTTTCGAGATGTTGTTCAGGTCATCGGCGATGTCTTCACCGAACGGCTCTTGAAATTCGTGACCAATAACAAGCTGCTCACATTGTGCGTGCAGTGATGTGTCAAGCACGTTGCCGATGATTGACGTGAGCAGCGACGCGGTGCGGTCGAGCAGCTCATCGTGTACTTCCTTGTGCTTGCTCGCTTTTATGTCGGCGAGCATCATCACCGTGCGCAGTGCTTTCGCCGAGAGCTGCGAGATAGACTGCAAGCTGTCGAGTGAGATTTTCGGTGTGAATGACTTTGACAATATCTGCTCTTGCAGCCACTCAATCTCTTGCTTCTTGCTTTCGGGTGCGCTGTCCCAAGTCAAGTAACGAGCCGCTTTGTCTACACCGTCGCTGTCGTTGGTGATGATGAGCTTGCCGTTGTCGTTCTTCTTCGGTATGCTCTTGATGACATCTGCACTCATTATGGCGATTGGGTCAGCGAAGTAGTCGTTTGTGTCTGCTGTGCGTGACGCAATCATCTCTTCACGCTCGATGAGACGCTCTACACCTTTCCACTCTTTGTCTTGCCAAAAGAGAATGACGGGTATCTTGCCGATGAAGTTCTGTTCGGGAACGACTTCCCAACCGATGCGCTTCTTTGAGCAGTGATAAATCATCTGCGCCGTGTAAATGTCAAGATGATACACGATGTCATCTTCAGTCTCACGCACATAGTAGCCCCAAGCGAATGAAATCAAGTTCTCGAAGTTGTCCCAACGAGTGTAAATCTCATCGCCCTTGCTTGCTGCAAGCACTCTGATTTGCACATCGGGTTTGCCGTCATCATCGTGCTTGAAGCAGCGGAAGAGCATTGCACTCTCTGTCTCTGCGCCGGCGATGCGCTTGCACTGACGTATCTTGCTGTTGAAGTGCGTGCGCTTAATGATGTCGAGAAACGCTGCGAATGCGTCATCTGTGTTGTCGCTCTGTTGCGTCCACTTGACCGGGCGACCGTAGAGAAACACAAGCGAAATCTCGTTGATATAGACTTGATACGGAATTGGCAGCTTGTGAACCGGCTCCGTGCCGGTGCGCTCGCCTTTCGTGTTGGTGATGATTTTGTCTTCACGCTTCATCACCTCGTGCTTACTCACATCGTAGTCACGCATCGCATCTTCGATGAGCGGCTGACGATGCACCATTTTCTGCTTCGCTGCGTCGATGTCACCGGCTGCGAGCAGTTCTTCAAACTCTTGATTGCGCCCAACGAGCGCATTCACATAGTTGCGAAAGTAGTCGATTAGAAACATAGTCGTATCGTTTTTTTGTGTTGTTAAAGTCCGAACATTGATTTCGAGAGATTATCATAGTCGATGTCATCGTCATCGTCGTATAAGTCATTCACAGCATAGCCGAGAATGTCAACAAACTCATCGTGCGGCATTGCAGGGAAGCCGCACACTTCGTCGAGAAAATCATCATTCCACGAGCCTTGCACGATAAAAACACGACCGCACTCAATTCGAGGTGAAACGACACGCAGACGTGTCTCTTTGCTGTCGGTCGGTGTCGGTGTGCGCTTGACGTTGAGCGTTGAGATTTCACGCAGCATCTGCACGACGCTCTCGCCGTTGGCTTTCGGCTCAACGTGCAGCTTGCTCTCGCTGTCGCCGCCATGCGCAGCGATGTAGTCGGGTAGAAAGCGCAGCAAGTCGGGCATCTCTTTCCACACTCGTTGAGCGTTGTAGAGATAGATGTTCTTGCCGATGCGACACGCTGCGAGAATGCCCGATGGGTCGTTGTCGCTCGTAGGCTTCTTCTTGCCGTAAGCAGTATCGAGATAGAAGTGCATCGGCTCGTTGAAGCGCAGCGCAGTGAACTCTGCGAGCGAGATAGTCTGAAACCAATCACGCTTGACGATGTTGCCGCCCTCAATGACTGGGTGCTGCTGATAGAGAGCGTTGAACTCTCTCGGCGCACGCTCACGCTGCTTGTTGAGCTTGTTGATGTCGTGATGTGACGGCCACAGCGCATCACCAACTTTGCGCTCGCTGCGAAACGAGCCGTCATGCTCTCGCTCACAGATAGCCGGTATCGAGAGAACAGTCCATTCTTGCGGCTCTGTCTTCAGCAGTCGCCCTGCTAAATCATCGTCGTGCCAACGTGTCATAATGAACAGTTGCCGTGAGTTGTTGTGCAGACGTGTTGTGAGAACTGTGTTGTACCAATCCCACACTTTCGCACGATACGTCAAGCTGTACGCTTCCGCTGCATCTTTAACCGGGTCATCAATGATTGCGATGTCAACCGGTGTGCCGGTCAATGAGCCGCCGACACCGACAGCTTTGTAAAAGCCACGATGACCGACAGTCTCGAATAGCGACACTTGCCGAAGATAGCCACGACTATCAATCTCTGTGTTCTTGCCTGCGAGAAATGTGTCCGGGAAGATGCGCTGATACTCTCTGCTGTCAATCGTGCGCTGTATCGAGCGAGAGAACTGCTCTGCGAGGTCAGCCGAGTATGAGCAGCCGGCAATCTTCAAGTCGGGGTTCTTGCCCAATGCCCAAGCAGGGAAATTGCGAGACACAATCTCGCTCTTGCCGTGCTGCGGCGGCACGAAGACCATTAAGTTTTTTATCTTGCCTTCGAGCAGCATTTGACAGTAGTCTGCGATGAGCTTGTGAAACCATTCAAGCTCATACTTCGGGTTCACATAGCCGAGAAAGCACGAGAACGTCGTTGGTGCTTCGAGACGTAGCTTCGCTTGTCTCAACTGCATCAACCGCTCTCGTATCTCAATTTGTGAACGTCGTGCCATAGCTCGTTGTCAAAACTCTTTCACAACTCATCGTCTGCATCGTCGTGCGAGCTGTCTGCGTGAGATGCGCTGTCGAGCTTCTGCAAGCGTGCAATCTCTGCGTTGATTTCGTCGAGCGTCATATTGTCTTCGCTCTTCGTGGTCTCCATTTCGACACGGTCTTTGAGACCCAAGTCACGAGCGATGATGTTTGCATTGTAAACACCGATGACTGCGCCATCGAACTTGCAGTCGTAGCAGTAACGCTCTATTTTTTCTTTGACCGTTAAAAACAGCTTGCTATATCGCTTTGATGTGCCGAGCAATCGCCACCAACTCTCGCTCATACCGAGCCAACGCACTACGAAGTCATAGACTTTCGGCGGTCGGTCAAATCGCTGTCGGCGCACTTGCGCTTTGCGTGCGCTGCTCTCGCCTGATGCGCTGCTCTGCTGGCGATACTCTGTCTCGACTTCGAGCGGTGAGTTGCGCAAGCTCTCTACATACTCGCAGAACTCTCTGATGAGGTCGAGCGGTGTGTACTTCGGTGTGCGACCGGTCGTGACGCTCTCGAATAGACGCTTGATGTCGGGGTAAATCTGTGCCATAATATTGTGCTATATTATATATTATCTACTATTACACTATGCTTATATGATATAGTGCTATATTCGTTTATTGTTGAGACGCATCATCATTGTGCTTGAACTGCGAGCGGTCAATCTTATGCCAATCTGCATCGGTCTTTGGATATGGCTTGCGCATCGGCTCAATCTGTCGGCGCATTGCTTTATCCATTGGCATGAGATATTTTCTTTTGCCTTTCGTGATGTACGGCTTTGCGTTGATGTCGTAGTATTTCTGTAAGAACTGCAAACGTGTAAGTCCTTGTAGCCCCCCCCTATTACGCACCCAATCGCTTATAATGCGACCGTGATAACGCTTGCCGTGTATTATCCACGAACTGTCATGTTCGTTCTGCATCATCGTGCCGACGTAAAACCAATTTGTCGCTTGATAGATTGTCCCGAGATGATTTTGGTCGCAGTCTGCATACGAGACCACAAGCCGACATAGAGGACAGTCTTTGTGCAGAGCTTTAAGAGCAAGAGCAACGCATTGAGATGTACAAGACTGCTTGCCGTTGAGAGCGACGCGCACAAGCTCGAAAACTTGTCCCTGCTTCAGCTTGTACTCGTTGCCGATGTTGTTGTTAGAGCCACTGCCGAACAGCACGACACCACACCATTCGTCATTGTCGTTGTAGACGTTGTAACCGAGTGTGTTCACCGGCACAGCTTTCGCATAGTGAAAGTGCAAACACGCATAGCGCACTGCTTTCTGTGATGCTTTTGTCAGTCTCATAACTCGCCACCGCTGTAAGACACCGAGCAACCGTAATTGTCGGCGAGCATCTGCTCTTGCTCTTTAATAAACTTCTTCAACATCATTTCGCTACTGAATGTTAGTTTCGCCGTGAACGGCTTGTTCTTATCTTCGCCGTCAAGCTCGTCATCTGTCGGCTCTTCGTCAAGAGTGAAATTCAAGTCAAGACCCCAACTGTTCAAATCGTCGATGTCCCACTCATTTGCGAGCAAGTTCATGTCCCAACGGCCGAATGAGCTGTTGTGCAGTGCGGCGTATGCTTTCAGCGTCTCAATGTCGGTCGGTCGCTCTATCACGTCACACGGTGCGAGCTTTTCGCCAATGTCATTGAGTGCGAGATAGCGCATATTGCCGCCGATGATGATGTAATTAGTCTCTGCATCGTCGAGTGCATACACAAGCAGCGTGCAATGTTTGAGCAGCTTCGGGTACTTGCGCAAGTTCTGCTTCAGCAGCTCAAACTTTTTCTCATCAATCTCTCGTGGGTTCTTCGGCAAGCCGGGCAACTGACCCTCATTCGGTTGTAATCTCGCAAGTTCTATCATCTTTCGAGATGTGTTGTTAAGGAAATCTGCGTCTAACATAACACGTTATATTGTTTCTATGCAAAGATATAAAAAATTGGTACGTGTTACGTACCAATTTTGATTAAAAAAAAGATTGTTAATAAGTTAGTTACAATCGAAGACATGAGCGCAATTTAGATACTCTGAAACTTGCGTTGTGAAGTCTGCAAAAGAGCGACAAACGACGTACTTGAAGCCGTGTGCTTCGACATCATGCTGCCATGCTTTTTGTGTCTCTTGCTGTCTGCCTTTCGTAGTCTTCATCTCGATGCACAGAGCATGATAGTCACGATTTGCAACTAATAGCAGTAGGTCTGCGACACCTGCAACAACACCTTCTGCTTTTAGAATGCGCCCAGTCACAGCGTTTCGCGCGCCGCCGTTAGGCACAGCGAAGAGCAGTCTCGCAAGCCGTGGGTATCGTAAGCGAAACCACTTGACGCACTCGACTTGCAGCGAGCTTTCATCGTGTCGTGGGTGTTTAGAACGGCACGTCGTCTGCTTGATTGCTCGTTGTCGTGAAAGCTCTCGAAGCTGCTGCACCGTCATTTGCGCCGGTGTCGCTTCGCTTGTCGAGCAGTTGCAGTCTGTCTGCGATGATTTCTGTGACATAGTGTTTGACGTTATTGTTATCGAGATAGTTTCTCGTGCGCAAGCGACCTTGTATGAGTACGCACGAGCCTTTGTGCAGAAACATTGCCGCCACTTCTGCGAGCCTGTTCCAAGTGACGATGTTGTGCCACTCTGTCTGCTGTTGCTCGTTGCCGGTGCGCTCTGTCGTTGCGACGCTGAATGTTGTGAGTTGATGTCCGTTCTGCGTTGTCGTTGACTTCGGTTCTGCACCGACATAGCCGACAACTGTCGCTTGATTGATTGATACTGCCATAAAAGTAATATTGTCTTGTGTTATGTTACTATGATGTTATTATATTATACTAATATCTGAAATCGGTGAAATGTATGATGACACCGTGAATGACGTTTCGCACTGCTCGTGTCGCTGGTGGAAAGAAATACGCTTTGAAGTCTTCGAGAGAGAGACCGTCATTCGCTGCGAGCTGCACGATGTCGTGATGCGCTATGCCGTCGATGTAGCAGCTCAACTCATCTGTCTTGTTGTCGTAGATGAGCGTGATGCGCTGATAGCCGACGTGCTTGTGTATCTGACAGATTTCGACTTGATGCGAACGATACGGCTTGTCTTTCCATTGTCGCACGCTCAAATAGAAGTCACCATTGTTGATTTTGTCGATGTTGTGCGCCCACCGAAAGTAATTCATGCGTATCGTGTGCAGCTTGCGCTTGCCATGTCGATTGCGCAGCGTGTTGCCGAGATACTCTTTGAAGAGCGTTGGCTCGCCGTGACGTGGGTGCGTCTTCGGAAACACTCTCGAAAGTATTAATACGACTTTTTTGTCATTTCTCATGCTGTTTCGTGTTTAGAATGCTCGTAGAGCGCACAGATTTGCGCCCTGCGAGCGTTTAATTGTCGGGTTGAGAAAATATATCACCTTGCACCGGGAACGCTGTCGGTGCGCCTGACGCATCGCTTGCACTTTGTTGAAGAACCACCTTGCTCTATCGTTGCTCATCGCTCAAAACGCTGCTTGATGTAGTCAATATACCACTCTTGACTGTCGCTGTCAAACCACTCATTGTAAAGCGATGCGATGCGACGTATCGTGTCATCTGACGGGTGTTCGTCTGCCCACGCTGCCGCAAACTCGAAGTCGTAGAGACACTGCTGCTGCGCATCGTAGCTGTTCTTCGTCTCTGCAAGCCTTTCAGCCGCTTGCTTGATTTCGTCTGCTCTGCTCATAGTCACTCTGCTTTGTTGTCATACATAAACACGTCGAGAATGCGGCTCTCGCTCACAGACACAATGTCGTAGTCTGTCACGCTGTCGCGCATAAGCACTTCAACCTGCGACAACACGTCTGCGATGCTGCACGCTTGCACGAGCAGATAAGACGGCTTGCGCTTCTCTGCCGCTGTCTTCTCATCAATCGTGATGAACACGAGCTTGACGTGATAAAACTTTTCTCTGTCATCTGTGCCGGGCGACACGTCTTCGTACTTGCGTCGATTGACCGCACACACCGAGAACTCGCCGTCAATATACGGCTGCATCTCTTTCGTGATGCGTGCTTCGGCTTCTGTGAAGCTCATCGCTTCCACGAGATAGCTCTCTGTCACTTGCTTGATAGCACCGCTTTCAAGCGTAATGCCGTAGCTTACACGACATTCAAAATAATTCGTCATAATTGTTCTGTGATTTTGATAGTTAGTAAAATTATCTGTTGTCTCCACTGCCACCGAGCTTGCCACGCTGCTTGCGTGAGTTGAGCTTTGCGATGTTCAACTCTGCGACCTCTTCGAGCGTCATGCCGATGTCACGAGCGAGTGTTGCGCAGTACCATAGCACATCACCGATTTCGAGAGCGAGAGCGTGCTGCTGCTCTGTGTCAAGCATGATTGCGCCGGTGTCTGCATTGCGCACTATGCGAGTGTCACGCAGTATCTTTTTCACTTTGTCGGCGCACTCACCGGCTTCACCGGCGATGCCGAGTGCCGGGTAGATTACGGCAAACTGACGGTCGTAGATTGCCGTCGAGAGTGCTTCATGGTGATATTCATTCAGTGTCATGTTCTGTGTCTTTTTTGTTATTTTCTTCTATCATACAGTCGATGCTTTCAATGATAGCATAGACTATTTTTGCCTCTTTTGAAAATATTTTCGGGTTGTCTATCCACGTCTTTATTTTGCGAATAGCGCATATTACAGACGAATGATGACGATGCAGCAACGTGCCAACTGCCGTAAGCGACATACTCCACTTCTCATGCAAGATGTAGCAAATAACTGCTCGTGCATCTGCATATTGCCACTTGTGACTCGCAGAAAAAAGCTGTTCTGTTGTGATGTCATAGTATGAGCACACAACACAAATTGCAATTCCGATACGCTGTGCCATATTTTTTGAGTTTTTAAACGTTTATAAAAATGCTTGATTGCTCATAAAACATTTAGTGCAAATGGCACCCAATAGCGAATGTCGAGCTTTTCAAAAATCTCTTCGTTGTAGCGCATCATCTGCATGTCACACTCGAAGTCATCGTCTGTGTCATGATGTGTCAACGACACTGCGAGCACTCGCTGCCCGGGGTCGGGCTGCCTCTCTCTGATGTCGACAAGCGACAGCAGATGCACATCGCAATGATAGGCACCTGCGATGAAGCCTGAAGTGAAAGCGATTTGCTGCTGTGCATCGTTGTAGTACTTTAATGCATCTTGCGCAGCTTGTCGCATGATTGCTTTACGTTGTTCAATGTCCATTTTTGTCTATTGAATTTGTTCCTGTATTACGTTTGCTGTAAACTTCATCGAACTCTTTCTTGACAAGCAGCTCTATGTTTTCGAGCTGCTTGCGCAGCCGCTCGTTGATGCGCCGCAAGTCGATGTTGAGAGCGGTGACGTGTTCGAGACGATAGAGCAGAATGCCGCCGATGATGCACGAGACTGCGAGAAACACAGTCAAGATGATTTCTGTGATAGTCATGTCGTTTTGATACTGTACCGGGTTACAAACTTGCCGCTTGCGACTTTAATTCTCTCTTTGCTGATGTCGAGACCACGCTCACGCAAATCGTGAATGCGGCTCGCCAATCGCATACAACCAAAGTGCTTCAGTGCTTCGAGCGACGTGAGCGTCTTGCCCGACAGAAGCCAATCTTTGATTTGAGCGCATTGTGATGCGCTGCTCTTTGCATTGTAGTTGATGTTCATAGCTTGATTGTTTGTGTCGTTGTCAATGTTAACTCTCCTTTGTAACCGAGAGTGCGCAGATAAGCGAATATCTCTCATGGGTGACACTCGCATAGTGGCTTTTGATAAGCCGGGTTCATCTTGTCGGTTTTAGTGTTGCGCTTACAGATGCGTAATGCTGATACTTCACTGATACCGACCATTTCGCCGATTTTCTTGAAGGTGTGTCCCTCTTTGCGTAGAGAAAGCACTTGCTCAATTTGCTGTTCTGTGATAGTTGTTCGTCTCATTTCAGTTGCGTTTTAGATGTCGAATAATGTTGGTTGTTTGATTTTCTTTCCGTTCAGCGAGATAATGTTGAGACACTCACGCTCGAAGCGTTCTTGCTGCATCTCGTAATATCTCGTATCAAGCTCACAGCCGTAGAAGTCAACGTCGAGACTGTATGCTGCGAGACGCAGCAGCAGCGTTGCCGTGTTGCTTGCCGGCACGGTTCTGCTGTCGTGCATCTGCTGCGATGCCATACGGTGGGTCGGCGATGCACAAGTCAAAGTACTTGTCGGGCAACGTGCGCATATACTCGTAGCAGTCGCAGTTGTATGTCTCACTGATTGCGCTCATAGCATCTTGCGACCTTTGCAAGTATTCATCACTTCGCGCACAGCAGCGTTGACAGCCGGCAACAATGTGTCTGTTATTTGCTCGCTGAAGTCAGCGTAGAACATCGAGAGACGCTCGTTGCAGCCCTCATCAAGAATGCACACAAGCTCGTTCCATCGCTTTGCGCTTGTCTCTGCGTGAAAGCGCATCATCTTGACAAACTCGTCGTCGGCTGATGTAAGACCGACGCACTCTCGCTTGCACACATCTTCGAACTGGTCTGCTGCGAGCGTAGCCAAGTCTGCGATGACGAAGCACACGAGCAATGCGTGTGACGTGTTGCGACGCTGCTGCTCGACTACACTGTCAAGTCGCTTGATTTCGCTGACGATTTTGTTGTACTCCGGCAGCAGTCGCTTCGCAGCGTCATCGAGGCCGCTACGTCGAAATACATCAATCTGTGTGTTGAGCTTTTTCTGCTCTTCGTATAAACGATTTTGCTCAACAAGTCCTTTGTATATGATTTTGCTCATTGCTGTAATGTTGTTAAAATTGACTCTAATGCTGCTTTCGCGCTCCCTCTTGCATGCAAATCTCGAAAACGTGTAATTTATCGTCTCATGAATTTGCGCGCTGTAGCGAGCTTATTTTGAACCTTGCGTTTTTCAGAACGTCTCTGCTGTCATTGTGAAAGCTGTTTATACAATTCTTCTTCGCGAAATTTCATGTCATACTCCCATGCGTGCCACACTTCGTAACTCCAATCTTTGAGAGATTTGTTCCACACTTTCAAGACTATGAGCAGAGCATCTGTCTGTTCGTCTCTGACATACTGCACGACGTGATACTTGTGGCGCAGCCAATGAAAAGTGAAGCCGATAGGCAACATTCTGTGAGTTAGCATTTGTGTCATAGCTGTAAATTGAATTTGATGTACTCTCGCCATGTCGGTGTAACGATGTCAAGCACGTTTTTGTCCGGGTGCTGTCGCTGCCAACGCTTTGCTTCGTCGAGCATCTCACTCGCAATCTTGTCGGGTGTGCCGTACTTGCGTTTGAATGGCTCGTAGTTCAAAAAGTCTGTGCTGTCAGGTATCGCCGGCACATCGTCAAACAAGCTGTTCATCGTCGTAGATATTTCCGATTACTTCAAGCTCACCACGCATGTAGAGCGGTGAGATTTTCTTGTTTTCTATCACTCGAAGTCTGAAGCCGGCTTCGTGATAGATTACAGATGTGACGTATCTGTTCGTGCGCACGATGTCGCCCTCGTAGATTTCTTTGCCGTTCTTGTCGTGCAAGTCTGTGAACTGGCCGATGGTGTCCCGCTCGACATCTATCTCTTGCCAAACATCACGCCCTTCTCCGAACACATCGAAACCTTGGATTTCGGGATTTTCATTCTCTCCGTAGTCAACAAGATTGCCGTATGCCCATGCGTCGCTGTGGCAACATTTTCCTCTGAATTTAATCGTTCTCATGTCTAATGTCATTGTTAAAATTGCGGATTTCGTGTCTCCCTTGCGCCCTGCTGCACGCAAAACTTTCGGTTGAGTGATTTATCGTCTGCATGAGCGAGACGCACGGAAAACAGCTTATTTTCGATTTATCTCGTTCTGAAAGTATCTGCTGCGCCGAAATTCAGCACGCACATCATCTCGTTGAAGCGGTCTGCGATGCGATTGCCGTACTTCTCACGGATTTCTTTCGGTGTGAGATTGGTCGTGATGACTGTGAACTTCTGATTGTTGTAGCGATATTCGAGCAGTTCAGTAACCGGCGAGATGATGCTGCCGTAGTTCAGCTCTTCAGTCGGCTCTTTTCCCATGTCTTCGATAGCGAGCAGTCGCTCACGACACGCATCGTTGAAGGTCTCCGGGTCACGGTCTTTGTAGAGCTTTGACAGCTCTCGTGCGTCATAGACAACCAATTTTGAGCCGTGTTCGATGTAGCCGCAATCTGACAGCAGACTGACAACTGCACGCAGAGCATAGAGCAAAGTCGTTTTGCCGTTGCCGTATGTGCCGCAGAGCATCACACCGAACTTCGAGTTGTTGTCAGTCAAGAAGGTTGCGAGATGTGCGATGTGAGCGTTGATGCGCTCATCTTCGATGAATGTACGGTTGCGAAACTTGACTTCAGCGACGTATGACGCTTTGAGAAAAGTCTGCGCCTGCTCAATGGTCATCGGCAGTCTAAAACGCTGTATCGTAGTCTTCCGACTTAACAGCTTTTGTGTCAACACCTCTTCGTTGAATGTTTCTGTTTTGTTGAATGTTTTCAGTTCCATTGCGTTGAGATTTTACAAGTATCTGTGCTTTGATGCGTAATACTGCGAGAAAGTGTTTCTTATTGATTTCGTCAAGTTGCGGCTGCTCCGGCTTGCTCTCATCAAGCGCAAAGAGCCAATCGCTGAAGATTTCTTCTGCGAGCTGTTTGTACTGCTCTTCTGTGATGTGATTGAGATAACACGCTTGCTCGATGCTCCAACTGTCTAAAACTTGACATCTCAAATTATCTACACGCTCTTGCGCACGCACACGCATATCGCCGCCGAGATTATTGTTATCTTTTTTTATTGTTATATTATAATGTGGTGGTGTATCACATTTTGCTACACTGTGTATAACATTTTGACACGCCGGTGTATTCTCATTTGCTACACCCTCACTATTATCGTGTGCAACATTTTGCCACACCTGCGTAGGTGGCGTATCACATTTTGCTACACTTGATTTAGGTGTATTACCATTTGCCACACTCTTGTTGCTTTTGCATTGATAGTCTGCATATTTGAGAATTTTGAAGATAGTCGTGTTGCCGACACGTCGTCGAGCTATCTCACCGCTCTCAATTAGCAGATTAAGAACTTTTGTTACTGTATGAGCTGCAAGACCGTTGTTCGCAGCGAGTGTGCGCGTCGATGAGATGCACTCACCGACTGCGAGACGCACACCGCTTTGAACTGTCGCTATATGCGCAGCATCGAGCAACAAGTCGAGAAACACAGCTTTGACAGCCGGCTCTTTGTAGTGTCGCCATTCTTTTATTTTTCGATGTATGCTTATATAGCCTTGCATATCGCCTTACTTTACGCTTTATCTGGAAACACGAAGTCCGCATACAGCTCGACGAATTGTCGTCCTGCGTATTCTGCGAGTTCACGGGTCTTGAAGGCGAGCCGAGAGCCGAAGCTGCCGGCCGAGCTCGACGATGCGCTGTACGCATCCGCATAGGCGAGACCGCCGAACGCACTCGAGAGGTTGAAGGCACGACCGACCACACGACCTTTTTCATCATCACTCATCTCGTTAAGCTCGTTCTGTGTGAAGAACTCAAACCACGGATAATGGCGACACTCATCTTCTGTGAACTGCGGCTCCCAACCCTCATTGAGGGCTGCTGTTATGATACGCAGCTTCAAATAGATGAAAACGTCTTTGTCTGTGTCTCGTATTGCTCCCTTTGTTACAGTTACAACATATAGGTTGTATAATTTCACAAAGGGGTGGTCTTGACCAAGCTCGTTGCAAGCGTCTTTAAATGTCTTGATGCGCTCTCTCACGTCTTGTGGTTGCTTGAAAGTGTCTGCACCAAACAAGAGTTCAAGCAGATATTTTTGTGACTTGTCTGCGCTCTTGTATGCTTTCAGCGCATTGTCACGGCTGATTGTTAGATTTTGATTGCTCATTGTCGTTAATCTTTTTAAGTTTTCTGTGAATGATTTTTAGTTGTCGCACTGCGTTTATAACTCGCAGATTGTTGCTCACTACGTTGTCGAGAACGAGCGGCAAGCATCGCACGAGCGTTGACAGTACGTTGTTAGGTATAAGTAGCATCGCTGTCAGTTGTTAGATAGTGTGAACACACGACCTGCGTCTGCGATATAGGTAGGCACACCGGCCACAGCACGCACTTCACGCTCGAAGCGTGCAGCGTCGCTGTTGTTGTCAGACAGATGCACGAGAATGACATCATCAAGATTGCTCGTGTCGTTGTCTCGCAGTATCTGCTTTGTCGTTTCAAGCTCCATGTGCGTTTCGAGCAAGCGGCCACGCTTTGACGGTAGCTCAATACCTGCGTCGATGTTATCTTGCAAGATGTCATCTGCGTAGTTGCATTCGAGCATAAAGTGACGTATGCCGGCGATGCGATACTCTAACATCATCGTGTCGGTGATAAAGAGCGTTTTGCCCATTTCACGATGCTCGATGATGAAACCGACACACGGCACGTCGTGAACGACACGCAAAGCAATGATTTTCCAATCGCCCACGACGTAGCCGTGCTGCGGTTCAATAGACTTACAGAACACACGGTTCTTGATGTCAAGAGCGTTGAATACGTCATCGAGCGCAAGCACACGAATGCCGCATTTCAAGAACTCTCGCACATAGCCAGCATGGTCTTTGTGGCGGTGCGTCACGATGCAAGCTGCTATCTTCGTGATGTCCCAATGCAAAGCTCGTTTCACTTGCTGCATCGGCACACCGGCTTCAAGCACAAGCACGCTGTCACTGCTCTCAAAGAGATAGCAGTTGCCGTGCGATGATGAACCAAGAACCGTGAGTTTCATTGTCTGTGCGTTTTAATATCCGGGGTCATCGTCTGTTGCACTCTCGCTCGCTGCGCTCTCGCTCTGTGTCGGCTGCGCTGCTGCTGCTTGCCGTTGCATGACTTCGCCGGTCTCTTTGTCAACGATTTCCTCAAACTCGACTTCGTTAGCGTTGAACTCGATGCTGTTAGCGTTATCTGCGAGCAAGTCGTTGCGCTGCTCGTTGACTGCGATGTCATCGGCGACTGCGCCCTGCATCTCAACAGAGAGATAGCCGTACTTCGAGAGTAAGCGACGTGTGACAGTCTTTAATGCCATGTCGTTAAAGTTGCCGAGCCAACCCACCTGCTTGCCGCTCTGCTCTGTGTTAGCGAGCTTGATGAGTGCTTCGACAGTCGCTTTGCCAAGCGACGGCGCGTAACGCTTTGCGTACTTCGCCATATCATCAACACTCATGTAGAGCGTCTTGCTGAAGCCGTTGAGCAGCTCGATATAGCCGAAATAACCGACTATCTTGTCGCTCTTGCGCTCGCCGTCGAGTGCGACTTCGCCGGTCAGACGGTTGATTTGTCGCAGTTCGCCCTCATAGACGAAATCTGCGTTGATGTAGCGATATTGACCGGTGCGCATTGCGAGTTGAATGTAACCCTTGTAACCGGGAATGAATGTCGGTGTCGGCACTTTAACCCACTTGTCACGACCATGCTCATCTTGCACTTTCACGCTGTTGTTGTAAACGACGATGTAAGCGAAGCCGAGAGCTTTGTTTATAGGCAGCTGCATCGATGCTGCTTTGAGAGCTTGTGCGATGATGTCTTGCGGCTTGCAAGTCTGCAACTGCTTGTCGCTCGTGTACAAGTCAATCACGCTTGCTATGAATGCGTCACGGTGCTTGCCGAGAGCATTTGTAAACTGCTCTTGCACGCTGTCGGCTTTGAGCATAGACTTCAAAATGTCAACCGGGCGAGACTGCTTTGCGATAGCTGTCTGCTGTTGCGTCGTTGGTTTGTTTTGCTGTTGCATAATCTGTTGATTTTAAAGTTAGTTAATTATTGATATTGCCACTTGTAGCCATTTGTTTGAATTAGTCTGCCACGACACACGCTTGTAATTGAAGAAGCGTTGCTGTTTGTAGCGACAGCTGCTTCTCGAATGCTGTCATAACTTGTTATTCTGTTGCCGTTGAGGTCTAATTGCAACACTCTTTTTGAGTGTGGATTGAGTTTTCCCTTGCGACCGAACATACCGTTTCGTTCGCCTCGTTGATTTCGATGAGCAACCCCTCTTTGCTGTTGTGTGCCATGCACAATGTTATCTCTGTGAGAGAGCCATTCTAAATTTGACACGTTATTGTCGGTCTTGCACTCATTGATGTGGTTGACTTCACACTTATCATCTTGTCGTTGCAGAAAAGCGATTGCCACAAGACGATGAACACGATGTTGTCTTACTGTGCCTTGCTTTGACAAACAGACAAACAGATAGCCGTTGCTGCATCTTTGCGGTCTTATTATATTACCGTGTAAGTTTTTGCGTTTTCCGTTTTTACAAGACACGACTCTATCAAGCGAGCGAACTCTGCCTTGATTACTCACTTGATAGAGCATCTCGTAACCTTGTATGTCCTTCCAAATCTCTCTCATTTCACGATAATCTTTTCATCGGTGGTTACTGTAAGCAAAATCATTTGGCAACTCATCGCCGGCACATCATTAATTGCTTCCGCGTTATCCAAAAAACACGGTGCCTCGATTTGTTCAAAGCGAGAAATTGCATTGATGATGTCAAGTCCGGCGAGAATTTTGCCGGCATGATTGAGACTGTTGTACGGCACACCGTTGACCGTCGCTTCGCACGTCTCGACTTCGCCGCCGTTTATTTGCTTTGCGAACATCTTGAAGCGCACAATCTTGAACATCGAGTTGATGCGCTGCTCAACAGCGTTGATGCGTGCTTTCGAGAACTCTGCGATAGTGAACTCGATGCCCTCCAAGCGAGCAAGCTCTGCGTTCTGCGTCTTCAACTGCTCTTCAAGCTCTGCGATGCGCTTGTCGTTGCGCTCGATGATGTCACGCTTCGAGAGACGCACACGCAGCTCTGCAATCTTGTCGGCAAGCACGTTGCTCTGCTCTTGCAGCGTGCTGTTGCTCTGCTCTTGCAGCGTGCTGTTGCTCTGCTCTTGCAGCGATGTCTCACGCTCGCACAAAGCAATGTACTCGCTATCGCTCGCTATTGCGTCGTGCGTGTCCGGCTCAACATCGAAACTCTCTGTGTAGAGTGGCTGCTGCTTGCTCTTGACGATAGCAGCTTGCAGTTGTGTGATTTTGTCTTCAATCATCTGCTGCTGCTCATTGAGCGTGTCAATCTGTGAGCGTACTGCGAGACCTTTGCGCTTGTTCTCTTCGAGACGCTTTGCACGTCGCTCGTTGAAAGCAACTGTTATCTCTTGTTCTCTACTCTCAATCTCTGCAACATCATAACGACGATGACACGTCGGGCAAACAAAGTCACTCTCGCTGAAGTTGAGCGTCTCTGCTTTGATAGAGCGATACTCTGACACAAGCTGCTCACGCTCTTTAAGCAAGCTATTGAGTGTGTTTGTCATGCTGTCACGCTGCTGTTGCAAACGTGCTATTTCCCTGCTGTCGTTGTCAATGCCTGCGAGCAGTGCTTGATGCTCACTCTTGCGCTTGCGCCATTCTGCGAGAGCAGCCTCTTTGACTTCGTACTCACGTCGCATTTTCTGTGAGCGCACATCGTTAAGCTCTGCGACGATAGCCATGCGAGCATCACTTGCTTTGCGCATAGCGACAGCAGCATCTGCAATCTCTGCGTCAATCTCGCTTTTATCTCTCGCGAGCTTATCTATTTCGCTCTCGATAGCAGACCAATCTTCAGCTTCTGGAACGTCACGCTTGCGCTCATCTATGCGGTCGGGCAACGTCTCAATCTCTGCTTTGAGCTTGCTGCGCTTTGATGCGACTTCGCGCTTGTACTCATCGAGCGTCTTGCCGGTGAGCTGTGCGAGCAACGCAGTAAAATCGTCGTTGCCTGCTGCAATGTCTGCATCACTGATACCGCCTGCCATACGAATGAGCATCGCACGCTGCACGTCTGTTTTCTGACGTGAGAAATACGTAGGGTTTGTGATGAACTTGAACACTTGCTCGCTGCACAGCTCTGCAATTTTCTCGTTATACTCTTTCATTGTGCATGGCACATCGTTGTAGTAGCGTTCTTCTGTGTGACCGGTGAACTCTGCGCTCACAGCACCACGACGCTTAACCCACTTTTCGACATAGACACGACGCAGCGTGATGTCGTTGCCGTCAACATTGATGACTGCGCTCACTTCGTGCGGTAGCTGTGGTATAGCAACACCGTTCTCGTCGAGCGTCTTGATGTTGAAGTCCTTGCGGTCTTCACTGTCTTTGCCAAAGAGCAGCCAAGTGAAGCCGTCAAAGATAGTTGTCTTGCCGCTGCCGTTGCGACCAAGCACTCTCGTTACGTTCTCGTCGAACTCTATCGCAAATTCACGCAGTCCCTTGAAATTTACGAAATGCATTGATTTGATTTTAATCGTCTTCATTGCGTTGTTATTAGTTAGTTAAACTGTTAGTCTTGATTTAGCGACGTGTGTCACTGCTTTGCTTCTAATCTCATCGTTTGTCGGTATGCGTTGAGCAAGTTGCCACTGCTCAATCTCTGACTTCTTGAAGTACACTGACTTGCCCTGCTTGTAGTGCGGAATGTCACGAGCTGCTGTCAAGTGGCGCACCCGGCTCTCGCTGATGCCGAGCAACAGAGCGACTTCTGCTGTGTCGAGAACTGACTTTGAGCTGATAAGCATAAGTCGCTCGATGCGTTCAAGTCGTTCTTCTACTCCCATGCGTCATCAATGTTTGATAGTGTTGAGTAATCGATTTTGTTGCGACGCTCCCAGTAGCTTGAGAGCTTGTAACACACGTATAAGCATGCCACGCCGAGCGCCTTGCTCCACAAGAAGTTGAGCAGGAAGTTTTCATCTTCAGTCGTCTCGCTGAACACAAGTGCGATACCTGCCATTGCGATGACTGCCAGCACATAGCTGCGCCAATTAGTTAGTAATGCTTTCATACTGTTGCGACTTTTGCCTCATTGACTGGAAAGAGACTGTTAATATCTACATTATACTTTTTTGCGATGACGCTCTGCGTCAGTTCGTCGGGCACCTGTCGGCCGAGCAGCCACATCTTGACAGTGTTAGTCGAGCGATGAGTCAACTCTGCGACTTCTGCAATGAACATTTCTGCGTGCGTAGGCAGCTGCTTACGCTCCAAGTAGATGTCTTTGAATGTTTTTTTCTGCGCTTTCATATCAAAAATGTTGTGAAAATTTGCGTGATACGCACTAATTATTTACTTTTACTCGCAATATTTTATGTGTTGCGACAATAGTAAATTTGCTATTGCGCCACAAAATTACGAAATAATTTCGTAATGGCAAATTTTCTACGTAATTTTTTCGTATAGTTTTTTTAATATCTCACGATTAACATCTAAAATTATAATTATGAGTTACTTGGCAGACATAAAAAAATTTCGTGAAGCTCATGGAATGACGCAGAAAGAACTCGCTGAACGATGTGGTGTTACACTACGTACAGTACAAAACTGGGAAATGGGCAAAACTGTACCCGAAAGTGCATTGCGTTTGCTTCAGCTCATCGACAGTAACGTCGGCGAAACAATTTCGTCGTCATCAAGTGACAACGGTATAAGTGTTGCCGCTGGCAAAGGAAGCAACGTCAATGTGAGTGGCGAAACATCACGACTCATCTCATTGCTTGAAAAGCAACAGCAGCAAACGGACAAACACCTGCAACTCATTCACAAGAGAGATGAGCAAATTGACAGATTGATTTCCGTACTTGAGAAAATATCCGATAAAAAAACAAACAACTAAACTAATCTACTATGTTATCAAACTACGAAAAAAATGGCGCAAAAGGCCTGCGTGCAGTTGCACTCGTGTTCATTGTCATCGGCTGTATTGCTGCACTCATCTTTATCTTCTTTATGTTACAGCTCATTCTTGGGAACAACAGCGAACGCACTCAAGCCGTTGTTGTTCTTGCTGCATTGTTGCCAGCCGGAACGTTGATGTTCTTTTTTGCATTTGCAAGCCGTGCTCTTGCTGCTGTCGCAGACTATGCGAAGCGCAAGCTCGATGAGTATGACTATGCGTCAAGTGACGACGAAAGCGAGTGAGTACTATGAATACAGTAAAAGTAAACATCGCAGACTTTATGAGCAAGTATGCGACAGCCGGTGTGCCGTTAGATGTTTGGCGCACTCTGCGCAGAAGCCGCATCAAAGGTGAGACTGAAGCCGAAGTGCGTGACACTATCTTCGACGAAATGAAGATAGAGCAGTTTTATAGAGAGCATTCCGAACTACGACCGCAGATTGATTTCAAAGTGATTGAGTATTCTCGCAAGGTCATCAACTTGATGAAAGATGCGCTCACACACCGTGACGTGAGCGCAGAGAGGCTCACAGACGCACAGAAACAGCTCGCCTGCGAGCTTGACCGGCGCAAAGTGAACAATCTCTCGACCGATGAGATTGCGTCGCTCTACGACGATGTATTGTGGTTGCGCACTGAAATCTTGAACCAATGAGCAAGACACGCAATTACTCTATCGACACGATACAAGTGATGACACGCTTCTTCACCGTGTTGCAAGAGTGCAAGAACACACACCGCATTGCAAGCGTGTCGCAGTACTGTAGGGATAATGACATTGACATGCCGCACTTGTATGTGCAGCGCAAGAACATGAACAAAGGCTTCTTTGAAATTGGCTGGTGTGTGCCGCTCGTGCGTGATTGCGGTGTCAATGCAGATTGGTTGCTCACGGGTCGTGGCTCAATGTTCGGCAAATGACTGTTGCGACTTCTGCAACTGTCACAGATTTTTATGATAGCGTAAGATTATAAGATACAGACACTTGAAATTTGCTCACCGCAAATGTGACGTGAGCAAAATGCTATTGTGAGGGGAGTTAATTTCCTCCACAACAAGAAAAGCGCAGCGAGATTAGTTGATTTCTCGCTGCGCTATTTTTTTATGGGCTATAAATAGTTTTTTTTATAGCCTATTTTCTTAGTTTGATAAAATAGAACAAAATAGTGCGTAAAATTTCTGCTTATTTTGTTCTAATTTTACGCATTAAGTTTACGCAAAACATTCTATTCGGTTTCATGTGACGTGTTCGGTATTTCCGAACACGTCAGGTATTGCCGCGACAGCTGCTTGCTTTGCCTTGTCAAGCACTTTCGCATAAATCTGCGTCGTGCTGATGTCTGCATGACCGAGCAACTTACTCACAGTGAATAGGTCTGTTCCCAAGTCGAGCATCATAGTCGCGAATGTATGACGCCCACAGTGAAACGTGATGTCTTTGTTGATGCCGGCATTCGCCACCCACACACGAATGATGTCATTTGTTGAGCTGGGCGAATTGAACCATTTGAACACTCGCTCGTCGTCTGCGCCACGCTCTCCCATGAGTGCAGCAGCTTGTGTCGTGATGTCGAGATACTCTTGACCGCCGGTCTTCTTCTGACGAAAGATGATGCGAGTGAAGCCGCTTTGATGATGCACTTCGCCCCACGTCAATTTAGCGATGTCGCTGCGTCGCAAGCCGGTCAAGCACGAGAACAAGAATGCAGTCTTGACTTCTTCGCTGCGACATGGCGTCTGTGCGAGCTTGCGCACTTCGTCGATAGTAAGATACATTCTTTTCCCTTCTTCAGCTTTGAAATTATCGATACCACGCATCGGGTTGCAAGCAATGATGCGTTTCTCGAAAGCCTCATTAAGACATGCTCGCAGCTTGTTGAAGTAAGATACTTTGCTGTTGCGTGAGAGCTTGCGCACGATGCCGTCTTTTGCATAGTGACCGTCATTCGTGTACGCTGCTGTTTCGAGATAGTCTTTGAAGCCCTGCACCCATGCCGGCGTGATTTCTGCAAACGTGATGCGCTCGTTGTGCTCATAGCGTTGCAAGTGTTTCAGAGCAGAGTACCAATTACCCCAATTACCATTGCTCTCTTCGCCGTGACGTGCTTCGCACATAGCACGATAGAACTCAAAAAAGAGTGTGTCTTCTGCGAATTTCGACTTGAAGCCGAACTCGCCGTTCTGCATCTCGACGATGCGCTGCGCTTTGATTGACTGCGCAAGCTGCATCGTCTGTCTGTTCTGCTCTTTGTCTTCACGAGTGCGCTCCGGCACAAGATAGAGCTTCAGAAACTCATAGCTTCGTTTGCCGTCACGATACATGTCAAGAAAGAGCGAGACGTTGCCGTTTGCGAGCGTGCGCTGTCGCAGTCGTATCGGCTCTTTTGGCTTTGCTTTCTTTCTCATAGTTGCGTTGTTAATCACATGCTGTTTGTTACTTTTGTTACTCAAAAAGCGTCAAGTCACAAAACAGTACCACAAAAGTAACACAATATTAGCATATAGATAGCAGATAACGCCGAAATTTTATTTTGGTATTATAGCTGTTATTCTGTCGCTTGCATGTCGCTAATATGCTGTTATTATATTATGCGCTTGCACGCGTTCACTTTCCGATGCAGAAGTGGGAGAAGATTTCGCCCAGGATGTCGTCGGTGGTGATTTCACCGGTGATTTGGCCCAGGTAGTACATGCACTCGCGTATGTCCTGACTCACGAGGTCGCCGCTCAGGCCGTCGCTCAGGCCCTGGATGCTGCGCTCGATGGCGGCGCGGGCACGGGTGAGGGCCTCGTAGTGGCGTGCATTGGTCACGATCAGGGCATTGTCGTCGATTTGGGGCAGGCCGGCAGCTGCGACGATGTGCTGTTGCAACCCGTCGATTCCATCGCCGTTTTTTGCCGAAATGAGCGACGTATTGGGCAAAGTGCGCTGCAGCCGCTGCAGCTGTGCGGGGTCGGCACAATCGATTTTATTCAGCACCGTTATCACGTGTTTCCCCTCGAAGCGGGGGGCAAGCTGGCGGTAAAAATCGTCGATACTTTCGACAGGGGCAGTAGTGTCGACCACCCAAAGCACAAGTTGGGCCTCGTCGAGTTTCTTGTAGCTGCGCTCGATGCCCATCGACTCGATTTCGTCTTTGGCCTCACGCAGGCCTGCCGTGTCGATGAAGCGAAACAGCGTGCCCCCGAGGGTGATGGTGTCTTCGATCACGTCGCGCGTGGTGCCCTGGATGTCGCTCACCAGTGCGCGGTCGTCGTGCAACAGGGCGTTGAGCAAGGTCGACTTGCCGGCGTTGGTAGCGCCAATAATGGCCACAGGCAGGCCGTTTTTGATGGCATTTCCCGAGCTGTAGCTTTGGGCCAGTCCCGAAATGACGCTGTCGATGTGGCGTGCCAGGTCGACGAGGCGGCCGCGGTCGGCAAATTGCACATCTTCCTCGCTGAAGTCGAGCTCAAGCTCGATGAGCGACACAAATTGCAACAATTGCTGCCGCAGCTCGGCCAGCTTGCGGCTGAAGACGCCACGCATCTGGTTGATGGCCACACGGTGCGAGGCCCGGCTCTGCGAGGCGATGAGGTCGGCCACGGCCTCGGCCTGCGAGAGGTCCATCTTGCCGGCGGCAAAGGCGCGCTGGGTGAACTCGCCCCCTGTGGCGGCACGGCAGCCGGCATCGATGAGGGTGACCACCACTTGCTGCTGAATCCACATCGACCCGTGGCACGAGATCTCGATCACATCTTCGCCCGTAAACGAGTGCGGGGCGCGAAAAATGGTGAGCACCACCTGGTCGAGCAACTGGCCTTGCGAGTCGACAATGCGGCCCAGGTGGGCGGTGTGGCTGGCCATGGTGCCGAGCGGGGCTCCCTGCCAGCGCCGAGCCACCGTGTCGACAGCCTGCGGGCCGCTCACACGCACAACGGCGATGCCGCCCATGCCGTGGGGCGTCGACACCGCCACAATAGTATCATCGTTGATATACATCGATCAATTATCTTTATTACAATAGGTTAAACTTACACAAAACGAAGAAACCAGCCCACGAAACAATCGATTATTTCCACTGGTAGTAGTCGCTCTTCGACTTGATGCTTGCGCTCACGCCAGGAAAGAGGGAGAGTCCGGTCACACGCTCCACATAGCTCACGCTCACCACGTGATCCTTGATGCCGCCGGTCGTGCGCACGTTGTTGAACAAGAAGGCGATGGCGCGACCCTGGGCAGGGGCATACACGGCTTTGAAAAACGCCTTGGGCACGGCAATGTTGCGACGCGGCCCTATCATGTCCATGCCATTGCCCAGTACCGGGCCTGTGGCGATGATGAGGCGCTTGTCGCGCTTGGTCCACTTGTGCACAGTCTGCTCGAGCGTGCGCCAGCAGCCGCCGTTGAGGCCGTGCTCCTGCGGGCACATGTTGGTCATGTAGAAGCATTGCGTCATCGACACTGGGCTCCACCGCATGTCCATAGCAGGGGCCATGTGTCCACGGTCGTAGCCCGAGCCGCGGTAGTCGCTCCAGTCGGGGCTTGAGCTGCAATTGGGGTCGGGGTTGAACTTGTAGTTCTTGCGCCGCTCGGCCCCCGGTGCGTCGCTCATGGCGGCCAGCGTGGCCGTGTAGTCGTAGATCACGCAGTTGGGCACATGGTAGCGTGGATTGAAGTACACAATCATTGCGTCGTAGTCGAGACGCACATTGGGCACGCCGGCCGGCACGCCCACCTTGAGCAGGGGCGAACCGATGCCCTGGCCCGTGACCATCGACGAGCGAGCTGCCTGCACCCGCTCGGTGCGTTGCGTCTTGCCGTGCGGGGTGTAGTGGCGGCACAGTGCCATGCAAGGCACCACCAATAGTGCAACAATGGCGAGCAATGAGGATTTCCTGAGTTTCATATCCAAATTTGTTAGTTATATCTCTGTTCTTTTTTTTACAATCAAGTTTAAAAATCGAGCCACTCGCCGCGCGGTCAACGCAGCCACTGGTCGAGGCTGGCCCGGCTCTCCACCTCGCGCTCCACGTCGTGGGGCAGGGCACTGAAGAAGTCGTAGCCCGTGACGCTCTCCACGCGGTCTACACTCACGGCATAGTGGCTGAGCGGCCGCGAGGCCCGAGCATTGGGGTAGATGAACCCGATGGCCCTCATGGGCCGCGCATAGGGGGCCAGCACCACCTTGAAGAAGTGCTTGGGCACAGCCACGTGCCTGGGCCCTATGGTAGCCATGCCAGGCGTGAGCACGGGGCCGGCCACCACGATGAGCGCGCTGTCGCGCACTGCCCACGAGCGCACCTTGTCCTCGAGCTTGCTCCAGCCGCCCTGGTTGAGCGCCTTGGCCTGCGGGCACACATTGGTCATCACAAACGATGCCGCCATGGCCCTCCTACTCCAGCGCATGTCGCCTGCCGGCACGATGTGGCCCCGCTCATAGCCGCTCAGGGTGTAGTCCCAGGGGCGGGCGCAGCCAGCCACTGCCGAGTCGGTGACAAAGCTGCCCGTGCGGGGCAGCGAGCCTTGCGCCTCGTGGCGTGTGAGCTCGTAGACCGCGCAGTTGGGCACATGCCACTTCTTGTTGAAATATATCGTGAAGCCATCGTAGCGCAGCACCTGGCTGGGGGTGTGGTCAGGCAGTTTCACCACCTCGAGGCTGTCGCGCAACCGGGCGCCCAGCTCAATCTCGAGGCTGCGCCGGGCGCCAGTCACGCCCCAGCGCAACACGGCGCCCAGAATCACCACCAGGAGCAGCACCCACGAGCCCACGAGCAAGAGGCGTCGGGCATACCTCCACTTGGCATCTCTTCTTTTTTTGCGACGAGCCATGTCAGAAAAGCACAATTTGGGACGCAAAATTACAAAATAATTATTATCTTTGCTAAACAGAAAGCAATATTAAAAAACCAGCTGGCTACCCTTACAATCGCTTAGCCTGGCTCAAACACAAAACGTCATAACACAATGAACTTAGTAGATCGTTTTCTAAAGTATGTGAAGTTTGACACTCAGAGTGACGAACTCACAAACCTCACCCCGTCGACCCCCGGTCAGATGGTGTTTGCCGAGCAGTTGCGCAAAGAGCTCAAAGACATGGGCTTGAGCGACATCTCGCTCGACGACAATGGCTACTTGATGGCCACATTGCCCAGCAACTGCGACAAGGAGGTGCCCACCGTTGGGTTTATCGCTCACCTCGACACCGCCCCCGACATGAGCGGCCACAACGTGAAGCCTCGCGTGGTGAGCAACTACGACGGCGGCAAGATCGTGCTCAACGAGAAGGAAAACATCGTGCTCGACCCCGCCCAGTTTCCCGAGCTGAAAGACTTTGTGGGGCAAGACTTGATCGTGACCGACGGCACCACACTGCTCGGAGCCGACGACAAGGCAGGTGTTGCCGAGATCATCAGTGCTGTAGAATATTTCCAGGAGCACCCCGAGCTCAAGCACGGCGACATACGCATAGCCTTCAACCCCGACGAGGAGATAGGCAAGGGAGCGCATCTCTTCGACGTGAAGAAGTTTGGCGCCAAGTGGGCCTACACTATGGACGGCGGCTATCCTGGCGAGCTGGAATATGAAAACTTCAATGCCGCCAGCGCCAAGGTCACCTTCACGGGTCTGAATGTGCATCCCGGGGCAGCCAAGCACAAGATGCTCAACTCGATACGCGTGGCCACCCAGTTTGCAGTGATGATACCGCGCTGGGAGACCCCCGAGCACACCGAGGGCTACGAGGGCTTCTATCACCTCATCTCCTTTGAGGGCACAGTCGAGAAGACGGTGCTCACCTATATCGTGCGCGACCACGACCGCGCCCGCTTCGAGAGCCGCAAGCGCGAGCTCGAGCACCTGTGCCACAAGATCAACTGCGAGTTTCCCGGCTGCGCAAGCATCGAGATCAAAGACCAGTACTACAACATGCGCGAGAAGATAGAGCCCGTGATGCACATTGTGGAAGTGGCCGAGAAGGCGATGAAGAATACCGGCGTGACGCCCATCATCCAGCCCATACGCGGCGGGACCGACGGCGCTCAGCTCTCGTTCAAGGGTCTGCCCTGCCCCAACATCTATGCCGGCGGCATGAACATGCACGGCCGCTTCGAGTATGTGTCGACCGCAGCCATGGAGAAGGCCATGCTCACCATCGTCGAGATATGCAAGATTGTGGCCGACGAGGCCAAGTAGCACAAGGCACTGGCACTTTTTTGCCGGCGCCATAGCGGCAAAACGACAGGCGCCCCCACTGGGCACACACGCATTGTGTGGCTCACGGGGAGCGCCTGTCGTTTTTCTGCGTTTTAATATATTGAGCGGCACGCAGTTCGCCCGCACCTCAAGGGCGGCGCAGCTGCATGGTGATGTCGAGAAAGCCGCGCTTGCCGTCGATATAGTCGGCATACACCTCATCGGCATCGCGCCCGTGCAGCATCTTGCACTTGCCGCACAGGTCGCAGTCGCCCAGGCAGGCAAAGGCCTCGTCGATATAGGCCTGCCGCTCGGCGCGGGTAGAGTTGTCGATGTCGGGGGCTTGAGGCATGATGGCAGGTCACCCTTTTTGCAGGCCGGCGTGACGGCGACTGTAGTCACGGTTGATGTCGGCAATCTCGCGCTTGCCGTCGATATAGTCCTGGTAGATCCCGTCGATGCTGCCGCCGCCCAGCCAGCAGCTTGAGCAATTCTCGCAACCGCCGCCGCACTGGCCCAGCGAGCGGTTCAATATCCTGATGCGCTCCTCGCGAGTAGTGTCTTTAATCAATATGCTTCCCATAACGGTGGCAAAGTTAGGCAACAACTGCGAGAAAAGCAACGCCAGTTGGCCGTGTCAATAATATTTTGTAAGTTTGCACGAGAAATTTATTAACCTCCATAATATGAACTTTTCCAGAATTGTCCTGCTCTCGGCAGCCTGCCTCTCGATGATGGCGAGCGCCGCGTGCACCAGCGGCAAGACGGGCGCACCGGCCGCCAAGCCTGTTCCAGCAACCGCGCAAGAGACAAGCCAAGTTGTTGTGGGCGCCGCCCGCACCAGCGAGTATGTACCCCTGCTCAAGGGCAAGCGCATCGCCCTGTTGAGCAACCAGACGGGCATTGTGGGCGACAAGCATGTGCTCGACATCATGCTTGAGCACGGGCTCCAGGTGGTGACCATCTTCTCGCCCGAGCACGGATTTCGCGGCAAGGCCGACGCTGGCGAGAAAGTGGCCAGCGGCGTCGACGAGAAGACGGGCATCCCCATCGCCTCGCTCTACGACGGCAAGTCGCCCATGCCCAGCCGCTCGACGATGGACAAGTGCGACGTCGTGGTCATCGACCTCCAGGACGTGGGCTTGCGCTTCTACACCTACTATGTGACCATGATACACCTCATGGATGCAGCAGCCCAGTATGGCAAGCAAGTGGTGGTGCTCGACCGCCCCAACCCCAACGGCATGACCGTAGACGGCCCCATCCTCGACATGAAGCTCAAGAGCGGCGTGGGCTACCTGCCCATACCCACGGTCTACGGCATGACCATGGGCGAGCTGGCCCGCATGGCCAACGGCGAGGGCTGGCTGCAAGACGGCAAGAGGGTCGACCTCACGGTCATTCCCTGCCTCAACTACACCCACCGCACACGCTACAAGCTGCCCGTGGCCCCAAGCCCCAACCTGCCCAACATGCTGAGTGTGTACCTGTATCCCAGCCTGTGCTACTTCGAGGGCACGACAGTGAGCCTGGGCCGCGGCACCGACTTCCCCTTCCAGTGCTACGGGCACCCCGACATGAAGGGCTACAAGTTCACGTTCACCCCCAGCAGCCGCTTTGGTGCCAAGACACCGCCGCAACTGGGCAAGTTGTGCCATGGCGTGGACCTGCGCGGGCTCGACCCCGAGCAAGTGATAGCCGCGGGCATCAATCTCGACTATGTGATCGACGCCTACAACAACCTGCACCGCCAGGGCAAGCCATTCCTGCTCAAGGAGGGTGAGCGCAACTTCTTCAACCTGCTCATGGGCAACACCCAGGTCTACGACATGATTGTGGCCGGCAAGAGCGCCAAGTACATCAAAGCCACCTGGCAAAAAGACATCGAGAAATTCAAGGCTCAACGCAAGCCCTATCTCTTATATAAAGAATAATCTACATCTACACAGCAACAACATGAACGATCTACAGAAAGCAACCATTGTCCTGGCCACCCTGGTAGGATATTTCATCATTCTCTTCATCATCTCGTGGCTGGCCTCGCGCAAGAGCGACACCAACACCGCCCTCACCGGCGGGCACCAAGCACCCTGGTTTATCGTGGCCATCGCCATGATAGGGGCGCCCATATCGGGTGTCACCTTCATCTCGGTGCCCGGCATGGTCATCGCCTCGCAATACAGCTACATGCAGATGGTGCTGGGCTTTGCGGTGGGCTACTTCGTGATAGCCTATGTGCTCATGCCCTTGTTTTTCAAGCGCCATCTCAAGTCGATCTACGGCTACCTCGAGGAGCGCTTCGGGGCCCGCACCCACAAGACCGGTGCCTGGTTTTTCTTTGTGAGTAAGATGCTGGGTGCGGCAGTGCGCTTCCTGGTGGTGTGCGTGAGCCTGCAGCTGCTCGTCTTCGACCCGCTGCACATTCCATTCATTGTCAACATCATCATCACCATTGCCCTCATCTTCCTCTACACCCTGCAGGGCGGCGTGAAGACCGTGATATGGACCGACACGCTCAAGAGCCTGTGCCTGATACTCTCGGTGGTGCTGTGCATCGTGTTTGTGGCCAAGGGCCTGGGCGGCGAGGGCAATATCGCCAGCAAGGTCATCGATAGCGGCACCACACGCATCTTCTACCTCGACAACCCCAGCGAGGGCACCTACTTCTGGAAGCAATTCCTGGCAGGCATCTTCATGGTCATTGCCATGACCGGCCTCGACCAGGACCTGATGCAGCGCACCCTGGCCAGCAAAAACGTGAAAGAGTCGAAAAAGGGACTGGTGGTGAGCGGCATCGTGCAAGTCTTCGTGGTGGGCCTCTTCCTCATATTAGGATCGATACTTGTGCTCTACACCCGCAGCCACGGCATCGCTACGCCCGAGAAGGCCGACACCCTGTTCAGCCTCGTGGCCTGGGACAAGGGCATGCCTGTGATTGTGGGCATCCTCTTTGTGCTGGGCTTTGTCTCGGCAGGCTACTCGGCAGCCGGCTCGGCCCTGACGGCACTCACCAACTCGTTTGTGGTCGACATCCTGGGCAGCGACAAGAAGCAGGACGACAAGCAGCTGGGCAAGACCCGCAAGATGGTGCACATCATCATGGCCGCCATCATGGGCCTCATCATCCTGGCCTTCTACTATGCCAACAACGACAGTGCCATCAAGCTCGTCTACGCCCTGGCCAGCTACACCTACGGTCCCATACTGGGGCTCTTTGCCTACGGCATGTTCAGCAAGTCGACCGTGCGCGACAAGTGGGTGCCCGTGGTGTGCATCACCGCGCCCGTGCTCAGCTGGGTGCTGCAATATGTGGCCAAGCAGTACTGGGCCTATGAGATAGGCTTCGAGCTGCTGCTCTACAACGCCGCCTTCACCATACTGGGCTTGATAGCGCTGCGGGCAGGCAAGGTACAACGTTAAACCCACGGGGCAAGGCAGCATGGCACGCAACCAAGTGGCAAAATATGTGTGGCTCATCGACACGGTAGAGCGCCGCAAGCGCATCACCTTCGACGAGCTGAGCCAGCAGTGGCGACTCTCGTCGTTGAGCGACGGCAAGCCCCTGTCGCGGCGCACGTTTTTCAACTACCGCGACGCTATCTACGACATGTTTGGCATCACCCTGGCCTGCGACCGGGCCACCTACGAGTACTACATCGCCCACGACGAGACCGAGGCCCAGTCGCGGCTCAGCCGCTGGCTGCTCGACTCGATGTCGATCAACGGCATGCTCAGCGACTCGCAAGACGTGAGCAGCCGCATCATCCTCGAGAACGTGCCCTCGGCCCGCCAGCATCTGCCCGTCGTGGTGCAGGCCATGAAACAGGGCCTGCGCATCAAGTACGACTACCACAGCTACAAGCGTGTAAATGCCACCCATGTCACGCTCGCTCCCTACTTTGTAAAGATCTTCAAGCAACTGTGGTATGTGATAGGCTACGACCTCAACGACAAGCGCGTGAAGACCTACGCCCTCGACCGCATGAGCGACCTGCACATCACGGGCGAGAAGTTCACGATGCCCCGGGACTTCGACCCCATGAGCTTCTTCAAGGACTGTTTTGGCATCACCACCAGCCAGGACGAGCCCAAAGACATCGTGCTGCGGGCCTCCAGCACCCAGGCCAAGTACTTGCGGGCCCTGCCCCTGCACCCCTCGCAGCGCGAAGAGGTGCACGACAGCTACTCGATATTCCACTACCGCATGAAGCTCACCTACGACCTCAAGGAGGAAATCATGAGCCACGGCAGCGACATCGAGGTCATTGCCCCGCCCGAGCTCAAGGCGCAAATCGTGACCGAGCTCAAAAACGCCCTCAGCAACTACTGACCCCACCACACAAGAGCAGCAGGGGCAGCCATCGAGTGCACTCGGTGGCTGCCCCTGCCCTATGGCGCGCGGCAATGTGCCGCTGCTGCTACACGGTGAGGATTTCTTTCTCCTTGGCAGCAAAGACCACGTCGATGTCCTTCAGGTACTTGTCGTGCAGCTTCTGCACCCGAGCCTCGGCATCCTTCTCGTTGTCCTCGCTCAGCCCCGTCTTGAGTGCCTTTTTCAAGCCCTCGATGGCCTCGCGGCGGGCATTGCGCACGCTCACCTTGGCCTTCTCGGCCTCGGCCTTGGAGTCCTTCACGAGCTGCTTGCGGCGCTCCTCGGTGAGGGGCGGGATGTTGAGGCGTATGACCTCGCCGTTGTTTTCGGGGGTGATGCCCACGTTAGAGTCCATGATAGCCTTCTCGATGGCCCTGATGTTGTTGCGGTCCCAAGGGGTGATGGTGATGCTGCGTGCGTCGGGGGTGGCAATGTTGGCCACGCCCGAGATGGGCATCTTCTGGCCATAGGCATTCACCTTCACATCGTCGAGAATCCTCACATTGGCCTTTCCTGCGCGTATGTGAGCCAGGGCGTCTTCAAGATAAGCCACAGCCTCTTTCATTTTCTTCTCAGCAGGATTGAGATAAGTATTTACGTCACTCATGTCAGTCAGTTGTTTATTTGTTATATGATCATTGAATAGTTGTCTTCTCGGTCTTGGGTTTTCAAAAATAGTCATTTCCAAGCACGATTGCAAGAAAACCGTGAAAAAAACCGAAATTGCAGTGGTCCACATGCAGAGTAAAAAAAAATTGCATCGCCGGGAAGAGACAGCCCCTGGAGGGGTGGGCTACTGGCGCGACTGGGAGAGCAGGCGCGTGAGCTCGACAAACTGGTCCACGCCCAGCTGCTCGGGCCGCTGGTCGAAGATGGAGCCCGCAAGCTCGGGGCTGCCGCTGGGAAAGAGGCTCTTGAGCGAGTTGCGCAACGTCTTGCGGCGCATGCCGAAGCTGGTCTTCACCACCGTCTTAAACAGGCGCTCGTCGCAGTCGAGGTGCTTCACATTGTTGCGCACGAGCTTGATGACGCCCGACTTCACCTTGGGCGGCGGGTTGAACACATTCTCGTCGACCGTGAAGAGATACTCAATATCGTACCACGCCTGGAGCAGCACCGAGAGTATGCCATAGGTCTTGCTGCCGGGACCGGCGGCGATGCGCTGGGCCACCTCGCGCTGCAGCATGCCGCTGCAGCATGCCACGCGGTCCTTGTAGTCGAGCACCTTGAAGAAAATTTGCGACGAAATGTTGTAGGGGTAGTTGCCTATCACCACCCACTGGCCCGGTCCCATGACCTGGTCGAGGTCGAGACGCAGGAAGTCGGCCGCAATGATGCGTCCCTCGAGCCGGGGGAAGGCCGCCTGCAGGTAGTTCACGCTCTCGCCGTCGAGCTCCACCACCTTCAGGTCGTGGCCCTGAGCGAGAAGAAACTGGGTGAGCACGCCCATGCCGGGTCCCACCTCGAGCACAGGCAGGCCCTTGTAGTCGCTCACGGTGCCGGCGATGCGCTCGGCTATCGAGAGGTCGGTGAGGAAGTGCTGCCCCAGGGCTTTTTTGGCTCTTACTTGCTGCATGACAAAAATGATTGCATTATAAATCAACCCGCCGTTGTGCTACATGCGCCGATAAAAATGAGTGCAAGATAATGCACAAACGGGCAAAAACCATTACCTTTGCTCTTTGAAAGAGCGCATGTGCGCATGTGCGTGTGCGCACGCTGGTGCCGTGCACGGCACCTGTGCAAAGTTAGTAAATAAATTTGAACTCATTTATTCATCAACAGTGAAAAAAATCATCTCTGTACTGCTCAAATACGGCCTGCCCATCGCGCTTAGCGTGCTGCTGGTGTGGTTTTTTTACACCCACGTCGACATGGAAGCCATCAAGCAGAGCTTCAACAGCGACTTTGACCAGTGGTGGTGGTTCATCCCCATTTTCATCATCAGCATCATGAGCCACGTGTTTCGCGCCCTGCGCTGGAGGCTGCAACTGCAAGCCATAGGGGTAAAAGCCCCGCTGAGCGCGGTGCTCGACTCCATCTTCGGCACCTACTTTGTCAACCTGCTGGTGCCGCGCCTGGGCGAGGTGTGGCGCGCCGGCTACATTGCCAACCGCCAGAAGGCCTCGTTCACCAAGGTCACCGGTTCGATGGTGGGCGACCGCCTCACCGACACCGTCACGGTGCTCGCGCTTGCGGTCATCACCTTTTTCCTGGCTTCGAGCCAGGTGATGCAGTTCTTGAACATGAAGAGCGGCAACGAGCAGCAGCACAGCATGTACACCACCTGGTGGTTTTGGGTGGCTGTGGCGCTCATGGCAGGCGGCTGCGCTTGCCTGGTGTGGCTGTACCGCACCCGCGACCTCGACGGCATCATGGGCAAGGTGCAGAAGGTGACGCGCAACCTGTGGGAGGGCCTGGCTGCCATCGCCAAGATGAAGGAGAAAAAGAAATTTGTGGTCTACACCGTGTGCCTGTGGGGCTGCTACTATACCACCCTCTACCTGGCCTCGCTGGCCTTCGACTTCACCCGCCCGCTGGGCGCGGTGGCCGTGCTGGTGCTCTTTGTGTTCAGCTCGCTGGGCATGGCCGTGCCCACCAACGGCGGCGTGGGCGCCTGGCAGTATGCCATCATCTTCGGGCTGGCCATCTACGGCATTGGCACCCTGCCGCTGGGCAAGGTCTACGACCCGCAGGCCACCAGCTTCGCCTGGGTGGTGTGGCTCTTCAACCAGGTCGTGATATGCCTGCTGGGCATCTACGCCTTCATTCACATCGCCATCGACCGCAAGCACATCGCCCAGGGGCGCACCCTGGTCGAGACCAGCGGCGACGGCCTGCAGCTGTGACGACAGCTCTCTGCGCGCAATTGCACAAGTGAAAACAGAAAATGACTACTACGAAAAAATATTATGATGGACGATAATTTTACCGATTACTTCGAGCCCGAAAATGTGCCCGACGACAAGCCGAAAGAGGAAACTCCCGAGCAGCGCGAGGAGCGCGAAATCAAGGAGACCACCATCGACCGCACCCGCGGGGGCAGGCGCCGCCTGTTCTTGTGGAGCCTCGTGGTTGTGCTCGCCGGCTTCCTGGTCTACACCGTGTGGTCGCGCTACTTCCACCCCTACCGCACCGACTGTCAGGAGCGCGGCGTGATCATGGACGTGGCCAACGAGGGCACGCTGGTAAAAACCTACGAGTGCAAGATGATTTCAGAGAAATACATCTCCGATACCGTGCACATCTACACCAGCGACTTCGCCTTCACCATCAAGAGCGACTCGCTGGCCCGCGAGGCCAACGCCCTCAAGGGCACCGGCCGCCGCGTCACGGTGCACTACTACGAGTACAAGGGCATGGTGCCCTGGCGCGGCGAGACCAAGCGCTTTGCCACCCAGATTGTGCCCGACGGCGCCCAGGCCGCCCCCGACTCCACCGGCCTGAAGCAGCGATAGCCCACCCCTTTTTCCATCCCCCTCTGGCGGCAGGCCCGTCGACGTGCCCGCCACACACGTGCGCGCACAGTACTTTCCTGGCCTCGCCGCCACCTTGCCGCTCAACATTGTCGTCTATTTTCCTTTATGAGCCCCTGTCCAGAATGACAGTGACGCGTGAATTGTATTCTGATTTTCTGTAGATTCCAAAACGAAGTGCAACATTGAGGAGGCTACATTGGTGTAGATTCAATGGAAAGCGTTAACTTTGCCCCGTGAATCGAAGAGGAGGCGAGCTCTGCTGAGGAGCAACTCGACCAAGCAA
>Ga0256404_1000971_pt1 | contig 72736 bp, 55 predicted proteins | sample RumenRJG_01DNA_FD_185990 | JGI IMG/M metagenome (GOLD analysis project Ga0256404, IMG submission 185990) | Bovine rumen microbial communities from Lethbridge, Alberta, Canada - RJG_01 | ecosystem: Host-associated > Mammals > Digestive system > Stomach > Rumen | place: Canada: Alberta | collected...
CACCCACACCTGCATGATCCTGATGAAGATTGACGCCCTTCAGTTTCAGTTGCTTACCATTCAGGAGGAAACCCTTATCAGCATCAAATGTAATATCGCGGATACCAGTTGTCGTCTCATAGACATCCGTCACCTTGCCATCTACCTTTACCGTTGTCTCCACCTTATATAGATATGGGTCGATAGTGCTCCACAGATGTGGGTTTTCAAGCGTCATCTGCTGCTTACAACCAAGTGTTTCCTTAGGTTGCAGCGAGACGCTCGCTCCACTGCATTTGGCCACCTCATTGCCATTGGCATCCAGCAGCCGCTGACTCACCTCACAGGTCTGAGATTCTAATGATTGGTTGTTCACTTCCGTCTCCACATGGACGACAACAGAGGCATAAGGCTCCTTTAAGTCTGCATAGACAAAGGTGCCAAAAGGCGCTACGCTGACCGCGGCCGTCTTCACGAGCCAGGCATCACGATAGATACCTGCCCCCTCGTAGAACCAGCCTTCTTCAAACGTGGCATCAGCACGCACACAAATCAGGTTTTCGCCACCATAATTCACATATTCCGTTACATCATACACCTGAGTAGCATAGCCACTGGGCTCAACTCCCATCCAGAAACCATTAAACCACACCTGAGCATTGCGGAAGATGCCATCGAACTGCAAGGCAATATGCTTGCCAAGATCCTCTGACGGGATGTTTATCATCTTCCGATACCATCCAACACTGGTTTCAGGATACTTATAGCCTACGGTCTTATAACCGTGAGAATGACTGGCCTCAGAAGCGTACGGAAGCGTTGTCACCCAGTCGTGCGGCACGCGAACCTCCCGCCAGTCTTTATCATCAAATTTCGGTGAATACGGTCCCTCGTTATGAATCGAGTTCGCCTTCGTCAGATAGTTAAAATACTCTGTGCCACAGCCAAAATCCTTCTGGGGGTCAGCTGCATGGCCAAAGGTGAACTTCCATCCTTCATTCAGTCGGATTTTCTCGCGGACACAGGTCTGAGCCTTGCCCACAAACGTCAGCATCAGAAATGCCGTTAATAGTAGTAGTCTTGTCTTCATCGTTTTATATTAATTTGCAATTAGTCGATATGAAATGACATCACGAGCATTAACAATCAACTTTCGGTCTGACTTATTTTTCAAACTCGTCTTACCCTCTCGTTTATGTCACCATTGCATCGGCAATGCCTTTAATGACATCTTCGGAGATATTCCCTTGAAACTTATTCCATGTACTCCATCCCATCTGTGGCGTATCAGCCAGATGTTCCAATTTCTGAGCCTTGACAGGCATCAGCATAGCCAGCAGACAACCGGCAACTAAAAGTCTTCTTACATTCATATTGTTATTAAGCTTAGGTTATTAATATCTTCATTGATGCAAAAATACGGATAATTTCCCGATTGTGCAAATATTCCCATGAATTATTCCCATTACGGTTCGATGATCTTGTTCTTGATATCATCAAACATGAATTCTGGACACTTGTCGGGTGATTTCTGCTGCAAAATTAGTGTTTTATTATGATTAATGCAATAGCATAATACTGCCCATGCACAAACTGGCAACATTTGCAACATAACTTTTTGGGAACTTTATACATGTATTATAATTAAAATATATTACCTTTGCAAAAGATAATAAACAATAATGTTGAAACCTTTAAACAGACGAAAACATTAAATATAGTTATGTATAAGCATATCTTTTCAATGCTGATGATTCTGGGTGCCAGTCTGTGGACACTGCCATTGGCTGCACAAGAACAGATTAGATTCTATCATCTCAACACCAAGGGGTATAACATTCGCGATGTATATTGTGATGTGAACGGCATCATCTGGCTTGGGACAACCTCTGGATTGATTAGCCTGCCCCAGTTGGAAAGCAACACTCCCAGTGCTTATCAAAGGTCCTTTGCCGATTTCAATATGAGCATTAGGAAAATCAGTGGCGACAACAAAGGCGGTCTTTGGCTCAAGACACTATATAACACAGTATTCTACTATAATCCTATGCACAATGAGTTTGTGAAGGATACTCCTATGATGTTGTCTGAAAAGGGGATTGAAGTGGCGAGAGAATTCTCGGTACAGGCTGATATGAATGGCGACACATGGATATGGACTGGAAATAAAATCTATTGGACAAAAGCCCAACTGGGCAATTTCGATGTCATCGAGGTTGGGGGTGACGAACTTATTAGAACCATCCGCCATTCACTCACATCGCTACTGGTAATGACACAAGACAACTTGTCTGTCGTTTCCTTAAAAAGCAAAAAAATCATTCGACAGATTCCTTTGCCTACAGGTTATAAGTTCCGCGACCATCTCTATATCGATAATAATGCAAGATTTTGGATATGGGCTGAGGACAAAGTATGGACCTGCGACATCAATACAGGGGCAATATGGACACTGGTAGCACAGACGGGCTCCGATATCACTGGTGTCGTTCAAGACGGTGATGGGCGCTATTGGATGAGTACACAGTCAGACGGTATTCATATTTACGACTCCAACGGTAGTGCTATTACCCATTTACGCCACCTCCTAAGTGACATCAACGGACTACAAAGTAATTTCATAGAAATGATTCATTTCGAAGAAAGTAGTCAGACGATGTGGGTATTCTATAGCAAAGGCGGGCTTTCTGTCTATACACCATTTGAACAGTACTTTCAGAAAGAAATCATAGACCAAGAAAACAGAGGGTTGGTGACTGACGTTATGGCTTTTGCCCCTGCGAAGGGTGACACAGCCATGTGGATTGGACTTGAGAACAGGGGTATATATTACCACCAACCCCATCATGACAAACAAGTTTTGCATCATGGTTCAGTTATTGCCCTGCATACCAGTGACAATGGCTCCATGTGGGCAGGCATTTATAGACACGGGTTGCTTCACAGGACCTCTGACGGACACGAACATCTGTATTTTGACGGAGAATCCCCTTTTGCCATTGAAGAGGACGACAATGGAATGAGCTACATAGCTCTTTTGGGAAACGGTGTCTGGCAGTTAAACCCAAACACTGGTGCCACTACCGACACCCACCTGAAGCCTAAGTATGTCTTCGACTTAAAATACTATAAGCAGCAGCTGTATGCCGCATCAACCCAAGGACTCTATGTGAAACGCCCTAACGGCGATTGGCAGCAGGTGTGCGACGGGCATTTCAGGTTTATGTCCATCGACAATAACGGTTATATCTGGCTGTTGGGCAATGAAGGCAGCGAAGGACTTACCCTTCTCTCGCCGACAGGGCAGTCGCTGGACGTGCCCAATGATCTTCGGACAGCCCCTCTTAAAAGTATCGTTATCGACAAGGAGGGTCATGCCTGGATTGCCACGTCGACAGAACTTCTGATGCTGAAGTATCACCCCAACGAGAAAGAGCAGTGGGAGCGCAATAAATTTATAATCAACACAGCCAACCAGCAGTTCTTTTACAACCTACATAAGTCGTATATTGACCAAGCCGGCATCCTATGGTTAGGAACGACCAAAGGCTATCAGGAAATAGACACCCGCAGACTCTTGTCACGCTCAAAAGACGCGTCGGCCCCTTATCGGCTCGTCGTGGGTGCCGTGAGGGTGAACGACAACGTTCTCTCGCCAGGTAAACCATTCAATGGGCGTATCCTATTGGAAAAAGACATTATTTTTGTTAGTGACCTTAACCTGCACCACAACGAAAACAATCTGGTGGTAGAGTGCTCACCCCTATATGGCAACGAACCCTCGACAGATATTTACTACTATCAGCTGAAGGGACTGTCAGACGCGTGGCACCCCTTTGAGGGATACAGCATCGTGTTGTCAAACCTGCCCTCGGGCGACTATCAGTTGTTCACCAAGACACAGTCATCACAACCGCAGCACTTGTTGACCATCCACATAGCCCCTCCGATATGGTTGTCGTGGTGGGCGTTCTGTTTCTACGTTGTTGTGGTGGTTCTCTTGGCTTACCTATTATTGCGGTATTATCATCATCGCCGTAGTTATCAGCAACAGTTACGTGAATTGCAGATGCAGCAGGAGCAACAGACCCAAATGAACGAAATGAAGTTGCGCTTCTTTACCAACATCAGCCACGATCTGCGCACGCCACTATCGTTAATCATCGGTCCTGTTGACGAACTGCTAAAAACAGCCGAACCCAAATATCAGTCATCACTCCAACTGATTCATCGCAATGCCGAGCATCTGCTATCACTTGTCAATCAGGTCCTCGATTTTCGTCGCCTCGAGTTCGGTCGTGAAAGACTGCTGTTGTCTTACGACGACATCGTGTCGTTGCTTTCCGAGACCTGTTCCTCGTTTACACAAAAAGCAGAGAAGGAGCACATCCTATTCGCCTTTGTACCAAGTGCGAAACACGTGGAGACCATGATTGACCGTGATAAAATCATCAAAATCATGATGAACCTGCTTTCCAATGCTTTTAAGTTTACAGGCAATGGTGGTAAAATCACTGTCCGTCTTAACATCTCCGATGGGCAGATTACCATATCAGTGGCTGATACAGGAATCGGTGTATCAGATGATGACAAACAACGTATCTTCGACAGATTCTATCAATCAGACAATCTCAACCGATCTTCTATGGGAAGTGGGGTCGGACTGCATATCGTTCGTGAATATGTGCATTTGCATGAAGGCGAGATAACGGTGGCTGACAATACTGAGGAGGGACGTGGCAGTATATTCAGTTTTACACTGCCTCTGAAGAAAAAAGAGGAGACCGTCAAGGAAAATACGGAAGTCGCTGTTGCTGATGCCTCTCCCAGCCTGCCTGTACTCCTGTTGGTGGACGACAATAGTGATTTGCTTAACTATATGATCCAGAGTCTGTCAGGCGACTATCAAATAATAACAGCAACAACTGGTGTAGAGGCACTTCGTCGGTTAAAGGAACATGATGTTGACTTTATAGTCAGTGACGTCATGATGCCCGAGATGGACGGTCTGGAACTCTGCCAGCACGTCAAGACAGAGATAGAGACCTCGCATATCCCCATTGTGCTGCTTACCGCCAAGAGTATGACGAGTGACGAGCTTCAAGGGCTGGAGGCCGGTGCCGATGATTACGTAACCAAGCCCTTCAGTATGGATGTTCTGCGCCAGCGCATTCATAATCTGATAGAGCGCAGTCAACAACAGCATGAACGTTTTGCCACTGAGATAGACATAGAACCTTCTGAAATAACCATTACCTCTTTGGATCAACAGTTTATAACTCGTGCTATTGAAATAGTAGAGACTCACATGGCCGATCCAGAGTTTAGTGTCGAACAGCTAAGTGATGAAATGGGGGTTCACCGCGCCCAACTTTACAAGAAACTTCAGCATTTGACGGGCAAGTCACCCCAGCAATTTGTTCGTCTTCTCCGACTCAAACGCGGCAAACAGCTCCTTGAACAGAGCGGGCTCTATGTCTCAGAGGTCGCCTACAAAGTTGGTTTCAACTCGCCCCGCATCTTTTCCAAATACTTCAAGGAGGAATTTGGCATCACCCCGAAGGATTATTCAAAACAAGAGTAAAACAACATCCACAACGTAAGAGGGCAACATTTACGCCATACCGCATTGGTTGGCAACATTCGTACCATACCAAAGAATCCGAAATCTTTGGGGGGTATGCATTTTTACCCTACATTTGCAAAGCAGATGGATATAGATACACATTTGCATATACGTTTTGGTTAATTAGTAGTTATTTTGTAGTTAGTTAGGCAGGTTGCTCCCTGCGTGATGCAAGGAGCAACTTTATCTAAAACCACTGCAATTAATAATGTAACTATTAAAGTGAAAAAAATCATATCAGTACCCAGAAAGAATTCAGGAAAATTAGTAACTTTGTAGCCAAAGACAGAACTTACAATAGAATGAGGACAATTATGCTAGCAAGTCTGCTATTTTCTGCACTCCAAGTAGAGGCAGACGACACAAGAGGTATCGGACAATACCCAGGAGCCCCGAGAGAGTATTTTGCGCCCACCGTCAGTTGGACGGATGGTGGCAAGTTGACAAATGTGGCGTTGCACAGAGCTGCATGGGCCTCGTCAGCCTATGACTATAACCACACGGCACACCTTGTGACCGATGGTATCTGTGATACATCAGAGCCTGCGATTGTTTCTGTATCAACTCCGTCGGGAAAATTAACACGACGCGAGGCTGAGTGGGCTATTGATGGGGGGCCATTCTCAAGAACCATACTGATGGGCAGCAGTAGTTGGCTGCAGTTCGACTGGGGTGGTGCATTAACTGTCATCGCCAGCAAGATACATCTTCAAGGTATGGTTGTCTATGATGACAAGATTGCCACCAAAGGCTATACCATACAGTGCCAGGTATCGACAGACGGTAAGGAGTGGCAGACCGTCGGCGAATTGAAAGGCGATAAGTTGCCTGGTACGCCTTTGCACTACAAGTTACATTCAGACCCAAACAAACAGGAAGAGCAAGACTACCTACCAGCTCGTGTACTGAATGAGGTAATCCGTTTCCACGTTCCCATTGCCGCAAAGCATTTTCGTTTAGTGGTCGATATGGAAGGAACTGCTCATTGGGATATCCATGAGTTACAGTTCAAGGGTTCTGATGACAACGATGTGGATGTGATGCCCTCACGGGAGTTCAGCAGTATGTGGATGAGCGATGGCGGCGGTGAACAATGGCTGTACACGGATTTGGGTAAACGCCTGCCTATTGAGCAGGTATTGCTGGACTGGTATCAGGCTCCAAAGAAGTTTTGCATCCAAGTATCGGATGATGCCAAAGCATGGCAGACGGTTGCCCAATGGAATCAAGTTGCAGCCCGCTATGTCCGTATCTTGATGCAAGAACCGGGCGAGGCTGGCTATTATGCCCTAAGAGAGATGCAAGTACTGTCGAGGGAGAAGCAGGTGGTGACACCGCATGCTATGGCAGGCAATCGGAACGGTCGCTACGAACTGAGTGGTGGCAAATGGCAATTACAGAGGGCATCGGAAGTGGATGTTACTGGCGAACAGATTGCCTCATCTGACTTCGATTCCTCTGGTTGGATAGCAGCCACAGTACCTGGAACAGTGTTGGCCTCCTATATTAATATAGGTGCTGTACCTCATCCGAACTACGCCGATGATATCGACCAGATTTCTGAGTCGTATTTCCGTAGCAACTTCTGGTATCGTGATGAGTTTGAAGTACAGGCCATCGAAGATGGGCAGCAGTGGCTGAACTTCGATGGTATTAACTGGAAAGCTAATGTCTTCCTGAATGGGCAGTGCCTTGGTCGCATTGAAGGAGCCTTTATGCGAGGTAAGTTTAATGTGACTGGAATCTTGCAGAAAGGTAAGAATTATCTAGCTGTGGAAATCATTTGCAACGAGCACTTTGCGGCCATTAAGGAAAAAGACGAGAATACGACCCAGTTTAATGGGGGTATCCTTGGAGCCGATAATCCCACTTTCCACGCTACGGTAGGCTGGGATTGGATTACAACGACTCGTGGGCGTGAGGCCGGCATCTGGAATGAAGTCTATCTGACCACTACTGGCTTGGTAACCGTGAGCGACCCCTATGTGCAGACAACGCTATCTGCTGACAAAAAGACACTCAGACCTTCTGTCTTTGTACATAATCACGATGTGAAGTCTGTAACGGGTGTACTGAGTGGCTACATAGGAGACGTCAAGTTTGAAAAGACTATTACCATCCCTGCCAATACGGAACAGGAGATTTCGTTTTGCGCAAAGCAGTTCCCGCAACTGTCAAGCACTGACTTCCGTCTGTGGTGGCCTAATGGCTACGGTGAGCCGTATCTCTATGATGCAGGTTTCACTTTTGATCCCCAAGGAGCAACTTCCTCTTCACTTACTTACAAAGCAGGTCTGCGTCAGATGACATATATCGATAGCAAAGATTCTTTACGTATCTATGTTAATGGGCGCCGATTCATCCCCCTTGGCGGCAATTGGGGCTTCGATGAACATAATCTGCTTTATCGCTCCCGCGAATACGACATCGCCGTAGGGTATCATCGGGATATGAACTTCACGATGATACGTAACTGGGTAGGTCAGGTGGGCGATGAGGCTTTCTATGAAGCCTGCGATCGTCATGGCATCATGATCTGGCAGGATTTCTGGTTGGCTAATCCCGCAGACGGTCCAGATCCATACGATAACGTGCTTTTTCTCAACAATGCAGAGGATTATACCAGAAGGATGCGCTCCCATGCCAGCATCGGGCTCTATTGTGGGCGAAACGAAGGATTCCCACCTGAGGCAATCGACCGAAAACTTCGTGAGTATGTCTATACGCTGGCTCCAGGTATGGAGTATATATCTCACTCCTCATCAGAGGGGGTTAGCGGCGGTGGTCCATATCGGGCTCTGACCATGAAAGAGTATTTCGAGAAGCAATCTGGCAAGATACACTCAGAGCGTGGCATGCCTAACGTAATGAACATTGAGAGTTTGCTACGCACTTTCTCACCAGATGCACTATGGCCGCAGTCACGCCAATGGGGACAGCATGACTATACCTTGCAAGGTGCACAACGCGCCACTACTTTTAACCAGATGTTAGAAAACGGTTTCGGAAAAGCAAAGGATGCAGAGGAATTCAGCCGTTGGGCTCAACTTATCAATTATAATGGCTATCGTGGCATGTTCGAGTCAACCAGTAAGAGCCGTGCTGGACTGTTGCTCTGGATGAGCCACCCTTGCTGGCCGTCGATGGTATGGCAGACTTATGACTACTATTTCGATCCTACTGCAGCCTACTTTGGATGTAAAAAAGCGTGTGAGCCTTTGCACATCCAGCATAATGCCCTCACCGACAGTATTGAAATCGTGAACCACTCCGCAGGAAACCATAGAGGACTGACTGCTATTGCCACCATCTATGATATCGATGGCAAACGTGCTTATCAAAAGAAAACACGTCTTAATAGCAACGAAGACACCACCATTGCCTGGACGAAGCTGTCGAAGTTGATGCCCAATGCTCCTTCTGATGTCTATTTCCTGCGTCTGACACTGGCTGACAAGAAAACAATAATTTCAGAGAATACCTATATACTTGGTAAGCAAGAAGGTCACTATCAGGCACTTCAGGCTCTGCCCAAGGCAGAAGTGACACAGCAGATGTCGGTTAGCGACAATGGCAACGACTATACTGCCAGCATCACGCTCCATAATAAGAGTAAGGTACCTGCACCATTCCTGCGCCTGAATCTGAAAGGAGAGGATGGAGAGCAAATACTCCCCGTTATCTACAGTGACAATTACATTACTTTGATGCCCGGCGAACAGAAGACCGTCATCGTCAAATGGCGGAAAGAGGATGCACGGGGACAACAAACATACATAGAAATAACAAGCATAAACTAAAAAAAGTATGAAAAGGATATTTATAGTACTAGTGGAATTACTGACATTAGTGACGGCATCGGCAGTTACCTTTCCACAAGTGACAACAAAAGAACATACTGCCTATTTCGCTCTTGCTACAGAAAAAGAAGTGGCATCTATCTACACTGATGCAAATGATTTCAAAGTCGTAGGCATTGCAGCTGGGATGTTGGCAGACGACGTGGAACGGGTCACTGGGAAACGACCTGTTTTACAGGTCACAAAGCAGTTGCCTAAGGGCACTTCGGTGATAGCAGGCACACTGGGGAAGAGTCGGCTAATAGAAGGACTGGTGAAAAGTCTGAAGATTGACGTTAGCAGTATTCGAGGCAAATGGGAGTCGTATATGATCACCACAGCTGAACATCCCAAGACCAAGGTTCCATTCCTTCTTATCATTGGTAGTGACAGAAGAGGAACAGCCTTCGGATTGACATCACTATCCGAGGCCATTGGTGTGTCACCTTGGTACTGGTGGGCTGATGTGACACCTCAGCAGAAGAGCGCACTCTATGTAGAGCCTGGCGTATTCTGCCAAGGCGAACCTTCAGTGCAGTATCGTGGCATCTTTATCAATGACGAGCGCTTCGGAGGTTGGGCTCGCTGGGCTGAGAAGAGACACGGCCAGGTGGGGCCAGAGACTTATCAGAAAGTCTTTGAACTATTGTTGCGCCTGAAGGCAAACTATCTCTGGCCTGCTATGCACCCTGGAACACAGGCTTTCAATGACGATCCGGAGAACGCCCGTCTGGCTGATGACTATGCTATCGTGATGGGCTCCTCGCATTGTGAGCAGATGCTTCGCAACAACGAAGGCGAATGGAAGGCTGTGGAACAGAAAAATCCAGGCACTTGGGGCGACTTCAACTACATCACCAACCGCCAAACGATGCAGAACTATTGGGAGACACGTGTTAAGACTAATGGAAAATATGAAAACACCTACACCCTCGGTCTTCGTGGTATCCACGACTATCCGATGGAAGGCGCAAACACCACAGCCGAGCGCGTGGCGCTGATGCAACAGGCCATCAATGACCAGCGGGATATGCTGCGCCGCAACATCAAGAAGCCGATAGAGGACATCCCTCAGGTACTCTGCACTTACGAAGAGGTACTTGATGCCTATCACAACGGATTGCAAGTGCCCGACGATGTGACCTTGCTTTGGAGCGATGATAAGCATGGCTACTGCCGTAATCTTTCGAATCCAAAGGAACAAAAGCGAAAAGGTGGAGCAGGTATCTACTACCATCTGTCATATCATGGCGACCCTGCCAGCTGGATATGGCTCAGTCCGCTATCACCTGCTTTCCTCAGTACCGAACTCACGAAAGCCTACACCTTCGGGGCACAAAAGATCTGGGTATTCAATGTGGGCGATATCAAGCCTGCCGAAAAAGAAATATCCTTTGTCATGGATTTGGCTTGGAACATTGATCGTTGGAAACCTGCAGAGGCCCACAACTATATCAAGTATTGGGCAGAGAAGACTTTCTGCCGTGATATAGCGCAGGAGATTGCCGATATGCAAGCGGGCTATTACCAACTGCAGGCTGCAGGCAAAGACTCGCATGTGTGGTTCGTCAACTATACCGATGCTCAGATAGAACAGCGTATTGCTAAATGGCGTGCATTGGCTGCTCAGGCCTTGGATGTCGAGAAACGTGTACCAGAATCGCTGAAGTCTGCCTATTTTGAGTTAGTCAGCTATCCGATTCGTGGTGCAGCCATGATCAACGAGTATCAGTTGTTGGCTCGTCGCAGTATGGTGCGTGCCACAACTGGCGACAGTATTGGTGCCATGACTGATGCCGACTGTGTAGAAACGATGTTCAACGAGTTGAATGCCTGGACTAACCATTATAATCAAGAAATCGTCAATGGTAAGTGGGCGGAGTTCTTCAGTTGGCAGCCTTACCACTGGTCCCGTTCTGAGAAGATTGAACAACCTTATTGTACTCCAGAATGCTATGCCAAAGCACAAAACGGTCCTGGCCCCCGCTTCCTGTCTGTCAATGACGCGCTCTCGCCAGATGGTATAATCATCGAGAGTGATACCGATGGAGAAATCCCCCTTTGGATAGAAGCGCTCACGCCCATCCAGAACTTCTCCAAGGAAGCTAAGGACAATATCTTTTGCCACATCACGGTGGGTAATGACAACTTTGATGCCTCTGCCACACCTATTAATAACATATGGCATGCTCCCTACGTTGGACCGATGTGGAGCTGCGTGGGGACACTGCATTTGAAGAAAGGAACCAATCGTCTGGCTATTACTGATTTAAAGTCTGATGCACGTATTGATCAACTCTATATTGGTCTTTATCCACCGTTTGTCAGCGAACCGCGTGTGAGAATTCCCGCATCGCTTTACCAAGGCAAACAAGGTGGTATCAACAGAATCGAAGGCTTAGGCTATACAGATGGCGTCCTCGTCCAACCGTTTGACACACCATCATATCAACAGGTAGAGCACGCTCCCTATGTGGATTACGAACTTGAAATTCAAGATGGTGATTGTGCGATTGAAGTACGCACCCTGCCGACACTTCACGTCTATGATGGTCGCGATGCCCGCTATGCTGTACAGTTGGGCAATGGCAAACCGGAAGTGTTCTCCATCCACGCCAATGACTTCACCGCCGAATGGCGATGGAACGTGCTTCGGGGCTATGCCTCCCGTTCAATCAGTATTCCCGAAAACTGTGATGGTCATCAGCGGTTAAGAATATTTCTCCTCGATCCAGGAATCGTGTTACAGGAGATCATGATTAAATAGCAGATAAGCACTATCTGAATACCCTCATAACAAATTGTCACCGGTTCATCTGCGGATTATCGCAATGAACCGGTGCTTTTTTCTAAGATACCGTTGATGAAAAGCACACTTTACACAACATTCACGACGTACCTATGCAACATTCGTAACATGATGAACGAGTTAGCAACATTCAAGACATGCCAAATGTTTTTGCATATTTGGACGATTACGCATATTGGCCTAACTTTGCACCAAAACCTAACGATTCACACTTGGTTATAGTTAAATTGGTTTATGCAGGTGACTCCTGCGTGATGCCGGGGTCACCTGCCTTTAGAACAGAAAACAATTATCCATTTTAGTTACTTAAAATTTATAATGTATGGTAAATTTAATTAGAAAAAAACTGCTGATGATGAGTGCCCTGGCTCTTTTGGGTCTCGGTTACTCTTCAAATGCTTACGCTGCAGGAAATCCTCAGGATATCCAGCAGGCAACGAAGAAGATTACTGGTACCGTAGTCGATGCTATGGGGCCAGTCATCGGAGCCAGTATTATAGAAAAAGGTACTACGAACGGTACTGTTACTGATTTCGATGGTAATTTCTCTCTCAATGTGAAGCCCGGTGCAACCATCGTGGTTTCGTTTATCGGTTTTGAAACTCAGGAAATCAAAGTCGGCAACCAAGAGAATTTCAGCATCACGCTGAAGGACGACAATGCCGTGCTGGAGGAAGTGGTGGTCGTGGGTTATGGTGTCCAGAAGAAGAAGCTGGTCACTGGTGCTACTGTTCAGGTGAAAGGTGAGGACATCGCCAAACTGAATACCACCAATGCCCTGACTGCTATGCAGAGTTCTACTCCCGGTGTTCAGATCACTCAGAGTTCTTCTCAGCCTGGTAAGGGTTTCAAGGTTAATATCCGTGGTGTAGGTACCATCGGTAACTCTTCTCCTTTGCTGATCATCGACGGTATCAACGCTGGTACGGCTGATAACGGTCTGAATGGTATCAATCCGAATGATATCGAGTCGATTGACGTGCTGAAGGATGCAGCCTCTGCCGCTATCTACGGAGCCCGTGCTGCCAATGGTGTCATTCTCGTGACAACGAAGCAGGGTAAGGCAGGTAAGGTTCAGCTTCAGTATGATGGATTTGTGGGGTGGTCAAATGCCTATAAGGTACCTGGCCTCGTGAATGCCCAGCAGTATATGCAACTGATCAACGAGACCAATTTCAACACCTATGGAACGGCAACCGATTGGTCAAACCTTGTACCTGACTATATATTAAATAAGGTGAACCAAGGCTGGGAAGGCACAGACTGGTTCAAGGCTTATGAGAACAAGAATGCCCTGCAGTTCAGCCACGCCGTCAGTCTGACGGGAGGTTCTGAAAACTCCAAGTTCTCCATGTCACTGAACTACAGCTCTAATGAGGGTATCATGGGTGGTGACAATGCTTCTACCTACAAGCGCTTCGGTGCACGTATCAACTCTGAGCATGTGCTGTTGAAAGGTAAGGATCTGCTGGGTGAGCAGCATGAGATTATCACCATTGGTGAAAACCTGAGCTACTGGTATCATAAGAGCCACGATCTGCCAGAGGGCAGTGGCTACTGGAATATCATGCAGGCTGCCTATGTCGCTTCTCCACTTGTTGAGCCATACGACGCAGACGGAAATCTTACCTCCTTTGACAAAAATGGGGCTGGCTATAGCACGATGATTTACAGCAACCCATTGAACCACTTCCTCAATGGTGGCTACAGTTCTATCAATAAGAATCGTGACTTCGGTGTAGGTGGCACCTTCTACTGGATCGTTGAGCCGATTAAGAACCTGCGCTATCGCGGACAGTTCAATACAGGCTATAGCGCTGGAAACAGTCGCAGCGTCAGCCTGCCATTCAGTGCCAGCTTCACCAAGGGTAGTGCCAACTACGAGATGAATATGAGCAACTGGCAGAGCAGTAGCTTTACGATAGAGAACACGCTGAGCTACATCCTGCCGAAACTTGGAAAACATACCATCGATGTACTCGTAGGTCAATCTATCGAACGTTCACAATGGAGTACAGGCATGAATATGTCATTCACTGTTGATGAGGCTAATCTGAACTCTCTGGTTCTGAATGGCTGGGACTACAATATACCCTCAAACTACGAACGTCAGTATATGACGGGACACGGTGGTTACGACAATCCGAGGCAGGGGTCTATCGCATCGTTCTTCGGACGTATGAACTGGAACTACGACGAGAAATATATGGCTACAGCCATTATCCGTGCTGACGGTTCTTCAAACTTCGCCCGCGGCAAGCGCTGGGGTTATTTCCCTTCCTTCTCTGCCGGTTGGGTCATCACCAACGAAAAGTTCATGGAAGCTACCAGGAGCTGGCTCGACTTCTTCAAGCTGCGTGCTTCATGGGGTCAGAACGGTAACTGTCAGATTGATAATTTCTACTATCTGTCTAACATCGGCTTCTCACCCACAGGTTATGCTGACTACGGCTATAAGTTCTCAAGCGACATGATGAACACTGTTAATCAGCAGGTTTACACCACTGGTGCTTACGCCAAGAACGTGCCCAATCCAGACGTGACTTGGGAAACCTCTGAGCAGACCAACATCGGTATCGATGCCCGTTTCCTCAACGGGCGCCTTGGATTGAACTTCGACTGGTATATCAAGAAAACTAAGGACTGGCTGGTACAAGCGCCGATGAACGAAGTGTTAGGTTATGAAGAGCCCGCATACATCAATGGAGGCGATGTCAAGAACACAGGTTTCGAAGTCGCACTCTCATGGCGTGATCAGATCGGCTCAGACTTCTCATACCATGCTAATGTGAACATGGCTACGAACAAGAACGAGGTGACCCGCCTTGCTACCGCCTCTGGCAAGATTGGCACTGATCAGTCAAGTGCACTGTTCCAGAGCTCTTCATACGTATCTCTCGTTGAAGAAGGACATCCTATTGGTTATTTCTACGGCATGGACTATGAAGGCATCTGGCAGAACCAGGCTCAGATCGACGCTGCCCGTGCCGCTGGCAAGGCTGTACTCGACAATGCTGTTCCAGGTGATCCCATCTGGATGGACTACGACAACGACGGTGTCATCAACTACGACCTTGATCGTCATGAGATTGGCAATCCTCACCCGAAGGTAACCCTCGGTGTCAGCCTCGGTTGTGAGTGGAAAGGATTCGACTTCGGAATTACTGGCTCAGGCGCCTTCGGTATGCAGGTGATGCAATGCTACCGCACCGCCCTGCTGGCTGCTCCTTACGAGCAATACACTACCGATGCCTTTGAACGTTGGCATGGTGAAGGAACCAACAACCAATATCCTCGCCTGACCGTTGGTCAGATTGCCGACCAGTGGGTATCTACCCGTTACATGCAGAATGCTGACTATTTTAAGATTCAGAACATCACTTTAGGCTATGACTTCAAGAAGCTCTGGAAGTCTTCTCCATTCAGCCAGCTGCGCGTTTATGTACAGGCACAGAACCTTTACACCTTCACAGGCTACACAGGTGTTGATCCTGAAGTCGGTGCCAATGGTGGCAAACTCTCCTGGGCACGTGGTGTCGATGTAGGTTTGTATCCCTCTGCCCGCACATACATTGTTGGTGCTAGCATCAAGTTCTAAATGAAAGATAGGTAAATTGAAAAAACAGAAACACTGAAAATATGAAAAAGATATATGTAATAGCAATCGCGGCTCTGTTCGCCGTAGGACTGACATCCTGCGAGGACTTCCTCGATTCTTCAAACTACACTCAGGCCAACACGGGTAACTATCCCGCATCGCCTGCCGACCTGAACAAGGAATTAGCAGCCTTGTATGGCGTATTGAACCAGATGGCGACCACCACCAATCAGGCTCCTTGGTTCATTAACTACCTGATGTCCGATGAGGTCAACGGTGCTGGTGGCACAGGTGACGTTGAATGTCACGCCATCTCACACCTGATGACCAGTAAGGAAGACCTCTTTGACAAAGCATGGCACAACACTTTCGTTGGTATCGCCCGTGCCAATTCTATCATCGCCGCTGTTGACGCTTTCAACTGGAGCGGACAAGAGACGACCCGTAACCAGCTCCTTGGCGAGACATACTTCATGCGCGGTCTGTTCTATCTTTGGGGTTCACAGCTTTGGGGCGATATCCCGGCATACTGGACGGCTGCCGCTCCGAATCCCTGCCCTCAGCAGGACGCCGAGACCGTGATCTATCCGCATATCCTGGCGGATTTCGTAACAGCCTCCAACTTGATGAGCCACGGCGCAACCACGCGCGGTGACGGTCATGCCACGAAAGGCGCAGCCGAGGGTATGTTGGCTCGTGCATATATGTTCTACCAAGGTTTCTACAAGAAAGCCGGTGAGCTCGCCACCGCCAATCTTGCCGACGTAACCTTCGATTTTGAGCAAGAGGGTGCAGGCACTTCACTGAACAAGGCTCAGGTAGTTTCCTATCTTGAAGATGCCATCAACAACGGCGGCTACAGCCTCGTTGAGGATTTCCGCCTCCTCTGGCAGTACACCAATGAGCTCACCGCCAAGGGCAACGACACCACTCCAGGCTATGCTTTCGTGAAAGACCTGGCTGATGCCAATAAGTTCTGGGCCGGCAATGGCAACTCTGAAGAGATGTTCCAGGTACAGTTCATGAACTCTGCTTCCTGGAGTGGTAATATCCAGATGGGATTCAGTAATCAGGTAGCACTTTACACTGGTCTGCGTTGTGATGACGACGGTGCAGGTCACGCCAACGGTGGTCCTGAGACCTATCCGTTTGGCCAAGGCTGGGGTCAAGGCACCATCAACGCCAACCTCTGGGACGACTGGAGCAACGACGATCCACGAAAGAAAGCCACTATCCTCGACGCACAGGAAGAGTGTGAGAACTTCGTGTTCACCACCTCTTGCTCAGAGGATGCCGGTTACTATAACAAGAAGTGGATGTCTATCACCGCTCCCGAATCCACTTGGGATAATCATAACGAAGCCTACACCTGGTGGGGGGTCTATCGCAAGACGAAGACCACAGCTGCCAGCAACAACGGAAACTCCTTTCAGGGTGACCACTTCGGCGATATCATCATTCTCCGCCTGGCCGACGTGATGCTGATGCACTCCGAGCTCACAGGCACCGCCGACCAGATGAACAAGGTGCGCGCCCGCGCCGGACTCCCCGCCACGACCTACTCTTGGCAGAACATCAAGAATGAGCGCCGCTTCGAACTGGCTGGCGAGGGCATACGCTTCAACGATCTGCGCCGCTATTCCGGACGCAATGGCGGTACAGCCTGTGAGGCAGCCGTAGCACTCCAGCGTCAGGACGGTTCACGCGTGAACTACACTGGTCACTGGACCAAGATCCACCACGGACAAGGCGTGGGCGGCAGCAGCTGGGCACAGCGCTATGCCGACACCGACGGATTCCTCGCCATTCCCCCTGCCCAGATCAGCATCACTGCCGACGAGAGCGTGCTGAAGCAGAATCCCGGATGGGGAGCCAGTTTCCCCGGCGCCAACATGTCGGGTACACCTGTCTATGATTAATTAAAATAAACATACAAGAATTACAGTTATGAAGAAATCAATATTTTTGTTCGCAGTAGCGCTAGGCATGCTCACGGCCTGCGATCCTATCAAGGACTCCTAAGACATGGACATCTCAAGTTTCACCAGCAGCAATCTGCTCGATGGCGCACAGTTCTCGCAGTATGCTGATGCTGCATGCACCACGCCTGCGACTGACGGTAACTATATCAAGTATAGTATTCCTAACGCATCTGGTATCTATATCTATTACTTAAAGCCAGACGGATCAGAGTTCAAACTGTCCAGTGGCGCTTCTGGCGGTGTTTTCAACTTCGTGCCCAAACGTGGTTCCAATCCCACTCAGACCGTTTATTTCCGCTTCGTCAACGCAAAAGGTGAGGAAGTCGTGGCCTCTAAGGAATTTACGCTTCAAGTAGCAGCCGAACTGGTTCCCGAAGTGCGTATCATTGCCTCAAATGACTATGGCGAGAAAGTCTGGACTTGGGACTGTGGCGAAGATAATGATTCCAAGAAGGGTGCATGCTGGGGCAACATGGGTTCTCCCGGTAAAGGCGATGGCTATATCGGCAACTACACCTGGTGGGGTGTGACAGATGCAGCCGAACTGACTGGTCAGTTGAACCATTCTGTCACTGGTAAAGCTACTGGTGAGGAGAATAATGCAGCCTACATGATCTTCACAGAAGACGGTCTAGTGAACACCTATACACCCGACGGCACCAAGATCCGTGGCGGTAGCTATGAGATTCGCAACTACGACCCCAGCAATACCTGGCAAGTCGGTACACTCCATCTCTCTGAGCCTGCTACATTGTTCCCGTTTGAGATCAATGCTGCCGACCACAGCGGTCATCCCAACTATGTGACCGATTTCGAAATCCACAAGTTGACATCCGACAAGCTTGTGCTTGTTTATCCCGACAACGGTGTATGGGGCGGCTGGACCGAAGGCACCTACTGGTGCTTCAAGAGCAGCAGCGATGGTCTCGGCATGCTCCAGGGCTACGACAAAGGCAAGAACTGGACATGGGACTGTGACGAAGACAATGATTCGAAGAAAAGTGCTTGTTGGGGTAATATGGGTGCTCCTGGTAAGGGCGACGGCTATATCGGCAGTTACACCTGGTGGGGTGTGACAGACGCATCCCAGCTGACAGGACAGCTTGAGCACTCAGTGACAGGTGTTGCAACAGGTGAGGAAGACAACGGCGCTTACATGACGTTCTCAACCGATGGCATTGTTACGACTTACGCAGCCGACGGCTCAAAGATCCGTTCTGCAAGTTTCGAACTGCAGGATTATGATCCAAGCAACACTTGGCAGGTGGCCACGCTGCACGTCTCAGAAGCAGGCACACTGTTCCCCTTCGAGATCAATGCCGCCAAGGCTGATCACAGCGGACATGCCAACTACGTGACAGACTTCGAAGTACATAGATTGTCTGAAAACAAACTTGTTCTCGCCTACCCTGACAACGGTAAATGGGGCGGCTGGACCGAGGGTACCTACTGGTGCTTCAAGAAGAAGTAGTCCTTTTCTCTCTCCACATAGTTAGATTAATTGAAGTCCGCCCTGCAGTCACAACGCTGCAGGGCGGTTAGTTTTATTTGTAGGGTTAAGTAAATCCACAGAGTTAATATAACAGTTTGATCAATGGGACTCAGCGGAGTCCCTATTTTATGCCTTCAATCTTTCTTTTCAGGCCACCTTGCGACACGATCCTGCCACCTCTTCTGCGCTTTGTCGCAGATTGCTGCAAGTGTCGCCACAACCTCAGGCAAAAGTCCTCCAAATATTTCTCCACCTCCGAAAACCGCCGTACCTTTGCCGTCGGAAACAAGTTCCGACAGCGAGTGAAGGCTGCGCCTCGGCCATCTAAAGCGAGCTTTGATGGCTCTCGACTTGCACTTCACTTGCACCGTCGAAAGTACATTAATTAATCAACAGTATAAACATTAAAAAATTAAAGATTATGAAACAGATGAATGAAATGAGCGCACGCGCTCTGTCAATGGAAGAGTTAGAGAATGTAAATGGTGGATTCTTTCCGAGACTTAGGCAAATCAAAAAGCAGATGGCCTCAAAGTGTTGAAATCAAATCTATCTCAGAATTCATAATTAATCAACAGTATAAACATTAAATAATTTAAGATCATGAAACAGATGAATGAAATGAGCGCACGCGCTCTGTCAATGGAAGAGTTAGAAAGTGTAAATGGTGGACGTGGAATTGAGTTTGGACGTCATCACTGTCAACTTGGCAACGCTAAGTAATATATCTATTAACTTTTAACAAAGCGCCCTGGAATTATATTTCCAGAGCGCTTTTCTCGTTTAATACCCCTTGCAAGAGGTCATTCCCATTTCCGTCAGAATCGCCGTTGCGATCAATGCGATAATCTGCACAATCCACTTAATCGAAAAGTTAATTAATTTTACTTATCACCGAATCGACTACTTTTTTCGTTTTGCCTAGGAAACACGTGCGCATAGGTTAGAAAAATTTTGTTCCCTAGTTAGGTCGCAAATTTCGTCTTTCTTCGTTGGTAATGAAAATGTACGAAAATTTCAGGTGTCTTCAAAAATTAAACGCAAAAAAAGCACGCAGAAAAACAGCTTGTGATGGATACAGAAATACAGAATACAGTTTTTTTAGCGTGCCCCCCATCATGTGAGGACTGAATTTTATCATATATATAATATATTATATATTATTATATAATAATGTATATTTATACATTATCTTGTTTTGTCTCTATATAGGTCGCCAAAATAAAACTGTATTCTGTATTCTGTATCACATGCATTATGAAAAAGAAAATGAGGGATGACATCGACACTTCTCTTAAACGCAAACCGCCCCGCAGCGTTTATGCTACAGGGCAACCTGTATGGTCGTCAATGACTTTTTCTTGCGACCTTTTAAAGATTGTCTTCCCTCTCCTTTTGATATGATCTATCAAAGACGGGGATGTTAGATGATGGAAGATTGACACATCACAGAAATAAGGTAGTGAAGACTCTGACAACTTATAGCAAATATCTGTCAAGTCTTCATCTGATAATCGTTCGCCTAACAGCGTGATATCGATATCAGAGAATGGTTTGTTATTGCCTTTTGCCCTAGAACCATACAAGATTACCTCCTCCAATCCATTTGTTTCAGAGAATATCTGCTGAAGAATCTGCATTTCCTCCAAATCTAACCCATACATATTCATAAATCCTCTTTGCTAATATCCGTCATGGTTTGCTTGAACTTATTGAAGATAGGCAGGTACGTTCCGACAACCTTAGCAAATATTGTTTCAGCAGTTGTACGGTCATAGTCATGAGATGACAGGTTTCTGTCCTCGATGGATTTAATCCATGCCTTATCATCAGCCAAACCATTCTGGAGTGCCCATCTTATCGCATCCCTTGACCCTCTGATTTCTGTACTCCCTTGGTATTCTGCATAGTCTTTCATCACATTCCATGCCAGCTCATGAGTATATTCAAACCTTTGGATAAGTCCTTCTTTTAGCAAGTCGTTTACTTCCTCACTAAAATGAAGTTCCTTTTCCATAATCTGTGCCGCCTCATTGAGTCTATCCAGTGCCTTGCTGAAATTCTCCAGACGCTGTTTCCATCTGATATCAGTTTCTGCCATATTCTTTAATTATACTTGCTGCAAAGATACAAACTAATTCTGATACCGCCAAGAATTCCGGGGATAATTTATGTGAGTTAACTCAAAACGCCGTGTGAGTTAACTCCTGACTTCAGCGATGCATCACCCAAAAACACTAATTGAGGTTGAGCAGGAACTCCTACATCTGACTATCGTGAACTGATTGTCTGCTATTATTTTGTGAAATTCCGCATGGTGACTTGGGTGACTCGGGATATTTTTTGGCTTAAAGAGTAAATAATCTTCAAAAATTCTCAGTCTTCATGTCAATTTGAAGAATGGACGCTGATAATTGATTCTAAAGAAAGTTTCGATTTTTGCGAAAAGTGTCACTATTTAACTTAACTAACAGATAATAAGCATGTTAGATATAGTGATACTTTTTCTTGAAGTGTCACTACTATTTTGCGATAGTAAAACAACTTGTTTTGCTGTGTAAAGTGGCATTTCTTCAGTGTTTATAGGTACTTACTTTCATACCAAAACAACTTGTTTTGCTTATTTAGCAGATATTTCTTTATGCCAAAGCCTGCAACTTTTATTGTGCTCCCTATACCCATAAATCCGAGAAAATGGTATATAGTTTATCTGAATATGTTGACAAATTTCAAAACAGTGATACTTAGTGTAACTTTTCAACAAAGTGTCACTACATATAAAGTATTGAGATTCAGATGATTACATAAAATAGTGATACTTTTAGTATTTTTGGATTAAAAATCCTCAAAAATAGCAGACGGTCAGTTTACGATAGTCTGATGCAGGAGCTCCTGTCCAACCTCAATTAGTGTTTTTGGGTGATGCATCGCCGAAGTCAGGAAATAATGTAATCATCATAAGGCTAACAAATATACATAATTCATTTGATGAGCCGAGTTAACTCAATGGATGGTTACATCGTTTTGCATTAATAGTAGCAATTTTTACTATTAATGGAGAGATTTCTAGAGATTCTCGTATTTCTCTGGCAAAAGCAAATCGCCCCACAGCGGTATGCTGCAGGGCGATTGATTATACTAATGATTATTATTGCTTCTTAAAGCACCAGAACCATGCTGTACCCCAATCTCCTGCACCGGGTTCTGGAGCACAGAGATAAAGATGATCACCATCAGCTTTCAGAATCTGATATACGTACTGGTTACCACCAACATTTGGCTGAATACCCATCAGAGGCGTTGTGCCAGAGAAAGTCATTGTACCAACATCCCAGCCTGACTTTACAACGTCTTCTGTAACCTTCACCATTCCAGCATCACCACGACTTGTGGAAACGCCTGACAAAGACATCTTCATCCAACCATCCTTACCATCATTAGGCAGTCCTTTACCAGCAGCTTGCTCATCAATGTCATTAATACTAACAGTCCACCAACCTGGAGCAGTATTCTCGAGATAAGCACCGTTACCCCAGCAAATACCACCATTGTCGGTTGCATCCCAACCCCATGTATGGCTTGTAAATCCACCTGCGCCATCACCGAAGATCTTATCATAGATAGCTGGTAGGTCTGTATACTCAGAAATCGTAATACTTTTACTACCAGACTTCACAGAAGTATTTCCATCCATAGCTGCTGTCACAGCATAGAAAGAAGCCTCAGTTGTAGGCGGTGCAATCTGAATCTTCACTGAAGTACCAGTACCCATCAGCGAATTAGTCTTTGCGTCATATACTTTAATATAACGAGTCGGAGTCGTGAAAACAGTTAGATTATTGTTACCTGCACTCTTCGCAGTAATCTGTAACTCTTGAGTCAGTTGGTCTGGAGAAATAGCTCCAATGGCACTCTCATTATCATGAGAAGGGTCACACGATGTGAGCGCCGTCATCATGAGTGCCAACAATGGAGCAGCAAATATATTTTTTTTCATTTTCTTACGCTTTAAATAATTAAACAATTACTCGATTACCATCCTGTATACTCAGAATCAGCAGTTGACCAACCTTCATTCTGAACTACACTACCGATTGTAACCTGACTATCAGGCATTTTCTGGAAACCAGCCGTTGCGTTGTAGCGAGCAGCATAACCACCATTATGTGGAGTATTCTTCGTCTCGTTACCACAATAGTAGCATTTCTGGTTCTCCTGAAGAGCAAGAGCAGCTGCTGCAATATGCCAACGACGAATGTCATTCCAGCGAATACCTTCACAAGCCAGCTCCCAACGGCGTTCACGCTGAAGGGCTGTTAGTGAGTAACTGGAAATCGCAGGTAGACCAACACGAGCACGAACTTTATTAATTCCAGTCACATCTTCCTTCAACTCACTCTGCATCAGCAAAACATCTGCAAAGCGGATAAGAACCAAGTCGTGGATATTATTCAGCTGCATATTATTTGAGCCCTGAGGCCAACCATCAGCGCCATACATCAAGTTCTCAAAACAACAAACATACTCGTCAGTAATTGTCGTAGAACCATCGTTCTTTGCACTAATCGGAGACCATTTTTTACCATAATAGTCAGTTTCCTGAACGAAGTCAGACCAACCACCATATGTATAACTTGGAACATTTGTCCAGTCTTGGATAGTAGCATCACGGCGAATATCATCAGGCTCAATACTCTTCCAGTCGCTATAAAGATTAGTAGCAACAGGTCCTGCACCCCATCCCTGTCCGAATGGGAATGTATTAGAATACTGCTGACCACCACGCACACCGAAATGCAGTGCTATGCCATTTGCATAACCGATAGTAGTACCCCAGTCAGCTTTCTTGTTGAACTTGATAGAAAACATAGCCTCAGGATTCACGGCATTGTCGTCTTCAACCCACTTCAAGTTCTGACCCTTTGTATAATCATAGTCATTTACCGTACAACGATTGGTGTATGCCCACAGATTACGGAAATCAGATACCAGAGAATAGCCCGAATTGTTCACACAATCATCAATAAATCCGATTACATCCTGCTTTGTAAGAGTGGTACCATCAGGGAGTTCCACAGATGAAAGAGGGTTATAAGTCGTACTTGTCAAATCGGCAAGAGTTGTACCATTGCCATACATTCCTGTATAGAACAACCAAGCACGTCCAAGCATAGCCTCAGCAGTGAACTTATCTACATGACCATCCGTCTTACGCACAGAAGGCATCATATTAGCAGCATCACGCAGATCCTGAAGAATCTGACCCCAAAGTACCTTCACATCACCCTGAGTTACTGTCTCACCACTTGGAACAGTCAGCAAGGGAACATTACCGTACATAGATGCAAGCTCATAGAAATAAAAAGCACGAAGGAACATAGCCTCACCCAAATACTGTTTTTTCAGATTATCAGCCATTGCCGTATTTGGCAGAGCCTGAATCAGCGTATTGGCACGGTTGATACCCTCATAACGATATTTCCAGAAATTGTTAGTCATATCAGCATTGTAGTTTGTGATAAGGTCCATGGCCTGCATCAACTTGTCGTTGGTACCACCACCACCATACTGATCATCACTAGCAAGACATGCATAATAAAGGAATGACTCCTGAGGATATGCGTGCGTCGCATTAAGGTTCTCGTAAATTCCCGCAAGGGCTGCTTCACCATCTGCAGCAGATACAGGGAAGTTCTCTGTTGACATCTCGTTGACGTTCTTCACGTCATCAATGCCGCAGGAAGCCAGACCGAAAACGGCCACAGCCGAAGCAATGATATATGATATCTTTTTCATCGTTTACTCAAATTTAGAATTTTACATTTACACCTACCAGGTATGTACGTGGCTGAGGATAGTTACCTACATCAACACCAGTTACCCATGGTTCATTATCATTAAGCGCACGTCCATTCTCAGGATCCATTCCCTTATACTTTGTAATCGTAAAGAGATTCTGGGCGGCAACATAAAGACGGAGCTGCTGGAATGGACATCCCTTCCACAGATTCTTAAAGTCGTAGCCAAGCTGCATATTCTGCAGGCGGAAATAGCCAGCATCTTCGATATAAATGTCAGAAATTGACTGCCAGTTCACACCTTCATTCATACGAGCAAGAAGAGGATACTTGTCGGATGTTCCTTCACCATTCCAGTAGCTAAACACTTCTGTGGTGTAGTTTTCCTGCTCACCATCAGTGAACTTACGATAAGAGCGAGCCACCTTCTGACCAAGAGCTGCATATCCAGTAAGGTTAAAGTCAAAGCCTTTATAGTCGAATCCAAGGTTGATACCCATTGTCACCTTTGGATGCGGGTTGCCAAGGTCTGTCTTGTCATCAGCATTGATAACACCATCACCATTCTTGTCAACGAACTTCAGGTCACCAGGTTTTAGGCTTGAACCCTGCAGTGAGTTTGCTGCATCACCTTTACAATTCTGGTTGATGTAAGCCTGAAGGTCTTCCTGGTTCTGAATGACACCTGCAGTCTCATAGCCCCAGAAGTAACCGATAGCGTGACCTTCTTCGAAACGAGCCATATAGCCTGTGCCCTGTGCAAGCAGGTCATTACCACCATTATTATAAGTACGCGAGCTGTTCACCTTTGTCACCTCATTCTTGTTGACAGCAATGTTCCAACCTACATTGTAGTTGAAATCGTTGCCAATCTGGTCACGCCAGTTAAGAGCCAACTCAATACCACGGTTACGAACAGTACCTGCGTTCTGCATCTGCTCAGAGAAACCAGTTGTAGATGGGATGGGCACAGACAGCAACAGATCCTTTGTGGTCTTCTGATACCAGTCGAAAGTCAGACCTAACTTACCACCAAGGAAACGTGCGTCGATACCGAGGTCGATCTGCTCAGAGGTCTCCCATGTCAAATCTTCGTTAGCCAAGCGTGCGGGATAAGCACCAGCGGTATAAGAGTCCTTTGCGTTACCGAAAGAGTAGTTACCATATGAACCATATTGGAATGTTGCCTGATATGCAAATGCTGAAATATTCTTATTACCGTTCTGTCCCCAACCTGCACGAAGCTTCAAGAATGAAAGCCAGTCCAGCTGTCTTAGCCATGAACTTCTCGTTAGAGATAACCCAACCTGCAGAGAATGAGGGGAAGTAACCCCAACGATGACCAGGAGCAAAGACAGAGCTACCGTCTGCGCGGATGATAGCAGTAAACATATAGGTCTCGTTGTAATCATAGTTCAAACGTCCGAAATATGACATACCTCGGCTGTCACCATAAGGATATCCGTCAACGATAGCATCACCATCACGGGTTTTCATATGATGCATATAAGCATGGGTAAAATCACCGTAGATAGAGTTCGTAGCTGTTGCATTCAGAGAGAAACCATAGTCTGGCTTCGACATACTAAACTCTGTACCAGCCAATAGGTCGATATGGTGCTTAGCAATTTCAAACTTATAATTCAACGTATTCGTGGTACTCCAACCCCAACCAAGACCTGTGTTATTAGTTGCCTGGTCAACAGTACGGCTTGCACCTTGGTCGTTAAGCTTATAAGCAGGGACAAAAGAACGCCAAGAATATGAACTCTGGTTATAGTTCAACTGCCCGCGATAAACCAAATTCTTTATTGGCTGAATCTCAACATAACCAACAGCATTCAAACTATAGCTAACGCTCTTATTGTTGGCACTCTGGTTGTACATCATTGCTGCGATGGCATTGGTTGAATAGGAATTGTAGTCAAACCAACCATTAGGTGAAGAACCTGAAGCCTTGAGATCGTCATAACCGAAAAATTCGCCATTTGAATTATAGATAGGAATCATGGGGTTGGCACGAAGCATATTAGACAATTCGTTACTATACTGGTTACCCTGCTGAAGACCCTGAGTCTGCCTATGCTGGTAATAAACATTCTCACCAATCTTTACAACATCCATACCCTTATCGTTGCGATATATCACATGTTCTGAATTCAAACGAAGGGTAAAACGGCGGAAATCAGATTTTACCATGTTACCAAAAACACCATCCTGATACTGATAACCTACACCCGTAGAGAACTTTGAGAAGTCAGAACCGCCAGCAATGTTGATTGCATGACTCGTAGTGATAGCATTCTTGTTACGAATAGCATCCAGATAATTGGTACCTTCATTAGCTCCACTCTTATAAGCTGCCAGAAGATCTGCATCAACATACTGAGACCAATCACGTGGTTCGACACCACTGTTGAAACGAACAAGATCCTGAACATCCATATACTGTTTTGCAGTCAGCATCTGTGGCAAGCGATAAATGTTTGACCAACCTATATGTCCATCATAGGTAATCGTCACTTTACCAGCCTTACCTTGTTTGGTAGTTACGAGAATCACACCGTTTGCAGCAGCAGATCCGTAGATGGCACAAGATGCAGCATCCTTCAATACGTCGATACGCTCGATGTCGGCAGGGTTCAGATTGTTGATGTCACCACCAGCCACACCATCGATAACATAAAGAGGCTTGGTATCACCATTGGTACCAGCACCACGGATAGCAACCTTAAAGCCATCACCAGGCTGACCAGATACTGCCTGAATGCTCACACCAGGGCTCTGGCTTTGGAGGGCGCCAAGCACCTGAGTCGTGTTCAGTTTTGTAATGTCTTCACCCTTCACCTCAACAGTAGCGCCAGTGACCAGCTTCTTCTTCTGGACACCATAACCGACGACAACCACTTCTTCAAGAACGGCGTTGTCATCTTCCATCGTGATGTTGAAAGTAGATTGGTTGCCAACGGCAATCTCCTGTGTCTTGAAGCCGATAAACGACACAACAATCGTTGCGCCTGGCTTCACATTAAGTGAAAAGTTACCATCGAAATCGGTAACAGTACCGTTCGTAGTACCTTTCTCCATAATACTGGCTCCGATAACCGGACCCATAGCATCGACTACAGTACCTGTAATCTTCTTCGTTGCCTGCTGAACGTTTTGTACGTCACCAGCGGCATAGGCATTTGAAGAGTAACCGAGACCCAAGAGAGCCATGGCACTCATCAGCAGCGCTGTCTTTCTAAATTTTCGATTCATACTTAAGTATTTACTATAGATTAATTGGTTTATATTAAACACAGTTAGGTTCGTGGAAGCAGGCAAAGCTTCCGCATGTCCGCAGTCCTCGGGAGAACCGCACAACAACATCAAGAAGAATTGTTTTGGTTCATACGTTTAAATTTCCTTTTTTAGTTATATTAATAGTTATAGTTACGTTCCCACGCAATGATTCGATTGCAAAGATAAAGCATTTTTTTATAAAATTACGATTTTATTTTGTCGAAAATTGATACTTTTTTGCCAATCCTGCTTTTTTAACACAAAAAGTGATTAGAAATAGCAAGAAAATACCATTTTCTGCTAATAGAATATAACAACATAGGCACTATGCGTGAAGAAATGTAAAAAATACACTTCTAAAATAACAGGCTTTTGTCCTATATATTATTAATAAGGTGTAATAGAAAGTGTCTTCTCGACGATACCGGAATAAGTATTAATCTTAAAGCTAATGGAATCGGCGCCGAGTGTAGAAGCTGGGACACTCATATATACCTGAGTGGAATAATACTCAGGGACTTTACCTTGATCATGATTCAGGAATACATGAAGGGTGCGCTTCCCGTTAGGATTAACGATCAGCGTATCCGAGAGTAAGCCAAGCTGATGAATGGCTGTTGTATCGTCTGTCTGTCCAATCATCAATTGCAGACTCAAGTTAAGATACTTACCTGTCTTGCTCATCCAGATACTTTCAAATTTCACAGGATCAGTATGAACCTCCCCTTCAAACTTTTTCAGAGGTTTAACTTGTACACAAGGTACTTGTCCTGCCGAAATAATCTCCGCCAACATCTTACCGTCAGTTCCTTTCACCTTATTATAATATAATATACAACGATAGGTGGTGTCAGCAGTAGAAATCCATTGGGAAGAAAAAAGCTCCTTCAGTGGCAACAGATCACCGTCATCGGTCGTTATGGCATTTGCTTTTTTGTCTGAATCAATATGCATCTCAGCAAAATCGCCACGCATCTGCGAATACTTGCCCTCGCCTTTCTCATAGCTATCCTGAGTACAAGACAGAATAGTGAAGAATAGGGTTATCGCAGAATAGTGAAAACACCTCTTTGCGGTCAATCTCAAATTCATTCGGCTGCAATTTTGTTTCTTAAGGGATTGGCATACATATTAAGCATACAACTACGCAAGAAGACCTCATCCTTATTCGGAATTGTAATCTTTGCCAGTTGCCTATCCAGATAGTTTTCAAATCGCGTCTTCTCTGCTTCCGTATAATGGGAAGCATTGGCTGTATTACCATTAAGTTCATCCAGAGCAATATAATTGCAGGGGAACAGCTGATAACCACGATGAATATCGCGATCCATGCGCTGAGCAAGTACAGAGAAGAATTCCGTCTTGGGCAGATTGGCAAGTTCATCAATCCAGGAATTCACAGCAGCAGCACAATGGTATTTCACACGACCTTTATAACCGAAAATGCCCGTTTTCATGTTGTCAAGGTCATCCTGACGACTTTTCTTAAAGCCTGCAATATCGCGCTTCTCCTGCATCTCCTGAGCTTTCAGGTAGTCGCAGGGGTCAAATTCATAGCTGATGGTTAGCGGCACAATATTCAAGTCGCGCAGGCGGTCAGCCGGATTCTTGATCTCATCAGGTGCTCCCATAGCAAGCATCTTCAGGACTGAGTCTTGTGTGCGATCATTGGAGTCTTTCGCTCTACCTTCTCTCTGAGCAATCCAGATATTTTCCTTTTTCTGGGTGACAGCAAAATGAATATATCGACTCATTAGTTGACTAGAACGCAACATCTCTTTAGGAGAAAGGCTACGACGAACCGTAAAGGCCTTGTTCATACGGACCAGCCGCTTGATCCAAGGATAAATCAGCAGATTATCACCAATACCGATCTCAACCGTAGTTGGATAGCCGCTATCAATAAGCATCACATCAAGGAATGCAGAATCGAGTACGATGTCGCGATGATTGGAGATAAACGTAAATCGTGCGTCAGGCCCTGCATGGAGTTCGCTATCATCAAAAGTACATCCATCCGTATGCTTGCGAATGATATATTTGACAACAGGTTTCATGAAGCGCAGCTGAAAGTCGAGTGGTGTCTTGATACCTGCATAAGCCAATTTCAAAAGGCCATTACGTAAGCCTTTTGGCAACCATGGTACAAAGCCTTTCAAAATCAACTGGAACTGACGATCATCGATCAGTTCATCAAACGCCTGCCGCATCTCACCCGGCTCATAGGGTCTGATTTCATCGAACTCTCTTATCGCAGGATTATCCATAACGGTTATTACTTATGAGAACCTTACTAGTCTAACTGATTTTCTACAATATCCGTCAACACATCTTTCATTTCCAGACCTGCAGCGCGAACCTGTTGAGGAATGAAACTCGTGGCTGTCATGCCTGGTGTCGTATTGACTTCGAGCATAGAGATCTTGCCTTCCTTCGAGATGATATAATCAATACGAATGATGCCGTTGCAGTGGAGAATGTCATAAATATGACTGGTAACCTTTCCCACACGCTCTGCGATATCCGCAGGAATACGCGCTGGCGTAATCTCCTGTACCTGTCCATTATACTTGGCATCGTAATCAAAGAATTCATTACTGGTCACCACTTCCGTGATGGGAAACAATACTGATTTCTCACGAGTCTTATAGATGCCCTGTGTAATTTCGGTTCCTTCGAGATAGCTCTCCACCATGACCTCAGGACTCTCCATGATTGCCTTACGGATGGCAGGAGCCAACTGGTCCTTATTCTTAACCTTGGAGACACCAAAAGACGAGCCGTCGGCAGCTGGTTTCACAAAGCAGGGCATTCCTATACGCTCCTCAATCTCATCATCACTTACCACCTCCTCATATCCCTTGCGGATTAGCAAAGAGTCTGCCACACTCACACCATAGCCGCGGAGGTACTGATTCAACACAAACTTATCAAAAGTCATGGCCTCCACAAGCAGGCTACTGGTAGAATAAGGCATGCCAATCAAGTCGAAATACCCTTGCAAGCGTCCGTTCTCACCAGGGGTTCCGTGAATGGTGATATAAGCATAGTCAAAAGTCCTCTTCTGCCCGTTCTCCTGGAACGAGAAATCATTGCGGTCAATTTTCGCTGTTGTGCCATCAGGCAGTTCAACATGCCAATCTAACCCTTTCATATCAACAATAAACACATTGTACCGCTCTTTATCAAAAAAAGAGTAGAGTCCCTGTGCAGAACGCAGTGATACGTCGTGCTCAGATGAGTCGCCACCACAGACGATGGCAATTGTTCGCTTCTGATTTTTCATTTTATCTTTTACTTTTTTATATTTTACTTTTTTACCTTTTTACTTTTTTACCTTTATATAATTCCTCCATTTCTCTATCAAGGCCGCCATATCCTCAGGCCACTCGGACGAGAAGTCCATCTGCTGCCCCGTCGTAGGATGCACAAATCCTAATGTCTTCGCATGAAGCACCTGACGAGGACATAGCTTGAAACAATTCTGGATAAAAGCCTTATAGCTGGCTGTACGTTCTCCCCTTAATATCTCGGTGCCCCCATAACGCTCATCAGAGAACAGCGGGTGACCAATATGCCGCATGTGAGCCCTAATCTGGTGCGTACGTCCCGTCTCAAGTATACATTCCACCAACGTTACATAGCCATAGCGCTCCATCACCTTGTAGTGAGTCACCGCTGGCTTACCTATCTCCGAATCTGGTGGAAAGACTTCCATTCGCAGACGATCTTTCGGATCACGACCGATGTTGCCTTCTATCCTGCCTTCATCCTCTGTAAAATTCCCCCATACCAATGCATTGTAACTCCTATGTGTCGTCTTATTAAAGAATTGCTTGCCTAATGAGGTCTTTGCATCAGGGGTCTTCGCCACAACGAGCAACCCGCTTGTATCTTTATCGATACGATGTACAAGACCGACTTCAGGATCATTCGGATCGTAGCTCTTAAGATCCTTCAGATGCCAGGCAATTGCATTTACCAATGTGCCACTGAAGTTACCACAGCCTGGGTGCACAACCATTCCTGCAGGTTTGTTAATGACCATCAGATCGTCGTCTTCATAAACGACATCAAGTGGAATATCCTCTGGTTCGATGGTTGTATCATAATGCGGACGGTCGAGCATCAGTGTGATCACATCGCCTGGACGAACTTTGTAGTTACTTTTAACAGGACGATCATTCACATGGATAAAACCTGCATCGGCAGCCTTCTGGATACGATTACGACTCGAATGCGGTTGATGCTCGGCAATATACTTATCAATACGTACGGAGACTTGCCCTTTGTCCACTTCCATACGGAAATGTTCATAAAGCTGTCCGTCACCGTCTTGTTCGGCACTATCACCATCAGCCATCAGTTCCAGTTCATCGTCTTCCAGAAACTCCATCATTCTACGACTTCCTCAAACTCATCAACATTATTGTCAAGCATCAGTTTGTATTCCGGCTCTATATACTCGATTTCACCGTCGGTATCATACTGTCCATTTCCAATCATAAGTGTAAGTGGCGCATCGATAGAAACTCTGTCCCCTGTAGAAACTCTTCGTCCACGACAGAGAATACCATAAACCCAGTCTTTCTCACCTGAGACGAGCTGCGGCGGAAGAAGTTTGAAGCCCAATGCCATCAACTTCGCCTCGGCCTCCCTATAACTGCTATTATCCACTACATCTGGAATGGCAAATGAAGGTGAAGACGGAGAATTTATAGTTACATAGACCGTATGTCCCTCCTTCACCTGTGTACCAGGACCAGGATTTTGAGCCAATACGCAATCTGCTGCAAGTCGCTTGTTATAACCAGAGTCACTCACTATAATGCGCAAACCACCTTCCTCAACTAGAGTACGGGCATTAGCATAGAGCATACCCTCTATTTTGGGCACCACAATACCTTCTCCATGATGAGTGTAGATTTCCAGTCCATATTTTACGCCCAGAGCTAATAGAAATATGACTATTACCATTGCCAGTAGATTCCCCCATAGGAATCCGCTTACAAACTTACCGAAGAATTCCTTTGCTTTCATCTCTTTTTGCATTTCTTCGGCAAAGGTAGTGTAAATCGGCCGAAAAACCAAAAAAAGACCTTAAAAAAACAGAAAGAAGCAAAGATTATTCCTTACTTCTTTCTGTTTTAACCATTTTTTCCTTATGAACAACGGAATTTACTTTCCGTGATGCTCATCAGAAACCGTTAACTTCTTACGACCCTTTGCACGACGTGCGGCCAATACGCGGCGACCATTCTTGGTAGCCATTCTCTCACGGAAGCCGTGCTTGTTTACGCGACGGCGATTGTGGGGTTGAAATGTTCTTTTCATTGCTTTCTATTTAATTTATTTGTTATATTTCCATCGATTTGGGGTGCAAAAGTACTCATTTCTTTTGAATTACGCAAGAAATATGCGAAATTTAGTGCAACTTTTTGTGTTTTTTCAAGATTTTGCACTAACTTTGCACCCGAAAACGATACAAAAGTAATATTTTTAAGGTATATGATTAATTCACAAGACATTAAGAAAGGCACCGCCATTCGCATGGACGGTGGCATTTGGGTGTGCATCGATTTCCAGCACCGCAAGCCAGGCAAGGGTAACACTATTATGATTATCAAGGTAAAGAACGTTTCTGACGGCCGCGTGCTGGAGCGCCGCTTCAACATCGGTGAGAAGCTGGAAGACGTAGTCATCGAGCGCCGTCCTTACCAGTATCTCTACGAAGATCAGTCTGGCCGCATCTTCATGAATCAGGAGACATTCGAGCAAATCCCCATTGACAACGAGCTCGTTATCGGCCACGAATACATGAAGGAGAGCGATATTGTGGAAGTGGTTTCTGATACTACTGATGGTACTATCCTCTATGCTGAAATGCCTGTGAAGACTGTGCTCCGCGTGACCCACTCCGAGCCAGGCATAAAGGGTGATACTGCAACTAACACACTGAAACCCGCAACGCTGGAGACTGGTGTAGAGGTTCGCGTTCCTTTGTTCATCAACGAGGGCGACCTGATTCAGGTAGATACCCGCGACGGTTCTTATCTCCAGAGAGTTAAGGAATAAGTAATCTATTGTATTGGCGGCTAGTTCCGCCAATACATATTTTTAAATGTAACACTATGAAATACTCTATTATCATTCCTGTTTTTAATCGTCCTGACGAGGTCGATGAGTTGTTAGAAAGTCTTTGTCAACAGACGGTAAAGGATTTCGAGGTACTCATTGTCGAAGATGGTTCCCAGCACGATTGTAAGGCTGTTATAGGGAAATACACCGACAGACTTGATATAAAGTATTTCATGAAAGCAAATAGCGGTCCTGGGCAGAGCCGCAACTACGGTGCCGAACGCGCTCAAGGTGACTACCTTATTATATTAGATAGCGACGTGGTGCTTCCCGACGATTATCTGCAAGCCGTGAATCAGGAACTGACCCAAAATCCCACCGCAGCCTTTGGCGGGCCCGACGCCTCTCATCCCTCATTTACTCCGGTACAGAAAGCTATCAGCTATTCGATGACCTCATTTTTCACGACGGGGGGCATCCGAGGCGGAAAGGCGAAGCTCGACAAGTTTTATCCCCGCTCTTTTAATATGGGTATCCGCCGAGATGTCTATCAGAAACTTGGTGGATTCTCAAAGATGCGTTTTGGCGAAGACATTGACTTCTCTTACCGTATCGTAGAAGCAGGCTATCTGCCAAGACTATTCCAGGAAGCATGGGTGTGGCACAAGCGACGCACAGATTTCCGCAAATTCTTCCGACAAGTATATAATAGTGGGATTGCTCGAATCAATTTAGAAAAGCGCCATCCCGGCACTCTAAAAATCGTCCATCTACTGCCAACCCTCTTCACTATTGGCGTCATCGGATTAATATTGCTTTTTGTTTGTGGCTTAATGATCAGCAGCTTCGGTTCTGTTCAGGTCAAACCGCAAGGACAACTGCTCTGCCAGATGGCGTTACTCCCACTAGCGCTCTACGCCCTAATCATCTTCATTGACTCAAGTATCAAGAATAGAGATCTCTACGTAGGCCTGCTCTCTATTCCTGCAGCATTTGTACAACTGATGGGGTATGGACTAGGATTTATCGAGAGTTGGTGGAAACGGTGTGTCCGAGGGCAAGACGAATTTCAAGCTTTCGAAAAATCATTCTACAAATAACAAAACACTTCAAACTTAAATCTCTATGGAAAAACTAAACATCAATCAATGGGCTGAAGAAGACCGCCCACGTGAGAAAATGGAAGGCCAAGGTGCCGAGTCATTAACCAACGCAGAACTCTTGGCTATTCTCATTGGCTCGGGTTCCACCAAGGAAAGTGCCGTGGAATTGATGAAGCGGTTATTATCCGACTGCAAAAACAACCTGAACACTCTCGGGAAAAAGACAATTCATGACCTTTGCCAATACAATGGAATTGGCAAAGCGAAAGCTATCAGCATCCTTGCTGCATGCGAACTTGGCAAACGCCGACAGATGGAGAATCCCGAGGAGAGACCTGACCTCGGCACTGCAACAAGAATATACAACCACATGCATCCGATCATGCAGGATCTCGACGTGGAGGAATTCTGGATACTACTTCTCAATCAGCACTACCGCCTCATCAAGAAAGTCAAGATTTCACATGGAGGCATCACAGAGACTGCTGTCGATATTCGTATTATCATTCGCGAGGCCGTCATGGCCAATTGCACTATTCTCGCCGTCTGCCACAACCATCCTTCCGGAAATCTTTCTCCAAGCCGTCAGGATGAAGAACTGACATTGAGCATCAAACGAGCCTGTGAACTGATGCACATTCATTTCCTCGACCATGTAATTATCACCGACGGACTATATTATTCTTTCAAAGAACAAGGCAAGTGCTAACAAAATACAAATAACCGACTTTACTGAAAAATAGGGGCAATTCATTGAATGGATTTGCTTAAGCCAGCTTTTAGCCGTACCTTTGCATCGTCAAACAGAAAAAGTTCATGACGAGTTCTGAAGACGACAAATTAGGTTAGTAGTTTTTTCATACATAAATTAGGTTATTGTTAGTTTTAATTGGTTAGTAAGCATTTGGGGCGCAGTGATGCGCCCCAAATGCTTTAAAAACTTCTATTTTTCTTGGACATATCGGGATTTATCCGTATCTTTGCAGCGATTATGACACAGGAAGAAAAGTCTCAGATTGAACAACGGATCGTAGATATACTTAAAACAGTCTATGACCCAGAAATTCCCGTTAACATCTACGATTTGGGAATGATTTACAAGATTGATGTGCATGAAGATGCCACCGTAGAACTTGATATGACCTTTACGGCCCCTAACTGCCCTGCCGCTGATTACATCCTGGAAGATGTGCGCACAAAGGTAGAAAGTTTAGACGGTGTAAAGTCCACAAATGTGAATCTCGTATTTGAACCCGCATGGGATCAAAGTATGATGTCTGAAGAAGCCCGAGTAGAATTAGGATTTGATTAGGATGAAGAACGTATATTTCCTCTCTGATGCTCATCTCGGGTCACTGGCCATTCCGCATGGTCGGATGCAAGAACGAAGGCTAGTGCGATTCCTTGACTCCATCAAGGAGAAAGCAGCTGCCATCTACCTCTTAGGCGACATGTTCGACTTCTGGTACGAATATAAGTATGTGGTGCCTAAAGGCTATACACGCTTCCTCGGCAAGCTATCAGAACTGACGGACATGGGAGTGGAAGTACATTATTTCACTGGCAATCATGACATCTGGGCCTATGACTATCTGGAGAAAGAATGCGGTGTAATACTGCATAAGCAGCAAGAAACCACGGAAATATACGGCAAGATGTTTTTCCTGGCCCACGGTGACGGACTCGGTGATCCCGACAAGAAATTTAAAGTAATCCGTGCCATTTTCCACTCCAAGTTCTGCCAGTGGGCATTCTCAAACCTGCATCCCCGCTGGGCTATGTGGTTCGGCCTGAACTGGGCAAAGCACTCGCGGATGAAGCGACCTAACGGTGAAGAACCGCCATATATGGGAGAGAACAGGGAACATCTGGTGCTTTTCACAAAGCAGTATATTCAGGACCATCCGAACGTTGACTATTTCATCTATGGACACAGGCATATCGAAGTGGACCTGCAGTTGACAAAAAAAGCTCGTATGATAATCTTAGGAGACTGGATTACACATTTCACCTATGTAGTCTATGATGGCGACCACTTGCTGATGTCTCAGTATATTGAAGGTGAAAGCAAACTGTAAATAATCACAAAAACAGATATGGACAGACATAAGATCGTTACTTTCGGAGAACTACTGTTAAGATTTTCAAAACTTGACCACCTGAGGCTGACTCAAGGAGATATGTTCACCAGCAAATATGGTGGCAGTGAAGCTAATGTCGCAGTGTCTCTTGCCACACAAGGAGAAAATGTAACCTATATCACACGACTCCCAGATACACCTGTTGGTCATGCAGGTGCTATGAACCTCGCACAATTAGGTGTTGACACCTGTCAAGTACTTTACGGTGGACAGCGCATCGGCACTTACTATTTCGAACCTGCTGCAGGCATGAGGCCACCAAAAGTCATTTATGACCGTTCCAATTCCGCCTATTATGATCTGAAACCAGGTATGATTCCATGGCAAAAGATACTCAAAGACTGTTCATATTTCCATGTTTCAGGTATCACAGCAGCAATTTCACAACAGGCTGCCGATGCCACCTTCGAGGCACTTGATATCGCTGACGAGCTGGGCGTTACAGTCTGTTTTGATATTAATTACCGCAAGAATCTGTGGAAATACGAAGGGGCTAATCCGCGTGAGACACTCAGTCTGATGTTATCTCGCTGTGACATGATGTTTGGCGATGCTGTAGAATTCGATTGGCTCAGTCAACATCCACAACCACCATTTACTGCAACAGACTCGAGTTTCCAAATGCAGATGGACGAGTACAGCGAATGGTTTGACGAACTGCATGAAAACTATCCTCGCGTAAAGAACTGGATGATGGGCATGCGCAATGAGGTGTCGTCGAACCATCACACGTTAACAGGATTGTTATGGACGGATGGAAAACTGCTGCAGTCACCCATTATGGACATTCCCGATGTCATCGATCCTGTCGGTGTAGGTGATGCCTTCATGGGAGGCTGGTTGCATGCCATCAGGCTGTTCCCAGATGACAAACAGAAGCAGTTGAACTACTCGCTAGCCGCCGCTACGCTGAAGAACACCATTCCCGGTGATTTCAACCTATCTACAGAAGAGGAAATCATGGCAGTATTGCACACCCGTTTCTAATCAAGACCATTTTGTAAGAAAGCTTAAAAGAATGATTATGAAAATTAAAACAATCCTATTATTGCTTGCTACCTTCATTTGTGTCTCACTTCAAGCACAACTGAGCATTCCTGATGCAAAAAAATTCCTTCCAGGTCCGCCAGAAGAAACTTCTGTTGAATATCTGAAAGATTATTCCCAATATGTATGGGGAAAATCTCAACGAACTTCAGCGGACTGGCAGCAACAGGCCTCGGGAGACATGAACTACCAGTTGAGTACTTTTATCAATGCCTTCTCTCCTTTGGTGGGACTGCCAATCTCAAAAAGCAATACACCAAATATACATTTGGTATTAGACTACATCATGACATATGGTCAGAATACGATAGATGCAGCCAAAAACGCCTATACCTTTTCTTTACGACCTTATGCTAAATTTAAGGAAAACAGCCTTGTACCTATATATGAAAGTGAATATGCCGATATCAGCACTTATCCGTCATCCTATTCCTTTATGGGTTGGTTAATGGCTTTGACACTAATTGAGATTTGTCCTGACAAACAGGATCCCATACTTGCACGCGGTTATAGTTTCGGTACGAGTTCAATCATTGCTGGTTATAATTGGGATAGTGACGCCATATCCGGCCGTCTCTTAGCATGTGCAATGACAGCTATACTCCACAATCATTCAAACTTTAATGTTATGATAAAGGCTGCTAGGCAGGAATACGAACAAAAGACAAAAATCAGCAATACTATAATTACCACAGACCCGAACGCCGCCTTCTTTCCTATCGACTATATCCCCGATGCCGCCAAATATTTGCCAGATCCACCTGTTATAGGAACGGTCCCATTTGCATATGATGTAAATCAACACATAACCAATAGTAAAAAAAGGTCAACAAATGAGGGTAAATCTGCCATTGAGGATATAGAATTAAGTATAGAACGAATGTGCACAATCTATTCACCAGCTTTTGGCAAAAGTATTTCTCCAACCGCTACTCCTCAAATTTACAAACTAATTAATCGTACCTTCTTAACAGGAAAGCCAGCATATAGCCTGGCGAAAGCCAAATACGTTCGCCTTCGCCCATTCTATTTGTTAAATGAACATACTGCATACATACCAGGTGAGAATCAAACGAATTTCGAACAGTTTGTCAGTACCTCATATCCGTCAGGCCATTCAAGTCAGGCATGGTTGATTGCAATGTTGTTAGCAGAGATTAATTCCTCCAATGCAGAAGCCGTACTTGCTCGTGGATATAAGTATGGTCAAAGCCGTGTTATTACAGGCTACCATTGGCAAAGTGACGTTGAATCAGGACGACTTCTTGCTAGTGCTATTTACGCGCATCTGCATGCTAGTGATGAGTTTATGAAAATGATGGATCTCGCCAAAGAAGAATTCGACAAAACATCTGGCAAATAAACCAACTAATCATATTTGCCGGTTTTATTATTCCGGCAAATATGATTATTTCATTTTATCAAACTCTGCCTTCAACCAGTCCATACGGACATTTAACCACTCCTTTACTGATTGTACTTCATTATAGTAACTTCCCCAAACCTCATAATTTGGGAGAACATAATCGTAGAATGTATGCCATCTATTTTCATTTTCGTAAGCAGAGCGTTTAAGATATACAGCTGTTTTATCTATCTCATGCATAATATCCGACTTACGACTATAGAAATAAGCATAACGTTCTTTTACTCTTGCAACAAAAACAGGATCACTGAACATCCTACTAATCCAGTCAGACTGCTTGATCCAGAATCCATTAGGACCGCGGTTCAACTCATCAGTATTGCCAAAAGCCAAATCAAAGTCCCATATAGGTCCCATAGTAATCTTGCCCCCCCGCTTGAAATGCATAAAACAACTATACTTCATATTTGCATCGGTATTATGCGTAATCTCATTGATTAAATACCAGTCTACGAAAGAGTCCATATCAAAATAGGCTCTCCACCCCTTATCAGGATCCTTATAATTATCAGAATAAAGTACTGCATCAGCGTTTGCTACATACGCTTTAGCATAATTATAATTTGCATCTCCAACTTCAACATCGGGATCCTCAACACAAATAGGGTTAGTCATATGGTCTACATAAAAATAAATTGAGCCATCAGTTCGAGGAGCTCGCTGACTAACTTCTAATAAAAAACCATCATCTCCAACTGCTACACGATGGTTAGAAATCTTCATCTTTTCACAAACCTGATATGTACCATCATATTTACCATTAAGAAACAAATCTACAAAATGTGAACTTGAGGTATATTCAAGATTGCTAATTTTACCTAAATAAAGAGCTGTATGATTACGAAGGGCAGACTTATCGGCATAATTTGCTATCAGTACCCACGATTTGTCTTTATGCTCTCCCATCAAAGAAACTTTATCCAAAAATTTAAGGCGATAGGGTTTTTTAGGCCATTTCTTCCAAGATGAGTTTCCTCGGCCCTTAATCTGCAAATCCGCCTCCAACACATCCCCAGGAGCCCTTGTCCGAACATCCTCCTTTAATTTCATGTGGGCATTAATATAATAATCACGGGAAATGATAGGTGCACCACCTGCGGTGTTAATCCACATCACGGGCAGGCCTGTAAATGCATGTACATACATAATGTAATTTTTTGTTTTTGCAGATGTATGTATCGTCAGATTAACCGGTTCCTTGAAATCAAACATAGAAACACTACTACGTGCTTCCATACCATTGATTGTAACTAAAGTACCATCAAAAGTAAAATGAGGAATCAGATTCTTTTCTATGGAAAGAGAAGGAATCCAACATTCAATAAGGCTGTCACCTATAATCTCACATGACAAGTTTTCGGAAAGGACTATATTGTCAGTAGCCAAGAACTCTATTTTTTGCAATTTTGGCTCAGAAGGAGCTGAAATCTCCTCCTCAAGAATACGCAACCTATCTGCTAGTTCTTCGGACTCAAGTTCTAAACGAGCATACATTTCAGCAATAGCAGCATTCCACCTCGCCTGAGCATCGTTTTGCTTTTCCAACTCAGCATTCTCTTTCCTCAATGATTCATTGGCGGTTTCTCGACTATCCACTCGGTTTAAATAGTCTGTAAGGTCTTCCTTACATCCCGAAAGAAATAATAACAGCAATATGGGTAAAAAGTACTTTTTCATTCAATTAAACTCCTGTAATCAAGACATCGCATCAAATTCCTTCTTCATCCAATTCATGCGGGTTGCAAGCCATGTCTTCATATTTGTGACCATAGAACCATAAACAGTCCATGTGTCCTTTGAAGATGAGGTATAACCTGCAAAAGTATGCCATCGGTTATCATTCTCTCTAACAGCATACTTCAAATACGAAGCATTCGCATTAATTTCCGAGATAATATCCTGTTGATGATCATAGAAAAAGCCAAAACGTTCCTTCACTTTAGCAACAAAAGCAGGATCCTGAAAAAGACGTGCAAACCAAGTGGCATTTTTCACTACAAAGCCTGTCGCTCCTATTTTTGAGTTATTGTCAAATGCTTCCTCAAAGTTCCACAAAGGCCCCATTTTCAATTTCTCACCCCTTTTCAGATTCATTACACAATTAGCCACAAAAGCACCATTTCTATTTTTTGCAATTTCATTGATAAGATACCAATCAACAAAGGAATCTATATCCATATATCTCTGCCATCCTAAAGATACATTTTTAAAATCTGAAGAAAACAATGCTGCTTCCGCCTGTGTAATATAGTTCTTGATGTATGATATCGCTTCTGCAGAGGGATTTGTTGGAGCAACAATGGTCACAGCACAATCGAGGTGATTTGTGTTAAATGTAGAACCTTGCTCGTCAGAACCAACATTCAGAAAAAATCCATCATTTCCTACATTAACCTTGTTTGCAGATATCTCCAGTCGTTCAGTCAATAAATAGGTACCAAAAAAACGACTATTAAAAAACATTTCAACGAAATGCGCCCTAGGCGTATAATCGAGGTTACTTATCCTACCTAAATAAAAAGCCGTCTGGTTATGAAGAAATGTCAAATCATCGTTATTTGGATAAAGCTCCCACATAAAACCTTTGGAGTCATCAAGCAAAGAGAGACTACTACTAAACTTCAGAGCAAAAGTATTCTTGGCTAGCAGCCTATCCGAACTACTCGATTTGGCATAATCAGGATAATACCACTTAATAGATCCTAAACCCATTATTTTCACCTTAGCCTGGGTTATGTTATTTGCAGCCCTGGTCGCTGCGCCTTTTACGACCTTGATAGATCCATCATAATACCTATTTGCATAAGCTACATTAACATGACCATTTGTGTCAAGCCATACGGTCGGAAGACCAGTATATGAATTAACATAAACCTTATAATCTTTAATTTCTTTGGCTGTAATAACACTCAACACTACAGGACTACCAAAATCAAATTGGGTAACACCACTTTCTGCCTCCTTGCCGTTTATAGTCACAACCGAGCCCTGGAAAGTAAAACGGGGAATAAGGATTCTTTCGTTTGTCACATTTAAAATCCTACATTCCACAATACTATCACCTACAATATTACAAGGCGTATTTTCTATAACTTGAAAAGGATTGTCTGCAGCGAGAAACTCCATAGAAAGCAATCGTGGTCCCGCAGCATCTATCTCATCCTCTAACTCTTGCAACCGTTTTTGGATTCTTTCGTTCTCCTCTTGACGCTTACGAGCCGCAGCCTCCAAATCCTCGCCTTGCCTTTTAAGATTCTCACTGTCCTCCTTCAATTTACGATTTGCTTCCTCCAGCTCTTTGCCCTGCTTTTCTACATCTGCAATACGCTTCTCTATATCACCCAAATCGGTGCTACATGCAGACATGGCTAAAATTGCCATTAAAAGTATTATAGACCTCTTCATAAGCATTAGGGTTTTAATTTGTCATAATCATCTTTCATCCAATCCAGTCGAGAATTTAACCATTCCTTCAAATCTTGTACCTCATTGAAGTAAGATCCCCAAATATTGTAGTTTTTAAACGTGTAATGATACAGTGTCCCCCACTTGGCCTCATTTTCTTCAACAGAATAGCGCAAGTACTGTGCCGACTCATTCAGATAGGTAAGGAACTCGTTCTTATGACTATAGAAATAATTAAAGCGCTCTTTTAATTTTGCGACAAAAGCAGGATCTTTCATGAGTCTCGAATACCACTTAGTCGCAGAAAGAAGATTCCCTGATGGGAAGACCCACTTCAAGTAACCACTATCACTCTGCTTAATATTACCATACGCTATATCAAAATCCCATATAGGTCCCATTCTCAGCTTACCACCCCTTGGAAGATTCATATATGTACTAAAATTAAACATGCAATCCACATTCTTGGACATTTCGTGTATCAGATACCAATCTACAAAAGAGTCCATGTCCATATATTTCTGCCAGCCCACATTCGGATCTGCAAAATTCGCAGAGAAAAGAACTTGTTCCGCTGTTAACATATAATTCCGAACATACTCAAAGTTGGCATCACCAGCCATCACATCAGGTTCTTTTACCACGATAGCCGGAGTTAAATTAGGCGTATAGAAATATACATTCCCATCTTCTTGGTCTGCCCATCGATTACACTCGAGAAGGAATCCATCATCACCGACATTGACACGATGCTTAGCCACCTTTACTTTTTCACAAAGCAAGTATGTCCCCCTATGCTGTCCATTGATAAACAATTCCACGAAATGAGAACTTGGAGTCCACTCCAGATTGCTAACCTTACCCATATAGTATGATAACGAATTACGTAGCATACTCTTATCAGAGTAGTTTGCAACCAGCACCCAGGATTTGTCCTTATGTTCTCCCAATAAAGCGATTTTTTCATCAAACTTCAAACGATAAGGCTTCTTTGGCTGCGCCCATGAACTGTTTCCACGCCCTTTGATATGGACTGGAGCTGACACCACATCACCCGCAGCCCTTGTCTTGACATCCTCAACCAACCTCAGAGTCGCATCCAGATAGTAATCTTTTGAAGTGACTTCCTGCTTTCCTGCAATATCAATATAGAGAAGCGGCAATCCTGTATAAGCATGAACATACATCTTATAGCTTACCGATTTTGCAGACGTATGGACAGTCAGTACAACTGGTTTGGTAAAATCAAACATCGATACTCCACTCTCGGCTTCTTTTTCATCTATGGTAACAAGCGTACCATCAAAAGTAAAGCGCGGAATCAGATATTTATTCTTCATGATTGAAGGCAACCAACAATCAATAATACTATCACCAACTATTTCACCAGTGATATTGTTTTTCAGCTGCTGGGAATTGTCGGCAGCAACAAATTCTATAGAAAGCAACTTAGGCTCAGCCACTTGTCTTGTAGAAGCTTCAAGGCTCAACAATTTATTGAGCAACTCATCCCCTTCTAATTTCAGACGGGCATTCATGGCTGCGATGTCTGCATTCTGTTTTGCCAAAGCATCGTTAGCATTAGACATATCGTCATTTTTCTTTTTCAATACTTCATTGGCTGCTTGTCTTTCATCAAGCCGTGCGTAGTAGTCAGAAAGATCTTCGCTGCATGATACTATGCAAAACGTCATCAAAAATAAAAAAAGAGTCTTTTTCATCTTTTCCACAATTTAGCATCTATACCATTGCATCAAACTCGGTCTTCAACCAATCCATCCGAGAATTCAGCCATTTCTCCATTGAGAAGACAGTATTTTGATAGAGAGCCCATGCCTGACTGCTGGAATTTGCTGTCGAGGTGAAAGTATTCCATTTGTTATTATCCTCCAGAATAGCATATTTTAGATATTCTGCATTTGCACTTATACCATTAATAATATCATTCTTATGGTTATAAAAATATCCATAACGTTCCTTTACCTTGGAAACAAAAACAGGATCCTTGAATAAACGAGCATACCAAGTGCTATTCTTAACGACAAAGCCATTATAACTTGAATTGGTATTAAATGCACTTTCGAAGTCCCATATAGGTCCCATCTTCAACTTGCCACCACGAACAAGACTCATCATGCAGTTTTTCTTAAATGCGCCGTTCCCATTTTTAGCAATCTCATTGATCAAATACCAATCAACAAAAGAATCTATGTCCATATATTTCTGCCAGCCTGATGCAGCATTCGTAAAATCAGAGGAGAACAAAGCATTTTCGGCCAAAGAAACAAAACTACTTAAATAGGCAACTGACTCTTGGGCTTGCGATGCATTAGGAGCGATAATACTCACTGGTTGTTCAAGATGGCTCGTATTGAAAGATGTGCCAGCGATATCAGAACCTACACCAAGCAGAAAGCCATCTTCTCCGACATTGACCCTACCTTTAGAAACCTCCAGATCCTCACCAAGAAGATAAGTCCCATAATATCTGCCATTAAGCATAAAGTTCACATGATTGAAACGAGGCGTATATTCCAAAGAGCTCATCTCACTTAAATCAAATGCTATCCTGTTATGAAGCATAGTACGGTCCCCTTTATTGGTATAAAGACTCCACGTCTTCCCCACAGGAGAGTCCAATAGCGACAAATCACTGCTAAAGAGAAGGTCGAATTCATTCTTGCCAAGTTGGAGAGAGGTATGAATACGTGATTGATACCAGGATAATGAACCTACAGCTTTAAATTTAACGCTTGATTCTGTCAAGATACCATTCATGCTTGTTAACGTATTACCTACGACCTTAATCTTACCGCTATAAGTAGTGCTTGCCGTAACCACATCGCTATGGTTCGTTGTCTCAAGCCATACGGTTGGTAAACCGGTATAAGCTCCTACATATACGGTATAGTCTTTCACAGACTTAGCAGTAATGACACTCAGTACAACCGGCTTGCTAAAATCAAACGCAGTAACCCCACTCTCTGCTTCAACGCCATTAATAGTAACAACAGATCCCTGGAAAGTAAAACGTGGGATTAGAACCTTACTGTTAGTGACATTCAGAATTCTGCATTCAACGACACTATCACCAATAATAGTACATTTCACATTCTCAATGAGATGCAAGGGATTGTCTGCAGCTACAAACTCCATAGAAAGCAACTTGGGAATAACTGTATTCAGACTATCTTCGAGCTCCCCCAATCTCTTTCGAATCTTTTCATTTTCTTCCTGACGTTTTCTAACCTCTTCTGTTAACTTTGAACTTTCCTCTTGGAGTTTCTTATTCTCGTCTTCAAGTTCTTTGTGTTGATTTTCAAGGTTTTTTCCTTGATTTTCAACATTCTTCAAGCGATCCTCAATGTCAGTAAGATCCGTGCTACAGGCTGATATACCGATTAAAACGGCAAAAACAAAAAAAAGCTTTTTCATCTTGCTCAAAATAATAATTACTGAATAACAATGCTGCAAAGTTAATTCTTTTTTTATTCTTTAACGAATATTTTACTATAAATTTCTCTAAAGATATTCATTTTTCGATAAATATGTCGTTAACATGCATAAAAAAGGGTAACCATTTTGTGGCTACCCTTAAATAACAGAGACTAAATATCTTATAACAAGTTCATCGTATCTGTTGCAATCATCAACTCCTCGTCGGTAGGGATGACAACAACCTTTACCTTAGAATCATCAGCAGAAATGACGGCTTCCTCGCCACGGATATTATTCTTCTGATCGTCGAACTTAACACCCAAGAATTCCAAGCCTTTGCAGACCTCTGAGCGCATACCTATCTGATTCTCACCAACACCAGCGGTGAAGACGATCACGTCAACTCCTCCCATGGCTGCAGCGTAGGCGCCAATATACTTCTTAATGCGATAGAAATACATATCCTGAGCCAGCTGTGCTCGCTCATCACCTGCCTTGGCAGCATTCTCAACGTCACGCATATCGCTTGAACCGCCAGTAATACCAGCCACACCGCTCTTCTTATTAAGCAAGTTGCTCATGCCGTCAGCATCCAAGCCAAGTTTCTTTTCTATAAAGGTCACGGCACCACCATCAATATCACCAGATCGAGTACCCATCACAAGGCCCTCCAACGGCGTAAGTCCCATAGAAGTATCCACACACTTACCGTCAACAACAGCTGCGATAGATCCACCATTACCGACATGGCAGGTAATAACCTTTGTACCCTGAGGTTTCATACCCAAGAACTCCAAAGCACGGGCAGAGACATAACGATGAGAAGTTCCGTGGAAGCCATAACGACGTACACCATACTTTTCGTACAATTCATATGGAATAGCATACATATAAGCCTTAGCAGGCATCGTCTGATGGAAAGCTGTGTCGAACACACCTACCTGAGGAAGTCCTGGCATCAACTCCTTCACAGCGTTCACACCCTTCAGGTTTGCAGGGTTATGCAAGGGAGCCAGGTCAGAGCACTCCTCGAAGGCCTTGAGAACCTCATCTGTCAAAACAACCGACTTATTGAATTTCTCTCCACCATGCACCATACGATGACCGACAGCATCGATTTCGTCGAGACTCTTGATAACGCCGATCTCAGGATCAGTAAGCAAAGAGAAAATGAACTTCACACCCTCGGTATGTTCGGGGATGTCATGCATAATCTGCTTTTTCTCGCCATTAGCCAATTTGACTTTCACGAAAGCACCATCAAGACCTACACGCTCGGCACCACCACTAGTCATCACACTTTTGTCGTCCATATTGTACAAAGCGTACTTGATAGAGGACGAACCACAGTTCAATACAAGGATTTTCATTGCTTTACCTTTTTACTTTTTTACCTTTCTACTTCTTTGCGTCCATAGCCTGACAGGCCGTAATGGCAATCATATAATAAATATCATCGACAGAGCAACCACGAGACAAGTCGTTCACAGGACGTGCAATACCCTGAAGGATTGGACCAATAGCAATGGCATCACCAAGACGCTGCACCATCTTATAACCGATGTTACCCACCTCAAGGTTGGGGAATACAAGCACGTTGGCCTTACCTGCGATGTCAGAACCAGGTGCTTTCTTGGCACCTACACTTGGAACGAGAGCTGCATCAGCCTGTAATTCGCCATCAATTTTCAAAGCAGGGTCCAGTTGCTTTGCAAGACGGGTAGCCTCAATCACCTTATCCACTACCTCATGCTTAGCACTTCCTTTAGTAGAGAAACTCAGCATTGCCACACGGGGATCGGCAAAGCCTGCAACAGACTTAGCGGTCTGAGCAGTGCAAACAGCAATCTGTGAGAGTTGAGCAGCATCGGGCATCGGGGTTACAGCGACATCACCGACAACGAGCACACCATCTTCACCATACTGCTTCTGCTTAGAAATAAGCAACAGGCCTCCACTGACACATGTGATGCCAGGAGCGCACTTGATAATCTGCAAAGCAGGACGCAGGGTATCACCTGTAGTAGAAAGTGCACCGGAAATCTGACCATCGGCACCTTCCGTCTTGATAATCATACATCCAAGATAAAGTGGATTCTTCACTAACTTACGGGCTTCCTCAATAGTCATACCCTTCGACTTACGAATCTCGGCCAATTTCTCAGCCAGTTCCTCGCTTTTTTCATAGTTCTCAGGATCAATGAGAGTGGCCTTGCCAATGTTTGTCAGTCCCTTCTCCTTGGCCAAAGCATCAACCTTTGCAGGGTTACCTATCAGGATGATATCAGCGATATCATCAGCCAGAGCCTTGTCGGCTGCACAGAGTGTACGCTCCTCTTCTGCTTCAGGGAGCACGATGCGCTGCTTGTTTGATTTTGCGCGCGCAACAATTTGAGATAATAAATCCATAGTTTGCTTTATATTAAAATTGTTTTTAGATTGTCTATCTGTAACATTGAGATTGCAAAAGTAATAAAAATAATCCGAACAGCCGCAGTATTCGGATTATTTTTCAGAAATTTAAATGAAAACCTTTACGTTCAGCCCAGTTCTTTGGTCAGAATGCTTTCCAGTTCTTCAGCCGACAGACGAAGGCGGAAGTTACCTTTTACTGCAACCGAGATACCACCAGTCTCTTCCGACACCACGACTGCGACAGCATCACTTTCCTGAGAGATACCCATAGCAGCACGATGACGAAGTCCAAGTTCTTTCGGAATATCCAGGTCATGGCTTACCGGCAAAATGCAACCAGCTGCCTTGATGCGTTTCTTCGAAATAACCATAGCTCCATCATGAAGCGGTGAGTTCTTAAAAAAGACATTTTCAATAAGCCGCTGATTGATTGTTGCATCAATCAAATCACCAGTCAGCACGATATCATCAAGCGGCACAGAACGTTCAATCACAATCAAAGCACCGACTTTGCTTTTACTCATGTTCATTGATGCCATCACAATAGGCATTATCGTCTCCTTCACCTCCTTGGAATCCTTGTCTTTTCCTCGTGAGGAGAAGAGGCTAGTAAAGCGTTTCATCTGCTGATGGGCACCAAGATTATACAGGAACTTACGAATATCATCTTGAAATAGAACTATTAACGCAATAACTCCCACACTTACCAATTTGTCAAGTATGGAACCCAGGAGCCTCATTTGCAGAACCTGTGACACAAACAGCCACACTACTATAAACACCATGATGCCAATGAACACATTCAGCGAACGTGACTCACGCATCAGCCTGTAAATATAATAGAGCACCAGTGCTACAAGCAGGATGTCAACAATATCCTTGATTCCGAATTCGAAGAACATATCTATTTGACAATTTGACGATTAAGCGTTTTTACGATTTTAACACACTCGACAGCTTCTTTCACGTCATGTACTCTGAGGATACTTGCACCTTTCAATAATGCAATTGTATTCAGGACTGTCGTACCATTCAGCGCATCATTTGCAGTAAGCTGCAGCAACTTGTAAATCATGGACTTGCGAGAAATTCCGACAAGTATAGGCAACTCCATTATCTGCAGTTTTTCCATCTGATCCATTACCTCATAATTCTGCTCCAAGGTCTTACCGAACCCAAACCCTGGATCCAAAATAATATCTTTTGCCCCTTGATCACGTAACTGCTGAACCTCTTCAGCAAAGCACAACAAGATTTCGCGAAGCGTTGGCTTAACAGACATTAATATATAAGGTACACGTAAACGTGAGACCATCCTGAACATTTCAGCACTACCCTCACTCACGTCATTAATGATATCAGCGCCAAATTCCTCAACTGACATACGTGCAACATCGGGACGGAAGGTATCAACAGAGATTACAGAAAAAGGCAATTCACGACGCACGATGTCTAAAGCGAAACGCAATCTGTCCATTTCGTCACACTCAGAAACCTCGCCAGCACCAGGGCGTGTGGAATAACCACCAATGTCTATCATCGTCGCTCCTTGCTCGACAATCTGATTCGCCCGCTCAGCTATCTCCTGCTCAGTCTGCTTACGACTACCCGCATAAAATGAGTCGGGCGTCACATTCAGGATGCCCATCACCTGCGGCTCTGAAAGGTCTATCAGCCGTCCATGTACGTTGATTGTATAGTCCATATCGCCTACAAAGATACAAAATAATTAAGAAATAAGAATTATGAATTAAGAATTTTCACTATCTTTGCAGCAAAATTCACGAAGTTTATGGAAATTGCAGAACTATACAAGCTCTATCAACAGCACCCACAGATTACGACTGACAGCCGTGACTGCCCTAAGGGAAGTATCTTTCTGGCCCTAAAGGGAGAGTCGTTTGACGGTAACCAATTCGCAGCATCTGCCTTAGAAAAAGGTTGTGCATATGCCATCATCGATGACAAAAGTGTCATGCCAGATGGTGACAACAGGTTCATTCTGGTCGACAACTGTCTACAGACTTTCAAGGATTTGGCTCGTGAACACCGCCGTCAGTTCGACATTCCTGTCATTGGCATTACTGGTACCAACGGGAAGACCACTACGAAAGAACTTGTTGCGGCCGTACTATCTCAGAAGTTCAACGTACTTTATACACAGGGTAACTTCAACAACGATGTCGGTGTACCCAAAACACTCTTCCGTTTGACTAAAGACCACGAGATTGCTGTCATCGAAATGGGTGCCAGCCATCCTGGTGACATTAAGACACTCGCAGAAACAGCAGAGCCCACCTGCGGCCTTATCACCAATGTCGGGAAAGCCCATCTCCAAGGCTTTGGTTCATTTGAGGGCGTCATCAAAACCAAGTGTGAGCTATACGACTTCCTCCGTACTCGCCAAGACAGCCTTATCTTCATCAATGCCGACAACGAATACCTGATAAACCAAATAGGAGATGATGAGGAAATCTGGCTATCCCCCTATTCCACTGATCCTGACAACCAATACAGTTGCATTAGTGGAGAAATCATCGCATGCGACCCGTTCCTGAAGTTCCGTTGGCGCGAACCATTAATGACACTCGAAGAAGAGGGGCGTTCCACAAAATGGCATAAGGTCCAGACTCAACTCATAGGCTCTTATAATATTAACAACTTGCTAGCAGCTATTGCTGTCGGTATAAACTTCGGTGTAGATCGTAAGAAAATCTGTGCCGCTTTAGAAGAATACGTCCCCAGTAACAACCGGTCGCAAATGACCATCACTGCAAAAAACCACCTCGTAGTAGACGCCTATAACGCCAATCCGTCATCAATGCAGGCCGCCCTTGAAAACTTTAGTCTGATGCAGGCAGACCGCAAGATGGCCATTATAGGACAGATGGGCGAACTCGGTGCTGACAGCGACAAAGAACACCAACTATTGGTAAGCAATCTTGAAGCGGCAGGTTATGACGAGGTGTGGCTTGTGGGCGACAATTTCAAGGACATCCCTTGTCCATTCAGGAAATTCCACAACACAGAGGAAGTCAAAGCCGCAATCAAAGAGCATTGTCCTGAGGGCTACTACATCCTCATCAAGGGCAGCAACAGCAATAAACTCTTCCAATTACCAGAATTGCTGTAGTTCGTGGGGCCGACTCAAAACAGGTTTTGTTTTAACTTTGCAGTAATATGGAAGCAAAGAAACGAATGGTAATAGCTATCTTGGGAGTCATCAGTATGATGCATGTAGGCTGTACACAACCCATAGAGCTGCCTGAGGAGAACGCCGTGTATTATTGGCGTACAGACCTCAGACTTGACTCCACAGAAAGAGCGTTTCTTGCTACTTATAATATAAAGAAGGTGTACTGTCGCTACTTCGACGTAGTCATCAACGATACAGCAACAGGCCCCATGCCCAATGCGACCATTCACTTCAACGACACCCTACCCGATGGTATTGAACTTATACCAACCGTATATATCACAGAAAACTGCATGCATCAGCCCCACAAGGGACTTGCCCAAAAGCTAGTGCAGCGCATTAAGCAAATGAGCGAAACGAACGACATCAAGAATGTACATGAGATACAGATCGACTGCGACTATACGGAGCGGAGTAGGCAGACTTACTATGAGTTTCTCAAAGAAGTGAGGGCTGCTTGGCTAGAACCGAATAATCCTGATAATACTTCTACTCATATCCTTTCTACGACCATCCGACTACACCAGCTTGCAATGGAAGCACCACCAGTTGACTATGGAGTCTTGATGCTCTACAATACAGGCGACCCAAGGAAATGGACTGAACGCAACCCAATACTTGATATTCGCGACGTGTCACCTTATCTAAAGCGACTTGACGACTATCCTCTTCCCTTAGCTGCGGCTTATCCTGTCTATTCATGGCTCAGGGTGATTCAAGGCGTGAACGTTGTACATACGGTAGAGGCAGCAGAAATTCTGCAGGTAAAAGAAGCTGTAGAAAAGAAACGGCAAGGATTGAAACGCAGTATCATCACCTATCATCTGGATAAAGAAAATATTAATCGTTATAAACCCAAGACCTATGAAGCGATTTATCATCACTAATTTACTGGCCATCACGGTTCTACCCATTTTGGCCTGCGGATGGTTTGACACACACAACTACTATCTGTTCAACGTCTATGACCAGACGGATTTCAAAGATCGTGTGGAGACAATTTGTGACAACAACTGGAAGATCTATCTCGGCATGAATGACGACGAGTGGTTCAGCTTCAGTTCTAAAAAGGAGAACATCATCAATGCTGCCCGTCAGAAAGGTGACGCCTTAATGGTCAGCTACGTGCAGAATCTTGATAAATACCTTGACTGCTCAAGAGATGTAAGCAGTGAAGTATGGGACTATCCTACCAAAGAACAGATTGCCAAACGCACCAAGACCTTGCAGAACATCAGGACTTACGCCCAGAGCAAACTGAAGACACGTCTGCGCTCGCAGCACGCCTTGCTCTTTATGCGTTGCAACATGCTGTTAGGCAACCATCAGGAAAATGTCAACTTCTGGGAGCAGACTGCCAGTCAGTATATTGAGACCGTCTATAAGGAGATGATGCAGAATATCTATGCAGGCGCACTTTATAAGACAGGACAGGAGATAAAAGCTGGAGAGCTGTTTGCTGAAATGGGGGACTACAACAGTCTGATGACGCAATACTACAAGAAACGTTCTTATTTCGCCATCCAACGTGAATACCGTTTAAACCCTAATTCCAAGGTGCTACCTTTCCTATTAGAGGATTTCGTAAACAATGCGCAAGAAGCCGATGACCTGGCGAAGTCACAATCAGGTGACTATTATGTTAATTTTGGCGGCAAACTCTTTATCCGTGATCTCACCAAAGACGAGGTCAACCAGATGATTGCATTCTGTGGGGAAGTCGTCAGCGAAGGCAAGACAGAGACACCCGCGCTATGGCAAGGTGCTAAAGCCTGGTTGGAATATATGTTCGGCAACAAGCAACAGGCACTGGATGACATTACAAAGGCTGGACTCATGAAGGGAACCCAGCGCATGGAAGACAATATCCGAGCATTACGTATCTACATCGCATCGGCATTATCGCCCAAAAACACTGATTTTGACAACTGGCTCGAGCTCGAACTAAAGTGGCTGGACGAGAAAGGCAAGGATGGCGGCTTCTACCATAATGCTTTGGACCGCATTACCCATCAGGTACTCACGAAACGATATGCAGACCGCCCGGAAACAGCCATCGCCCTTCTAAACATCATCCAGAGCTACCAATATAACGAATATATTGATACGATGAAAGTAGAGGGACTGGAGAAATACTTCTTCTACACCCTCAAGTCATCAGCCAAGAACGGGCTTGACAGATATCTGAAGAGCCACCTCGAGAAGAGAGAGTATGAGCTGGAAGACCTTATTGGCACCAAATATATGCGTCTCTGCCAATGGGACAAGGCTATTATGTGGCTAAAAGATATCCCCGTCTCTTTCTATGAGAATCAAGGCTATGCAGTCTATGCTGCCAAACGACGTCACGACATTGGCCCTTGGATCAAACGTCAATGGTTGAGAAGTGATGAGACATACAGTAATACTCATTGGAAACTGAGCGCGAACCCGAAACTTTCCTTCGCTCAGGAGATGCAGCAGATGGAGGGAAAACTGAACGTGCTCTCTGGTGAGGACCTGAAAAAGCAGTACTATGAACTAGCTGTACGTTATGCCCAAGCCAGTTACACAGGTGACTGTTGGTTCCTCATGCGCAATTACAAGAGTGTCATCGATACTGTTCGTGTGAACGAAGTTGATCTTGCCGCTAAAGCCTCTTCCTGCCTAAAGAAAGCTGGTGAGCCACGCGACTTCTTGCTGAAAGAGAAAGTGCTCTTTGCCAGAGCCTATTGTTACATGAATCCGAGTCCATGGTACACGGAGACGTGGAACGACGAGACTTACAAATATGACCGTCACCCAAATTCTGGTTCTGATTCCTATAAGGCTTTTGCCACTCTGGCAGCATTCGAGGAGAAGAATGCAGACAAAACAAGTGGCTACGTATCGAATTGCGACGAATATAACTTGTTCCTGCGAACATATAAACAATAGCGTATTGTGCAAAACCTACTATTTTTCGCACATTTCGACTTTTTTTGCGTTTTTCTTGCACGTAATTAAAAAATATTGCGTACCTTTGCACCCGCAAAATCGGGATGTAGCGCAGTTGGTAGCGCACTACGTTCGGGACGTAGGGGTCGGGCGTTCGAGTCGCCTCATCCCGACTTTTGAAACCTTACAGCATGAATAAGTGGTTGAAACTCAGCCACTTATTTGCCTTTAATAAGGTGTCTGTTGTAGGTCGGTCGGACAGATATCGGACAGTGTCGTTCGACTTAATTTTGCGAAGAATCACGAAAAAAGCCCATATAAAATAAAGATATGGGTAAAAAAAATAATTTTTCTCAGCTGGATCCCGCACATGCAGAAATAAAGGGATATTCCGACCCCCGGCTAGTTCAGGGGAAGGAGACGTTCGTATGCTTCTACGCTTTTGATCCCGTTTCAGGGAAACGGAAACGAAAGAAGTACATGCTGGACCATTGCAGGTCGAGACAGGAGATGAAGAGGACGGCCAGGGATATGATGAAGAACCTGAGCCGTAAGCTGGAGTCTGGATGGAACCCATGGGTGGAGAACAGCGACAGTCTCAGCTATACCCTCTTCAGCCGAGTAGCAGACCTGTACCACGACTACCTCTATAAGCGGTTGAACGACAGAAGCCTACGTGAAGATTCGGTAGTAAGTTACATTTCCTACCTGAAGATCTTCCGGGAATGGGTGGAGGGAAGGGGTGAGGTTACCTACATGTTCCAGCTCGACCACCTGGTCATCTCCAAGTTCCTCGACTACGTTTATGTAGAGAGGAACAACACCTTCGTCACCAGGAACAACTATCTGGGTTGGCTAAGGAGCTTCAGCACCTACCTGCTGGAGAGAGGCTATCTCTCTCAGGATCCTTGCGCCCGATTCTCCAACATCAAGATCAAGGGATATACCAAGGAGCGCACGGTCATACCAGACCATGTCATGGTGCAGATCAGGGAGTACCTGAATACCCATAACCGGCATTTTCTTTTAGCCTGCTACCTAACCCATTATATGTGCATCCGGCCAAAGGAACTCTCGCGCATGCGCGTGGGCGATATAAATATAGGTGCGTGCACCATCACGCTTCACGAGGATCAGACCAAGAATCACGATGCAGTGACCATCACCATGCCTCAGAAGGTGGCCAGACTGATGATAGACCTTGACATATTCAAGTCCTACAGCAGCTGCTACCTTTTCAGTGACGGCTTCCGTCCTGGCGAGAAGCAACATTCAGAGAAGCATTTCCGAGACTACTGGGGAAAGCATCTACGTAAAGACCTAGGATTCTCGAGCAAGTTCGTGTACTACAGTCTGAAGGATACGGGAATCACGAACATGCTTAGGAAAGGTGTTGATGCCATCAGCGTTCGCGATCAGGCTAGACATAGCTCATTAGCGGTCACCAACACCTACACGCCACTCGATCTGAAGGCAGCGAATCCCTTGATGCTGACTTATGACGGAGTTTTCTGAATCAATCAACGATCTCATAGAAGTATCCGGTTTTTACCTGGTCAATACCTGACTCACGAACAGCCATGTCTATCTTTGAGCACAAGTATCTCTTGTTGCGACAGAGATAGATCTTCTTCGGGTCAGGCTTACCGTTGAACAGGAAACGGATGCAAATCTCATTGTTACCATTGACGTTTTGCCGGATCTTGATTCCCCTGTTATGAAATGAGCCTATGCATTTCAGTCTGTCAACAGGATTCAAACCCAGGCTATTGTGAGCCACACCTGCATATAGCGAGGCATACGTATAGTTGGTGTATGCTATCGGCTGGTCAAAGGCCGTGAGGTCTGGACCTGTCTCACGATCATCCGCTCTCTCCGGGTTTGGAGCAGTTGCTAAGATGCCTGCGACGAAGAATATCTCCATCGGCACATCCTCGCTGGTATTGTCAGGTAGAGACTCGCCATCTTCCATGACATCCTGCACGGTGACATATGTCACGCTTGCCTTATCCTCCTTTTCCACATCGGTATACAAGACTTGTTCTTGAGTGATTGGACAGTCAACATTCATCTCCAGGCTATTGTATTTCCAAGGCTGCCCACCAAGAGATCTCCATATACCGCCCGGATCTCCGGTATAGAGACTTGCGTTGGTGAGGAACAGGGCGTTGCCTCTGCACTCCTGGTACTTGACTGCTACCGGTACGATGTTCAGATCTACAGTCGAACCACCTTCCTGTCTCACCAGAGGAGAGAAGCAGCCGCAGTCTCTGAGCAGATAGCTGACTGTCTCATCATCCCTGATCACAGGGATGCCATAGTAGAACCCCGTGGGGCAATGGAAGAACGATGTCAGTTTCTCCTGCTCAGTCATGGCGCCGAATGCATCATACAGGTCAGTGATCGAATCATACTCCTTCACACCGAATGCCCGACGCACATCCTGTGGAATATTCTCGTAATCACGGTCGTTGTCCGTCATCTTATACTCTAGATTGCTGGAACCAAGATATTCGATGCCCTCTTCGTCGAAGCTCGTGCTGAACTCCTCGAGAGGCTCCAAGACTATCGTATCAGCCGTCTCGCTGTTTCCGAAAGGCATGATATCGACGGTCTTCTTCTGCTCATCGAATATGAAGGTGGCATTGAACAGTTTGCGGAACTCATCGAGAAACTTGTATGCTGACCAGTGTGGCATGGCCTTGTTAAGAACTGTAGTCATGCGGGCGTTTGCAATATAGATCTTGTTCCACGGGTCAGTGTCGTAATAGTTGGAGAGCACGCTGTAACCAAGACGTTCCATCACTTTCCTCATGACGAACATAAGATTCAGTTGAACGGCTGGGAACGTGATGCTACGCCCCATGGGGAGGCGATCCTCATCATAGTAGTACACAGGTGTGTTGCAGTGAAGGTCGTTCACCTCATCATAGACAGGCATGAAGGCATACTTCCCTGGCTCACCGACAAACCCCTGAACGCTCAGTTCAGCGGTAAAGTCGAAGGCCTCTGCCGTGGTGGCCATCTTTTTCCTGAGAACCAGATGTCGATCTTCCAGACCGCCGTAGTCAATCTCGTTGAGATAGACGTTATCGAAGCTCTCGCGGAAGCGGAGGTATGTCTTACCGCACATGATCTGCAGTTTCACCTCGGTATTTGTTACAGAGGTTACAGTTCCCTTCCCGCTGATGATCTCGATACCGTCAGCAACCAGCCTGCACTCATCGAAAGTGTCCATGGCGAAATGCGTGTCGAGACGGTTGATAGGGCCGAAGAACTCCATGTTCTCGGCTATGGACAGAGGGAACACCACCTCCATGGTCTTCTCATCACCATCCTTGATGAACGGATTGAGAAGAGTAACCTTAATATCGTTCTGTGCTGCAGGATATGTAGCCCGCTTATTGATATAACATACGATCATCTGTTCTTCAGAATTTGAAAGTGTTTGTAGTTCTTGTCGAAAGTATCCATGGGGAAGTTGATGCCGATGCCATCATTCTCTATGACATCGAGCAGCCTCTCATTGACCTCCCTTGACCGTGACAGCTCTTCGCGCAGCTCCTCGTTGTCGTTGGTAACGTTGACGACAGGCGCCATTATTGTGTCACCATTGCCAAGCTGACGGGATATATCCTCAGGAGTCAGGCTTCCGATAGTATTGTTCCGCTGAGCTTTGTCCAGGAACTCCAGCATCGGTCTGACGTTCGGGTTGTTTACCGCCTGGTGGTTGGCCACGAACTCACCCTGATGTACGACACCTGCCTCCCTGCGATACTGTCTGCCGCCAGTGAAGCCGCCTTCGTAGTATCCAGCCTCCTGAGCCTCTGCCTGCTTCTTGATGGCCGCCACCTGTATCATGCCGGCAGCAGTGGCAGCTGCAGCAGCAATAGGAGCCAGGATATAGCCGACCATCGGCACCTGAGCAGCCGAAGCATACGCGTTAATGGCAGAGAGAGCCGTCGATGCGATAGCCTGAGCGATCTGTATCTTGACGGCACGGGCATTATACTTCGACTTGATGGCTGCCTCCTCCTTTGCTTGCTTCTCTTGCAGTTTCTTGATCTTCCTCTGATTGTTGCCTGCAGCAGCTATCTGCTCATCATACTTCTTCTTCACGATGGCAGTCTCATATTCCTGCTGTGCAGAGTACAGGGACGATGCAGCGGACATAATCTGGTTGATGGAGTTATATGCAGCCTGGAACTGGCTGGCCATGTCCTCGCAGAACTTTGCCGTAGCCATACGTTTTGCCTCCAGGTATGCAGCGTGGTTGAGTTCATCGCTGGCATACAGCTCCTTCAGCTGATCCATGGTGGCCTTATACTGCATGACAGTACCGACGATGGGGATGTTGGTGTTGTTGCCCACTTCTTTCTTCGCTTTGTCAGAAGCCACCGTCAGCATCTCAGAGCCCGTCTTCGTCGCCTGCTCCGATGGAGTCATGCTGTTGGCATATTGAGCCTGCAGTGCGATTTTCGCACGCTGATATTCCTCTTCCTTGATCAGACCTTGCTTGTGCAGTTCATCCAGACCATTGAGGGCAATCTCCATACGACGCTGATTGCCGAGGTTCAGGATGTTCTCCCGCAGCTCTTCGACCATCTGGTCATAGCGCTGCTGACGCTCCAGCCTGTGTTGGAACTCGCGGTCTTCGATCTCTTCCTCTATCTGGACGCGCTCTTCAGAGCCCTTTCTATAGAGCTCAGCCTTTTTCTGAAGGTAGTCAATGTCAGCCTGATAGAGAGCCTCCTGATAAGCGCCTTCATCATTCCACTGCTGTGACTGAATCTGAGCCATCGTGTTCAGGTGCTCACGCTCTACGGCACGCAGACTCATGCGCTCCTGGTTCTCGACTGCTCTCATGGCATACTGTTCGCGGTCATTGAGTATCTTCTTGTATTCGTCGCTTTCAGAGTCGTAGATGGCCATGCGCTTGTTATATCCTTCCATCATGATCTCATCGCGCTTAGTCACGAATGATCGGTAGTCTATCAGACCCTGAGAGTACTGTTGCATGAGCATTGCCAACTCAGCCTCCGTCTCAGCCTTGATGGCATTGTTTCGGTCACGCAGTTCTTTTGCAGCTGCAGCCTCACGATTCTTCCTCTCCGCTTCTTCCTTTTTGCTGTTATGACTGGTATATTTCGGCGGGTTGTTGTTGACAATCGTTTCCTCTTGCTCAGTAGCCTTTGCAGCTTCCTGCTGAAGAAGAACACCATAAGTCTCCATGATCTTGTCACGTTCGCGGAGTTTCTGCTGCAGGACATTGTTCGCCTTGTCGAGATTAGACCTTGTCTTCTCAACCAGGTCATCAGTGGTGTTTCCAACAGCACCCCATGAAGTAGTATAGGTGGTACCAGAACCAGCCTTTTTCGCATTGTCAGCAGCAGACTTTGCCTTATCTCTGGCGACGGTAGCGTTAGCTATCTCCTTGCCCAGATCAGCCAGCATATCCTTTGCTCCCTCCAGCTCGTATTTCTTCGCAAGAGACTTCAAGTAGTCATCAAGGGCTTTCTTATTCTCCTTGTATCTGCCTGTCTCCTTATCCAGCTCCGTGATGTAATTAGGAATCTGCTTCTGCAGCTTCCCTATAGCATTCAGTCTTTCTTCAAGGGAGAGCTTGTCGTTCTTTGAAGCCTTGATGAGCAGCTCGATGGAATCCCTCTCTTCGAGCGTCTTCTTTCTCGCATCCTCCTTGATCTTATTCAGCTTTCTTGTGCTTTCAGCCACGGCATCCGACTTCCTGCTGAAGTCAGCCATCAGACCGATAACCAATGCAACAGCTGTAGCAACGGCAGCCCATGGGTTTGCAATGAGCACAGCCCACAGACGTTTGCATGCTACCAGCAGTTTTTCATTCAAGAACACCTGCAGTTTGCTGACGATGACATCTTTTTCTTTGAGAGCCACCACGGCAGCCAACGTGACGGTAAGAGCCGTGAGCGTCACGGCATATTTCTCGACGAAGGAAATCAACGCAGAAATAGACTTCACGAGCAGAGCGCCTGTCGTGATGCCATATCGAGCAATAGGCATGAGTTTCTCGCCAAGCTCGATCGTGAGGTCATGGAACTTCTTCTGTGCTTTCTCCAGATTAGCCTGAACTGTCGTGTTCTGGATATTGAATTCGTCGATGATAGATGTACCCTGTTCGAATGCCTCGTTGGCGATACGCTGCCTCTCTTGCACATCGCCGACCTTCTGCCCGAGTGTGGCGAGCACACCGATGGCACGCTGACCATTGAGGTTCATGTCATCGAAGATCTTACCCATCTCCTGCATGTCACGCCCTTGCAGAGACTTCGCCACTGCGAGCACGGCCCCGTTAATATCCTCCGTCACCATCTTCTTGAAGGCCTCAGTCTTCATGCCGGTGATGTTGGCAAACGTCTCGATGTCAGTAGTCATCTTAACCAGTAGCTGACCGAATGCTGTTGCAGCCATCTCATCCTGAAGCAAGTTCTCATCCATGACGGCAGCGAAGCCCATGATCTGAGACTGAGTGAGCCCTACCTGTTTGCCGAATCCGGCTACTCTGGCAGTGAAGTCCACAAGATAGTTCGCCGCTGCTGAAGAATTCTGGGAAAGCTCATTCACTGCAGAGCCAGTGGCGAGCATAGCACCTCTCAGGCCCATCGTCTTGTCGGTACCGAAAGACATGGCCAGCTTACCTATGTTCTTCACGGCATTCTCACCGAGGTCATCCCCAAGGGCGACGTTGATCTTGTCAGCAGCGTCAACGAACTCCATGATGGCCTCCTGCCCCTGAATGCCGAGGCGACCGGCATCACCAGCCAGTTGGTTCAGGCGTTCACGAGCCGTTCTGGTATCGAGCTCCTTGAACTTTTCATTCATTTCGTGGACCTGCTCAGAAGTCTGGCTAGTATATTTCCGCACGTTCTCCATCTCCTGATCCATGCCAGCGAACGCCTCGACGCACCGTCTGATGGTGAATGACAGACCAGTGATGGCACCGATGGCAGCTATGGCAGCGCCTTGAATCTTGTTGAAGAAGTCAGCCGTGCGGTTCAGCCATGACTGTTGGGCTGCACCTTCGAAGCGGACACGCTCCAGTTCCGTACGCAGCCCCTTAACCTTGTTCTGCATCTGTTCGAAGGCAGCAGTGCCACGCGGCATCTCTCTCAGACGCTCATTGAGTATCTTGATGGAATATTCGAGGTCACGGACATTAGCCGTTGACATGTTCCTGAGCGTAGCATCAACAAGAGCCGTCTCACGTTTGACCGTGGCCATATCCTTGGATGCGGTCTTTATCTCTTGGTCGTACTTGTCAATCTGATGGACAATCTGCTGCTGTTCAGCCTTGATTTCCTGAATACGCGACTTCACCTGCTTCAGTTGGGAGACAGCTGTATCATAAGAAGAACTGCCAGGTCTTGCTTCAGCAACATTCTTCTCCAAGATAGATTGAGCGGAAATCAGATCTTTAAGAGAGGAGCCATTGACATTTTGCATGACCTTAGCCAGCTGATTCATATTGGCCGTCAGCTGCTCAGACTCTCTTCTCGCATCCCTTGTGGAATTCTTAAGTTCGTTTATACGGTCTTCTATCTTGATGATACTCTGTTGGATATCATTAAACTCCTGGGTACCTGGCAGAGCCCTCTTTGACTGCTCTTTGAGTTTTCGCAGGCTCTTTTGAAGATCTTGCATAGACACATCGTTGATGTTGTCTAGAACACCTTGAACGCCCTGCATCTGCGCTTTCCACTGCTTGAGTTCTTTGGTTGCCTTCTTCAGCTCAGCCTCTTCGAGGAACGACTGCCCTTTGGACAGAGCCTCGTTCTTCTTTCTTTTCAGATCCTCGACCGTATTGATCAACTTCTTCAGGCGATCCTGAGCCTGTTCGGAGTTGAGTTCGATGGTGGTTACATATCTTTCGTTGTTTGCCATAAATACAAGTACTTGTTATATAATGCAAAGATAAGAACGGTACCTGCAAAATAAAAATACACCGGAGCATCACTGCTGCGGTGTACATGAAAGAATTGCTTATCAGGATTCACACGATGCCTAGCCACATCTTTGCCATGGCCTTAGCCTGTTCGCAGAAGTCATTGTATTCAGCCCATTCCTCATCATATCCTTCGTCGCCATTGGAGTGGTGACGGTGGATGGCCATCTCTTCAGAGAGAGAGTACTTTGATCGGATGATGGCATTCGTCAGCTCTCCATAGTCAGAGACGTTGTCGCAAGGCAGCAGTGTGCCACCGTCCTCACGAGGCCCAGTGTACTCATATCCGGTGATGAGAGGAGCATCATCAGGGGAACCAGGCTGTTTCCAGTCTTCAATGACAGTCTCATATAAGAATGCCACGATATGTCCGTCACCGAACGGGAAGAAAGTTTTTTTCTCGGCATATATAACCGAATTCATTTGATTTTCCATATTATGTGAATTTAGTGTAATATTTTCCATCCTTGCCTTTTTCCTGCATGATAACGGTGGGAGCCGGCAGGTCTGCAGGGCCGAAGTCCCTTGTAGCCTGGTCGATCATGATCCTGCTCCCTGTGAAAGCGTAGAACTCCGCATCGCTGTCTGTTGCGCGGCCTTCTTTATCGAGTTTCTTCTGGAACACATACGTTTCCTCCTCGCCATTGCGGCCCGTATTCGTGAACGTCTTCAGGATCTTCTTGAACCTGATGGCAAGCACCTTCGATGGCACTTCCTTCTTGATCTCCTGTTCGATGCCTCTGGCATCCCTCTCCATCACTGTGACGATCTCCCTGTCAATCTTGGAGTCGGTGACTGTATAGTCAAGAAGGTAAATCTTTTTCGAGGTGGCTTCTACCCCCCCCCATTTTTGTCATCAATTTTTACCACAAGAGTTGAAAAAGGAACTTTCTGATCGGGCGACATCCCTTCGAAGGGAGGTTTTACTCGCCGGTGCTTGATGATTTTTCCGAGTGAATTCTCCATACCTATTTTCTTTAAAAGATTAATACTGTCAGCGTGTTTGATATACCCGAGGTTGCTAGCCAGCTTTATCCGGATCTGCTCTTCAGAGAAACCGAGTTTCTGGAGTTTGTGAGCTCGTCTGGCCACCTCCTGCTTGTTACGCTTGGACACAGCCACCCTTTCATGCAGGAAGTTGTATCCGCAGAGGCGGATACCCATCCAGACCGGCCTCACCTGAAAGTCGCCGTTGATCTCAGCCCTGTAGTCTCGAGTCAGCACCATGATAGTAAGGTCACGGATACACCTGAGGAACACCTTGTCCTCGTGGATTACCAGGATGTTATCGACGAATCGGTAATAGTGGAGGATGCCTTCCTCTACGAACAGTCTGAATCTTCTTGCCATGAACTGCGATCCTCTGGCCAGCATAGCCATCTCATCGGGAGAGCGAGCGGTGACACACCACTCAGCGATATAATGAGATGTCCAGTAATCCATCTTCTCCGGATTATCCAGTATATCGAAGCATCTCTCCACCAGACGGTCGAAGTCAGCGAGGTACAGCATCCCGAAAAGTTGAGCCATCTTGATGCCCAGTGGAGCACCATGTGGGAAAGAGTCAATCACCCTGTGAATGAAGTTTCGGAACTTCCCTTTCTTGAACTTATTGTCGATCTTCCTTTTCAGGAAGAAGTGGTCCATGAGCGGGAAATAATGGTGGATGTCCAGTACGAAGTCATAGCAGACCTCCAGCTGCTCGTTGGCAAACAGGTCATTCCTGACGAACCGCAGCAGGGCATGAGTGCCAAGACCGGGCCTTACGGCAGGTGAGCGCCATGATATATGGTCATAGACAGCCTTCTCGTAAGGCAGCATGGCAGCAGCTTCAGTATGGTGGTCATAGACAGGAGCCTTAGCCAGCTTGCGCGGTTTCTTTTCAAAGATCCACTTTTCGGTGTATCCGGAAGGAGAGAACGTATCGTTGACGATGTCACAGACCACCTCATGCACATGCAGATCAATGTCTTGTTCATAGCGCATGACGTTCCATCGCTTATGCTTCTGGTCGGCAAATCTTTCGAAAGCCTCCCTGGCATTCTCGATGGACTCGTTCTCCCCGTTCTGTTTAATGCGTCGCATTATCAATCGGGGTTAGAGTGTGAAACATGTTGGGTCTGTTGGTCGCCTGTGAAGGGCGTCCGGCGGTTATGACGCTCGGCCTTTACCTACGAGTCTCCCCGTCATCTCTCGATATGTTCTTCCAATCGGAAAGGCTCACCCTCTTATACTTTTACTTCATTTGGACCGCACCCCTGTTCGCATTGGCATTCGAGGGGGCATTGTTGCCATTGAGCATGCACGAGCCCGCATTGTCGCCATTGTTAGCATTGCCCAAACGGATAGAGCCGCGAACGGAGTGTCTGAGGGATCCACCTGCTTCTCATTGAGAAGCGATGCAAAGTTACAACATTTCACTGTTATCAGCAAGTCAAAGAGCGAAATTCATTATAAATTTAGATTAAATCCAAATAGCGAGAGGGGCCTCGCCCGGAGGCGAGGCAACCGCCGTTGGCGGTGGTGTTCTCTGTGCTCTCCGAGCACCCTTATGCCGTGGCGAGCACCGTGAGCTTCGTGGTGAATGGTTCCGCGAATTCACAGAGGACCGCACCCCTGTGCGCACTGGCATCCGAGGGGGCATGGCTGCCAAAGAGCACGCACGAGCCCGCAGCGTCGCCATGGTCAGCACTGCCCAAACGGAAAGAGCCGCGAACGGCTCCAGCCTCCTGCACATTGGGGTTGTAATAACCGTCGGCATAATACGTCGATCCGCTGCCGCCATCCTCTACAGGCATGCCAGACAGATAGTCGGTAGAAATCTTCTTGATGTATGACCACGAAGCACTAGCATGAACAGGCGTCTTGCCGACAAGGAGGTGCGTACCGGCACCAGATACGTCGAAGGCAGAACCGTCGATGGTATTCTCGATATAGAACGCCTGCGATCCGTCAGCCTGACATACCAGAAGCTCATCCTCAGTCATCGTCCACAGATACTTGTAGAAGTTCTTCAGACCCATGAAGCATGGGATGTTACTGATAGTCACGTCAGCATTTGAACTATTTTTGATAGTCACTGACAGCAGACCTGTCATATCACCCTTCTCGATGCCGATATCAAGATCATATGCAGCATATCCGCGATCTCCCCATTCAGCATCCTGAGATATACCAGCACCAAGACCTCCCTGATGCAAGCCGTCGCTTGTCAGTTGAGCGTTATATGCAGCCTGAATGTTTCTGTTGTGGAAATACACACGAGCCAGAGCGCCGGTGATGAACAGCATGACACGCTCAGAGGTGAACCACATATCACCGTTCTTACGGGCGTAGGTGGCCAGTGTAGGCATACCGATATTTGAAACGGGCTTTCCAAGCTGAGAGCGCCATGTGCCATCCCATGCAGAATTGTTGGCTCCACCACGGAACTGAGCAGTCTTATTAATGTAAGAACACAGGATGTTGTTTGTGCGGTCAAGAGCTGCATATCCTGCACAAGAGCGAGATCCAACAGGGATACGAACGCAAGGAACGCCAGGTATTGGTCTGTCATCGAATGCCTCATAGTCATATTCACTGTCAGACCATGAAGCGTAGTAGATGTCGATGCCCCATCCCCATTGGTAGTGACCCTCAGTACCAGTGAAGTCAACGGCACCTCCATCTTCATAGTGACGGTGGTCGGCCTTCGACAGCTTCTTTCTGGTATGGTCGTTCTTCACCATATAGCCACCGATCTTGAAGATATCCTGCATATGGGCAAGTCTGAGCAGGTTACCTACTGGTGTACCTGCGCTGTTGGCATTGCCAATGGGCCACTTGCATCCGAACCATGTATTGCTAGTGTTGAGATACTTGTAAAGGTCCTCCAGCGTCGCCACCTTGTTTTCGACAGTTGTCATCTTTCCTTCAAGAGTAACCGCCTTTGAGAATGAGATCTCATCCCTGATAGGCTTGGTACCGCCGGGAACCTGAACATCAGTTACAAATCCTTCAGTCATAATAATTGTATTTTAAAAGTGAATTTATTCTGTTAAAATGAGAGTGGAGCCTACCACCTTGGCTGCTGTTCCTTCCGGGAACACAAGAGTAGAACCAGACACCGTCGGCTTGAATGCTCCAGAAGCAGCGTTTAACTCATCTTTTGTGGCATAACCTCCTACCAGAGTATTGGCTATTGCCGACATCAATGTAAGAAGTTGCGCCCATTTGACTCCTTTTATCTTAGCCATAATCTATTGCCTAATTCGGTATTGAACTAAGGGGTGTGGAGTGCCACTTAAGGCACTCCCTTCACCCACAATAACGATTACTCACCAGAATTGGCTGGAGTCTTAGCGGCAGCAAGAGCAGCAGCCCAAGCATCATTGATCTCAGTGTCAGTAGCCCACTCGAAGTCAGCATCCTGAAGAGCAGAGTCAGCAGCATCCAGAGAGTTCTGAACAGCGGTAGCGAGCTTTGCCTTTGTCAGCGTGCCGTCTGCGATGTCAGCGGTGATGGTGTGAGTAGCAGGATCGATAGTCAGCGTCACCATCTTGCCAGTCTGATCGCCAACAGTCAGATACTCTACGAGGCCGCTCACGTCAACATACTCATAGACGGGAGTGTCAGCGCCGGTAGGAGCAGTGTTCACCTTCAGGAATACGCCAGTGTTACCCTCGCCATCCTGAGACACGATCCCAATGATGTTGTTCACGTAGTCCTTCGGAATGTCGATCGTTCCGATGGTGCTTCCACCCTGAGAGAAGGTGTAGCTGCGCAGCATGCCAGACGTTGTCGTTGACGTGCTGATAGAGACAGCAGAGTTAGAGTTAACATTGCCAACTGCAGTGAACAGCTCTTCGAGAGCACCACCTACGTTGTCAGACGTAAAATTACTAGAGGAGAAAGCCACGTCACCGGCTGCGATAGCCTGAACCAGACCATCAGCATAAGACTTAGCCGAAGCCACCTCTGATACGACACTTGCAGCGATAGCTGCCATAAGAGTGAGTAATTGCGCCCACTTCGCACCTTTAAATTTTGCCATAGTAGTACAAAAATTAAAAAATTAAACAATAAAAAATAACTAAAACAAACAGTTTTACCTGTTATACCTTATCAATGCCGGCATTCTCTTTGGCTCTTGCCAGAGCTTCCTGCCATGCATTGGTCATGTCTTCATCCGTAGCGTACTCGTCTGGGATCTTGTCATTGAGGTTTGAACCTTCCTGCTGTCCCTGGAGGAACTCCTCCACTTCTGCAAGACCGTTGATCTTTCCGTCACCAGAGACACCCTCGATCTTTTCAACGACATCCACCGGCAGACCTGTCGACTCGAATATGAACTCGCGTCTCCTGACCTTGACGCCTACGATGTACCATTTCCCATCCTCACGTAATTCCACAATGAACGGAGCCCCTGTGAGGTCAATCAGTTTTCTGTTCTTTTCCATTTGCTATTCAGTTAAAATCAGAGTGCTTTGAGATATTCTGGCCGCCGATGAAGAAGGGAATACCAGAGTTGAACCCTCCACATGAGGTGTGAACAACAGAGTGGCGATGCCAGCCTTTGCATCCTCGCTAATTTCCTCGTCGAGCATGTCGAGGTAGCTTTTGCTACGGTCACCCTGCAACTTGGCGTAGTCGCCTTGCGTGTTTGCGTGAGATGCAGCATCAGACACCTTCTTCATGTTCACCAGACAGTGCCACCAGACGCTTTCCTTCGGCATGCCGTCGGTATAATATCCAGGAAGGGCATGGCCGGTATTGTCGTCATCCAAGGACAACCATTCGCTTCCATATTCGTCATAGCATGTATCTCCAGCCATGAACTTGCGGTCGGAAGTCCAGTTCTCACCAGTCGGATTTGGCAGTATCTGCCCGAAATCAATATCCATATCCTATCAAATTTAATTGTTATACGTTGCAACAAGACGGCCTTTCCTGATGCTGAAATTCACTTTGTCAAGACTGTTTTTGACTACATGGATACGCCCTGAGCTCCAGTCGGTGTAGAAGCGGTAAGCCAGCAGGCCACCCTGCCAGGAGTTACCAGTGTCTTCCCACTCATTGGTCCGCTGGTTGAGTCTCTCCCAGTTGCCGGTATTGGCATTCTGTCTGAAAGTCCCATCAAGACGTATCTCCTCATGAATGATGCGCTGCTGTTCAGCGGCGTCACGAAGACTTTCTGCAGCCTGGCGTTCAGACTCGTTAGCAGATCTGGCAGACTCGTTATCATACCTGACAGCCTCGTTTTGCTGCCGTATGATCTCCTTTGACTTGCGATCATTTTCAGCTGCAGTCCATTGCTCGAAAGCATTGGAGGCTGCTTCCCAGAAAGCATTCCATTGAGGGACAATGTCGGACAGCCACGACTCTGCAGAAGATTTGAACTGAGAGTACCAATTCGAGATCTGTTGTCTCAGCGTATCAGCAGCAGCGCCTTGAGCTTGGGCTGTGTCGCCTTGCTGTTTCACTTGAGCCTTAAGTGCGGTGATCTCTGTGATGAGAGCATTCACACGTTGGCCTTCAGAGAGCGCATAGTCGCCTTTCTGGTTGGCATAGGTGGCAGCATTCTCTGCAGCCTCTGCAGCCTCTTCGCATCGTTCGCGCAGATCTTCGTTCAGCTGTGCGAGCCCTTCAATCAGGGATTGTGGTGTGACAGTCACCACCTTGTTGACACCCTGCCACCTGAAGCTAGCCAGCACGCCCTTCACCTTGTTCTGGTCGTAGCTGATCAGCTCCACGCTTGACACATCTTTCATCTTGGATTGCCAATAGTCGGCAAACTCCTCCCAGTGCGCGTCAAGCCACTGCCATATCTCTTGGTTTTGGGTGAAATCTGACATATCCCTTCAGTTTTACTTTTCAATCATTGCTTTCAGGCAGTCAACCATGGTGCCGGCCAGCTCTGCTGCATCAGCAGCACCGTTGCCATCCATAGGTATTGGGAAGATCTGCACGAACAGTCTCTGGGATTCCGTACTCAGGAAGGCAGAGCCGACCTCAGCGTCTTCTTTTTTCAACTTGCAGTGAAGTTCCATTTTCTCACCGTTCTTGACAGAATCCATTTCCATCACCATGCCGTTCTCCAGTTCGACCGGCTCGAAGTTAGAGCGTCTCACGCTCTGCACTTCCTTCAGATTAATTTCACTCATAATAATCACGTTTATTTGTTTAACAAATCATGTACAGCTCTCTTGGCTCCAGCCACTAGTCTGGTCGAAGTTATAACCATGTCGAATATCTTGCGCTCACCTTCCGTGAGGGAGACTTTCCCGTTACGGAAGAGATCTCGAGCCAATTCATCAAGTCCGAGGTCATCGGTAGATTTATGGACAGCATTGGCAACAGCCTTCGACAGGTCCATCTCCTCATAGACTTCGAATTCAACCTCTACGTTTACCTTCGTGAAATCATAAACTTTTCTTTCTTCTTTTTCCATATTCTATTCTTTTATAGTAAAAACATAACCAGTCCAATTCCAGAACCCCCTCATGCTGTTGTACTCGCGATCTGTTTGGTTGTTGTATGCTTCCTGTTCGAAGCTGATGCTGTAATAAGCCTTTTTGGTGTTGAACTTGCAGAACGGCAGCTTAAGTAACCATTCAAGGCAGTAGATCAGGAAGAACAGCACCCAAAGTGTTTCCAGCTGCTGGATGGCATGAGTTGTCTCGTGACGCTCATCCATGGCCGAGAACCTTAGTGCACAGTCTTTGCGGACAAAGACGAAAGGATATATCGTCAGAGCCTTGAATCCCTTCATCGGGAAATGATCCGTGTATATTCTTTTTAACCTCATACCTTTATTTATGCGCTGTAGATCAACCCCCACTGACTACCCATGTAGAACAGTAAGAAGGCGTTCCGACCGAAATTATAAGAAGAATTCGCTGCAACGAGCACGTCGCTGCTGTCGCCATGCAGGACAGGATGACTATTAGTCGTGACTGTAAGGTCAGACGACTTCCCTTTGCAGATCAGCAAAGTTCCCAACTTCGGGTTTGATGGAAGCGTAAACGATGATGTCCTCATACAGGAATATGGCGCGAAATATGTATTGATAAAGCCAGAAGACGATGATACGGAAGCAATGCTGACTGTTTCGCCTTCTCTAAGAAGGAACTCACTTGGGCCAACGCTTTGAATGGCCTTTGAGCCTGCGTTGCCCAAGACGGATAGACCAACACCACCGTCAAAGCTTTGAGCCGAGATGCACTGACCTCCGTCATTACGCACGTAAAGCATGGCTTCAAAATCAGACACCGTGGATCCGAAACGTGCAAACTTTCTGCCATTGACATAGAAGTTGACGTCGCTTGTCATCGATATGTTTCCGGAGTTGATGGCAGTTATAGAGCCTGCTATTGAGAGATTACCGTCGCTGTCGAGATGGAAGATCGTGTTTTGTGTATCCGGGTTTTTGATTGTCCAGTCGAATGTTTCAAACTTTATCTTATCCGCTTTTATTGCAGCATTCGACTTGCCGTAGTTATCAACGAACACGGTGATGTCTGCGACCTTAGCGACAGTCTGGTCATTATTGAGAGCGCTTGCGAAAAGACTAGCGAAAGTGCCGTTACCTGTAACAAGGCCAGCAGTATTGGTGAGTTTTCCGTTCTTGTCGAACTGACCGGATACAAGCTCCAGCCTGTCACTGTGCTGTATGACCCATGTCGCATTGAGCGCAGTGACGCCATCCTGTGCGGCATCTGCTTTATCCCATGCGCTGTCCGCAAGGTTATATCCGCTGTTTGCAAGGTTGTATGCGCTGGTGATGTCATTGCGGATAGCTGGCAGTGTGGTATTGCTAAGTGTAGCAAAAGCATTGTCTGCAGCCGTCTTGTTGTTGGTGACAGTTGTCTGGATGCTTGATATCGACTGTTCGATGGCAGAGAACTTCTTGATGTTTCCCGATGCGTCGAACTGTGCAGCCCAAAGGTTTATGGTTCTGTCGGTCTGCTCAATCCATGTGGCATACGATGAAGAGTCATCCTCCAGGTCATCAAGCCTGCCCTCAGCAGAAGTGGCACGGCCTTCAAGACTGCTGGCACGCGAACGGAGAGAGTCCAGCGCATTGTCTGCAGCCGTCTTGTTGTTGGTGACAGTTGTCTGGATGCTTGATATCGACTGTTCGATGGCAGAGAACTTCTTGATGTTTCCCGATGCGTCGAACTGTGCAGCCCAAAGGTTTATGGTTC
>Ga0256404_1000972_pt1 | contig 72705 bp, 32 predicted proteins | sample RumenRJG_01DNA_FD_185990 | JGI IMG/M metagenome (GOLD analysis project Ga0256404, IMG submission 185990) | Bovine rumen microbial communities from Lethbridge, Alberta, Canada - RJG_01 | ecosystem: Host-associated > Mammals > Digestive system > Stomach > Rumen | place: Canada: Alberta | collected...
ATTCAAAGCAATTATGGCAACAAAAAAGATTCCTTATCAGTACTACCTGCGACAGGACAAGTCGAGCAACCCGCGCAAGAGCGGCAAGTACTACGCCAAGCGATTCAACCCCACGGTGCTGGGCACCTTCCGTGCAACACTCAGCGGACGTGGCGCAGAGAGCGAAGAAACATCAGAGAGGGGTTTTTATAGTTTTTGTTAAAAGTAAAAAGGTAAAAGAAATGATGAAGAAACGAATCATTGAGATTGCGGTGAAGATGCTAGTAGCCGCACTCACCGCCTTCCTCACGGCCATCACCACCACGAGTTGCATGGGCAGAGGACCGTTCTGAAAATGAGAAATCCGCTCTGTAGCACAAAGGCTACGGAGCGGTTTTATTGTATTTTGTCATAAAAATGACTGGAATTATTCCCACTCTATAGTTGCGGGTGGCTTTGACGAGATGTCGTAACAGACGCGGTTGACGCCACGCACCTTGTTGATAATCTCGTTCGAGACCTTCGCCAGAAAGTCGTAGGGCAGATGGGCCCAGTCGGCCGTCATGGCGTCAGTAGAGGTAACGGCACGCAGGGCAACAGGGTTCTCGTAGGTACGCTCGTCGCCCATGACGCCGACACTGCGAACGGTGCTGAGGAGGATAGCACCAGCCTGCCACACCTTATTATATAATGTCTGACCATCAGCGTCGACATATTCACGCAGTCCGCGGATGTAGATATCGTCGGCATCCTGCAGGATGCGTACCTTTTCACGGGTGATATCACCCAGAATGCGTACGGCAAGGCCTGGACCGGGGAAAGGATGGCGCTCGATGAGATGCTCAGGCATTTCGAGCTGACGACCCACGCGGCGCACTTCGTCCTTGAAAAGCCATTTTAGCGGCTCGCAGAGCTGGAGGTGCATCTCCTTGGGCAGTCCGCCCACGTTATGGTGACTCTTGATAACCTTGCCGGTAATGTTCAGCGACTCGATGCGGTCGGGATAGATGGTGCCCTGAGCGAGCCAACGGGCATCGGTAATCTTCTTGGCCTCGGCATTGAACACCTCGACGAAGTCGCGGCCAATAATCTTACGTTTCTGCTCAGGTTCGGTAACGCCTGCAAGGTCGGCGAAGAACTTCTCGCTGGCGTCGACGCCAATTACATTCAGACCCAGACAACGGTAGTCGTCCATGACCTGCTGGAACTCGTTCTTGCGCAGCATGCCGTGGTCGACGAAGATACACGTCAGACGGTCGCCGATGGCCCTGTTGAGCAATACGGCAGCAACACTGGAGTCGACACCACCTGAAAGGCCGAGGATGACGCGGTCGTTGCCTAATTGTTCTTTCAGTTCAGCAACAGTCGTATCGACGAACGAGGCGGCACTCCACTCCTGCTTGCTTCCGCAGATGCCTACCACGAAGTTCTTGAGCAGTTGCTTACCCTGAGTGGTATGATATACTTCCGGGTGAAATTGTACTGCCCAGACAGGCTGGTTCGTAGATGCGAAGGCGGCGTTCTGAACGTCCTTCGTAGAACCGATAACCTTGAAATCGTTGGGTATAGCCGTAATGGTGTCGCCATGTGACATCCACACCTGCGAACCTTTCTCGAAGCCCTTGAACAGAGGATTGTCGAGATTGATGGTTTCGAGGTTGGCACGTCCATACTCACGCGAATCGGCCTTTTCGACCTTGCCACCCAGCGTGTGAGAGATAAACTGAGCACCATAGCAGATGCCCAGCACGGGCACACGGCCTACAAACTGCGAGAGGTCAACCTTAAACGCCTCGGGGTCGTGGACCGAGTAGGGCGAGCCACTGAGGATGACGCCAATGACGTCGGCATCGTCCTGCGGGTACTTGTTGTAAGGCAAAATCTCACAGAAGGTGTCCAGTTCGCGCACTCTGCGGCCTATGAGCTGCGTGGTCTGCGAACCGAAATCTAAAATGATAATCTTTTGCATCGTTATATGTTTTGACAGAAATTACTCGGAAATGGACTTTTGGAATTCCTCGGCCTCATCTAACGTCTCTATCTTACCGACATCCATCAGACGCAGGTCGTCCTTGACACAGCCGACGATGTGGGCACGATGGCAGACGGAGAGGTAGAAGTCGATGATGGGGAAACGGTCAGGGAAACGGTCCATGAGAGGAAACAGGCGGGGAGAGAAGGAATGGATACCGCTGAAGGCAAACATATTCAACTCTTCGCCATGCTGTGACAGTCCTGTGCGACGGACGTATTCATAAGGACTTTTTATCTCACCCGTTTCAATATTCTTCCAACCCATCAGGCGCATGGCATTGTCGAACAGCAGGTAACGCTTGGTCTTGCGGCGACTGACCAGCAATACAGCATCTTCGTCGGGCTGGTGCTGGCGGGCGAACCAGTCGTAGTTGACATTGTCGAGGATGTCAACGTTATGTATCAGGATGGGCGCATCGTGAAACAGCGCCTGGGCCTTCTTCAGTCCCCCACCCGTCTCCAGGAGCTGGGTAGTCTCATCGCTGAAGTGTACCAATGGGGCATAGTCCTGCTGACGGACATGGTCGATAATCTGCTGGGCGAAGTGATGGACGTTCACGACAAAACGGTCGTAGCCATAATCCATCAGGCGTCGAAGGTTGATATCCAGCAACGGACTTCCTCCTACAGGCACCAAAGCCTTGGGCATGGTGTCGGTCAGGGGCTTCAAACGCGTCCCCAACCCTGCCGCCAGTATCATTGCTTGTTTCATATTCTTTGTTTCTGGTTGCAAAGATACAAAATAAATAAGAAAAAAGAGAGAAAAAAGTGTAATTATTACTATCTTTGCACAGAAATTTAGAAAATCAACCAAAAAATAATATGAAACTACTTTTACTTTTTCTAACCACACTATGTTGTGGGAGCATGAGTGCTCAAAACCTTGTGATTAACGAACTGATGCAGTCGAACGTCGAGTGCACGATGGATGACATTCACGAATTTCCAGACTCGTGGGTAGAGTTGTATAACCCCACAGATGCAGCCATCAACCTGGGAGACTACAAGATCTACAACAAGAAGGACAAGCCAAAGAAAGCCTGGCAATTGCCTGATAAAACGATAGCAGCCAAAGGTCACGCCATCATTTACTGCGACAAGGAAGAGAAGGGTCTGCACACCAACTTCCGTCTGGAGTCTGGCAAGGGCTGTCAGGTGTATCTGTTTAAAGGTAAGGAGACAGAACCCATCGATAGTCTGCCTGAGGCGCTGAAGAAGATGCCCGCTCCCGATGTGGCCTATGGTCGCAAGACGGATGGTGCCGACAAGTGGGGCTATCAGCTGACGCCGACCCCTGGTGCTGCCAACACAGGTGAAACCACGACAGCCAAAAACATCCTCGGTGCTCCCGTATTCAGCGAGTTGGGTCGCGTTACCTATGGCGGCAGTGCCATCAGCCTGGAGCTGAGTCTGCCCGAAGGTGCTCCTGAAGGTGCCGTTATCCGCTACACCACCAATGGTAGTGAACCGACAGCCACAAGCACCCAATACACGCAACCTATCAAAATCACCCAAACGAAGGTGATTCGTGCCAAGCTGTTCTGCGACGGCTGGCTGTCGCCCGTCAGCACGGCCCAGTCGTACATCTTCCATCCCAGAAAGATTACTATCCCCATATTCTCCATGCAGATTAACGACGCATACCTGAATGGTGGCGACTCGCTGGGACTGTTCAAATACAACACCAAGAAAGAGGACAAAAAGACCTGCGACTGGCGTCGTCCGATGAATGTTGAGTTTTTCCCTGTTGAGGGTGAAAAGAGCGCCTTCAACCAACTCGGAGAAATCCGCATCCAGGGTGGACAGTCGCGTTCGAATGCCTTGAAATCAATTGTTTTCTACGCCAACAAGCGTTTCGACCCTGACAACAAGCAGTTTGTCTATGAGTTCTTCCCTGACCAGAAACCTGGCGTAAAGAAGTTCAAGTCGTTCTCGCTGCGCGACGGCGGCAACGACTTCGGTGACCTGTACTTCCGCGACGCCATTATCCAGCGCACCATGGCCAGCCACGTAGACCTGGACTGGCAGGCAGAACACTCTGCCGTGCTCTACATCAACGGTACATACATGGGTATGCTGAACATCCGCGAACGTTCTAATGAAGATAATATCTACAGCAACTACGACGGATTGGAAGACCTCGACATGATTGAGATTGGACACGAGAAGGTCAATGATGTTGACCAATTTATAGAGGAGTTCAAGGAAGGTGACGCAGAGTTCTATAATAACTTCAAAGCCTTCTACAGCGAGAAGGGACACACCCTTGCCGAGTACGAGCAGTGGCTGGACGTCAGCGAATACCTGAACGTGGTCGTCATGAACCTCTTCTACGGCAATGTCGACTGGCCCGGCAACAACACAGTCTTATGGCGTCCTAACGATGACGCAAAGGAAGACCTGCCCAAGCGATTCCGTGTGATTGTCAAAGACACTGACTTCGGCCTTGGACTCTACGGCAGAAAGAACGACTACAACACCATCAATCTACTTTATAACCCCAGCAGTGACAGTGGTAGCGCATGGGCCTTCACCGAACCTGCCACACGCCTCTTGAAGAACATGCTGGAAGACCCCGACATCCTGAAGATGTTCATCGACAAGTGCTGCGTCTTCATGGGCGACTTCATGAACGCTGAGGGAACGGGTAAAATCATCGACCTCATCCAAACCGAGGCATTAGACGAATTCGTAGCCCATCGCGCCAAATATCCCAATCCCTCTTGGGCAGGAGGAAACAGCCGTGAAGAGATTATCAACAAATTCGAAGATGCCAAAAAGTGGTTGGCAGGATATACTGAGAAAGACTGGCGGGGCAACGTCACTGCAACATACCAGCCTCGTACAGACTACTTCCTGAACCATCTGAGCGGCCAATGGAACCTCGGTACAGCCATTCCTGTAACCATCAACAAGAACGTTGCCGATATGCCAGATTCAGTTACGGTCAACGGCATCAAGCTTTCTAAGGGTGTCTTCGACGGCAAGCTTTTCCCCAACCGTCAGCTGACCATCACAGCTAAAGCCCCAGAAGGAAAAGCCATCAAGGGCTGGAAGGTTACAATTACCCCCACATCAGGCAGCGCGCAGACCAAGGAGCATGAAGGCAGCGTATTTACAACTACCCCGAAAAAATGCAAGTCTATCAGCATTGAGGCAGTCCTCGGCGAAGCCAATGGCATCGAGAACGTTCTGGCATCAGACATCAAACGCCAGACATCAGACGTCTACGACCTGATGGGCAATAAGGTAACTACCCCGAAGGCCGGCAGAATCTACATCCAGAACGGCAAGAAAATCTGCTGGCGATAAACGTCGAAAAAACTGTAAGGTAAAAGGATTGGAAATTACCCAACGCTCGGTAGCGTTTGGGTAATTTTTTGTTCCCTATGACAGATGCGCACCTCAATGCCGAACTTCTCGTGGATATGCTCGGCTAAGTGCTGTGCACTATAGACCGACCGGTGCTGACCACCCGTACAACCGAAACAGAACATCAGCGAGGTGAAGCCACGCTGGATGTAACGGCGCACATGGGCATCGGCCAGCTTATAGACGCTGTCGAGGAACGTCAGAATCTCGCCATCATCCTCCAAGAAGCGGATAACAGGTTCGTCCAAACCCGTCAGCTGTTTATACGGCTCATAGCGGCCGGGGTTATGGGTCGAACGGCAGTCGAAGACATAACCACCGCCATTGCCCGACTCGTCCTCAGGAATGCCTTTAGTATAAGAGAAACTATAGACACGCACCACCAGCGGGCCTTGGGCATCGTACTTTGAGAAGGTAGCAGGACCATCTTGTGGATGGGGCTTATAGGGGTTCTTGTCGGTAATCTTGTAGCCATCAGCACGACTGACAGTGGTCTGAACCTGCTGGAAGCGAGGCATCTCCGTCAACTGGCGCAGGATATCGGTCAGATACGGATAAGGGAAGTTGCGCTCGTCGAGCAACTCACGGATATTCTGCATGGCAGGCGGTATAGACTCGATGAAGTGCAGCTTGCGCTCGAAGAAGCCGCGGAAACCGTAGGCACCCAGCACCTGTAACTGGCGGAACAGCACGAAGAGCGACAGACGGTCGACAAAATGATGGGGCGAAGGTACTTCAGCAAACTGTTTCATAGCATTGTAGTACTCATAGACCAGTTCGCGACGTACTTTATAAGGATATTTGGCAGAAGCCTGCCAGAGAAACGATGCCAAATCGTAATAGTATGGTCCCTTGCGTCCACCCTGGAAATCAATGAAGAACGGATGTCCCTCACTATCCAACATCACATTGCGAGCCTGGAAGTCACGATAGAGAAATCCCTGTGCATCATCTGCATTGGTCAGGTCTTTAGCAAGCAGGCGGAAGTCGGCCTCGAGCTTCAATTCATGGAAATCAATCTCAGTGGCCTTCAGAAAACAGTATTTGAAATAGTTCAGGTCAAAGAGCACAGAATCGCTATTAAACGCCGGCTGTGGATAACAGTTGGTAAAATCGAGGCCATCGGCACCCGCCATCTGAATACGAGGCAACTCACGTATGGTGCGACGTAGCAGCTCCTGCTCTTTCAGCGTGTAACGGCCACCTGCCTCACGACCGCCACGGATGGCGTCGAACAGTGAGACAGAGCCCAAGTCTGTCTGGATGTAGCGTAACTCGTCATTGCTGACGGCAAGTATTGTGGGAACAGGCAGCTTGCAATCGGTAAAGTGTTTGGCCAAATAGATAAAGGCATGGTTTTCGTCGCGGCTGGTACCCACACAGCCCACCACGCTCTTACCCTCAGAAGAGGTCATGCGATAGTATTCACGATTACTGCCACCTGCAGTCAACTGTTGCACATGTTGGGGGGCGGAGCCGCTCCACTGTTGATAGAGTTCTATTAATTTCTGCATACGTCTTTATTTTCTATGGTACCACACGAACGTCGGGCAACCTCTGAGGGGCCTTCACGCGGAAGGTCTGATATTTTTCTGTCGTTCCTTGAATGTCTTGAAAACGTCCCTGACCGATATTCAGCCGCAATGTCAGTAACAAGGGACGGCTATAGTGTTGCGTCACTTCGAAATACAGGTCACCACTGCCCACACGACGGAAGGTATAGTCCAACTCTGGCGTACGAACAACAGCCTCATTCCAACCATCAGGGATTCCCGGATGTAATACACAACGACGCTGCCGCACGTTCGACTGTATGCCAAACAATCCCTGCAACAGAGTACGGGCTACTACGGCCACACTATCCTTGGGCGACGCACTGTCATAGACATGGTGTAACAGCATATCCTTCAACTGACGGAATGCTTCCTCGTTGTTGCCACGAAGAAATTCCGACAACAGTGCTGAATCAGAGGCTGGCGACGATACCCACTGCGGAGCCGTTATGGATACCAGACCACTCAAGGCATTGATGTAGTTGTCCGAGGTATGAAACCAGTAGGTGGTCAACTGCTGGCGCTGACTGTCGTCCAAGTCCTCCAAAGCATCAACACCGAAATGTTCGGTGATCAGCGAGAAATTGAAGTCCGCTGGGGTATAGCGCTGCGCTGTCGCCAGCAGCGACAGACAAAGCATTAGGAGTATCACACTTTTCCGTTTCACGGTGCAAAGATACAAAATAAAAATCGATTGTCATCACGACAATCGATTTTTTAAACAAACTACTTAAAAACTAATCTACTAAAACAAATCAAAAAAATATCTCTCTTAATTACTGTCAAATACAAGATGTCATAGACATGACGGTTATTTTTTCGGTGCAAAGATACATTATATTAAGGTAATACACAAAATTACCAAGTAAAAAGTACACTCTTTTTTGATAAAAATCAAGTAGGTGTCAACCATGAAAGGTCGGCACCTACTTTTTTGCTATGTGTAGTTTACAATTTTACATCATTCCACCCATGCCTGGGGCACCACCCATCGGCATAGCGGGTTCCTTCTCGGGCTTGTCGCAGATGAGACACTCCGTAGTGAGGAACATGCCAGCGATAGAAGCGGCATTCTCCAAAGCGACACGAGCCACCTTAGCGGGATCGATGACACCAGCCTCGCGGAGGTCCTCGTACTTGTCGAGACGAGCATTGTAACCGAAGTCACCCTTGCCTTCGCGAACCTTCTGTACAACCACGGCACCCTCCTCGCCAGCATTGCTGACTATCTGGCGCAGGGGCTCCTCGATGGCGCGGCAGATGATGTTGATACCTGTCTGCTCGTCGGCATTGTCACCCTTGACGTCAGCCAAAGCCTGCTGAGCGCGGATGTAGGTCGTACCACCACCGGCAACAACACCCTCCTCGATAGCTGCACGAGTAGCACAGAGCGCATCGTCAACGCGGTCTTTCTTCTCCTTCATCTCTACCTCGCTGTTAGCACCGACATAGAGCACTGCTACGCCACCAGCCAACTTGGCCAGACGCTCCTGCAGCTTCTCCTTGTCGTATGAAGAGGTGGTGAGCTCGATTTCCTTCTTGATCTGAGCGATACGATCCTGAATGGCCTGCTTGTCGCCAGCACCATTCACGATAGTGGTATTGTCCTTAGAGACTGTCACCTTGTCGCAAGTACCCAGCATCTCGAGGGTAGCCTGCTCCAGCTTCAGACCCTTCTCCTCGCTGATAACGACACCACCAGTCAGGGTAGCGATATCCTCGAGCATAGCCTTACGACGGTCGCCAAAGCCAGGAGCCTTGACAGCGCAGATCTTCAGACCACCACGCAGACGGTTGACAACCAAAGTAGTCAGAGCCTCTGAGTCAACATCCTCGGCGATAACGAGCAGAGGACGGCCACTCTCGGCAGCGGGCTGCAGGATGGGCAGGAAATCCTTGATGTTAGAAATCTTCTTATCATAGATGAGGATGTACGGATTTTCCATCACGCACTCCATCTTCTCTGAATCGGTTACAAAGTAGCCTGACAGGTAGCCACGATCAAACTGCATACCCTCGACCACACCGATGTGGGTGTCGCGGCTCTTCGACTCCTCGATGGTGATGACACCATCCTTAGAAACCTTACGGAAGGCCTCAGCCAGCAGCTTACCAATCTCTTCGTCGTTGTTGGCAGAAACGGTAGCCACCTGCTCAATCTTGTCGTAGTTGTCGTCAACGCGCTCGGCATTCTTCTGGATGAAGTCAACAACGCTCTTCACAGCCTTGTCGATACCACGCTTCAGGTCCATGGGGTTGGCACCAGCGGTGACATTCTTCAGACCCTCGGTAACGATGGCCTGAGTCAGGATGGTAGCAGTGGTCGTACCATCACCAGCATCGTCGCCAGTCTTAGAAGCCACACTCTTAACGAGTTGTGCACCGGTATTCTCAAACTTGTCCTCCAGCTCGATTTCCTTGGCAACGGTTACACCGTCCTTGGTAATCTGGGGAGCACCGAACTTCTTCTCAATCACAACGTTACGGCCCTTAGGACCGAGGGTTACCTTTACTGCGTTTGCCAACTGGTCAACGCCCTGCTTCATTGCGTCGCGGGCGTCAATATTGAATTTAATATCTTTTGCCATAATCTTAATGCGCGCTTCGCGCTAAATGATAAATGAAAAATGAAAAATGATAATTACTTCTCGATAACTGCCAGCACGTCAGACTGACGCATCATCAGGTATTTCTCACCCTCAAACTCCAGTTCCGTGCCACTGTACTTGCCATACAGCACTTCGTCGCCAGCTTTCAGCACCATTTCTTCGTCCTTGGTACCCTGGCCAACAGCCTTAATCGTTCCGTGAAGAGGCTTCTCCTTTGCGGTGTCAGGAATAATAATTCCACCAATCTTTTCTTCTGCCGGTGCAGGCACTACCAGCACGCGGTCTCCTAATGGTTTGATGTTCATAATACGTTTTTATTTTAATGTTTGATGTTAAATTTTGTTTTTCGCTTTGCCAAAAGCGTGCCAAACACATAAAACTGACACTTTGGCAGACCAACTATTTGGTAGTTTCAAAAAAAAGCCTTATCTTTGCCGAACCGAATGAAATGAAATCAAACAAAAAACTCAATACTATTATGAAAGAATTTATGAAATATGTCTTGGCCACCATCACTGGTATCGTGTTGCTGGCTATCATTATGGGAGTCTTAGGCGCCATCTCGCTGGTTGGCCTGGCAGCTTCAAGCGCAGCAACTACACAGGTCGAAGAGAATTCCGTAATGACACTGGCACTTACCGGACAACTGGAAGAGCGTACACAAGACAACCCGCTGGCATCACTGACGGGTCAGGTGGCAGAAGGAATGGGACTGGACGACATCCTTGCAGCTATCAAAAAGGCAAAGGACAACGATAATATCAAAGGTATCTACATTGAGGCTGGCATTTTCTCTGCAGACACTCCTGCATCTTTACATGCTATCCGTGAGGCACTGCTTGACTTCCGCAAGAGCGGCAAGTGGATTGTGGCCTACAGTGACAGCTATACGCAGAGCACCTATTATCTGTGTAGTGCTGCCGACAAGGTATATCTGAACCCACAGGGTATGGTCGACTGGCACGGACTGGCCTCCAACCCTTACTTCGTCAAAGACCTGCTGGCAAAGTTTGGCGTGAAATATCAATTATGTAAGGTGGGCAAATACAAGAGTGCCCCCGAAATGATGACTGCTGACAAGATGAGCGATCCTAACCGCGAACAGGTGACAGCATACCTCAATGGTATCTGGCAGGTGATGCTTAACGAGGTTTCCAAGAGCCGTAAGGTCAGCGTCGACTCGCTGAATGCTTATGCAGACCGTTACGTGGCACTGACTGACCAAAAGGAACTGGTGCGCATGAAACTGGTTGACAAGTTGATGTATACCGATGAGGTAAAAGGTGAGATCAAGAAGCTATTGAAACTGGACAAGGATGACCACATCAGCCAGTTGTCGCTGAGCGATATGCAGGGTGTCAGAGGCAAGAAGGAAGAAGGCGACCAGATTGCCGTCTACTATGCTTTTGGCGACATTGTTGACTCTGAGACGGGTAGTATGTTGAACCAGAGTCATTCGATTGTGGCCAACGAGGTGTGCAAGGATTTGGAGAAGCTGATGAACGACGACGATGTCAAGGCTGTCGTGCTACGCGTCAATTCTCCTGGCGGTTCAGCCTATGCCTCTGAGCAGATTTGGCATTCAGTCATGCAACTCAAGGCCAAGAAGCCCATCGTAGTATCTATGGGTGGCTATGCAGCTTCTGGCGGCTACTACATCAGTTGTGCTGCCAACTACATCTATTCCGAGCCTACCACCATTACGGGGTCTATCGGCATCTTCGGCATGTTCCCCGACTTCAGCGGACTGCTGACCGATAAGCTCGGTGTGAAGTTCGACGAAGTGAAGACCAACAAGCACGCCGCCTTTGGCACCATGGCCCGTCCGTTCAATGCCGAGGAACTGGCTCTGCTCGACCAGTATATCGGCCGCGGATACGAACTATTCCGCAAACGTGTGGCAGACGGTCGCGGACTGAAAGTTGAACAGGTGGAAGAGATTGCCCAGGGACGTGTATGGCTGGGTAACGATGCATTGAAGATTAAACTCGTCGACGCCATCGGCTCGCTGGACGATGCTGTAGCCAAGGCTGCCCAACTGGCAAAGCTCAAGGAGTACCACACTGCCGACTATCCCTCAATGGGTAGCTGGTGGGAGAGCTTGTTAGATAACACTACTGCCAAGAACAACTATCTCGACGAGCAGATGCGTCAGGTGCTGGGCGAATACTATGCGCCCTTCACTTACCTGAAGACCATCAATCGTCAGTCGGCTATTCAGGCCCGACTGCCGTATTTCATGACGATTCAGTAACTTCGAAACATCGAAACATCGAAATATCGAAATAACGAAAATGGAAGGCGACTTCATCAAGATTAACAAGTGGCTATTACCGCTCAGCTGGTGTTACGGCGTAGCGGTCAATTTCCGCAACACACTATTCAGTATCGGCATACTGAAGAGTCGTTCTTTCAATGTACCAATCATATCGGTAGGTAATATCACCGTGGGGGGCACAGGCAAGACCCCCCACGTGGAATACCTTATTAAATTATTAAAGGACAAATGTCATGTGGCAGTGCTGAGCCGCGGATACAAGCGTAAGAGCAACGGATATATCAAGGCAACTGCCCAGACCACCATGCCCGAGATAGGTGATGAGCCCTACCAGATGAAGCAGAAATTCCCAGACATCACTGTGGCGGTAGACCAAAACCGCTGTCACGGCATCGACCAGCTGACCAGCGACGATGCACAGTTGGATGTCATCCTGCTCGATGATGCCTTCCAGCACCGCTACGTCAAACCTGGCATCAATATTCTGTTGGTCGACTACCATCGTCTGGTCATCTACGACACACTGTTGCCGGCAGGTCGTCTGCGTGAACCGCTTTCCGGCAAAGACCGTGCTGACATTGTCATCGTCACCAAGTGTCCGCAAAACCTCAAGCCTATGGAGTACCGGGTGATTACCAAGGCAATGAACCTGTACCCATACCAGCAGTTGTTCTTCACCACACTCAAATATGGTGAACTGCAACCGCTATTCCCCAAACTGGCACAGCCGGCACAACTGGAACAACTGCAGTCGCAACATGTGCTATTGCTGACGGGCATTGCCTCGCCAGAGCAGATGGTCAACGACCTCTCGCCACTCACCGCCCACCTCTCACCGCTCACCTTCAGTGACCATCATGAGTTCAAGCGCAAAGATATCGAACTGATCAATGAGACCTTTGCCGCACTGCCCTCACCCAAAACGATTGTCACTACTGAGAAAGACGCTACCCGTCTGCTGACGACCACAGGACTCAGCGAAGAGGTGTGCAAGAATCTTTACGTGCTACCTATTGAAATTTGTTTCATGCAGGAACAACATACCACTTTTAATAACCAAATTTTAAGCTATGTACACAAAAATTCAAGAAACAGCATCCTGGCTAAAAGCAAGGATGACCACAAGTCCCACGACAGCAATCGTGCTGGGAACAGGCCTCGGACAATTAGCTTCAGAAATAACTGACAAGCTAGAGATTCCCTACGCAGAAATTCCCAACTTCCCCGTATCTACCGTAGAGGGACACGCCGGTGCACTCATCTTCGGCAAACTCGGAGGCATCGACATCATGGCCATGCAGGGCCGCTTCCACTACTACGAGGGCTACTCGATGAAGGAAGTAACGTTCCCCGTACGCGTAATGTATGAGCTGGGCATCAAGACCCTGTTTGTATCGAACGCTGCAGGTGGTATGAACCCCGCCTTCAAGATTGGCGACCTCATGGTGATTACCGACCATATCAACTTCTTCCCCGAGCACCCGCTGCGCGGTAAGAACTTCCCCACAGGTCCCCGTTTCCCGGATATGCACGAGGCCTACGACCACGAGCTCATCAACCTGGCCACACAGATTGCCAAGGAGAAGAAGATTCGTCTGGTCTATGGTGTCTATGTCGGCACCACCGGTCCTACGTTTGAGACACCTGCCGAGTACAAAATGTACCGCACGCTGGGTGGCGACACCGTAGGCATGTCTACCGTTCCCGAGGTGATTGTGGCCCACCACTGTGGCATCCGCACCTTCGGTATCAGCGTTGTCACCGACCTTGGCGGCTTCGACAATCCTGTTGAGGTAAGCCACGAGGAGGTACAGGAGGCTGCCGACAAGGCTCAGCCGCTGATGACCGAAATCATGCGTGAAATGATTAAGAGAACAGCATAAATCAATGGAAATAGCAAAACTTGGAGAATTCGGCTTGATAGACCGTCTTACACAGGACATCAAGCCCAACAACACATCAACAAAGTACGGCGTAGGCGATGACTGCGCCGTACTTCACTATCCCGACAGCGAGGTGCTCATCACCACCGACATGCTCATGGAGGGTGTCCACTTCGACCTGACGTATATCGACCTGCAACACCTCGGCTGGAAGTCAGCGATGGTCAACATCAGCGACATCTTCGCCATGAACGGCACACCGCGCCAGATGACTGTCTCGCTGGCCTTGAGCAAGCGTTTCACCGTTGAAGATATAGAGCAGTTCTATAGCGGTCTGCGTATGGCCTGCGAAAAATGGGGCGTCGACATCGTGGGTGGCGACACCACCTCGTCGTATACCGGCCTGGCCATCAGCATCACCTGCATTGGCGAGGCCCGCAAGGAAGATATCGTCTATCGCAACGGGGCTAAAGAGACCGACCTCATCTGCGTCTCGGGTGACCTCGGTGCCGCCTACATGGGCCTGCAGCTCTTAGAGCGCGAGAAGGCCGTCTACTACCAGATGGTAGAAGAAGCCAAACGCAAGGCCACCACTACTCCCGACGGGTCGCCGTCGGGCCTAATCCCCGACTTCCAGCCCGACTTCGCCGGCAAGGAGTACCTCCTGCAGCGCCAGCTGAAGACCGAGGCTCGTGGCGACATCATCCAGCGCCTGCGCGAAGCCGGCATCCGTCCCACAGCCATGATGGACATCAGCGACGGCCTCAGCAGCGAACTGCTGCACATCTGCAAGCAGTCGAACGTGGGCTGTCGCATCTTCGAGAAGCAGATTCCCATTGACTACCAGACGGCCGTGATGGCCGAGGAGCTGAACATGAACGTCACCACCTGCGCTCTCAACGGAGGCGAAGACTACGAGTTGCTGTTTACCGTACCCATTGGCGACCACGAGAAGATACAGGATCTGGAGGATGTCCGCCTCATCGGACACATCACCAAGCCTGAACTCGGCCACGTCCTCGTCACACGCGACGACCAAGAGTTCGGACTAAAAGCCCAAGGGTGGAATCCTCTATAAAAAAACTCTTCCCAACAACTTTTTTAAAAATAATCGCAGAAAAGTTTGGCAGAATCATTTTTTCTTCGTACCTTTGCACCCGCAAACGAAAGGAATGCAGTGATCTAACAAACAATGGTGCCTTAGCTCAGTTGGTAGAGCATCGGACTGAAAATCCGTGTGTCCCCGGTTCGATTCCTGGAGGTACCACTCCTCCTTTCATTATGAAACCCCTGTCTTAGAGATTTCTCTAGCAGGGGTTTTTCCTTTATATTACTTAAAGTTTACTTATAGCTCAGTGCAGCACCGATGGCGGTGCAGAACTCCGCATACTTGGGAATATGGAAATGCACCTTATAGAATTTCTCAAGCATAGGATAAATTTCCTTGCACTGCGGCAACAGCGTCAGGTTACCGATAAGCACAAAGTCCTTGATACCCGTATTCAGCGCAGACAGGATGGCTGCCGAACCAATGGTCTGCAGCACCATGACAATGATGCCTAAGGCAATATCCTCCTTAGGTGCGTCGTACCGAGCCTTCGAGAACAGTGAGGCCGTAGCATCCATGGGTAGTCCAGGCAGCGGATGCGTCGAGATATCGCCAATGAGCAGGTTGATATTCCTGATGTTGCCCTGCATGGCCAAGCTCTGTATCTGTTTCGGGTCACGGGTGTTCAGCATTACACGGCTCAGCCCCTGCAGCGTGCCGCCGCCGATGCCTATGCCACCGATATGACGAATCTCATCGCCATCACACTGCACAAAGCTGGTACCTGTACCCATCGACACCACAATAGCCTTGCTGAGCCCGCTCTCGAAACGGGCTCCCAAGCCATCGGCAATAAACTCGTCGACCTTCTGGGTGGGTATGCCATAGATGTTCTCGTCGATATACGCCGAGCCCACACCCGTCACCATCACCTGCTCCACGTCGGCAAGACTAATCTTGTTGTCGTGCAGATACTTGCCAAAGGCGCCATACAGCGACGTCACCTGATCGGCTGCCGTAATGCGGATGGGCGAAATCACCCTACCGTCACGCAGTCCTACTATCTTCGTGGTCGAGATACCGACGTCTATACCTATTATTATTCCCATCATTTGTTTGCTCAATTATGTTCCTTCGGGCGTTTCTTGTCAATCTTGTGCAGGAAGAAGTTAAAGGCCTCCAGCCCCAACAGCACCATCAGCGTACAGCCGATGCTCAGCACATACATGCCTCCGCCACAGGCCAAACCGATAGCTGCCGTCACCCACAGGCCCGCAGCCGTCGTCAGTCCGCTGACTATATTCTCCGCCTTGCGGAAGATAATGGTTCCTGCACCTATGAAACCGATACCGCTCACCACTTGAGCTGCTACACGCGACACATCCCAACGGGAGGTCATATCGTTGAACTGCACATCGCTGAAGCCATAGGCCGACACAATCATAAACAATGCTGAGCCCAAAGCGACCAGAAAATGGGTGCGGAATCCTGCCTCCTTGGCCCTGTACTCGCGCTCCAGTCCTATCAGTCCGCCCAAGATAGCTGCGACAAAAATGCGTAGAAGAAAGTCGTATTCCATAGGTTAAATGTTGTTATTTGCTTGCAAAGATAAAAAATAATTATGAATTAAGAATTAAGAATTAAGAATTATTTCGTATCTTTGCAAATATTACAATCAAAAACTATCACAAAAAATGATGAATCTACTTTTGTTCGGACTTGGCATGCAAGAAATCATCGTCATTGCACTCATCGTACTGCTGCTCTTTGGCGGCAAAAAGATTCCCGAGCTGATGAAAGGCTTGGGCAAGGGCGTCAAGAGCTTTAAGGACGGAATGAACGAGAACTCTTCTAACGAAGAGGAAGTGAAGAGTGAGCAGTGAGCCAATGGCTAACATCCAACACCCGACACCCAGTATGACCTTCTGGGATCATCTCGACGTGCTGCGCTCGGCACTGATACGCATGGCGGTGGCCGTAGTGGTCTTTGGCGTGGTGGCTTTTCTGATGAAGGAAGAGTTGTTCGCGGTGGTGCTGGCTCCACGGAGTAGCGACTTCGTGACCTACCAGTTGTTGGGCGTCGATGCGTTCTCGCTGCACCTGATGAACACCGGACTGACGGAGCAGTTTATGATCCACATGCGGACAGCACTCTATGCGGGGCTGTTGGTGGCTTCACCTTATATATTATATGAGCTGTTCCGCTTCGTCAGCCCAGGACTCTACCAGAGCGAACGACGCTATGCCGTGTGGATTGTGGGAGCAGCCTACGTGATGTTCATCGTCGGCACACTGGTCAACTACTTCGTGGTATTCCCCCTGACGGTGCGCTTCTTGGGCACCTATCAGGTGTCGCCCGACGTGGCGAACATGCTGACCTTGCAGTCGTATGTCGACACCTTGCTGGGCATGAGCTTAGTGATGGGCGTAGTCTTTGAACTGCCCGTCGTCTGCGGACTCCTTGGGCGCATGGGACTGATAACGAGCGACATGATGAGCACCTACCGTCGACATGCCATCGTAGCCATCCTCGTCGTAGCGGCCATCATCACGCCGACCACCGATGTATTTACGCTCTTCGTCGTGGCCCTGCCCATCTACCTGCTCTATGAACTGAGCATTCAAATAGTAAGAATAACTAAACGAAACTAAACAGATACCTTATGTTACGAAAAATCAGAATCACACTGGCAGCTATACTGATGATTGGCATCACGTGGCTGTTTGTCGACTTCACCGGCACGGCGCACCATCTGGTGGGCTGGATGCCGAAGATTCAGTTTCTGGAGGCGGTGCTTGCAGGCTGTGTCCTGATTATTGCAGGACTCACCGTGCTGACACTCGTCTTCGGGCGCATCTATTGCAGCGTCATCTGTCCGTTGGGCATTATGATGGATATCTTCGGATGGTTAGGAAAGAAGTCCAAGAAGAACCGCTACACCTTCTCAAAAGCCAAGTCGTGGTTGCGCTATCCCCTATTGGTAGTGCTCATCGCGGCACACATGGCTGGCATAGCCGTAGTGGTTCAGCTCCTGGCCCCCTACTCTACTTTCGGACTGATTGCTACCAACCTGCTGCAACCCGTCTATCAGGCAGGCAACAACGTGCTGGCAGCCATTGCTGAGCACTACGACAGCTATGCCTTCTACCACTCAGAGGTATGGTTGCGCTCTGTGACATCGCTCATCATTGCCATTGTGATGCTGGCCGTCATAGCCGTTCTGGCCTGGCGCAACGGACGCACCTGGTGTAACACCATCTGTCCGGTAGGTACCATTCTGTCGTTCCTTAGCCGTTTCTCATTTCTGAGAATTCAGTTCGACGCCGATAAGTGCCGCAACTGTTCGATGTGCTCGAAAAACTGCAAAGCTGCCTGCATCGACTATAAGACCCATACCGTCGACGCCTCGCGCTGTGTCGTCTGCGGCGACTGCATCGAGAGCTGTAAGTTCGGGGCCTTGGCCTATAAGGCCCATTGCCCCCATAAGATCCATGAGGCCCATAAGACTCATGAGACCAACGAGCCCTCTCGCCGCTCGTTCCTGCTCAGCAGCGCCCTTTTGGCTACTGCCGCACTGGCCCAAGAGAAAGACAAAATCATGGACGGTGGACTGGCAGAGATTGCTGACAAGGTGGCTCCTGAGCGCCAGACACCGCTGACTCCGCCGGGCTCGCTGTCTGCCCAGAACATGACACGCAACTGTACAGGCTGTCAGCTCTGCATCTCGCAATGTCCCAACGACGTATTGCGTCCCAGCAGCGACCTGCTGCACCTGATGCAACCCGTCATGTCGTATGAGCGCGGCTACTGCCGTCCAGAGTGTAACCGCTGCTCAGAGGTCTGTCCGGCAGGGGCCATCAAGCCCATCAAGGCAGAAGACAAGGCTTCTACGCAGATAGGTCATGCCGTATGGATCAAGAAGAACTGTATTCCTCTGACCGATGGTGTGGAGTGCGGCAACTGTGCCCGCCACTGTCCCGTCGGTGCCATCGAGATGGTGCCCAGCGACCCCGATAACGACGAGTCACCCTACGTTCCCGCTGTCAACGAAGCCCGCTGCATTGGCTGCGGTGCCTGCGAATATCTGTGTCCGGCTCGCCCGTTCTCAGCAATCTATGTCGAGGGGCACGAAGTGCACAAGGAAGTGTAACAGCCTCGAAATATCGAAATCTCGAAACATCGCAAACAACTATGAAAAAAAACATATCACGAAGAAATTTCCTAAAGATATTTGGTGGCAGTGCTGTTGCCACAGCAGCCGTACTGACAGGCTGTAAGTCGAAGAGCGAGAGCAAAGCCGTTGAGGAATACAAGCAACAGGTGGAGCCCCCCATCGGTAAGATGACCTACCGCACCAATCCCAAGAGTGGAGACAAGGTGTCCATTCTTGGTTACGGCATGATGCGTCTACCGTCGAAGACGGAGAACAAGGATGACTACGACCAGGAGATGATTAACCGCCAGATAGACTATGCCATCGAGCATGGCATGAACTATTTCGACACGTCGCCCGTCTACTGTCAGGGCAAGTCGGAAGCCTGCACGGGCATCGCCCTCAGCCGACACAAGCGCTCGGAGTATTTTGTAGCCACCAAGTTGTCGAACTTCCATCCCTCGACGCAAAGTCGCGAGGCCAGCATGGCGATGTATCACAACTCCATGAAACAGTTGCAGGTCGACTACATCGACTACTACCTGCTGCACGCCATTGGCGGTGGCATGGACGAGTTCAACCGCCGCTATGTCGACAATGGCATGATGGACTTCCTGATGAAAGAGCGCGAGGCGGGCCGCATCCGAAACCTCGGGTTCTCGTTCCACGGCTACCAGAATGTCTTCGACGAGGTGCTGGCCATGCACGACAAATACCATTGGGACTTCGTACAGATAGAGCTGAACTACCTTGACTGGGACTATGCCAACGAGATCAACAGCCGCAACGTCGATGCCAGCTACCTGTATGCCGAACTCGAGAAGCGCGGCATTCCTGCCGTCATCATGGAGCCCCTGCTGGGTGGCCGTCTGGCCAACCTGCCACAGTATCTCGCCACCGAACTGAAGAGCAAGGACCCCGAGCGTAGCGTGGCCTCATGGGCTTTCCGCTATGCCGGCACTCCCAAAGGTGTGCTCACCGTGCTCAGCGGCATGACCTATATGGAACACCTCAAGGACAATCTCCTCACCTACTGCCCGCTGGTGCCGCTCACCGAGGCCCAGCAGCGCTTCCTCGACAAAGACGTCGCCGAGCGCATTGTCGGTCTGGAGAATATTCCCTGCAACGATTGTAAGTACTGCATGCCCTGTCCTTACGGTATCGACATTCCCGCCATCTTCGTACATTATAATAAATGTAAGAACGACGGCACCCTGCCGCGCCTGAAGATGGATGACGACTACTATAAGCTGCGCCGCAACTACCTGATAGGTCTCGACCGTGCCGTGCCGCGCCTGCGCCAGGCCGACCACTGCATCGGCTGTGGCCAGTGTGAACCACACTGTCCGCAGAGCATCCGCATTCCGCGCGAGTTACAGAAGATCAGTGAGTTTGTCGAGTCGCTGAAGCAGAACAAGTTCGAAGAATCGACGTAGCGACAGTATAGGCTGTCGTCCATGCTGCCTGGAAATTGAAGCCGCCGGTGACACCGTCGATGTCGAGCACCTCGCCGGCAAAATACAGATGGGGCACATGCTTGCTCTCCAGCGTAGAGGTATTGACTGCCTTCAGTGACACCCCGCCACAGGTGACGAACTCGTCCTTGAACGGGGCGCGCCCTGCAATGTCGTAAGCATCATTCGTCAAGACGTTAACCAACCGGTTGACGTCTTTCTTGTTCAGTTCAGCCCAACGGACAGTCGCCCGCTCGGCCAGCGTCTTTTCCACAAGATAAGTCCACAGACGTTGCTGCAAATTGAAAGGATTACAGGTCGTCAGCAACTTCTGTGGCTCATGGGCAGCCATCTCATAAATAGCCGACTGCGTATCGGTCTCGTTACGCTGTAACCAGTTGATGCTAAGTGGCGCCCGATAGTCGCTGTCTGCCAGATGGCGGGCGGCATAGCTGGAGAGGCGCAGAATGGCTGGACCGCTCAATCCCCAATGGGTGATAAGCAGCGCCCCTTCTGCACGCAGCTTCGTTCCGGGGATATGTACAGAGGTGTCTTTCACCACCAACCCTTGCAGGGCATGCAGACGGCTGTCTGCTATCGAAAAGGTAAACAGCGAAGGTACGGGTGCTTCTATTTCGTGCCCAAGTTCCGCCAACCAACGCAAGCCCTCGCCTTTCGGAGAACCGCCCGTAGTCACTGCTACGAAGTCGAAGTCGCTAAGTGTGTCGAGAGAATCGATACGGGCCTTCTGACGTATCTCTATATGATAGCGTCGGGCCAACGACAGGAAACAGTCGATGATTGCATGGGAGTCCTGAGCCTGTGGAAACACGCACTCATCGTCCTGTGTCACCAGCGGCACGCCATGCTCCTCGAACCAGCGGTAAGCATCCTCGTAGTCAAAGACGTTGAACAATCGCTTCAACAGTCTATGACCACGAGGATACACCTGCGACAGGTCGCTGACCGCGGCAAATGAATTGGTGCAGTTGCACCGACCTCCGCCACTCACTGCCACCTTCGCCAACACCTGCTGGCTACGCTCGAAGATGGTGACCTCCATCTCTGGCATCATCTCCTTCAGGTTGATGGCCAGGAAGAAGCCTGCGGCCCCGCCGCCTATCACTGCCGTCTTCATTCAGCGCCAATCTGCACGTCAGTATCTTTCTTCACCTTACCAGAATCACCGCCACCAAAGACATTACCTTGAATAGTGGCACCGTTCTTGATAAACACCTGTGTCCACACAGAGGTTCCGAACTGGTTCGCATTCAGAGTGGCATCACCACGGCAGGCACCATAAACCTCGCCGCCATAATGCACCTGATATTCTTCTGGTGTGCCAATGGTCACAGCACCCGCACCACCAATGGTAACCTTGTTCAATGACTGGCGACCTGGAACATTCTCAGGCTTGCCGTCGATACTGGGTTGACCAGGCTTGTAGGGATCATAGGTCTGTCCTCCCGTCTTTGGAGCACCCACACTACCGATAGAACCACCGCCATAGACATTACGGTGGATGGTGCCACCCAGAACCTTCACATCGGTGAAGCGAGTCACCGAACCGGCAGAGGTGCTGTAGTCTTTTTCCTTGGTCGGAGCCAAGTGCTCTGCGTCACGTCCATAGTTCACCGTGCTCGTAAACTCGTCATCGCCATCAAAGTCGAACTGGTACTTATTAATACCCGAACCGCCACCGAACACATTACCACGGAACAGCCACAACGGATGATCAAGGCTGTCAGTTCCCATGAGCGACTGATTGGCAGCGTTATAGGCCAGACCTATCGTGCCGCCATTGACGATGACATAGGTATCTCGACGCACGTGTCCATCCTGACCACCACCATAGACAGAAGACAAGATGGTCGGAGCATCTATTGCTTTCCAATAAGAGGCATTCGGTGTGCCGTCGGCAGCAACAATATCTGTCAAGCCGGCAAACAACGTCCTCAAATCTTGAATGCTCTGGGTTTCTCCTACAGCGTGTGCCTTGCTATCTTTGTCATTGCAAGCTTGTATACACTTATAGCCACCACCGATAGTCACCTTCGTCTCGTTGACATAACCGCTGAAGAATGCGGGACAGTAATGATAGCGTGGCGATTCATAGATATTCGGGGCTGCTTCACCTGCACTGCCGCCTAAGACGTTACCGTAAGGCAGGCCATTCTTCACCTTTCTCAGGTTGGCTGTCACAGATTGGTCACCCACCGTACCGCCGAATACCCTTACATTGGCGCTACCACTCTTTAAGAAGTCCTCATTCTCCCAAAGAGCCTGATTGTCACTTGGTGGTAGCTCACCATAACCGCCTGTCGAATAGTCATCAGTACCGCCGGCATAGTTGCCCTTACCTACAGAAGCCATGTTACCGCCGCCATAGACATTACGTACTACCTGGCCACCGTTCATGGTCACGAGGGTATTGCCAAGCACCTTACCAGACAAAAGACCATAAATATCACGTTCCTTAAGAGTGCCTTTGTTGGCACCTGCAAGAATAGGAATTGACTTCTTGTATTTACCGATACCCTTACCAGCACCATAGAGGGAGTGACCTATCAAGCCCTTATGCAGCGTTACGTGAGTGTCACCATAGACATATCCGTTTTCACCGCTACCATGTACGGAACCGGTAATACATCCCACCGAAGGATTACTTATGTCAGACACATCAGCTGTTGTAGGATATTTGACGTTCACCTCTGTTTCCCTGACATATGCATGATGTGCCATAACATAGCGGTCATCAGCCTCTCCACGAGCACTTCCATAGACATCACCGCCATCAGTACCATCAATACCGATGTGTCCACCCGTGATATTAATGGTAGCCTTACCAGTATTCTCATCAAATACGAACTCGTATGGCCAACTGAGTGCAAAGCCATGAATCACCTCGCTGTCAGTTCCTGGGTTTGTAATATCATAGTGCTTAGCCTTTTTGACATCAGCAGTGTCAGCAGCGTTCATGATAGTACCTACCGATGCCATTGCACCGGCACCATAGACACCACCCGTAATTAAACCGCCATCGATATTGACCCTTGTATTGCCGCGTACGATACCAGCCCATGGGTTGTACAATTTCTTACCACCCACAGTATAAGTATCTGTACCACAACCTGCGCCATATACGTTACCACGATAAGCGTAGTACTCTGTACTATTACCAATGGTACCGCTATGAATATCAACAAGGGTGTTATTATAGGTATGTCCGTTCTCGCCACTGCCATATACTGAGCCTTTGATGAGCTGAGAGGTGAGATTCTGACCATTACCACTAGCGTTTGTTCCATCTTTCGCATCACCTATCGTAACATTGGCATTGTTAACCCATGCGAGGAAGTCAGGACGTTTACCTGGCTCATCCACATCACCACGTGAAGAGCCAAAGACCATACCATTTTCATGTCCATCGAAACCAATAGTTCCGCCAGTAATGGTAACATTAGCAGTACCCGTGCCGGTACGGTCGTTATGAAGACCATTTATGCCCGTAACCTTCTTGGTTCCTGTTCCTGTATCATCAGTCATTGTGTAAGTGAAATCACCCACAGTTCCGTAGGCACCGCCACCATATACATTATGATATATCTGGGTAGTCTTACCTTCTGCCTGACTGATGGCCACATTGGTGTTACCATAGACTTGTCCGGAGCGTACAGTATTGATGTATCCGCTACCGCCGCCATAGACATTACCCATCGTTGCACCGCCAAACTGATTGTCGCCCACCTTAGGAATACCGATGGTACCGCCGCTGACGGTCACGTATGTATGACCATCCCTGGCCTTACCCTCTGCTCCAGTCAGAGTCTCACCAAGAACCTTCGGGTCTCCCTCTTCTGGGGTGGCCAGGACTTTCGATTCGCCCACAGCAGCCATCTCACCACCGCCATAGACGCTGGCCTTCACCGCACCACCAGTCATGGTGACTTCTGTGCTACCCTTCACACGTCCTGCGATATACTTGGGATAAGTTTCAGTATAAGTGGCATAAGTAGGATTAGTACCTGATGTGTGAGTAAGCTTTTCTACAAGACTACCATAACCACCACCGAAGACGCTACCGAAGGTGTATTGTGTCACATCTGCGTCGGCCACCTTCTTGGTAATCTCTGTTCCGATGGTACCGCCACTGATGATAATCTCAGTGCTAACGTCCTTGCTGTCAGCAGAAGTGTGCGTACCTTGTACCATACCCAGCTCACAGCCACCATAGACATTACTCTTGATAGTACCGCCTGTAATGGTCAGCTTCGTACTCTTCACGTTACCCAGTTTCCACCAGTCAACAGCAGAAATAGCCGTTTCGCCATCCAACTGATACAGTCGTCCCATACCACCTGTAAAGACGTTACCGCCCTTGGTGTGAGTCAGATGCTTGTCATCACCGAACTCCGTGTATGGGATATGATTTGTTGACCTATAAGAATCATCAATGGTCGTTTCGGGTTCTATATACTTGTACTCATAGTCATTACCAATGGTACCACCACTGATGGTGATGTCAACGTGACCGCGACCCTTCGTAAAGAATCCACCATCAGCAGTACCATCGTCGAACTTATGATCTTCACGAATCTCGCCATAGCCAGCTACACCTGCATCATACAGACCGTAGCCCACAGAGCCCAATCGGCCACCGCCATAGACGGAGCCGAGAATTTCACCTCCACTGATGGTCATGTTAACGCAACCGGCTACGTTACCAGCCGTATAGGCATCGCCAGCAAAACCACGACCGCCACCGAAGATGTTGCCATCTACGTAAGAGGTGCCCCAGGTGCCGATCTTGGCAGTGCCACCGATGGTAAGATCGACATTACGCAACACGTGACCATCCTCACCACCGCCAAAGACTGAACCATAAATCCATCCTCCGGTAACTTTTACTTCAACATCCTGCGCATTAGTCTGTTTGTTGAACAATACACGTGGGTCACCCTTACCACCACCGAACAGATAGCAAGTGACGGGGTGGGCAGCTATCTGTCCCAGGGTACGTGGCACACCGATGGTACCACCCGACATCTCGACCGTACACTTACCTGTCACATTGGTCAACTCATTACCTCCATAAACATTGGTTAGGACATGGCCACCCTTGATTTCCACCAAGGTGTTACCACCTACATCACCAGCCTTCCAGTGCCATTTACCTGCGGCGTATGGGAAGTAACCAGAGCCGCCACCGAAGACGTTGCCATAGAAGGTGCTGCCGTTATCAGCAATAGTACTACCTCCCTTGGAATCATAACTATTCGCATATATATCATGGGCAGCATATTTGCCAGTACCAGAAGCCTGTCCATACAACCAACTTGCACATTCAGGCAGAGACGAAGTATAATTTGTCTCACCATCTTTATAGAGACGTCCATCAGCCCATTCTGTCGAAGTATAGCGTCTGTTGAGGCTATATGGTGATGCCAAGTACTCACCAGCATCATTCATCTGCACATAGCCATTACCAATCTGACAATCGCCTTCGATGGTTACGTGCGTATCATGCTGCACAAATCCTTGCTCAGCACCGCCAAAGACATCACCTTTGACGAAGGCATTGCCACCAATCTTTACCTCGGTCTGTGTGGCCAAAGCCAGCGTCTCAATATACGAAAGGTATTTGGCTTCAGCATTATCTGCAGTAGTATATGTCGCCGTATTAAAGATATCCTTAGAATTGTCAGGCTTCACACGCCAGGGCTCAGCCCAAGCATGGCCATCTTTATCGATATAAGGCGTGGCTCCCTTGCCCGCACCAAAGACATGGCCAGTGTTATCGGGACCGCCGTCCTTCGTCATAGTCATGTTGTCAGGTCCTATTTCGGCATCGTCTCGGACAATAACGGTACAGTTACCACTCTTCTCGTTCTTCAAAGACTCTGGCAATCCCGTAGTAGCATTCACGTTATATCGGCCTACCGAGGCAATCTCACCGCCGCCATAGACGCTACCGCGCACCTTGGCCTTACCCTGAATGGTAACCGAACTGTTACCACGCACCAGTGCCGCGTAACCATGTGTAGCGATACCCTTTCCAGCACCGAATACATCGCCACCGATAGTAAGTTCATTCGTGGTGTTACCTTGGAGACCAATCGTCACCACCGTGTTCTTTTCCACACGACCCAGTTCGCCGCCGCCATAGACGCTGCCGCCTACCGAACCATTACCAATGGTAACCGTAGTACCGCCGTTGGCATCTATCAAGTCATCGCCGTCAGCACCCACCATGGCCGATGCGCACTTGAAGGCACTAGCACCACTTTCTAAGGCCTGACCCTTGCCACCACCAAACACGTTACCCGTAATTGTAGCAGCGTTACGGGCAGTGGTTGTTGGAGCCGCTGCCGGATTATCATGTTCATCGTACCAAGCCCATACAGCAGCCGTCTTGATATCATTTGTGTTTCTGGCACCAATCAATGTCGCATTATAGGCCGCAGGAGAACTACTCGTTACTTTTACATAAATACCTGTTGCAGTCCCTCCTGTTGTATATAATGGATAATAAGTGTCTGCATTTAATGTTGTTGCATTAACCTTGAATTGTTGGCCAACAAAACTGGGGGCATTTGAATCAATAGTTGTATTAGTCACTACCTGAACAGTAGTCCACTCGTCAGCTTGTGAAACTTGTTTCACTATTCCGCTTCCATGCTGTGTATTACCACTGCCATCTGCATAAGAGGTAAACGAATAGACTACATCAGTCAATGAGAGTGCACCTGGTAATTTTGCATTATAGGTATTACATTCTTCCGCCGTATAAGTCACAGCAGGTGTCTTTATCTTGTACAAAAGCTTTTCGCCACTGGTATTTGTTGTCTCCCATATAGGATTGCCACTGGCATCCCATGACGAAATCCACTGGCCCGTACCAATTTCCACGTATGTGTCACCAATCACGTCAGCCAGTTCACCGCCACCATAGATATCACCAATAGTGCCGATGGAAAGTATCTTATTACCCGCGGCATCAAGTGGTGACGAAGCATATGATGGATCATCGCTGGCATACTTCTTCAAAATCATACCCTCCTCCATGTTCACGTTGATGTGTGGGCTACCAATCATCGTAGCACCAGCACCATAACCACCGCCAAAGATCTTACCAATCGATGTCGCTGAGACAATATTGATACGAGGATTCCAGTACGGAGTGGCTAAAGCGCCTGTTTCGCCTGGCTTGTATGGGATTCTCTGATAAACACCTGCAATGTCATTGCCATCTTTATCCTTTGCAAGTCGCGTCTCCTCTTTGTATCCGTAAATTGAGTAAGGTGCCAGGTAGCCACCGCCATACAATTCGCCTATCGTGATGGGTGTACAGCCGGCCTCTTGAACAGTAATCGTGATTTTACCATTGATAATACCAGCCTCGTTATTACCACCAAAGACCTTTTCATAGTGGCCATTAGTGATGAGAATATTAACGTCACTATTAAGAGTAGCATTATAAGATCCACCGTATATAGTACCACCTTCTTTCACGCAATCAAGAATCAGATTCGATTCAGCATCAGTCTCTGCAGACTTACTGCTTGCGTAGGCCTCGTCAGTAACCAAAGTACATGTACCAGCTTGCAGAATCTGCAGTTCAATACCATTACTGATATTACCCTTCATGTTACTACCACCATATACAGTATGAATATGTCCGCCGTTAACTATTGAATGGGCAGTACCCTTTCCGTATTTATAAGCCGCTCTGGCTTCAGGGGTCGTGGCATCTTCCACTGCGGGATAGGCTTTCGCCTCTTCGGAGCCGTCTTTCCCCTCAGCGCTCTTGTTGTGGTGCGAATAATTCGTATATCCCACATTAGCACCAGGGTTCTCATACCACTTATTATCAGTGAACTGATAGCTGTCCTTACCGTTACCACCACCAAAGAGTTCATCGATGATAGCACAAGACTTCACTAAGACATCGGTAGCTGGTACCGAGGCCGCATTACCACCACCATACACCTGCTGGATACTGGTCACGTCACAGCCTTCGATAATCACTTCCGTATTTTCAGTCGTCAACTTATTGTCGGCATCTGTATTATTCTTAGCAGGACCATAAGGTTCATATGGCGCCAAGTTACCGCCGCCATATACCGCCGCCACATCATATCTAAAGATACTCTTCAACGCAGCGATGATGTTATTAGCGGCTGTTGTGATGGAGTTCTTATATTCGTCTGTTACAGCTACAGTCTCTTCACTAACTTCTGCTAACGTGGTATTCAAAAGCGTTTTAGCTGTGGTAATTACCGTTGCATCAGCTGCAAGTCCTCCAGTTTGCGTTGCCTCTGTTATCAAATCCCCCAAATACTTCTTATACCCTCTCGTTCCGCGATTTACGGTAAATGCAGGTGGAGCAACCTTGGTGGACATGTTGGCCGTACCACTGTTCTGTGTCGCATATACGTGAACAGTCACATGTCCCTTCGGTGTACCGTTCATATCGTTACAACCAAAGATACGGTTCACGATGCAGCCCTTCTCGCTGCCATCAGCATCACCACCATTGTTGTTATTGTTCAGCGTCACAGTGGTATTGCCACCGATGTTAGCAGCAATAGCATTATCACCGGTTGTACCTTTACCACCACCGTAAGCATCGTGAGCAATAGAGCCACCCGTCAGATTGACTACAGTACTCTCCTTGACCTGGCCCATCTCACCACCGCCATAGACGTTGTTGCCAATGGTGCCGCCTGACACGTTCACCTCAGTCCATATAGAGGTGGCGTACGCTGTCGGATCATATTGCGTAGCAGAAGTACCTATAGCTGTAAACGGACTTGGGAACATCACCGAACCAGGTCCACGGCTGGCACCATAGACGCTACCGCCAATAGAGCCGCCCTTGATGTTCACAAGGTTGTGTGAATAGGATTTGTGGTCGTCTGATGCTGCTTTCTGTTCATATTTTGTCCCAATCAGTGGAGGACCGACAGAGGCCAATGCACCACCGCCATAGACATTACCATCAATTGTGGTTGATTCGCCGCTTACCTCTACCAGCGTTGAGCAGGTAACAGAACCCGAAGAGCTGTTGCAGTAGTCCGTATCGGCAACTCTGTAAGTTCCGATACCCGAACCAGCACCGAATACATTTCCGCTTCTGTCTGCAGCTGCACCAGTCTGTTTATTAATATTTCCCTTAAATATCTTCACCTCGGTGCTGTTGCGCACGTGACCGTCCTGACCACCGCCATAGATACAACCATAGATATTGGGAGTATTATCGGAGAGGTCGGAAGTCGATGTGCCACCGATGTTTATGGTCGCATTGTTGACGTAACCCACGTAGAAATCCGGAACATAACGGTAACGAGGTGCCAGTTCACAGTTTGCTGCTGTCTGTCCACGGCTGCCACCAAAGACAGAACCTTTAGGAATATCGTACTGAAGGCCTGCTTCTTCATCACCCAAAGTACCGCCCATGATGGTTACGGTAGTCTTACCGCTGTTCTGGAAATAGTGGGCATAGGTACCTGATGCAGGTGTTGCCGTCCATATAGCACCATCGGCAGAAGGCAATTCGCCATAGCCGCCTGTCGAGTAGTCGTCTTTACCACCGGTATAGTTACCCTTACCTACAGAGCCCATGTTACCGCCACCATAGATGAACCAGCCGACTTTACCGCCATTCATCTTGACTTCGGTATTGCCATAGACCTTACCAGCCGTCCAGCTATAGACATCGTCAGGAGTACTCTTCAGATTACCTTCACTTGTTGTATTCAACAAATAGGTCTTGAAAGTGCTGGTACCCTTACCACCACCAAAGACTGTGCGCTCAATCGTTCCACGATGGATGGTGACTTTAGCATCGCCGTTAACGTGGCCGTCCTCACCACCACCATACACCGTACGTACTTGAGGATTGTCAGAGCCACCACTCGTTCCAATCGTCACCTCTGTCTCACGGACATTGGCAATATGGGCTTCCGTATAGCGTTGCTTATCAATTTCATCATAGTACACGGCACTGTTACCCTCTCCGACAACATCATCGCCAAATGACACCTGTCCCTTACCGCCTCCATATACGTAGTTATCAATAGCAGCAGAACCGGTGATGTTCACGTGAGTCGTACCGCCAGTGATACCTTCGACATATTTGAATTCGTAAGGCCAGCTAAGACCGAAGTCATAGAAGACTTCCTTGCCATCGTTGGAGTGGCTAGCATGCTTGATCACTTGCGTATAATTATCATTACTATCAACACGATAGTCTATAACACCTACGGATGCTAACTCACCGCCACCATAAACGCTACCATTTACATGACCGTTGCCAACAACGTTGACATAAGTGTCTCCACCTATGCATCCAGCATATTGCAGCGGTGTAAAGAGGTACTTTACAGCATTATCTCCACTGCCTGCTTCGATATAGCTATTATATGCAGCGCGATGTTCAGTACTTCCCTTACCACCGCCAAAGACACTACCGTTGATAACGGGTTCGCCTGAAGGTGTTATAGTTCCATTGGCAGCCCTCGTACCACCAACAGTCACATAGACATGGTCACGCGTTGTTCCGAACTCTGCACCACCATAGACATTTCTCCTGATAGTACCGCCAGTGATGTTCACCGTGGAGGTCTTCACCTGAGCCATCCTATTCCACAGTGAGTTCGCACCTCCATTAAGGAATGTCAGACGTCCCATGCTACCGCCGAAGACGTTACCGCTATGTATGCAATCCGAATATGTTCCGTCTTCTGGAGGATTAGCATTACCAATTGTTCCGCCACTGATATTAATCGTGACATGGCCGTGGGTATCGCCTTCAACAAACTGTCCAGTAGAAGGATCCTGGGCGTTTGAGAAGTCGGTTCCTACCGATGCCATACGTCCACCACCATAGATGGAACCCAACATGACAGGTGCTTCACTGGTACCTCTGATATTCACAGTTACGTTACCTTTAACGTTTCCTGCACCGAGTGTTTCTCCACTAAATCCACGTCCGCCACCGAAGATGTTACCATCAACATAAGAGGTGCCCCAGGTACCAATCTTAGCAGTACCGCTGATAGTAACAGATGTGTTTCCTAGCACATGACCGTCCTCAGCACCGCCAAAGACAGAGCCGTAGATAATACCACCAGAGACATTAACCGCCACACTTCCCACGTTTGTATAATTGTTGAAGTGGGAACGCTGATCGCCCTTGCCTCCACCGAAGAGATAGCAGCTGACAGGATGCTTGGCAATCTGTTCCAGGGTACGCGGCACACCGATGGTACCGCCGGTCATCGTTACCGTACATGTACCCTTTACGTCGGTATATTCATTACCGCCATACACATTGGTCAGGATATGACCACCGGAAATCTGCACCTCAGTATTACCTTCTACCCAACCTGCCGAGCGACACCAGTCGTAGCCCGTTCTGTCATCCTTCTTATACGGCATGTAGCCTGAACCGCCACCGAACACGACGCCAATCCACGTCTTACCATCGGAAGGATTCGCAGTGCTGGCAGGACCCAAATGTGCTAAAGGATATTCGTCATAGTATGGATCGTAAGGTAGGAACTTAAGAGTGCCATTTTCATCAACATTGCCAGCTTCATTATACTTGGCTCCATAGACGAAGTGTGCACATTCTGGCATTGTTGCCGCAGCCGCATTGATGGCCTCTGCATTGCCCGATGCGACAGCCGCGGCTGCCGCCGTCCATTGTTCAGAAGTATAAGCCTTAGGTTTAAGTCCTCCGTCTTTCGTCTGGTTTTCACCCACACCAATCTGACTGTCATCCTGAATCTTCACCAAGGTGTTGCCAAATACACGTCCGAACTCACCACCGCCGATGACGCCTTCCATGATGAAGGCATTTCCACCGATGGTTACATCAGTACTACCAACGTATGTCTTGAAGTGTGTATCAGGGTTCGTCGCTGGATCCTCTATGAGACCACAGCCGCCGCCCCATACCCAGCCTTGTGGGACAGGCATACCCTGTGTTGCTACTGTTACGGGGCCAATCTGGGCATTACCGTTGACAACCACCGTACATTTACCAGTATTTTCAGCACAACTTGTGGGTTTGCCAATACAGGTACCAGCATGAGATGTATGACCATAGATATTGACATCTGCTGCCGCCGTTGACCTTGTGAATGTTCCTACCGAACCGGAATATCCACCGCCAAAGATACCGTTATAGACGTAACCGCCAGACATTGTTACATTGGTGTTGCCCAGCACGTCAGCTGCGTTACCGCCGCCATAGACGCTACCGTCAATGGTCACCTTATCCGTACCTTCCGCTACTGCGACATAAGTACCTGAGCCATTGTCCTTGGTACAGATATTCACTTCGGTATTTCCTTGTACGTCAGCCATACGGCCACCACCAAAGACATCGCCATCGATATGGGCACCATAGACATCACGAGATTCATTTCCAAGACTAACCATGTTCACCGAGGTCGCTGTGCCGATGTTAACAACGGCATTGCCAGTGACAATACCCTTATTACCGCCACCATAGACTTCGCCAATAGTTCCAATCTCATTTTTAATAGTACCCTTTACCGCATTCTTATAGTAAGTGACGCCTGCTACAGCTAAGCCTGTTGCACCTTCATAGGAGCCCTCTACTCTTGTGTAGTAACTGGTTACTTCAGTCTCACCTACCGTTACTGCTACAGGATTATAAACATCCAACAAACGATAATAGGTGACATCAGCAATGGCTTTACCATTTGCATCAGAATTAGTGTTTGCAACAACCTGTGTGTAGACATAGGGGTTTCCTACTGTACCAGCTCCTGTGCGAGTATAGTAGCTTGTTACGTCTGTTGTTCCTAAAGTAATACTTTCTGAAGGCAAAGGATAATAATTACCTGTTTTATCATAATAGATAACACCTTCAACTGCTTTTGTATCGGTACCACCTACCAATGTATAGGTATCCTCCCTAGTAAAGTATCCAACTACCGATGAGCGTGGATTCGAAGCATCAGCATTAGCATTGGTAACGAGTCCGTGAACCTCTACTTTACCACCAGTAACGATATCTGTAACATTGCTGGGTCTGGATTCTGCATTGGAGTAATAGTCAGGAACAGTCACACCGCTATGTCCACTCATCGAACCTCTTGTCATATTGATGTTCACCTCGGTATCACCGGTCACAGAACCGTTCTCACTACCACCAAAGATCCTGTCAATTCGAGTGGCAGACTTGACATTGACAGTAATTTTACCGCTTAGGAAGTCACCACCATATTTATTCTTCGCTCCAACGCCGGGATATGCCGTCTGATAACAGCCACCATAGAGGTTCTGAATGATAATAGGCTTCGAACAGTCGTCTGTCTCTTCAATGTTGACAACAATGTCTCCACCGATACTTCCCATACGGTCGTTACCGCCATATACGGAGGTAAAGATTCCACTGGTGATGTTCAGTGTCACACTACCCTTGATGTTAGCCTTATAAGAACCGCCAAAGACATTCTGGATTTCACTGCCCTCACCGCAAGCTGATACGGTAATATTGATATCTCCATCCGAGGACGCTTCATCACCATTACCGGCACCATACAAGTTCACAATGCGCAGGGGACAGTCTTCAGTTGTCGATTGTTTGATATCCGTACCACCTACAGAGCCTCGGGTATCGCTGCCACCGAAGGCCTGACCGATAGTTCCGCCTTTCAGCATCACATTGGCATAATGCGTCACATTGGCACCAGGATTTCTTTGCCAGCCTTGTCCATAGTTAACTTGATCACCACCGTTACCGCCTCCGAAGACATAACCAATCTCAAAAGCACCGTCAATCTCGACATTACTGATGGGTACGTCAGCAGCATTACCACCGCCATACACCTTTCTAATACTTGTCGCCTGACAACCTTCGATATAAACTGTCGTCTTCTGTCCAAATTCTGTTTGGCCAGGATGTTCATTATCAGGATTATCATAGGTCTCAGGTTCGTAGTTGGCAAGGTTACCACCACCATAGACTGCTTGAATCTCATACTCACCTTTGACATGGCTGCTAGGATGATCGGTGTGTTTGGTGGAGTTGACAGTCACCGTTACCTTACCCTTAGGCGTACCATTGAGGTTGTTACAACCGAACACACGACCGTGTTTGGCAACATTTTCCGAGCTGTTGATATTTTCAATATCATCTGTAAAGGCGGTACCATTGACGGTCACTTCGACATCGCCATAGACCATCGCCTTGATATTACCTTCACCTTCACCAGGATATGTAGCCCAGTCAGTTGTTGTACGGGCTCCTGGTAACGTGGCATTATAAGTCTTTGCTTGCGTTTCATTAAGTGATCCGCCTTCTGCAACATGACCTGTTAATGTTGCATTGTACAACGCAGCATCAGCAGCAGAAATCGTTTCACCGTCAGTATATGTCTTTGAAACACCAGTTAATCCATTTACAGTTGTAAGGAGCGTACCTGTCAGCGTGGTGTTGGCCGCTATCGCTCCTGTTAATGTCGCATTATATTTTGCTGCCTGGTCTGCAGTAAGAGCTGTAGTACTCAACGCACCCGGTAATGTAGCATTATAGGTATCACACTCGCCTTCTGTATAATGAACGCCTGTACCCAATCGTCCCAGACCACCGCCATAGGCATTACCGATGACACCACCTGTCAGCGAGACGTTTGTCTTGTAGGTCGTACCGTTAGCAGCAATATCATGTTTGTACGCTGGGTAGGTTAACTCTTTATAATAGGTGGTATTATCAACATACATGCCAGTAGCTTTACTGCCGCCACTAGAGCTTGTATAGAAACTGCTTACGCCATCACCCGTCTTGAGGTGCTGAACTTCCTTGTAGTAATTTGTGGCTGTTTCGCTTGCACCTTCTGGAACCTTCCAAGTATTGGTGGAAGTGTTCCAGTTCGCCGTATTAGTATTGGCCAATGCACCGCCACCATAGACATCATTGATGACCTGACCGCCAGTCACGCTCACGCTGACATCACCCGTGACATCGGCCAAGCTACCACCGCCAAAGACATCATTCTTTACCAAGCCACCTTCCATGTTGACAGTGGCACCGCCGGTAACGGCTGTTGAACCGAGACCACCGCCATAGACATTGGTATTCACCGTACCCTTATACAGTTTCACGGTGGGACTGCCGGTACAAGCTGCCATATTACCACCGCCATAGACACTGCCTGTAACAACGCCAGTACCGCTATAAGTGATACTGGGTTCCTCACCGGTCTTTGTACCGATTTCCACATCCACGGTACTCTTTGGCATACCATTGACATTGTTACAACCGAACACATTGACCACCCGACCACCAATAACTTTAACCTTTACTAGTCCATAGACGTCTGCAGCATGTTCTGCTTCACCCAGACCGCCGCCATAGATATTTCCTTTGCCTGTACCTGGATCGGTATCTTTTATTGTACCGCCATAGAGGTTCACCTGCGTTGTCTTTCCTGCCGTTGCCGTTTCCACACTGCTAACCAAGTGCGAATTTACCTTACCCTTGGCACTACCACCATAGACATCACCTGTGATGTTGGCATAGCCTACAGGTGTGCCGGATTCGTCAGTACCGATATTTACCACTACATTACCAGTTACATGAGTGGTCCCACCATAGCCGCCACCAAAGATATCACCTACGATATTAACACCCAACGGCAGATTCTTCGTACCGATGTTCAGTGTTGCATCGCCATCTACATCAGCTTCACTACCACCGCCATAAATACCTGCAGTAATCGAGGTTGTCGTATTCGAAGTCGGACTAAGATAGTCATCGCCACTTTCGATTCTGACACCATTATCAATCAGATTCGATTCACCGTCTTGTGCCAATGCAGTACCTATATCAAGAAGGGTATTACCCTTCACATCAGCCAAAGCACCGCCACCGAATACCTGACCTATCTTTCCAATAGTTTCCTGTTCTACGCCATTAACGATACCCTTCATCGGATTGATATACACACGCGTGTTTCCGATGACCTTGGCTGTCTCGCCCATTCCGCCGCCAAACACCTTACCGATGGATGTGCAGGAATAGACGTTCACTTCTACGTTTGTTCTACTATCCGGAACATCTGTTCCATAATAAGTCGTACCAGACTCGTTAGCTGTCCAAGGAGTACCCTCTGTACAACCAAAGATGGAGTAAGGCGCCTGATTACCGCCACCATAGAGCTCACCGATAATCAGTGGTTTACAGCCATCCTCATAGACATTCACGGTGATAGAACCATGGATATCGCCACCGGCATTGTTACCACCGAACACACGACCAAACTTACCACTGGTCACTGTCAGCGAGACATTACCATTGACAGTTGCCATCTCAGCACCACCATATACGGCATCCACATAGTCCTCGGGCATACACTCCAAGATGATGTTTACATTGCCACTTACGTCGGCATGACTACCAGCACCGTAAACAGTTCCCACTTTTAGTTCTGTACAGCAATTCCCATCAATAACATCGCCCTGTTTCTTTGTGCTAACATCGGTACCGCCAACGACATCTCCCTTGGTGTTACTACCGCCATAGACGCTGTTGATATAGCCGCCAAGCAGTTTGGTGACGGCCTTACCCGTACCATAGTTTGTTGATACACCATCTACTTTATGTTTACCTACATCAGCTCCTGGGTTACCTGCACCAGAGCCATTACCGCCACCATATACAGCATTAATAAGATAAGTACCCTTGATAGTGACATCCGTGGAAGGAACAGGTGCGGCATTACCACCGCCATAGACATGATTAATGCTGGTCAGTTCGCAACCTTCAATGATAACCTGCGACTTACTGGTCGTAGCTTCATCAGGATAGGCTGGCTCATAGGCAGCCTTATTACCACCACCATAGACAGCACGAACGTCATAACGAAGAGCGTTCGCAGTCGCTTGTTTTGTCTCTTTTTCTTCATCTGTACCAGTCCCAAGTGCGGTGGCAATGGCTGATGTAATACCTGTGATTGCCGTCTTTACAGCCTCTTCAGTTGCTGATCCGTTATTGTAAGTGTCTTCGTATGTCGTTGTTGTTACACTGATAGCTTTTGCCACCTTAATTTGATCTGCAAGATAAGCCTTCAGTGTGGAAACATCTGATACACTGCTCAAATTGATGTCGTCCTTCACGAACTTCTCACTAATCGTTCCCTTCGACGCATCCTTGTTCTGCGTACCATAGACGTGTACGGTGACATTACCCTGAGGCGAACCATAAGCATTGTTGCAGCCAAAGACTTGTTTCACCACACAACCCTTTTCACTCGCGGTCTCTGTCGTAACAGTGGTACCATCTGTACAAGTCTCTTTATTCAGATCCACCAGAATATCACCATAGACCTTGGGACTATGCGAAGCATCACCCAATGCGCCACCGTAGGCATCACCGACGATAGTGCCGCCGCGAAGATTCAGTCGGGTCGTATTGAGAGCCGATTTCTGTGTGGGGTCAATCCACGTAGCCGACTCATTTTTGCGATAATATGTTTTAGCTTCCGGACTAGTAACAGGTTCCGTGTCTGTTGTTAAGGTGTAGGCGCCTCCAAATGACCTTTCGTAAAGGCCCTCTGATTGAGGATTAGTCGGGTTCTCAACCACCGAATACAGATGCCAGTTGCTGGTGTTCGTGTGAGCATAGGCACCGCCGCCATAGACATCGTGGTTCACGGTGCCGCCATTGATATTGACAGTAACATCACCCTTGGTAGCACCTAACACGCCACCGCCAAAAACAGAAGCAAGCACATTGCCACTGTTGATAGTCACCACAGCGTTCTCACCCACGAGTCCGGCACCTTCCATCTTTTCATGACCCTTACCACCACCATAGATATTACCGGAAGTTGCAATTCCTTCGTCACCTATCTTGCAGTCGCCAGAAATCGTTACTGACGTACTATGCTGAACAATACCGTTCTCGCTACCGCCATAGACATTACCTTTCGTGGATTGAATGGGGGTAGCAGAGGTGCCCGGGTTGATAATCACTTCGGTCTCGGTGGCTAAAGCCAGAGTCTGAAGATAAATCAGATAATCTGTTCTATTATTATAATTTTGCCAAATACTATTACCCTCACCATCAATTGTCATTCGTTTGGGCAAATCATCACCTGTATAAGTCTCGTTATCTAAGAAAGTGTCAGAAGGCACAAATCCCTTACCACCACCGAAGACATCACCCGTGATTTGTGTAGCGCCAGGGATGGTTACGTGACATATTCCTGAACCGTTATTGGCCAATGAATAGGGCATACCATTGGAGTCAACGCTATATTTACCCACAGAAGCAATCTCACCGCCGCCATAGACATTCTGGTTGACCTTGGAACCATTTTGCACGATGACTTCCGTGTTACCACGCACCAGCGCTGAGTATCCATGGGTCTGAACACCCTTACCAGCACCGAAAACGTTGCCCTTGATTTCTGTATTATGATCGCCAGTCTCAGGACCTATCGTCACTTTCGTATCCGTTTCCACACGGCCCAGCTCACCGCCACCATAGACCGAACCCTTCACCGTGCCGTCACTGATGCTGACATTCGTGCTATAAACCATACCATTCTCGCACCAGAAAGAGGTTGCTGCACCCTTACCACCACCGAACACATTGCCGGGGTTCTCTTCAGTTGAAACAGCATCACCTGCAGGACCTACCGTACCACCAGTGATATTCACATGGGTAACACCCGAGTTATTGGTAGCATATGGTTCGGTACTATTGGCATTACCGTCAAGACCTGTCCAGATATATTGTCTCTTATTCGATTTGTCATCAATCCTACCCACATCGCCTAAGTTACCGCCACCGTAGATACTACCCTTCACCGTACCGGCATTCATGTTCACTATCGTGGTCTTCTGTACATCAGCTTCGTTACCACCGCCATAGACATTATGCTTGATGGAGGAGGTTCCATCGATTTCGACTGTTGTGGTGCCTTTTACTATAGCCTTGTTACCACCACCGAAGACGTTCAGGACACCTTCGGTTGATTCAGTACCATGGACTTTTACATCAGTATTGCCATTTACTGCCGACATATCACCACCGCCAAACACACCGCCGGTAGTTTCTAAAACGTCACCTTCCTCATCGAAAATCTGACCTTTGACGATGGTATTACCACTGATGGTAAGGTCGGTCGTTGTCACCTGCCCCAAAACCGTCATGTCAACATTCGTGGTAATGGTTTTTGTGTCTTTATTTATTGCTAATGAATTATTTGTAAGTGTTCCTTGAACCAAGGTATAATCCTCGGTTGCTGACTTCTCCCCCATATCAAACACGCCAGCATCCGCATTAATTCCTGGAGTGGAAGCAAAGACATCAGACGTCCTGATGGGAACCTTAGGCGTGCTGGCAGAATAACCGCCACCAAAGACATTACCTTCAACGGTACAGCTATTTAGTACAGAAGTAGCCTTGCCATCCACCTTACCCAAATTACCACCACCATAGAAATTCTTGTTGATGATACAGTTCGTTAATGTTGAAGAAACATCGTTGGTCTTCGCCATGGAAAGTGATGAATACTTGACATAGAAACGGGCACCGACAACACCTGTCGACCATACAAAGAATTCGTAGTCAAAATCAGTAGCAATACCCTTGTTATCCGTATAGTATTTCCCACGTTTACCTGTATAATCCCCCTTCCATGAACTAAAGTCAACATCAGTTCCACTTTTGTCTCTGGTTCTGATTCTGTTATAAGAGATACCACCATAACCGGCACCGAAGTAAGTATCGAAGGTACAGCCAGTAGCTCTCGTGGTAACATTCTTGGTAGCTGACATATCGCCAAACTTAGGTCCACCGCAGAAAGTACCCACATGGCTGTTAATGATATCTGTGGTGATATGACCCGTTACAGGCTTATCGAAGTTGATACCGCCACCATAGAAATTATCGATGTCGGCATTGTATATCTGCCACTGTACATCACCATTGATCTGCTGCTGGGCAGCACCTGCCATTTCGCCAAAATGACCTCCACTGACATAGCACTCAGCATTGTCTGCTTTTACTTCTGCATCTGGTCTATAGGTACCTGAGAGATAGAAGCCGTCGAAATCACCACCAGTCACAGAAATAGGGATATGAGGAGTAAACTTATTACCGTCACTATGAGTACCATTACCAAAATCCCTGAACCACACATTGCCTCCCAAATGAATATATTGGGTTACTTTAGGTTCGCTGGTCTTGGTAGATACAAACTGATCTACCATACCACCCTGTATAATAACAGGGGCGGCACTCTTACCGCCATTGTCGTACTCGAACTGCACGAAACGAGTGATACAGGTATTAGTGGTTTCAAACCATCCCTTTGGCTTAAAGATACTCACATTACGGAACGTTCCAGCTCCATTAGGCTTTTGTGCCATGGCGATACCTGGCATATTGATGAAGTCGAAACGGACGGGGGATATAGCCTGTCGGTCATTGTGACCAAATATAAAGCTGTAATCGGGCTCATTGTCTTTGTCAAAGTCGGCAGACATAATGGTGAACTTACTAGCTGTGGGAGGATTTCCTGCCAAGTGTACATTACCCACCAGTACTATCGCATTGTCATAGACATTAGAACCACTGGTTAACGAGGCAGCTGCATCATCAATGGTCTTATAAACGGTGTACTCACTTCCGTCTATTGTGATTTTTTGTGTGTCGAACCATTTGCCTAACTGCGTCACTTTTTGCTCACCATAAGTGGTATTATATACCACATCCAAATACTCATCAGCCACGTAGGCGGCATTACCCCAATAGGGTTCGATGGTGATACCCGTTACGCCGTAGGGCACATCGAAGTAGGCGCCCTGTGCGAACACGCGGTTACTGCCGCCTGTTCCGTAAAGGTCTTTATTGGTACAATTGCGGTCGGCAAAGTTATAACCGCCCCATGTATCAGCTGCGTTGTATGTTCCGGGCGTACCTCCTGTGAATCCAGTAATCTTCCAACCAGTCACCACCTTACCGCCTGTATAGTTCTTGGTACCGTAATCATTATAGTATGGCAACTGCACCTTGTCGTAATTGTAATTATAGTGGTCAAAGTCCTTGTCGGTGCGAGTGAGGGTGATAGTACCACTGATAGATGCACCTGTTGGCCAATCTTGTCCGCCAGTGGTCTTGCTGTTACTAAAGGTCACTTCCAGAGTACCCGTCTTAAGTCCTTGATTTCGGTTTTCCTCAGAATAAGTAGTCAAGTCACGGGTATCGTAGTTGATGATAGAGGGATACTTGCCTTGTGCCTTCAGTATAGGATATGGTTTGGGCTCTGCGATAGACCTGTCTGCCGTTTCCAGCACCCATTTCATCATGTCTTCTGCATGAACAGTTTCTTTGGATGATGTGGCATAGTAAGCCGCCAATCGTCTATTACTGTTCAACAGTTGGCGATAGGTCTCAAAGCGTTTCAAGAAAACATCTTCTACACCTAAGGCACAGTTATACTTACCAGTAGTAATTTCTTTTGTCAATACATCGTAGGCATAATAATTATAGTTGTTCAGACCACCGCTTTTTCGGTTGTCAATAATCTCACCGCCATAAACGGGTGATACCGTCGAACCGCCAGTGATGTCGCCATAGAACATACAGTTCATCACCATGGTACGAATATCCGATGCCTTGGATTTATAATTGTTGTATCCCACAATACCACCAACATCTTCGCCACCGGTAATGGTAGCATAGCTGAAGCAGTTGATAACACGCGATCCTTTACCATTATTATCATCACCTTCAACATAGTCGAGCAAGCCTACAATACCACCTACAGAACCGCTTCCACCGACAGAGCCGCTTAGAACACCGCAGTTATAGATACGGGTTTCACCTAAGGCATTGGCTGCAATGGCACCAGCATTATTATCGGTAGTGATGCTGACGTTATCCAAAATAACGTTCTTAATCACGGCATCTTCTGCATAATCTACTAAAGGAGCAGAAAAGTTGCTGAAGGTATGGTAATTACCATCTATGGAACCCTTAAAATGTTCACTGGAAGAACCAATGGAACTAACAAACGCAAAATCGTCTGCTAGGATGTAGTTACCTGTCATCAGGGTTATTTCTGAAGAGGAATGAACAACCGTTGGGACGGTGGTGATGGTCAGATAGCTCGTAGCTGCATTCTGAGCAGTTAACTTCGAGTCGGTGAAGGAGTTGACGACCTTCGTATTGTCGAAGCGGGGCATCAGCAACATATTACCACCGCCATCAGTCACTACCATAAAGGTTGAATTGGTGACGTTCAATGTGGTTTGGTCGTAGCCCTCTGGGGTCTGTACACTACTCAGCGCCCGTAAAGTTAAGTCACTTGATGTACCTTTCCAGATAGCATTATCGAGATGAGAACCGGTGGTGTTGACATAAAAATAATAATCGTTGTTACCTACACTCTGAACCTGCAGATTATAAGGATCAAAACCGTTCTTGCCTGCGCTATGATAGGCAGCTTCGGCAGCTGCCTTACTTAAAGCATCCTCTTGGGCTCCTGGTTCTCCAAGATATTTGTAACCCATCTCGGCATCTATGTTAAAGTTAGGTTTTAAGAACCACTCCATATTGGTAGGGATTGCTTCCAGATTCGTGGCAACAGACTCTTCCGTGGAAAGCGAAGTTCCATCAATCTTGGCATACTTACTATCCTGTTTTAGAAGAACAGCATTTGCCGACGTAGCCCCTACCGTAGCAGCTCCTGCATAAAGTCTAGTGTATTCTGACTTCACGGTATAGGTGACATAGAAGTCAGTCTTCACAGTGGCATCTTGTGCCTCATAGCCTTTCTCTACAAAATGGTCGTATGGGCTATCGGCCAAAGTCGTTGATGTATGGGTAGTTCGTTCACCACTATCTTTCCATTTTGTCTTTGTGCCATCGAGATAGGAGTGATAGACCACTATTTCGGGGTCGCCGACCGTATATTTATGATAGGCTGTTGCTTTCGTGGCTGTGGGGTACCAATGATACTCGTCTACCATCGGACTGTCGTATTTACGTAGCGTAGCAGCATCTGACAATGGTGCACGCATAATTTCCCATCCGTGTTGGTCAAGAAGGATGACCTGCGGTTCAAGGGTAGTAGCTTCAAACGTGAACTCACCCGTGGAGCCCATATCAATGGTCTGGAACCAGTGGTTCTTGTTTTTATATTTCTTGCCACTACCTGTATCGTCGGTTTTCCAACCCACCCATGGTGCAGCATTGGCAAAAGCCTGATAGGTATGCCAATTGCTGGGCAGAAGACTCTGTTGTTCGGGGGTAAGAATGATATTATCGCTGTAACTTTCTGTATCTGTTACTTTGGCACCACCTAACTCTTTCTGCACCGTGGGGTTGTTCTTCCAGTACTGTTCGAAACTCGTCACCGTGCGGTAGTCACTAGAAGTTCCATCGTTGATGAGTGCAGTTGTCACTAATTTATAGCGACTGTTAGGAGCATTCAGAATCATGTATTCTGAGGGTAACTGGTTGGCATGACTTGCGTCTACAGCTTCGTTCTTCGTCGTCACGCCTGTTACTACATGACTGCTTCCGCCATAATTGACAACATAGGTTCGGAAGTAGTTATTACTGCTGACCTGTCCGGAATGGCTTCTAATCTTCACACGGTAGGGGTCATTGTTGGGACTTTCCACATACCACAGCCAACGGGGACGCGTGCTGGCACCGGAATTGAACTGATTACTCCGCTTCGTATCACTATAGACAAATAGCATGGCATCACCATTGGAGTATGGATATTCTGCCTTTTGAGGAGACGCATCTACACCATCTTTTCCGTCCTCTTGTTTGAAACTCTCACCGCCATAGAACTTAAGCATATAGGTGGTACCGACCGCTTCGTCATTAGGGTCATAGAACTTGACATCGTTGTTGGCTTCATAAGTGACGTAGATATTGGGAGTTGTGCTTGGATCTATTTCCGCTGTTTGGATTGGATCGGTAGGCGTGTAGATATTATCCTCTGAGTTAAATCCCGGTTGACTATAGTAATGATATGTAGCAACCAGCGGACTCTTCCATGCATCTGGGAGACTCACCGCTGTCGATTTGCTTTCAATTTCCATGACGAGTTTTCCGGCTTTGTCTATCAAGTGATAGGTTACACCTCCACCAATCGGATAGGCCAGAACCTGTAGCGAAGCATCGCCTGTGGCGGTGGTACTGATACTGAAGGCATCGTCCGTACGCCCTACGCGATAGTAGTTGAAATCGCCTGTAGCCGCCATCAGCTCCATCTGCTCATAATTAGCCCCATCACCAGCAGTACTTCCCGATAACAGGATAAAGTTGGAAGCATCATCTGCCAAAGCGAGTGTAGATGGGGTCGTGTATTTCAGGGATTTGTTTGTAGCCTTGTTCTTGATTTGCACGGCGTAAGGGTCTTCCTTACCAGATTGACCTATATACCAAAGGTATGCATCTGACCCCTTCTCTTCTTCGGTGGGATTGGCCTTATGCGCCAGTGTTCCACCGCCACTGTCATAGACATAATCGCCATTGATAGTAATATTGAAGGTGCGGGATGCACGCAGATGCAGGAACTTGCTCATCAGGTCACCGTTGGTGTAGGTTACATAGATGTTGGCACTGGAGGCCGGTGTCTGTGTAATAACGTTCCCAGGGACAAGATTGGCTGCATTGTAATCACCGCTGAACGAATAGAACGTCAGCGTCTCCCCTTTAAGATAGGGACTGCGGATAGCAGCCGGAATGTTGAGGTAGTTACTTAATGTCACATTTGGGTACTGTGCCGCCGTGTATTTGATGGCCACATTCTCATCGATGTTCACGATGTGGTAGGTGTATAAGGGCTGTGTGGCTACTTCGGATCGTCTGCCATTGGAGTTATGGATGACCCGTGCCTTAATTTCCGTCATCGAGGACGTAGGCGTTATGGCACCAGAATAGACTTGTTTTGTGCCAGAAGTCTGAGGGTCAGAGCCGTCGGTGGTATAGTAGATGGTCGCGTCAGCCTCATGGGTGCTGATTTCCACATTGCCAGAACCATTGATCGTTATAGTCGGAAATTCCAGAAAGGCCTCTTCAAAGTACCATTTGCTGGTATAGTCAGCGGCATTATTCCAAAGGCCTAACGTACCTCCCACTTCTTTATAGCCAGTAGGGCCATCGTTCTTAGAGGTACTTGCTCCTTGTAGGCTATTTTGGTTTCCTTGAGTGATATTCAAATACCATCCACTGTTTCCCTTAGGTGAAATGTTATAGTAGGAAGGCTTGGTAATGGTAAACAGGAACCTGTCATCAGAGGGCGGAGGCGTAGCCACCGTTTCAAGGTGCACACGAAGACGGTTTGCATTGCTACCGGCTTCTAAACCAGAATTGCTCGCAAGATATTTACCCGTCTTTTCGTGAATAATGTAATAGTAATCCAGCGTGGCGTGCTTGACGATATGCCAAACGGCTTCAGTGGAATCAGTCGCACCGTTTTTATTATAATACTCACTATTCCTGTAATGATACGACGTCAAGAACGGCTGTCCATTATCGGTCGTCGTGAATTTGCTGCTGACATTTGCATCGTAGAAAATCCAATTCACCGTGGGACAGAGGTAGTAATTATTCACCCTGTCATTTGCTACATAACTATTCGTTCCCTGATTGTTACCACTGATATAATAGTAACCTGAATAGCCCTGTCCCCACGCACTCGTGGTACCGACAGTCATTAGAACCACCAGAAATAGCAGTTTTTGGAGAACATATGTTCGTGAAGCTACGAAGCTGGCTTCATGGGTCGGAGAACATATGTTCGTGAGCTCATGAACATATGTTCCTTTTATAAGGTATTTAAACATGTCTGTAAACTTACTGTATACATGCATATTTCGTGTCATATCTATATATCTTCTTTAATCGTTCAATTCATACTCTAGGCATACTCCAGCCATACTCTAGCCATACTCTAGGCTGCTTCTAGCCATACTCTAGGCATACTCCAGGCATACTCTTTCAGTATGGCTAGAGTATGGGTAGAGGCTGGCATCTCCCCTAGTGCACTGAGGCTACCCCCTGGTGCTATTTCACTTTCTATATCTCTTTTACTCAATAACCTTTCAGTCATATCTTGTGTCATATCTTTATTTCCCTATTTTTACTATCCGGCACTTCATAGATTCAATACTCTTGTGAGAACCAGAGGCGATAGACGGGGTCTACGAATATAAGTTCTCCCTTCCTCTCCTCAATAATGTCCTTATCCTTTAACACCTTCTTGTTCTTGCTGATGGTGTTTGGATTTCCCAAAGCATAATTTCTCTTCGTCTCTATCGATGACAACTGCCGCACACCGTCTTTGATGGCCCTGAGCATCTCTATCTGACTTGGAGCCAACGACTCTGTATCACTTAGGAACATCGGCGAATTGGTATTGATAAGTTGTCGCAGACCATATTGGAAAATCTGTTCATCCACCTCTCCCGTCGTTGCATTCCAGATGAAATAGCATAGTTGTTGGAGGTACCATGAATGACATTCCACTGTATCGCACACCTGACTGGCAAAAGCCTCTGAGATATGCTTGCCTGATTTTTCAAACGATTCCCTGATGAACGGCATCCACTCCGACTTAGCAATCTTGTCAAGGAAAAGCATCTGTCCAAAACGATAGAAGGGCGAATTTGCATTGTTGAAAATGTCCATCATCATGTGGCGTTTACTGCCATATAGGCAATAGGTGACATGCTCCTGCTGCTGCCATGCTGATCGCATCTTCCCCTCCATATTCTTATAATCAGGCAGATTAGCCAGTTGTTGGAATTCGTCTATACACACGATCATCCGGATGTTCTTAGCCACAGCAAGCGTTTCTGGCAGACGAAGGATGTCCATCTTGTCCTGTTCCTGCGGCACAAACTTCACATCGAAAGCCATAAAATTGGTGACGTCGTCCTTGATAACCAACTGCGGAACGACACCCGTCAGGAATCTCTTGGCATCTTGAATGCGCCTTTCCAACTTTGTTGAAGCACATGCTATCACCTGACTGGCAAATGTCCTATAGAACTCAGCCTCAGAGCCAATGCTAAAGGCATCAATGAAACAGACACATACGTCTTTTGCTTCATTTTGAAGTTCCTCCATAGCGACCTTTACCAATGAGGACTTTCCCCAACGACGCGGCGAAATCAGCATCACATTAATGTGTGATGAGAGGAAACTCTTCAGTTGAGCCCTGTCTTCCACCCTGTCGACGAAATTGTCCTTAGTGGCAAGTGTTCCGTATTGAAATGGCGCATTCATATCTACTATAATAATGGTTTAACACCACAAAGATACAATATATTACCCAAAGGTAACTTACCCAAAGGTAACTTTTTGCTCCTATTAATGTTTTTTATCGTTTCTTGCATTATACTCATTATTTGACTAACAGTTTCTTCTTGTTCACGATGTATGCGCCTTCGACGCGGATTGGCGTTTCTACCGTCTCACCCGGCTGGAGCACATAGTTGGCCATGGTGACGCCACTGACGCTGATGATGCGTACGGTCGTAGCCTCCTTGAGGTGCGACGTGGTGACCACCTTATGATCCTTGACATATATTTCGAGGTCGCCATCGAGGGTAGATATCGGCTCTCCCTCCAGACCCTCAAAGTCGCCACCGAAGAGAATGCGCTCAGGAGCCATCTTTCTCGAGCTTGCAGGGGTAGAAGAGGCGATGAAGTACGGACGGAAGGCGCTGACCTTTGTGGCGTCGCCCGAAGCAGGTACCTTGTCGTAACTGTCACCATCGGCATCCAGCGTGTAGCTGTAGCTGTCAGTACCAGCAGCCAGACTCATATTCATGTAGCTGGGCTTGAAGGTGAAGTTAAAGGTCTTGCTTGTGCCAGTTAACGACTTCTCAACGCCAGCCGTCTCATCATCACTTACACCGATACCGACACCTGTGTTAGAAGCGAAGGTAATGGTCTGCTTACCCAGCTTGTCTATCGCTGCGTAGGTATTCTGTGCCGTAAAGTTACCACTGAGGTCGAACTCATAGTACGTCTTGCCCGGGAGTCCGAGGATATATGGTGTACCACTTGTCAGCAGCGGATAGCTTGCATAGGGCCGGTCGTTCCTGTAATACTCCTGGTAGATGTCACTATTCTTATCCTTTCGTCCCGACTTCTCGTAGTAGTAGTCCCACAGGAAGTGGTTAGTCACCGTCTTGTCGGAGCCAGTAGCTGTCGGATAGAGGAACGAGGCCTTAGCCTGTTCTGGATCACTATCTGGCACTTTATTTATCGCATCAAACTCACGTAGCCAGTATTCGTGACCTATCTTCTTGTCACTGTTAGCACTTGTAGCACTACCGCTGTAGAAGTGTGTGATTTCACCCTTGTCGTTGGTGGTCACCAGTTCTGCCGTGAACGGAATGCTGATACCCTGCCAGCCCTTCGTCAGGTCTACATACTCCTGATCCTCAGGTGTACGCTGATACCACATACGGTGGCTACCGTCGAACGTATAGGCTATCGGACAGTTGAAGTCTTCCTTATCTACCAACAAGTGGTCTGTCTTGGCTATCTTCTTATCCATCACGAGGTGACCATAGATTGACGAGGTGACAGAGGTTGCATCCGCCACGTTGCGATAGGTTGTCGGATTGCTATAATAGTCGCTATAAGCCGGATCAGTGAAGTAGCTCGTCAGCACATCGTAGGTAGCCTTGTTGGCATAGCCGTCATCAGAAGTCTCTGAAGGAGCATAAACCAGCAGGTTCCTCGTCTCGTCATAGTTGGTGATACCTGTCAGGCCGCCGTCGTCGAGCAGCGGTGCATAGAACTTACCGTCATTCATTCCTAACTCATAGGCCTTTGGTCCTTCGGGCGTATGGGTGTCATAATGTCCGGCAAAGTCGATAGCTGTAAGACCCAGATAAGCCTCCTTGGTGCCATCCTTCGACTTCTGGGCCAGATAAGCCTGCGGATTGAAGTGGATAAAGCTCATGTCCTTCGAGCGGAAGTATGCCGGAGCACGATAGACGCGATTAGCGTCGTCGTTCTGCGACAGATGTCCGTCAGTCTTCACTACAGCCGTCGGTACCTCCTGATGAGCCTGAGTTGCCGAGTAACCATATGTCAGCTTCTGTCCGAAGAAGAGATAGTCGTCTGGCCAGATGGGCGACCAGTGGTCTACCATATATTTATTACCATGCTCATCTGTGAGTTCCTCTTCCCACCAACGTTCATCCTCATCGTCAGGGATGACACCGCCAGCAAAGCGGAAGTCACCGTCTTCGAAGCGGTCCTCAACGTACTTCAGCATATGGGTCACCTCACTTTCCGTATAGGTATAACCTGATGAGCAGAGGTCTTCCCTCTTGGCATAGTAGCCTGTCTGCGGCTCCGTCTCACCAGCCTTCCAATACTTGTATTCATGACCCGTACTTACCTGCTTGTCGCTATAACGCTTATGCAGGTAGAAGTTGTTCAGATTGTAAGCCACAGTACCATTGTAGAACTCTTTTTCCGTCATGGCTCGGGCCTTACCTTTTGAGCCATTAGTATATGTAATGAGCCCATTAGCAGGAACAGTATTGAATAATGTACTATTATCATTCAAGAAATAGGAGTTGACCAACTGGTAACCCTTATTGTCGGTGGGGCTTCCAAGAACAGGATATAGTTTGGTCTCCAACGGTGTCGTACTTGTCGTCTTCACCCAGCAGCTCTCCACATAACCCTTCTTGGTGACACCAGCTTCTGTATCAAGATCGGCAACACCAGCAGTATTGAACGAACCCCTCACACCGAGGTTATAGACATCACCGCAGAGGTTTCTGAACAACGAATGATCCAGACCGCTGATGGTATGGCCGTCACCATGCAGGGTGCCCTTGAAGCAGACATCATCGGTACCAATAGGCGTCCAACTGTCTGGATGGTTGATATCCGTGCGCAAGATGAACTCCAGATTCTTAGCGGCGCCGACACGGGTCTTGTCAAGCAGATACTGATCCACTAATGCAGTGTTGGCCGTTCCTGTGGCAGCCGTAATCTTACCGTTAGTTACGGTATAGCCGTCAGTTTCTGCAGTCGATGATGTAGTTACCAGACTCAGGTCATACAGGTTCTTGAACAGATCGAGACCGTTCTTCGATGTTTCAGGATCATCGGTCGTGTAGTCGTTGATATAGATCTTCGGCTCTACCTTCAGGCGATCATATATCTCCTTATGGTCGATATAGTAGTGGTGTTCTTTATCGTCCATCACCTTCTTCAGGTCGTGGTAGTTGGCCACATGTACTGGTACGTGGTTCGAGAAGGTCTCGCCCAGATAGGTCTTGGCATAGTAAGCCAGATAGTGCTTATTCTGATAGAGGTAGAGCGGATCAGAGAGAGGCGTGTATTCCACACCATTGATATGGCTCTCGGCATCACTCTCCGTATCGAAGAGCTTCCAACCACCACCGGTAATCTCGTAAGCACCAGGTGTGACGTACGGCTCGGGGATGCTAAGCATCGTACCCGGCAGGATGATGTCGGGTGCCTGGATGTCCTCCACGGTGGGCACACCACTCTTGAAATTCAGGTGGATGTTCAGGATGTGGCGCTCGCTCACCGGTGTGATGTGTGTACCCGTCATATCACTCTCTACATAGTCGTACTGATAGATTACGGTGATGATCTTCTCTGCAGAGAGGTCGAAGATGTCGGAGCCGCGGGTCACAAAGAGCGAGCTCGTCTCCGTCGGTGCCAGACCGTGGATAGAGAAGTTCTTCTGTTCGTTGGTGAGAGTGCCATAAGCAGTTGCATCAATAATGACACCCTTTGGCACTGTCTGACTCTTGCTATAGGTGCCGCCTGTGCCACCTGTCACACCAGTAGTGTAGCTATTTATTGCATGGCCCTTATCGTTATTGGGTATCTCATAGGCCTCGCGACAATAATAATAGGTACCAGGATCGGTGAAGTTCAACTTAGCCACCTTCTGCTTATCTGTATCACCCAAACCACTGTAGGTGTCGCTGGAAATAACCTGTCCGGCAGCATACGGAGTATCACCAAGGACGATGGTCTCCTTCACGACATAGTAGTCACCGGTTTTACCCGTTGCCACAGTGATGGGAGCCCAATAGTACTGTTCGTTAGGCAGACGCTCATACTCGGTGCGGGTTAGCTCATTACGTGCGCTAGTGTTGACATCAGTACCATTATCTGCTCTATATGTTATAGGTGTTTCGCCCTTATACGTCGCACTATAGTCAATCGGCGTTGCGAGCGAATACTTAGCCTTGTTAGCTTGTGCACCTTCCAATGTAGCAGCCGATGAGTCATATTGGTACTTCACGCCTTCGGCTCTGCTATATGTCGGGTCAATGAGCAGGTCGAGGGCATCGTAGTTGAAGGTAAATTTATTGCGGTCGCTTTCCGACATACTGGTAAAGGCAGCCAGCGCACGGTAGTTCTTACCCGTCTCGTAGTAGTTGCCACCATACTTACCGGCTGAGGTACAATAATAGGCAGGTACTACAGATTTATTGATTTCAGTAGCTAATGAAGTATAGGTGCTTGCCAACGACTCTTTCTCTGCCTCCGACATATAGGTGCCGCGGTAGATGAATTCAGTCTTGCTGAGCTGGATGGTCTTGGTCACTACGAATGCTTCATCGACGCTACCACTCATAGCTGTCCAGTTAGCTGGAGTATAATCTTCCTTAGCTAAGGTGGCACCCTTATGCAGACGCTGGGCTACGGCATCATCGCCACTTCCCTTGGTGGTTTCCAGCAAATCAGCAGTCACGATATAGGCTGGTTTGAAGGTAGCCTGACCTGATGGGATTACGCTACTGTGGTTGGTGACAACATTCTGATAAGTATCATAAACATCCTTATCAATAATATTGCCAATATGGTAATCGTTCTGGCCATACAAACCGGTAGTGTTAGGAGTATAGGTCGGACCGTCCTCATAATCTACGCCGCCAGTCTGGTTCTTGTCGCTTGCAGAACCGCTCTTCGGTGTATACCACGTATTCCACTGGTTCGGGTTGTCGATGTTATACGTCAGAATGTAGCCGGTATTGTGGCTGACATTGTTTGACGGACGGAAGACATAGTCGATGTCCACATCCTGATCTCTTGAGACATGATGTACATAAGGCGTTACGTCGGTATCGGTTTCCTCCAGTTTCTTTGTAGGAGCGGCGTCTTTCAGTGCTTCGTATTCACTTGGCAGTAGTACCGTACCAGCCTTATAGGTCACAGGAGTGGTGCCATTGCCATAGGTACAGTCGGCAATGACGGTGTAGGTCTCTGGGACAAACAGCTTCTTTTCTGCTGCGGTGAGCTGGCTGTAATCCCAATAGCTGATGGCATCATTGAGGCCATATTGTACATCACGAAGTTCTATCTTGTCGTTCTCACCGAGTTTTGTCTGTGTCGTATTGGTATTGACAGAATAGTAAGCATAGTGGTTTGGCATCACGTTCAGCAGCGTCATCTTACCGTGAGAAGCCGAAGTGATGGTCAGCGGGATGCTGACAGTCTCGCTGAAGGCATTAGGATTGCCTGTATAGGCAGAGATATACTGGTCGTAGACGTAGATAGCACCCTTGATGAACCAATAGTGGGCCGGTACAGGACTTTCGCCAACCTTATACTTGCCACCAATGTTATAGCAGTCATCAATAATGGTCTGCGTGCTGTGCACGAAGTTACCTGAGGTCTCCCATTCCTTCTGGTCAGAAACGGTATTGTTAACGTATTTGAACTTCTTATTGGTGGCAGCACCTGTGTTTAGGGCTGTCAGAATGGTCTGGTCCTTATGCGTGTCTTGACGTGTACCATGTTCATTCTTGGCATAGACATAGCCACCACCCATACCTGGCTGCACGTTGATGAGGTCGAGTTCCACGACGCCGGTGATGTAACCCCAGTCTTTCTCAGTAAGACCAGTACCGGTACTCTTCTCGGTGGTCAGCTCCAGATAGACACCAGATGCCAGCGCCACCTTGTTATGTGAGGTACCATTATTGCGTCTGCGGTCTTCGCTGAACCCATCCTTCCAGTCGGAGTAGGTAGCTGTACCATAAGCAATACCATCATTGCCAGGTGTAGCACACCTATAGGTTGTGGCGTCGGAGTTATCGGTAACACGCTTAGCAGTATGGAAGTCCACATCGCTGGTCAGCGCACCGAGGTAGTTCACGACACTATAGATACCAAAGTAGTTGCCATGTTCCTTGTTCTTGTTGTCGTTGGCATCAGCACTACGCACCGACGTCTTCTTGTTCAGCGAGACCTCACGTACACGGTTAATGGTGTAGTTGGTATAGTCCACCGTTTCGGGCACACGGTCCTGAGCACCCATCATCACCATACGGCTACCAAAGACACCACAGAAGTCTGAACGCTGTACCGTGTTCATCGGGCGACCAGCATAACGTGAGCAGACACCGTTTTCCTTCCAGTACGCTTCTAAAGGCTTACCATTCGGTTGAATCATCGCCTGAGCTGGTTCACCAACAGTCACGCCCTCAAAGACGGTCTGCATCTCATCGGCCGTAATGGTGGAACCAACAGCGTAGTTCTTACCATCTTTGTCGGTACATGCTTGCAGACACTTATAGCGAATCTCGTAGTAGGCGGCTTCACGCAGTGGCAGTTCATTGTATTTTTCCAGGGTAATCTCTGGGTCAATATGGTAGTAGTCAGTACCGTAGTTGGTGATGTTTGTTTCACGATAGCCGTCGACTAGCGTCAGGTTACCGTCACCGTACAGACCACCCACACGTCCTCGACCGATAGAGATCAAGTCGCGGTTATAGACGTCGTGGACAGAAGCCGTAGCATTGCCATATACCGTCGTGGTATTGGCATACACATCGGTAGAACCCGGCGAGGTGTTACCACCGGCAAATACAGCATTATGAATAATCACACCTTCCTTGTTGACATCAGCCTTACTCAATGTCAACCAGTCTGAGGCACTTGCCGTCTTGTTGCCTAAGTAGTTAAGGGCAGAGGTAGGTACAAAGGCACCGGCGGCATAGGATGTGCCATTGATGGTGATAGCAGCATTAGCCTTACACCAAGGCTCTACCAGCACCTTACAGTCCTCGGTCAAAATCTTCTCATCACCATCGATGAGGAAGCTGCTGCCCTCATACTTATAATAATAGCCTTCATCCTCACCATCATAGCGCACACTACCATCAGGTTTCTTACCGACACACAGGCGAGCCGGGGTCTTGATGCTGCTAGTGGTTTTATAGCCTGCGTCGCCTGGACTAAGGCTATGTTCGGTGTTATAAGCAGCTGCTTCTTCTGCGGTGTAATATACATTCTCCGTCTCGTAGGCACTATATACGAAACCGATATCGCCACCGCCAAAGACGTTGCCATAGCCCTGGGCCACGCCTTCGTCGGTACCCACCTCGCCGCCATAGATGTCGACCTCGGTCTGACCAAAGACGTAGCCTTTGCAGAACAAGCCGTTAGCTCTCAAGGATGCCACCACCTTCTCGTCCATATACAAGGTACCGTCACCGCCCCAGCTGTCCTGACCTCGGCCACCGCCAAAGACGTTGCGCTTCACATGTCCGTCATACATCTTAACCTGCGTCTTACCTGGTCTGAAGATGCGCACGTTGCCGCTTTCTATACCGGTTGTCGTGGAGAAGCTACTACTCGTCGTACCAGCTCCGATGGGACCCAGCTCACCGCCACCGTAGAGGCTACCGCGAATGGTACCGCCGTACATGGTGACGTTGGCTTTGTCCACATAACTGTTCACCACATAACCGCCACCAAAGGCGTTACCTGCCTTCTCAATGGAGTTCGGCTTCTGATCGTCCAGTTCCTCAACATATTTATAGACGGGAGCTCCCGATGTGGCAGTATTCTTGTAGCGGTATCCAATATAACCATTATTGATGGTCAGGTTGGTCGTACCATATACAGAGCCACCTTCACCGCCACCATAGGCGTTACGCTGGATGGCAGGAATGCCGTCGTAGAAGCTGGTGCCGTCCACCTTGCCAATCACCACATTGGCTATGGCAGGGACATCACCTGCATACGAGGTGTTGACAGGTGCTTCTGTGATTTCCAAGTCCTCATCTACCGTACAGTGCTTACCCATATGACCCTCATAGCCGCCGCCATAGACGTTACGACACATACCGCTCTCAATATTGACGTTGGTAGTAGCTACGAAGTCATTAGTGGGATCATCATCTTTTGCCAGTTCAAACTCGTCCATCACAATACCTCCCTGACCACCGCCATAGACATCCTTATCCACATTGCCGCCCTTCAGCTCAATGTAGGTGCTGCCGGATACCACGGCATTCTTACCATAACCGCCACCGTACGCATAACCGCTTACATTACCACCTTTCATGATGTGTACATTGGTCTGATGGTAGTCGGGCTGTGTAACTTCATCTTCAGGCAGGATGTCGTTGGTATAGGTGCCGTCGTATTCTTTCGTTGTTTCATTGACGTAGGTACCGGTATTCTCAGGCAGCGTGATGGGGTGAGCGGCAAGGTAAGTACCAAAACGCTCCAGAATACCGCGATATTCAGTAACCTTGCCCGCTATCTCTCCTGATGGGGTACCGGCATTAGTGTACTCCTTAATAAGCCATTTTTTCATCGAGGCGTAGTTGAAGGCATTACCGTCGCGACCGCCACCAAACACCTTATAGGCATTCGAGCCGTTGTTCATAAACACGTTGGTACGGCCGGTGAGGGTCTTTCGTCCGTAGCCGGCACCATAGATGGTGGCCTGATAGCCACTGCTCTGCATCACTGGAGCCGTGATATTAATATAGGTATCGCACGCGATACGGCTATTCTCGTTACCACCGTAGATAGCGTCGTTCACAATAGCATCCGCACTCTGATAGTCCACACAGGTCACATAGTGGTCACAATAGCGGGCGGCAAGTGCTTTCGTTTTCTCTACCTTAAACAGAGCAGGGTCATAGCCTTTACCACCACCAAAGAGGGCGTTCACCTTCACGGTAGAGCCGGAAGGCACGTTGACACGGGTGTAGCCCACCAGACCTTCCTGGTTACAACCGCCATAGACATTATGGAAGCTGCCGGCATACAGGTCTACCGCCGTGCGACCGGCACCCTTGGATTCTACCGTACCTGTGCCGGCGAAGGCACCGCCACCATAGATATCCATATTGGCAAAGCGGTTGGCATTCTTCGATTGGGTATCGTCCATGAGTACATAGCACTCTTCCTGCATGGCATCATTTAGAGTGACATTGCCTGGGAATCCCTCACTACCGCCAAAGACGTAACCCACACTATTGTTGGAGTTATCAACAGGCTTGAAGTAGACGAAAGAGTTCTCGACCATGTGTGGGAAGGTGAAGACGGGATTTCCCTCGCCATCAAGGCGGGGATCACCAGCCACCTTACCTGTCGGCAGGCTTTTTTCTCCACGCGAATAGGTGTAATCCTTGAAGACGGGATCAGCATAGTCATAGCTACCGTAGTTACCACCGAAGATACTGTCGGTACGGCCCTGTATATACTTCACGAAGGTAGCCGATTTCAGCATTTCTGGGTCGAAGGCTGTTCGTGTGACGTCAGTCGTATGATTAATCTTGCCCCTGATGGTTCCGCCAAAGTCGTTACCGCCATAGACATTATCCCTGACCCATGGGAAACCGCCATTATGTCCGATATACACCTCGGTACCACCGTAGATGTCGGCATTGCAGGCACCACCGAAGGCATCATAGACGCGGCCGTTGCCCAAGTAGACATACGCATCGCCAATCACATCACCTTCGTTACCGCCACCATAGATATACTCCGTCTCGGCGAGTGGCAAGCCAGACACTTTCTCAGAGTAGCCGGCATTAGGACCTTTCATGTTGACGGTACTGCTGTAGCGAGCATCATAGACGTACTCGCCTGCTTTATTCTTCTTACCGACGACACCTTCCTCACCACCACCGAAGATCTGGAAGGTATAGCCGTTGTTCAGGTTGACGGTGGTGCTACCCCATATCTCAGTCTGTTCACCCTTACCGGCACCAAACACCGTCATAGCCACAGATTGTGTATCGTCGCCCTGGGCCTCGCGGAGCACGCCGGAACGGCGCGCACCACTGATGGTGTATTCGTCTTCGCCATCGGTCTGGGCAAAGACGACATCTCTCTTGATCAGGTCTTGGTTAATGTTGATGACGACATTACCGTTTACGTGACCGCTGTTGTAGCAGCCGCCATAGACGTTACCACCCAGCAGACGGCGATCTTCGTCGTCATCAACTGTTTCTGTACCAGTCTTCACGAAGTCATCCTCGTCAATACTCCACAAGGCCGTGTTCCACTCCAGCTGGTTACCTTTGGCCGTCAGTTTATAATACTTGTTGGTGCCACCAACAGTAGCCGGCTCTGTACCCTTGGCAATGAATTTGCTGGTGCGCAGGTTCGTGGTGTAATACTCCTCGCCAGCTTTCAGCTTGCCATCCACAAGGTCTTCAGCGGTAATCTCAGCAAACGTGTCGTTCCAACGTCTGGGCTCGACCGTCAGGTTATCCAGGTTCAACTCGATACGGTCCTTGATCTTTCCTGTGGCCGTGCCGTTGTCGGTATAGTATTCGTTAGAGGCGTTTCCGCGCTCGTTCTCTGCACCCAGAATACCTCCGCTATAGGCAGGATTAAGTCCGTCGCGTGCCTCCACATCGGCATTGTTACAACCGGCCACGACTTTCTCAAAGATAATCAGACCACGGTCAACGCTATAGGTGTTCTTGCCAGCAATCGCCATGCTTCCCACGTTACCACCGCAGTAGAGCGAACCAATCTTACTCGTATAGTCGATATAATCATCAGGGTCGCCGTTGGCTTTGCTGTCAAACACGATAGACGGCTGCAAGTTCATGGTCACACCCTGCATGTAGCTGGCGAACACAGAGGCGTCGTTCTGCATGGTACTTAATGTACTGTAGCTCCCTGCCCCCGGATAGACGCCGGCATAGTGCTTGAGCACGTCTTCGTCGATCATCTTCTCACCATTGTTACCCATAAACACCTTGTCGGCAATCACATGGGAACCAATCTTCAGCTCGACCATTGGGTTGGCTTTCTTCGTGGCCAACGAAGCACAGTTACCACCGCAGAACACAGAGCCCTTGATGATGGTAGGATTTTCGGCATCTTTACCCTTCAGACGGATAGCCACCTGCTCGGCATTGGGACGGAAGGCGTTCAACGCGTCGATAGTGGTGCTGTAACCAGCGGTGCTATAGTAGAAGTCGCCATAGGTCTCATCATTCTCGTAGGTACCCATATCGGTATAGGCGTAGGCACCGTTACCGCCACCATACACATCACCGCGGATAGTGGTATAGATACCGATGGCATTACCGCCATACACCGTACCCGTCACGTCGTTACCACCGTAGACGTTGTTGATGTCGCCACCACGAATCAGCGTACGTGCCGACAACTCGTTGGGGAAACTATAGCCTGGCAGGTTCGTACACGGTGAATACACTCCTTTTACCGTCGGAATGACGTCTGCCATACGACAACCGCCATAGACGTTGTCGACCTTTATCGTCGATGTTTCTTTAATCTCCAGCAGCAGACCCTCAGGACTGGTCATATTTCCTCGGTTACCGCCACTATACAGGTTACGGACGGCACCACTCTGCAGATTCCACGTGGGTCGGATGGCCATCTCTGCCTTGTTGTTACCACCAAACAGACGGCCTATCTGGAACTCGTCGCTCGCAACAGACTCCTGTACCATTCTGACACCCATCAGATTATAGATACGGCTGTCTGTTAACAGCTCACCCGTTGGATTCGTCACAGCGACGACACTATCTGGATTGGTAATGCTGGTCACCACCTCGCTGGGGTTGTCAACGTGGATAACGGTTTTCTCCCTGACGGTAGCATTGTTGCCGCCACCATGGGCAAAGAAGATGGTACCACCCTGAATATCCAGGTAGGTCTTGTCCAACTCGGGGATGTTCAGGGGCGTCGTGCTGGTTGCAACGGTGATGGTGGTGGGTGTGCCGTTGATTATCTTGTCTTCCGTCACGATATATTTCTCACCATCCATCAACGGATTGCCTTCGTCGTCGGTATAGTTGAAGTCACCGTTACCGCCGGCAAACAGCTGTCCGATAAAGCATTTCTTGGCATCACCGGCAGCATGACCTTCTCCGTCAACCTTTGTGCTTAGGTGCACATAGCTGTTCCAGGTGTTATCTACACCATCCGTGTTGCCGGTCAGCTCTGTAGGCAACGTCTCGCCTACAGCAGCCGCCGTACCGATGGTTCCGGCCACGTCGTTGCCGCCATAGACATAGTTGATGATCATATAGGCCAGGGCGTTCTTACCGTCGATGTTCACATAGGTGTTACCACCGATATTAGCCATACGGGCACCACCGAACACCTTATTTATATCTCCCGCGCGTACGCGTACATTAGTACTACCGTCGACATTGGCGTGGTTACCGCCACCATATACGTTACCACCAATCTTGATCTGCCCCTGTGCAACGATCGTGCTCAGGAGTATCATCAACATTATGGTAATATATCGTCTCATTCTTAACTCTTAATTCTTAATCGGCTTTGCCGACCATTTCTAATTCCACATTCTTCATTCAACACTCATAGTGGGGTTATCCAAGTCTGGGTCCGACATCACATACAGGTATGTGGGTTTGACACCCAGATTGAGGGTATATATCTTTCCGCGTTCCGCTTCCGTAAAACGGTCTATCAAACTGAGCGGTATAGTGTTCGTTGCCGTACAGTTCTCACGAATCAGGTTTCCATTAGCATTTTTACTCGTATCCCAGTCATAGACGTCGTAGGTGCAGGTCACGACGAGTTTCGTCACCTGATAGGGCACGAAGTGGGTCAGCAGCGAGGTGTGGCTGTAATCGGTAGTCAGCCAGTGGCCTTCTGTCGACGAGTACACATAATCGCCGCTTTCACCCTCGCCCGTAGGAGTGTAGGTCACCGACTGGATGGGATTGGTCCCAGTATCGTTCGCTACCAGCCTGACCACCACATCAGCCGTTTTCTTCGTAGGCGCATCATCGGTGCTGGTTTGCAGGTATATCTTCTTCAGCTTGATATGGCGCAGGGCGTGATATTCAGCGCTCACCTTCATGTTGATAATCAGTGCCGAGCACAGATGGTCGAAGAGGAAGTACAGGTAGTTCGGATTAATGATTTTTTCTCCTCCAACTCCTGTTTTCGTACCCGTATCCAAATAGAACTTGAAGTCACCGGCACGCAGTCGGTTAATCCTCGACTCTGTACCAGCATCGTATTCTTTGTCTCCATCCACATCGTCATAGTCGCCGTCATAGTATGTTTTATGCGTCTCATCTACTTCAACACAGAATCCATGCCTTGCTCCGATGATGACGCTGGCGTCGTAACCCACAGTCTTCAGGCCGTTGATGGTCAGCACGGCACCGTCTGCATAGGAGTCTGGAGATACGCCAGGATTCAATTTTTCGAGGCTTGCGTCGGTGGCAGCGTCGCGTGGAACAAAGCCGTAGGCGTAGTAGTCGCCTTTATCTATCTTATCTTCGTCTACGTCATTGGGGAGCACCAGCTTCCAATTACCCTTAGAAGTGACATACCTCAGTCGCGCATACAGCGGATTCGGGGTGGGATCCTCTGCAATGGGGTCATGCGTCAGGAACAAGTCGATAGTGCTCTGCGAAAGACTATGGTAGTTGACGAAGGAAGTGCCCAACAGGTCGTCGTAGAGCAGATAGCCATCGGGAACCGTCCACGATCTTCTGCTGGCTCCCCCCTCTGCCTCACGATAGCGAACAGCTGATGCCGACAGTTCTATCGACATCCCGCGCTCGTCCTTAGAAGTGGGAGCAGAAGCAGGAGCCCCCTCGTCGTCAGACGAGCAAGCCCAGAGCATCATAAGACTTATCATCAGTCCCATGAGTCTCCTCAACGCTCTTACTATGGTCTCTTCAATTCTCAATTATCAATTCTCAATTATCAATTAGCGAATGCGCCTACCAGTTATACACCCATCTCTCCATCGTTCCACCATCAGCCCAGTCGGTGAATGCCGACTGTACCATCGTGATTTCCAAACCCTGCGTCGACGGTGTCAGCGACAGGCCAAGCATATAGGCCGTATTTCCCTGGAAGTTTTTCTTGATGGTAGCCGTAGCCGGCAAGACGGTTTCCTCATCGTTGTCTATCGTATAGGTAACGGTTATGTTCATGCCCGAAGCCTCGAAGTTGCGAGGGATGATAAGTAGTCCGTAGCTCAGCAAGGGGATGTATGGTGTAGGTTCCGACGGATTGTCTATATTGATGACAAACGGATAGGGACTGAAGCCTTCGGGCGTCGGGTCTGGCTCGGGTATCGGAGCCAGGTCGCCAGGAATCCATGTGTCATCCTCCTTCGTAGCCCCATTGAGCTTCACTGCACCCTCCTCGCCCGACATATCGCCGCTACATTCATACCAGAAGGGCTTATCGGTACTCTGAGTCGTCGGACTGCTCAGGTCCAGCAGCCCCTGCTTATAGAGGCCCTCTATCTTGATGCTCTGGATGGTGACCTTCTCACATCCCGGGTCCTGTATCACGGAGACGGTGAACATCAGCTTCGACATACCGTGGTGGAAGTACCAGTACACGGTTCCGTCGTAAGCATCCTTGGCCGTGGTGGTGCCACTCATCTGGTAGGTGTAGTTGTTGTAGAGCACACCATACTTCGTTCCTTCATCACCGTCGTTACCACCGTACTTAGCCGTTCCCCACAGCGGGTCGTGCTGCGTACCGTTGTGATAGTCGTCTTTGGTGACCACCACGGGCAGCAAGGGAAGACCTGTCGTCGTACTTGTCTGCAGCTGGTAGCTCACGTAGGGTGCATAGGCACGGAAGGTCAGCTTCTCGTCCTCATCCAGCGGCCAGTATTTCGCAGGCGAATAGGTCCACAGGTCGTTTTTATACTCTACGCGCTGGTTCAGCATCAGTATGTTTTCGGTAATGCTCCTGATATTGGAACCGTCGGTATAGTCGCTACTACCTGTATACCAGCAATATACGCCAAAGCCCGAGGCCTGCAGGTCAGCATTGGTGAACTCGCCCTTGCCAATCACGCTCTCCTCTCCCGTTCTACGGTTTGCACCTCGCGTTCGTGAGGACGCTTCCCCACCCTCGTCGTCTGCAAAGACGGCTGAGAAGCCCATAACGGGACCCTGTCCGACAGGCTCGCTATGGCCACCGGTGCCACCCGTGGTGGGCTCCGGTACCCCAAGGCTGTCGCTGCCACCGCTACAAGCGGTCAGCAGCACAAGCATCAGCCCTATCAGTCCTATCAGTCTTATTCTTCTCATTCTTCCTTGATTTCTATTCCGTCTATAGTATCCGTATCGCCCCACTCAGCCACATATCCCTCGAAGTCTATGCGGTTGGCTCTCAGGCGGATAGTGTATATGTAGTGGTGGTTGGGCAGCCACTCGGTCAGTGCCTCGCTGGTGCCCGTCCGCTTCATTTCGTTCAGCTGTATCGTTGGAGCATTGCTGTATTTATATTCATCTTGGGCTACAGGATTTCCGTAGATGTCGTACTTGTAGGTCGTGCCGTCGCTTTTGAAGGTGATGGTGTAGCTCAGGTTCAGCTCCACGTCGTCTCCAATGGTCTGTGGCAACAGCAGCTGTGGCACGTAGGTCTTGAAGTCGTAGCCTTGCTTCGTAGCCTGATTGCTCCAGTTGAAACTGGTGATGCCTGTCTCCTTGTTGTACGAAGGTGTCAGTCTGCCACTCTTGTACAAGTTGCTGACGCTCAGCGTCGTCAGCTGGAACTTGACGATGTCCTTGCGGATCTCTGCGTCTGCCACGATGCGGAATTCCACCTTCGCTGTCATGTGCTTGAAGAGGAACGTCACGCGGTCTGTTATCGCCAGGTCGTTGAACGGCAGGTGCGGGTCATCATCCGTGTCGCGCGTCTGCGGCATATTGGGCAGCATCTCCGACACGAGGAAGTCTACCTGGTCGTCTACGTTGTCCTCCACCGTGAAGTCGAATGTCGGCAGTCCCGTGCTGCTGTTGGTCAGTCGTGGTGTGACGCCTGTCGAGGCTATGTCTTCGTCTGTGCCGTCGTCGGCAGTCCCGTTGCAGTAGGGGAAGTAGGCGATGAACGACAGCTTGCTGTTCTCGTCGTTCGGCCAGTACTTCATCGGTTCGTAGGTGAACGGCTCCCCGTCCACCGCCCTGGTGGCCTTCTGGTTCCACATGAAGTTGGGCGAGTCGGCGCTGTAGTTGCGCGTCTCCGTATTGTGCAGATAGGCATAGACGCCCATGCTCTGCCCCATGGGCAGGCTCGTCGTCGCCGTAAACTTCGCGCTGCTACGTGTGGGCTCAACGGTATAGGGGTCGCTGAAGGCCACAGCCCGCTGCGTGCTCCCCGCCGTCTCCGCTGTCCTCGTAGTCTCCTCTTTCGAGCAGGCCATCAGACAAATCAGTCCTATTATCGTCAGTACGTACTTCATATATCACTCAACCTAATAGTCAACGTATAGGTCTTATTGCCATATAGTGGGCTGATGCTGATAGGCGTTGGATCAGGCGAGGCATCTATGCTCTTTTCGCCTTCCGTATCAACTCCAGCTGATGTTATCTTATGGTACTTCACATTTAGCTTCAGGCTCAGGGTGGTCTGCGGAATCAGGTAGATGTACCCTATCCTATCGCCTGTGCTCAGGGCGTTCAGGTAGTTTTTGCCCTCTACTTCTGCGTCGTACACTTTCAGTCCTTCGGGCTGCCATGCATAGGGCAGTCCTGGCATATATCTTACCTGCGAGTCTATGATGCCATAGCTCTCAGGGTCATTGTCTTCGTTCTTAATCTGGATGATGTGGTCTTTGTCGACACCACCTCCATCCTTGTCGAACACCTGGTTCGACCATACAGGGTAGTATTTCTTGTCAACACCGCTACCCGTGGTTTCCTGACTGCACAACGACAGTCGTCCCGTCTTGGCCATCTTGCCTGTCAGGGTAATCTTTTCTATCAGCACCTTCGTAGTGACTGGGTCTGGTGCTGCAGCCAGCGCCACCTTGAGTTCCAGTCGTGCCAGGGCGTGGCGCATCTTCATGGCCAGCTTTCCTGCAGCAGGAATGTTTTCTGGCTCCTCATAGTACCACAGCAGATCCACCACGTTCTGCGGATTATCGCAGCGGCGATAGTCCACATAGGGTGCTTCGCTATTATCTGAAAGACCATAGATGCCTGTGCCGCTACCGTCTATCGGCAGTTCCTGGTAGGGAGCGTATGCGCTGATGTAGCAGTGTGTCAAGTCTGTTGGCCAGTATTTCACGGGCTGGTAGCTCCAATAGCCTGTCAGGGGGTTCTCCATATCGCCCACATGGGTGTACTCCACCTCTTGGTTGTACATCAGGTTAGGCTTGTTGTCGTAGGTTGGTGGGGTACCTGCTGTCACGCTGGCCATTGCTCCAAAGCCTGTGGTGTACAGGTCCTCGGTGTTCATCGCTCCTTCATATCCTGCCCTTGTCGTATTCTTCGTTATGTCCTCCTCGTCATCATAGTTGCAGCCGAAAGATATGGCTATGGCCTCCTGGGGTGCAACCTCCTTGGTTGCATCCTCGCTGGTGCAGCTCGTCAGCCAGAGCATTGCTCCCAGCATCATCATGCCATATATCTTCAGCCTATTCATTTTATTCGTTTTGCCATTCTTCTATGGTGCCTGTCTTGCTCGAGAACGATGCACCAACGAGATACTTGGGACGGCTGTCGGCCTCATAGGCCTTGGCATAGCCGCGATCTTTGATTTGTTGTAGAGCCTCTGCTGCCGTGCCGTCGAGCTTGAACTCGAAGATATAGATGTACTTCGGGGTCTCGATGATGCAGTCAGCACGACCCTCGCTGAGTTGCTTCTCCGTATAGACAGTGTAGCACGAGATGAGGCGCATCAACAAGTAGAACGTATAGTGGAAGTACAGTTCCCTGTCCTTCTGGTCTTTCTTAGGTCGCATGCTGTAAGGCGTCTCTGCCAGGAAGGCGGTAAAGAGTTTCCTTACAAGTTCCAAGTCAGCACTCTCCAAGGCACACACCACTTGATTCACCCACGATGGAGTATCTTCTTTTGGCTGCAGATATTTATTAGCCAGCAGCGTTATCATCCCCTGCTTCACCTCGTGATTGGGGAAGTCAAGCAGATAGGTATTGAAACGACGGTCAACGTCCTTGATAGTGAGGTATCCGCTCTGGAAGAACATTGGCAGCGGCATTTCTGTGTCAGCCTTGTAGTCCACGAAGGTCTGTTCGGGGTAATAGCGGCCTGTGTAGTTCATCACCTCCTCTTGGCTCTTTGACAGCAGGCGAACCATATAGGACGGCGTACCAGAAGTGAACCAATAGTCCTTCATGTCGAGCTTGGCAAAGGTATTAAGGATGCTGAAGGGGTTATAGACATCCTTCATCCGCTTGCTGAAATGGTAGCCATCATAGCGCTGTTTCAGCTGTTGCTTTGTTTCTTCCTCGCTTTCTCCCAGCATATCGGCCAACTCTGTTATACCCTCAGCAAAAACAGTATGCAACTCCTCTTCAGTAATACCCAGCAGGGTGTCGAAGCGGTTGTCTATGGAGATATCGTCGGGCTGATTAAACCCGCTGAACATCGACACCTGCGAGAACTTGGTGATACCTGTGAGAAGAACGAAACGCAGATGATCATCAGTGGCCTTGAAGACGGAGAAGAAGCCCTTCAGCAGTTCGCGATTGTCATTAAGCTGTTTCTCATCATCGGGATTGCCCGTCTCCAAGAGGTCAAGCAGCGGTTTGTCGTACTCGTCGATGAGCACTACCACTTTCTCGCCTGACTTCTCATGCATTTCCGAGACAAGATGAGTGAAACGCAACGCTGCATCGAGTGATGGTACACCGTTCTCTGGATTCAGAACTGGTTGTATGCCATATTCCTGTTCTTTTCTCTCAATTTCATAGAGCAGGTAGTCTCTCAAACCATTCATCTTGGTCTTTTGTCCGAGATTGAAGTCGAAGCTAATCACTGGATACTTCTTCCACTCCGTTTCCAGCTCCATCATCTTCAAGCCCTCGAACAAGTCCTTGCGCCCTTCAAAGTAAGCCTTCAGGGTGCTGACCAACAGGCTCTTGCCGAAGCGGCGGGGACGTGCAAGGAAGTACACACTTCCCTGGGCCAACTTATAAACCAAGTCCGTCTTGTCCACATAGACGTATCCGCCCTTGCGAATCTTCTCAAAGCTCTGTATGCCAATAGGGTACTTCATCCTTTTCTTCGTTAGTTACTCGTTCTGATTGTTACATTCCTGCAAATATAGTAAATAATTTTTATTTGTCCAAATTTCTTCGTCGTTTTAACATATCATCGCGTATATACGCGCGTACGTGTACGTACATTAAAATATATAATGGGCCTTGTGGACCACACGCGCTTTTAGTTTTCCTCATCGCAGGGCGGTGGCTTTTCGCCACCACCCCACGAGTTTGGATTGTTATGTTTCAGTCAGGGTTTTTTACTCCCTAGTTAAGGAAATATATTTCCATAGTTAAGGAAAAATATTGCTACACTTAAGGATAAATATTGCTACCTTTAAGGATAAATATTTTTTCCCAGTATGGGAATTTCCCCCCTAACCCTTCGTTTAACCTACGCAGAGATTAGTTGTTCTTCGGCAGATTAAGTTCAGTTTCGTCAGCAAGCTGCCAGTCTTCAACTGTAGCGTCGAGCTTAACAGAAGTCAGACCCAGGATGAGCTTCAGATTATAGCTCTTACCATTCACCAGTTGGATAGAAGCAGTCTTAGTAATTGCATTGGTAACGTCAGATACCTTGCCAGTCAACTTAGCATCCTTGGTAACAACATGGTATGTAATCTTCACATTGACTGTTGTTGGAGTTGGTGCCACATCGGAAGGAATGACCATGAAGTAACGAGGAGACAGATCTGTGTAGTAATCGCCTGAAGTATAAGTTGCGGTAACGGGATTTGCTACTAAAGTAACATTAGTCGCATCAAGATCCTGTCCACCAGTACCAGCTGTAGCCTTTGTGTATGTTGTACCAGCCACAGTATAATATACGACACCTTCGTCAATGTGGCCACTGTTTGTAACTTCCAGTGTATAATACTGCTTAGATCCATCTACCTCATATCCAGAACCTGAACCATCATAAACCTGTGAGTAATTATCTCCGTTCATCTCATAAACTACTGCAGTATTAGCTGTTTTTGCCTTTGCTACAACATAATCAGGATCTTGGAATTTATAGAGGATTGTTCCGTATGCATAAGTGGGATCTGTAACCATCTTACTGGGGTCGGCACCACCTACCATCAGAGTTTGCTCTCTGGGAAGTACACCAGCATTAACAGCATCGAAGGCAGAAATATCACTTGCAACAGCAGAAATCTGAGTACCAACATAGCGGAGGCTTGGAGCCAGGTAACCATTTGCTCCACTGATCGTAAACAATGGGCTTAAAGCAGTACTTGGTGTTCTGTCTACATTAATCCAATTGGCAACATCAGCTGTTCCGTTGTTCAGGTTCAATATACCCTGAGTACCAAAATTACCATAAATAACCACATTGTCAATCAGCACACGAGTGTTGTTATCCAAATTACCACCATCTGCAACCTGGTCAATAGCAGAAACAACTGTCATACCAATACGTGAAAGAGCATGTTTGAAAAGGAACTTAATCTTCTGATCCTTATCAGGCTTAATCATATCTACGATAGCCTTTCCTGCAGTTGTGTTAACAGTAGTTCCATTTACAGCAGTATAGCTTAAGCCAGCAGGAGCGACACCCCACAACAAGTCTACATTATTATCAGGATTTGCAGAGACTTTCCATTTTACAAGAGGATCATGTTGCCAGTTTTCTTTATTAATTGCTATAATACCAGTAGCACCCCCAGAGTTATCTACATAAGCCTTCGCATCGTCAGTTGCCAACATGTCACCTGATGTAGTCAGATTTACATAAGGAGCATAAGCAAAGAAACTTAACTTGTCAGTAGCACCCGAAGAAGCATGACCTGTTTGGTTAAGCATGTCTGCTGTAGTTTCATTTGGCCAGTATTTCAGAGGAGAATAAGTCCAACCACCAGACCAAGTCACGTGTTCATTAAACATAAAGTTAGGTGTGAACCCATCAGCAGCATAAGCTGCACCATCGTTTTGATACATGGCGAAGACACCAAAGCCAACTGCAGCGGGAGAGTTAATCTTCAGCTTTTCAGTTGTCATCACACCTCCGTAGCCAGCACGGGTCACATTAGCAGCATCAGACGTGTAAACATCAAAGTCTAGTGCCTTAGCTACGGTCTCTTGAGTCTGAGGTGCATTTTGCACCACGTCGTTCTCACTTGAGCAGGCTGTCAGCATGAGAGCTGAAGCGGCTGCCACGAAAAATAAACTCTTTTTCATAATTGTTAGAATTAAATTAATAAAATAAATAATTAAAATGTTCTTAGATTTCTTTTTTCTCTGTTCATTAGCCCTTGCGGGCAGCATTTCTGGTTTTTCTTAGTTTTCTGTTTCTTGTTTATCTGTCTTTTTTAAGTTAATATTCTTATATTTCCGTAATTCGCTTAAGGGGTTATATCGTTCTTATTGTTCACTATTCACATCGGTATATCTACGTTTTCGTCATCGCCCCAGGGCTCCACATCCGCATCGAAGGCGCCAGTGCCCTTAGGCTGTGCATAGGGGATTGTCGGCACTTCATCCTCGCCAACGGTATGAGCATCTATCTCCAAGTCCAGCTGTAGCGTCACATTGGCTTTGTCGAAGGTGACATCCAGCGAACCATCATCGCCCTCGTAGCGAATCATCTTTCCTACGTCGTAATCGAAATCGATGGTAGAGTCGTCAATCAACAGGAAATGCAGCTTCAGGAAGTTCGACTGCGGGGTGCGCTGATGCAGCAACTCACGTCCATGAGGCAGTCCGAAGGTCTGGATATCAGTAGCTATCCAGCCTACCTTATACTCAGTATCACCTTCGGCTCGTCTGGAAGCAGATGAGGTTTCATAGCCATCAAAACGCCAATGGTTCAGCTTTATGTCACCCACATTCGAGCGGCGCCACTTCTGCGAGAAGTAGAATCCGTCTGCCAAACCAGATATATAGCCATCTACACCTCCCATGCTAGGTGCCTGCAGGTAGTTGATGCCACGTACCTTGACGCGAATGGTCAGCGTGGTAGTCATGGGCCATATGGTATCCTGACGTTCCTGGTTGAGCGTATCGACGCCACCGTCCTTGTCGTACTCGTAGAATATCAGTCCGTCGTTGTCCATCTTCACATCGAAAGAGTCTATCGCTACGCCTATGGGCAGCGGCTCCTTCAGATAACGGCGACCAGCGTCCCAGGCATTCATATCTGTGATGTCGTGGGTTCTGGAGATAGCCATCATCTTCTCAAAGTCGTCTATATTATAGAAGCTCATGTTCTCTCGATCCGAATAGTAGGTGAAGTTGTTGGTCATCACCATCTGCTTGTAAGTGCCGTTAGGCATTTTTTCATGGATCTCTCCTTTCAGGTCATGGGTAAGATTACCAGAGGTTAGCGTATTGCCATCCTTGAAATACATCACATAGATACCTTCAGGTCTGGTTGAATTATACTTTAACCAGTCATCCCAGTCGTAACCGATAGTCACCTTGCTATCGCCCTGCTTGTAGAGCTCCAGAGGCTCGCGGTAGCAGGAGGCAACGACGATGAAGAGAAGCATCAGCGAGGCGAGATGCCAGACCAGTGCTTGCATCTTATTGCTTCCGTTCCATATGTTTCTTCTCTTCATCATTCTGTTGTTTTCTTTTTACTTGGTATAATCCATACGAGCGAGAGCTTGACCTTGGTAGGACCGACATACTGCAGGGTCTTCGTCTCTTTGTAGATGAGGTGGCTGCTCTCAAACTCGGCATTGTAGTGGCGGCGGTTGCCCTTCAGATAGCCTGCCGAGGCGCTCAGCTCCAGGTTCCAGCGGCGGCCCAGCGGCCACGAGTAGCCAATGGTGGCGCCTACGCTCCACACTTCGCCCTGGTCGCCCACACCATTGTATTCCAGGTCGTACTTGGCCGAGGCCACATAGAGACCAGCAAACAGGCCGCTGAGCCAGGGGCGAGAGCCATCGCAACGAGGCGTCAGCCAGCGACGCAGCTCCACGCCAGCCTCCTGTATCTCGTAGGCGTAGTTCAGCTTGTCCAGTCGCCACCAGGGGTTCAGGTATTCTGCCATCACGCTCCAGCGCCTGTTGCGACCAAAGGGCACCTCCACCTCTATATTGGGGGCCAGCGCCAGGTCGTAGAGCATATTGGTCTTCACAGCCAGCAGGGGCTTGTAGCCAGTGAAGCGCTTCTGGGTACTTACCAGCGTCTGGCTCAGACTGTCGGTAATGAGCAGGTAGGTGGTGTCGAGCTTGGCCTCTAACGCCTCTTCCTTCACCTCCTTCAGCTGGTAGTCTATCTGGTAGTCGGTATGGCGCAGCAGGGGGAAGGCCTCGTCTTTCAGCGTACGGTAGTCGTCGGGCCAGGTGGCGGCTATGCGGTGCAGTTTGTCGTCAGGGTCCATATCGCTGTCGATGAGCAGCAGCAGCGAGTCGCGATGGGCGACGAGCGACGTGCTGTCGACGAAGTTGCGCAGGCCCTGCCAGTCCTCGGGTTCGCTGGAGGTGTGGAACAGCTTCGGTGCCACATTGGTATGTTCGATGATGTAGCGCGCCAGGCTACCCGTACGCTCGCGGGCCAGCCGGTCGTTCAGCTCGTACGAGCCGTCAGGCGAGGCGTAACCTTTGACCTGTATGCGCAGTATCTCGATGGTCGAGTCGTTGCTGACGCTGTCGATGGTGTTCCTCAGCCGCTCCAGCTCGTAGCGGTTGTTCAGGTAGTCGGGCTCCACCTCCGTCACCCTGACGGGATACGACAGGTAGGCACGTCCGCGCAGCTGCTGTATGTTGTTGACCTGCACCACCTTGTTGGCATTGCTGTCGGTGATGATGGGCGTAGGCACGCGCAGCACGCGCTCTTCGTGGTTCAGCTCGGTGCCACAGCCGTCGGTGCGCACCACAAGCAAGCGCAGCAGGGCGACACCCATCCATTGCTGGCGAGCCACCGTCTGCTGGTAGACCTGGTAGTTCTGTGCCTCGCGGTCGCGATACTGCAGGGTGTCGGGCACGTGCAGCGTGTCCTGCGGGGTGCGTATGTCGTGATAGTAGGCCCACGAGCCCATAATCTCGATAGCGGGGAAGTTGGCCACCTCGTCGTCGAGCATCAGCTGCGGAATGATGAAGACGCGCTGCTGGCGGGGCAGCGTGCCACCCAGCAGGGCAAAGCTCATGGTGAAGCCGAGCTCGTCGGTGCCACACTCAGTCAGCAGCACATTGTCGACGCCCACCATCAGCGTTCCGTTTTGGTTTTCCTTTTGGTTTTCGTTATCATAAAGAGGAATGACAAACTGCTGGGCCAGCGCCTGTTGGCTCAAGCCAAGAAGCAGCACGAACACCGCCAAAAGCCGCTGGATACGACTTATGCCGTATCGGAAAATGGGGCGATATGTTGCTGTCAGATGCTTCATTCTTGAAATTTCAAATTGTTAATAAAAGTTAGTTCACTAACATTTATATACATTATAATATTGCAAATTTAGGAATTATTTTTCAATAATGCAAGCGTTTTGTCCATTTTTTTACGATTTGACCCCATTTTTTCTTGATTTATGTCAATTCGTCGATAAATTTCGGCCGATTTTTGCCGACATAACACCGACCGGAAAACTATGTTTTGGCGACACAAAAACACCGTTTTCGTTTCGTTAACACTATGCTTTCACTCTGTCAATCCTATGCTTTTACCTCGTCAATCCTATGTTTTCAGAAGCCACATGTGCCACTTTGGCAGTCACAAAGTTACGCCTCGCCGCCAACAAAGTGCCACATCGACGTCAACAAAGTGCCACATCGACGGCCACAAAGTGCCACATCGACGGGCAACAAGTCCCACATTGGCAACGACGAGGTTGTTCGCCGCCGAGAACAGCGACGAAATATCTTTACACTCACCCGTTTTCGCCGCCGCTCATTTCTACCTTTTTCACAAAAACACCTCACCACCTCACCTAACACCCCGCAAAGCCCGATACACAAAAGGTTTAAAGCAAGTGAGGTGTTACTCAAACACCTCACTAACACCTCACTGACACTTACCTGACACCTACCTGAAAAAGTGAGGTCACAGTGAGGTGGTGAGTTTCAATATAATGAACAAAGTTGACAAGAACAGACC
>Ga0256404_1000973_pt1 | contig 72641 bp, 71 predicted proteins | sample RumenRJG_01DNA_FD_185990 | JGI IMG/M metagenome (GOLD analysis project Ga0256404, IMG submission 185990) | Bovine rumen microbial communities from Lethbridge, Alberta, Canada - RJG_01 | ecosystem: Host-associated > Mammals > Digestive system > Stomach > Rumen | place: Canada: Alberta | collected...
TCGCCGATGTCGGAGTTATGGTGCTGGCTGTACTGAATTCTATCCGTTGTATGTTCTTAAAGGATGTTCAAGCAGACGAATAAGGCATATCTTAGAATAGATTGTGAAATAGAATAAGTGTACCTGTGTTGCTGCCCGGACCCAGTCGGCCCGGGCAGCTTTTTATGTGTAGCCTTTGATGGAATAGGAAGTGAAACTGTTCGCACAGCCTGATAACCGAACGATCGCAATAAGGAAGCCCTGAAGCTGGTGGTAAAACCCAACCTGATCAGTATCAGTGACATGCATGATTTTGATTATATGAATGTCATGTCACCGGACCGTAAGGGCATGGATTCCATTAGAGAGTCTATAAGTTGACGGAAGTCTTAGGAAAAGCGACAATAGAAGACAAGATTTTTCGCTTGTGAGGACAGGATATGAAACACGCAGTAATTGGCATCTTAGCACATGTAGATGCGGGCAAAACAACACTATCTGAGGATCTTCTCTTCCAGACCGGGGCAATTCGCAAGAAGGGTTCCGTGGATTCCGGTGATACGGTTATGGATTCGAACGCGATCGAGGCAGATCGCGGAATCACCATCTATTCATCAGAGGCTGTGATCCGTACAGATGCTATGGAACTTCAGTTGATCGATACCCCGGGCCATGTGGACTTCTCAGGAGAGGCAGAGCGCGCCCTGTCGGTACTCGACTGCGCTATTCTCGTTCTGTCAGGCTCCGAAGGCGTACAGAGCCATACAAGGACCCTCTGGGACCTTCTGCGACGACATCATATCCCGACATTTATTTTCGTGAATAAGATGGACATCGCACATGAGTCCGCTTCTGATCTCCTTCGGCAAATGAAGACCGAACTGTCAGATGGCATTACAGACTTTACAGACCTCTTCCAGTCAGGTCGTGGAGGAGAGGCTTCCGGGAGCAGGAAGACGGAAGAATATCTGTCCGGAGAACTCGCAGAAGAACTCGCGTCCTGCCACGAAGATCTATTGAACGAATATATGGAGACGGAGACACTAAAGAAAGCATCCGTTACAGAAATCATTGGCGAGGGACTTATCTTCCCTACGATCTTCGGTTCGGCAAGGAACAGTCAGGGAACCAAGGAACTGCTCTCCATTTTGGAAGAATACATGCCAGTGAGGAAGTGGCCTGAGGAATTCGGAGCTCTCTGCTATAAGGTGGACCGGGATCAAAAGGGGAATCGTCTGACCTATCTTAAGGTGACGGGTGGCCTCTTAAAAGCCCGGATGGAGATCGGCGATGAGAAGATCAATGAGATCCGCACATATGTCGGTGAAAGGTATGAAACCAGGCAGGAAGTTCCGGCAGGAGAACTCTGCGCTGTAACAGGCCTGTCAGAATCTTACAGTGGTCAGGGACTGGGTATACAGGAAGACCAGAATTCACATGAATTAGAACCAGTCTTCCGTTACAGGGTTCTGCCCGAGGGCGGTGTGTCGTCGCACACCCTGCTGCAGGCACTGAAAGAGTTAGAAGAGGAAGATCCGCTTCTGGATGTGGCCTGGGATCAGAAATCAGACGAGATTCGCATCAGCCTGATGGGACCGATCCAGAAGGAGATCCTCGCAACAGAATTAAGAGACAAGTATCAGATTGAAGCCTCCTTTGCCGAATCCAAGGTGACCTATCGTGAGACACTTCGTCAGCCAGTCGAGGGACATGGACACTTTGAACCTCTGCGCCATTTTGCAGACGTCTGGTTAAGGATGGAACCACTGCCAGCCGGTTCCGGAATCTCGGCAGTGAGTGAATGCAGTACCGATGAACTTGAAGAGAACTATCAGAGACAGATCCTAAGACGTCTTCTGTCCGGACGCCAGACGGGAGTTCTTATAAATGCGGATCTCACGGATGTGCGTTTTGTTCTGACGCATGGAAAATCCCACACCAAGCATACCGAGGGTGGTGATTTTAGAAAAGCGACAGATCTTGCCGTCAGAGATGCCCTGATTCACGGCATGGGTCAGGTTTTAGAGCCCTATTATAAAGTCCGACTCACAGTCCCTCTGGATAAGATGGGACGCGCCATGACGGATCTTACCAATATGCATGGCTCGGTTGAGACTCCAGTGACTCAGGGCACAAACTGTCTAATCGAAGGGCTGGTCCCGGTAACGGAGATTGCAGATTATCAGGCTTCGGTGAATGCCTATACGGGTGGTCTGGGTAGCCTGTCACTCGAACCTGGCGGCTATCTGCCTTGCCACAATGAAGATGAGGTAATAGAAGATGCGGGATATAACTATCGCACAGATCCAGCCCATCCTTATATCTCTGTCTATGTCCATCAGGAGGTGGCGCCTCCGGACCCTTCCCTGGATGGAAGAAGGGGAAGCCCCAGCCCCTACGGCTTCGATCCTGCAAGTGCAGGATATGAGAAGAGAAGCGACCAGCCGATGCGAGATGCTTCGGGACGTCTGATCGGAAATGGATATGGTGGTCCAAGGGAAGAGAAAGGATATCAGGGCTACGGTGGTCTGGAAAATGACCTTCAGGAGATTTTCGAACGTACCTATGGTAAAATAGAACGTAAGGATCTCGGACAGTCCCTCGTGATCGAGGCAGAAGAGAAGCAGGCCCGGGAGACGACAGAAGAGGCGAAAGCATCCTATCTTGCGGCGCATCCCAATCGGAAAGCGAAGCAGGAAAGCAAGCAGATGTCACGCAAGAAGAAGTATGTCCTGGTAGATTGTTATAATCTGATCTTCCAATGGCCAGAACTTCGGGATCTTATGAATATTAATACAGACAGCGCCAGAGGCCGGCTACTCGATATCCTGTCGAATTATCAGGGCTATATCGGAGCGGAAGTGATTGCTGTATTTGATGCATATAAGGTAAAGGGCAATCCGGGAAGCGTCATGGATTATCACAATATCCATGTTGTTTATACCAGAGAAGCCCAGACAGCAGATGCTTATATTGAGCGTACGACGCATGAGATCATGCACGGCGGCGATGCGGATATTACGGTAGTAACATCCGATGGCTTAGAGCAGATGATTGTGATCGGTGAAGGTGCTACAAGAATTTCTTCCAGGGAGTTTATCCATGAGGTGGATCGAGTGAACCGGGAGGGACAGGAGAGCTATACATGAAGATGATCCATTGTGCAGATCTGCATCTTGATTCGAAGATGGAGAGTAATCTGTCCACGGAGAAGGCAAGAGAACGGAGAGAGGAACTGCTACAGACCTTCGAGAGAATGGTGGAAGCGGCAGAGGCGGGGAGAGTACGCGCTATTCTCATCGCAGGAGATCTCTTTGATAAACCACACAATCGAAAAGCAGCCAGAAGACGTGTTCTTGACCAGATTACAAGTCATCCCGACATCGACTTCTTGTACCTGAAGGGCAATCATGATGATACGGACTTTCTCGTGGATGTTCGCCCGGAGGATATCCCTTCGAACCTGAAGAGCTTCCGCCAGGACCAGTGGACCACCTACTTCTATGAAGAAGATGATATTACGATTACTGTGACAGGACGTGAGATTACAGCGGAGAACAGCCGTAATATGGCAACCGGACTGGTTTTGGATCAGGCCAATGTGAATATTGTCATGCTGCATGGACAGGAGTCCCTGTATGACGGGAATGATAAGGCAGAGGTGATCAACAGGACAGAGTATCGTGGTAAGAATATTGATTATCTCGCCCTGGGTCATATTCATTCCTTCCGTAAGGACAGACTCGATGACCGAGGAAGCTATTGCTATGCAGGTTGCCTGGAGGGCAGAGGTTTCGATGAATGTGGACCGAAGGGTTATGTCCTGCTCGATATCGAGGATCGACAGGTCAAGGCGAACTTTGTCCCTTTTGCTTATCGTACCCTGCACGAGGTCGAGGTTGAGCTCGATGAGGACATGGATATGCCGGCTGTGCTCAAGATGGTAGAAGATGCAGTCCTTGGAATTCCGTCCCAGGACCTGGTGAAGATCACCCTGAGCGGAAGAACGGATATGAACCTGGACCTGGATCTTCGACGCATCGAGAGAATTTTCGGAGAGAGATTCTATTTCGTGAAAGCTGTAGATCAGACCAGCGTGAAGATTGATTATGAGAGTTTTCGTAACGATCACTCCCTCAAGGGAGAGTTCGTTCGATTGTTGGAAGGCGAGGATCTCGATGAGAAGATGCGGGCTTCCATTATTGAAACCGGGATGCGGGCCATCCTAGGAGAGGACATTGACGAATGAGACTGGAATCATGTTATATCACCGGTTTTGGCCGGCTCTGTGACTTGAAGTATGATTTCAAGCCAGGTATGAATAAGATTCTTGAAGAGAATGGATGGGGTAAGACGACCTTTTCTGTCTTCCTCAAGTCTATGTTCTATGGTCTTCCTTATGCACCGCGCAGAAAGGAACTGACGGAAAGAGAGCATTACGAACCCTGGAGTGGCGGAATCTACGGAGGAAGCCTTACATTTAGGACGGACAAGGGTAGTTATCGCATCGAGCGAACCTTCGGCAAGAAGGACAGCGACGATACCTTCACTCTCATCGATACCAGCACGGGTCGCGAGTCGACGGATTACAGCGAGAAGGTGGGGGAAGAGCTATTTGGCGTAGACCGCGAGTCTTATGAACGTTCTATATTTATCCCTCAGTTATCCATCCAGGCTTCCATGACAGATTCTCTCAATGCCAAGATGGGCAACCTGCAGGCGGCGCGGGATGATATCAATCAGTTCGATGCAGCTCTAAAGCGTGTAGAGGATGCGAAGAAGGAGTACCTGAGGAACAGCCAGATTAATCCTGGTAAGCTGACGAAGATCAGGGAATCCATCCTGGAATCCAAGGCACAGGTGGAGGAGATTCCGCTTCTGACGGAGACTTATCTTCACCAGAGGGAGCTTCTGAATAAACGGAAAGCCGACCTGAAGGAATTAGAGAAACAGAAGAGAGAGCTTGGCCAGAAGATTGCGGAGAGAAGCCGTATGGAACAGGCCTTAGGTGCTTATCACGAGAAGAAGGCTCAGCTGGATCGAGACAGAGAGCGTCTGGGAATTCTCGATGATTTCTTCGCCCAGGGCGTGCCCGTGGATGAAGACCAGACAGCAGCGGAGGAGATGGACCAGAGAATCCGTGCGGATGAGACCAGCCTGCAGGAAGTGATTTCGAAGCTTCCGGAAGAGAGTGAGATCGATCGTCTCGAGGCCCTCTTCCATAAGGAGATTCCGAGTGAGGAGGACCAGAATGCATGGAAGGGTCAGGCGGATCGACTGATGGAACTTCGCATGCGGTCCAGAAGTGTTCAGATGTCGGAGAGCGACAAGCATGAGCTCATGGAACTGAAGGAATACTTCCACGGTGGCCTGCCGGATGCAAAACTGGCGCAGAGCGTCCAGTCGGCTGAGCAGAAGCTGCTGACGCTCTATGGCAAGACAAACGAGCTGGAAGAGAGCCTGGAACGCGCAAAGTCTTCGAGTGAAGAGAAGGATCATAAGGAAGAACGCATCCGGGATGGAAGAGGCAGAACTCTCTTGGGACTGGTCCTGTCACTACTCTTCTTCGGAGCTTCTTATTCCTTTGTCTCCTTCTCGAAGAGTATCCGGGCCCCCTATATCTCACTAGGCTGTCTCTTGGCCGGAATTGTGATCCTGGGATTTACGATTATTGGTGCTGTCCTTCGCAGATACCGTAACAGGAGGGAACGCGAGGCAGAAGAGGCAAAACTCGGAGAGCTCGAAGAGAGAATTCTGGAACTTAGGGAGGAAGAGGAGAGACTGAAGAAGGTCGGAGATACCTTCAAGGAGCATTATCCTGGCGAAGAAGAGTCTGTACTGGACCGACTTCGTGAGGTACAGAGGAAAGTAGACCGCTTCGAGCACCTGAAGAGTCTCGAAGATACCATGTTAGACCATACGTCAGGCGTACTGGATACCCTGTCTGACCTGCAGCTTACGCTCTATACCGCACTGCGTCCCTATGCTGAGAATTATGGGGCAGACCTCTTCCATGAGATGAACGAGCAAGATGTGATAGCACGACTGGAACGTGACTCCAAGGCGGAACGTGAATATCTGGATCGCCTGGAACAGATCGAGAGTCTGCAGAAGAGAATAGAAGAGAATCGCAAGAGTCTCGATGCATATCTGGGCCGCTTCCCCATGGAAGAAGGCGAAGATGACGATATTACAAAGCGTCTGACCGAGATTCGAAGCAATACCAAGCTCTATGGCCAACTGACAGAAGAAGCAGATGCTCTGGGCAAGGAGATTGAGGCTATGGCGGAAGAAGCTCCTGAGGAAGACGAGGGAACCATCGAATCTCTTCAGGAAGAGCAGGCAAGTCTCGATGAGAAGATCGCTGAGCTGAATCGATTCATTCCCAAGGATGCAGAGGATGTGAGCCAGATCTCAGAGTCCCTGGTCCAGCATGAGGAAGAGAAGGACCGCCTGCAGGCCATGCAGGAGGAAGAACGCTACCTCAAGGAGAGAGTGAATATCCTGAATAAGACGGTGGAATATCTGCAGAAAGCCAAGGATAAGTTCCAGCTGAGATATATGAGACCCTTGCAGGATGGCATGAGAGTATATCTCGGCATGCTGAATCCGGGAGAAGGACAGGAACTAAGTCCGGAGGACTTCGAACTGGATATGGATCTGTCTATCCTCTTCCACTATCGCGGTCAGACGAGAAGCTCGGCCTACCTGAGTGCAGGTTACCAGGATCTCGCCTTCCTCTGCGCCAGATTCGCCCTGATCGATGTTCTCTATCGGCAGGAACAGCCCATGGTCATCTTAGATGATCCCTTCACGAACCTGGATCCAGAGAAGATCAAGGCGGGAACGGACCTCCTGGAGAGGCTCTCACAGAAGAAGCAGATCATCTACTTCACCTGTCACGAGAGCAGAATGTAATACCGCTTCGCAAATGTAGAACGTATTTCGGCCATGTGTCGGCTTTTCTTTGGAAAAGTCCTTGACACGTGGCCCTTGTTTTGATAAATTTTACATGTTGCAAAAAGCAATACGCGGGTGTAGTTCAGTGGTAGAACACCAGCCTTCCAAGCTGGATATGTGGGTTCGATTCCCATCACCCGCTTATTTTATTTGAATTAATCATATGCGCTAGTGGCTCAGTTGGTGGAGCACGACCTTCCCAAGGTTGGGGTCGCGGGTTCGAGTCCCGTCTAGCGCTCTATTACGAAAAAGGGGAGGTCATTCGACCTCCCTTTTTCGTAACCGAGCCCGGCCGAGAACTCGAAGGTTCGAGTTCTCGCCTCCGGCTCGGTCGGCGCTGAACGCGGTCCACAGGACCGCAGCGCCCCGTCTGGCGCGGGATGAGTGGATCAAAGGGAGGCCTTGCTTAAAAGACAGGAAAATGCATTCTCATCGGATATGTTATAATATCCCCAAAGTAAGAGAAGGGAGCGCTTATGAGAGATACAATGACAATGCGAGTATCTTCCATCGTGAAGAAGGATGGTAAGAAACTGGCTTATGTTACCTTTGAGGATATCGACAGAAGTGCTGAGGGAGTCATCCCGGTGTGCAAGATCATGAAGTCAGAGGGCTTCACTGATGAGGAGATAGGGCTGTTAGAGCAGTATATGAAAGATAATCTCGAAATCCTGAAGAATATGGCTGCGGATCTGAATCTCCTGGACGCACTTCGCAAATAACTAACGACTTATGGCAGGTGAAAAGCCTGTCTAAGCTTACCTTAGGAGCGTTCTATGTTTATCAATGACCAAAAAGCACGTGAGCAGGTGATCGAAGCAGGTCTTCGCATGAAGGCTGAGTCGCTGATTACCCGTACGTATGGCAATATATCGGCTCGTATCTCCGACGACGAATTCGTCATTACACCGAGCGGAATCCCCTATGAGAATCTGAAGGCGGCGGATCTTGTGGCAGTGAAGATCGAAGATCTGTCCTGGTCTGGCGAGATCAAGCCTTCTTCCGAACTCGGAGTTCACGCAGCAATCTACCGTAATCGCGCAGACATCGCTTTCGTTATCCACACCCATCAGACATATGCGACAGTCTTATCCACACTGGGCGAAGACTTACCCGCACCAACTGTTACCATTGTAGATCCCTCGGAAAATGAAGGGCAGACGGATACATCCACGAAGGACGGTCAGGGAGCGCAGACATCTTTTGGGCTGGATGAGGGCAGCCAGAATATGTGGCAGTTCTTCGGAAGTAGTGTTCCTTGTGCTGAGTATGGAATGAATGGTACAGATAAGCTGATTAAGGCTGTGGAGAGTCGTGTGCAGGACACACCGGATTCCCTTGCTATCCTGATGAGAAACCATGGAGCTATCTGCTTCGGAAAAGACTATAAGGAGGCAGCTGCAGTCGTTCGCTCCCTTGAAGATATGTGTCGTCAGATCTATGGTGAAAAAGTTGGCGCATATGAAGATGCAGAAGCTTATGAGAATGAGCAGGCCAAGTCGGATGTCATCGAAGAGATGGAAGCAGAGGAGAAGGAATCCAAGAAGCCGGTTCCTCCCAGAATGAAGGATCTCTTAGAAGAACCGATTCCGGAAGCTGATCTCTATCGCTATTGCACCGTATATCCCCTGCCGGGCAAGACGGCATACCTGTCAGCTCTGCCGGCAACCGTACTCTATAGCCAGCGCGGAGAAGGAATCCTTCCCTATATCGATGATTTTGCAATGACAGCGGGTATCGAGATGATCTCTGTTCCTGAGGAAGCAGGCGGTAAGGAAATTCTAAAAGGACTCCCGGAGAAGAATGGAGCCGTATTCCTGACCGGACACGGAGCTATCTGTGCAGGAACCGACGAGAAGGAAGCGAAGATTGTAGCTCTTCTGGTTGAGAAGAATTGCATGGCGGGAATGCTGGAGAACCCCGTAGCGATTATGAAGACCAATGCGAGAAAAGAGCATAAGCTCTATATGGATAAGTATTCCAAGCTGATCAAGACCAAGTTATAGTGCTTTGTATATGTAACGGACAGGAAGGCCACTACATCTTGTTGTGATGTTTTATTGCGGGTACAATACATAGATTTGCACAATATAATTATTAAATAGAGTATAAAAACTATAAGAAATGCACAAAAACTGATTGACAAATTGCCTAGTCAATAATACAATAGCATTAACAAATGACAGAGAAGTCAGAGATGAGGTGGCGAGTGCTTCACCGATTTGAAGATGGAATGTCGACGTATCAGACAAGTGATCAGATGAAGTGGCGTGTGCTTCACGGATTTGCAGGTCAGGAGTCGTAACCGGGGGAAGGCGGAAGCCTTCCCTCTTTTTCGTCTATCTGGCATGGGGAAGACAATCGCTGGTGATTGTCACGAATATTCACGATCGAATTTGAGTAAAGTCCTTTTTCATGTCATAATGCGAGAAGTTATTGTGGCTTTCTGACTCATGGAAAGCAGTAAAGAGAAGGGATCATATCGTGAAGAAATTATTCCCATTCCTGCGACCCTACCGCAAGGAATCCATACTGGCTCCGCTTTTTAAGTTATTAGAAGCGCTGATGGACCTGATTGTGCCCCTGGTAATTGCAGATATTATCGATCGAGGAATCGCTAATGGGGACAAGGTCTATATCCTGGAGCGCTTCATCTTCCTACTGCTTCTTGCAGCCGTCGGACTAGCTTTCTCGATCACAGCACAGTGGTTTGCTGCGAAAGCATCTGTTGGTTTTGCGACGGATCTAAGACAGAAACTCTTTGATCATATCCAGAGTCTCTCATATTCCCGCGTGGATGCGCTGGGAACAGATACCCTGATCACTCGAATGACCAGCGATATGAATACGCTGCAGAATGGCGTCAATATGGTGCTTCGCCTTCTGCTCCGCAGCCCCTTCATCGTGCTTGGTGCCATGGTATGTTCTTTCTTCATCGATGTGAAGAGCGCCCTGGTTTTCGTAGTTGCGATTCCCATTCTCTCCCTGGTAATCTACGGCCTCATGGCCTTATCCATTCCCCTCTACCGCAAGGTGCAGGCTAAGCTTGACCGCGTTCTCGGCCTTACCAGTGAGAACCTCACCGGAGTGAGGGTCATCCGCGCATTCTGTCGCGAAGAGGATGAGGTAGCTTCTTTTGACTTCGCAAATGAAGAGCTTACCCATCTGAATCTCCTTGTCGGCAGAATCTCTGCTCTCATGAATCCCGTAACCTATGTCCTCATTAATGTTGCAACGGTTGTTCTGATTCAGGTTGGAGCCATCCGTGTGAATGCAGGGGTTCTCGAGACGGGTGCTGTCGTAGCTATGTATAACTACATGGCACAGATGATCGTAGAATTGATTAAACTTGCCAATCTCATTGTTACCATTAACCGTGCACTTGCATGTGGTGACCGTGTAGCACAGGTTCTTGATATCAATCCTGGTATGGAATTTCCGGAAGAACTCATCTCTCATGCGACAGAGCGAGATGGTGCAGAAGACAATCAGGCGGCAAGTGCAGCGGATGCTGTACATTTCTCCCATGTGTCCTTCTGCTATGAGGGTGGGGGCGACGAAGCACTTACTGACATCGAATTCACGGCTAAGAGAGGAGAGACCATCGGTATCATCGGTGGTACGGGCTCTGGTAAGTCGACGCTGGTGAATCTGATTCCCCGATTCTACGACGTGACAGAAGGTGCTGTCGAAGTGGACGGAATCAATGTAAAGGACTATCCCAAGAATGGCCTGACGGATCGTATTGCCATGGTTCCTCAGAAAGCAGTCCTCTTCGAGGGAAGTATCCGGGATAATCTGACCATGGGGCTGACTGGTGTGAGCGATGAGGACCTCTGGAAGGCACTCGAAACTGCTCAGGCTAAGGAAGTTGTAGAAGGTAAAGATGGTAAACTCGACGCCGGCGTAGAACAGAACGGCCGTAATTTCTCGGGCGGCCAGAAACAGAGACTAACGATTGCGAGGGCTCTGGCAAGGAAGCCGGAGATTCTGGTACTCGATGATTCTTCGAGTGCACTGGACTTCGCAACGGACGCTGCACTTCGTAAGGCAATCAACAATCTCGAGGGAGATCTTACGGTATTTATCGTCTCCCAGAGAACGTCAAGTATCAGAAATGCGGACCAGATCCTGGTATTAGATGATGGTAAGCTGGTTGGAAAGGGAAGCCATGATGAGCTCCTGAAGACCTGTGAGGTATATCAGGAAATCCATGCGTCCCAGTTCCCTGGAGAGGAGGTGCAGGCATGAAGAAGTTCAAGAATAAAGGCAATGCTGCAACTCTGAAAAAAGTTCTGCATGAGATTGGAAGATATAGGTTCCTGCTCTTCATAAGTACCATTCTGGCTGCACTTACGGTATTCCTTCAGCTCTATATTCCCTTCCTCTTCGGTGATGCTATTGATGCATTGATTGGTAAGGGACGGGTTGATTTTGGACTTGTTGCGGAATATTCCAAGTATATTACGATCCTGATCGTACTGAATTCGGTTCTTACCTGGGTGATGAACACCATGAACAACCGTCTGACCTACAGCGTTGTTCGAAATATCCGCGCCAAGGCAATCCGTCGTATTCAGAAGTTACCGCTTTCCTACCTGGACAGTCATTCTACAGGAGATGTGGTTGGTCGCGTTATTGCCGATTGCGATCAGTTCTCAGATGGTCTTCTGATGGGTCTGACTCAGCTTTTCACCGGTGTCGTTACGATCGTGGTGACACTGGTCTTCATGATCCGTAAATCCTGGCAGATCACTCTGATCGTTGTTGTGCTGACGCCTGTGACCTTCCTGGTTGCCAGATTCATTGCCATCCGAAGCTATTCCATGTTCCGTAAGCAGGCAGAAGCAAGAGGCGATGAGACGGGGCTGATTAATGAGATGGTTGGTAATCAGCGTGTGGTTCAGGCTTTTGGTTATGGAAAGACTGCATCGGAACGCTTCGAGAAGATCAATACGGAGCTTCAGGAGTACTCTCAGAAGGCAATCTTCTATTCCAGCCTTACCAATCCCTGTACCCGAGCCGTAAATTCCGTCATCTATGCTTTTGTGGCTCTTGTGGGTGCACAGATGATTCTGATTGGAAGACTTACAGTCGGTGGTCTCTCCGTGCTTTTGACTTATGCCAACCAGTACATGAAACCTTTCAATGATATCTCTTCTGTTGTTACAGAACTTCAGAACGCGCTTGCCTGTGCAGATCGTATCTTCGAACTGATCGAAGAACCTGCGGAAGTGGAAGAGAAGCCGGAAGAACTCGGAAGTATAAAGGGGAAGATTAAGATCAGGGATCTGGCCTTCTCTTATGATAAGGACAAGGAACTGATTAAGGACTTTAACCTGGATGTGACGCCAGGTATGAGAGTTGCCATTGTAGGTCCTACCGGTTGCGGCAAAACAACCTTGATCAACCTTCTGATGAGATTCTATGAGACAGATGCGGGAAGCATTCAGGTGGATGATCGGAAGATTACAGATGTGACGCGTCATTCTCTTCGCAGGAATTATGGGATGGTTCTCCAGGAGACCTGGCTTAGAAATGGAACCGTACGTGAGAATATCGCTTTTGGACGTCCGGAAGCTACAGATGAAGAGATTATTGCAGCGGCTAAGGAAGCACACAGCTGGGAATTCATTCGCCGTATGCCGCAGAAGCTGGATACTGTTATTACTGACAGTGATATGAGCCAGGGAGAAAAGCAGCTTCTCTGTATCACGAGAGTTATGCTTTGCCACCCCCAGATGCTTATCCTCGATGAAGCAACGTCCAGCATAGATACCAGAACGGAACTGAAGATCCAGTCAGCTTTCGACAAGCTGATGAATGGTCACACCAGTTTCATCGTCGCACACAGACTCTCGACCATTCGTACTGCAGATGTAATCCTTGTCATGAAGGATGGGAAGATCGTTGAGCAGGGGAATCATGACAGCTTGTTAAAAGAGGGCGGTTTCTATTCGAAACTCTATCATTCCCAGTTTGAAGGAGTAGAAGCGTAAATCAAGAGCCACGTAAGTTACATGTGGGGGGTAGCATATCACATGCTTACGTGACTCTAATTTGTTCGTCTATACGCGTCTTAACTGTGTATTGGAAGAATCTATTTGTTATATCCCAGATCGTACTGGTGAATCCATTGATGGACCTTGCGAAGGGGGATGTTGAAGTGTTCTGCAACCTCCTCCTCAGTGACATTGTTCTCGTTTACATAGACTTTTACTTTCTGGAAAAGTTCGAGATCCTCGCACTGTGCGCAGAGTCCGTTGGTTCTGCTCTGGGGAATAGGCTTTCCACAATTTCTGCATACCTTGCGGGAAAGCTCCTGCCTGAAGATATCTACTTTGCTCATTAAAATTTGACCCCGCGGTTTATACAATAGATTTGAAGTATTATTGCCCCAAAATTATAGCATGATTTTTGTACTCTTTGAAGAAAAAACGACCCGCAGTCTGAACTACGGGTCGTTAATGCTGATCTGCCATTTTTCTCTCCTGGATTAATGCTTATTCTTGTCCTTATCTCTGTTGTTATTGTCCTGCTCACTATCACTATCGTCGAGGCTGCTGGGGCGTATTGCGGTAACGCTGGTGACCTGCTGAATACGGCGAAGGGAATTGCTGACGGCGTCAGGGTTTATCATATCGGCAGGATGCATTTCCGGAGGAGGGGGCTGTGTGATGGAACCGACGATGCTAAACCAGAGGACATCGCCTGCAGATACATTGTGCAGATGGTTGACGTAACTGTCGCGAAGTTTATCACTCTCCTGGTCGAGCTTGGCCTGGAAGTTCTTTTGTTTCTCTTCAATGCGTTCGGTTTGAAGATGAAGTGTGTCAGCATTTGTTTTCGGGATCATTGAAATATCTGCTACTGTAATCATGATGGATTCCTCCTTTCTAACTCATATATCGGATTAATTATCAGATAACATTAGTCATAAATTATAAAATATCTGTAAACTATTTCATCTCGATTGCGAGGGATATAGGCTGGTGGTAGAATGAACAAAGAGTTTTGACTCATTAGATTTTTCAGCAGAAGAAGATAGATATGAATAATACAGTAGATCAGAGTAAACTTCCCATTGCAGTTTTTGATTCTGGAGCCGGTGGCTTATCCGTACTTCGAGAGATCATAAAAGAAATGCCCTGGGAAGATTTTATATATTATGGGGATACCAAGAATGCGCCTTACGGAACCAAATCCTCCGAAGAGGTTAAGAAACTGGTATTTGGGCATGTGGAAGATTTTGTTTCAGAGGGTGTGAAGGCAGTGGCAATCGCCTGCAACACAGCAACCGCAGCAGCCATCAAGCCCCTTCGTGCAGCATACCCCAAATTACCAGTTGTTGGAATTGAACCTGCCTTAAAACCTGCAGTAGAGCAGAATCAGGGTGGCAGAGTGCTTGTTATGGCGACTCCCAGAACCTTACAAGAGGGTAAATTCCAGCGTCTGAAGGCAAGATTCGATGATCAGGCAGAGATTATTCTCCAGCCCTGTGCAGGACTGATGGAATATGTAGAACGTGGATGTGCCGGAACCCAGGAAGTAAGAGAATTCCTGCGCCAGTTACTCTGGGAATACCTGGAGAAACCAGTGGATGCTGTTGTACTTGGGTGCACCCACTATCCCTTCGTAAAAGCAGATATCCAGGTAGTGCTTGGGCCAGGTGTCAAGATCTACGACGGAGCAGAAGGTACGGCGAGAGAATTACACAGACGTATTATCAAGTTTGGTGTGGAGAGAGAAGATCAGAACCGCAAGGGCTCCATCGATTTTCGGAACAGCGCTCCGACAGAAGAGAGATCGAAGCTCTATGAGGCGTTGATGAAGGCTCATTTGTAAGGGTCTGTCAGAGGAACCATACTCCTTGATTCGATGATGAGATACAGGTAGCTCCTGCACTAAGCACAGACATGATATCGTCCTTGTCAGATACCAGTCCACCGGCAATGACAGGGACGTGAGCGAACTCGGTAATCTTCTTAACAACCTTGGGCATAAGTGCCGGGAGAATCTCGATGACATCCGGATGAACGGTCTTGATCTGATGCTCCATATTGGAATATGCCATGGAGTCGATGACGAAGAAGCGCATGACGGTGAACATGTGAAGCTCACGGGCGCGGGAAATCAGGTTGGACTTAGTGGAGATGATACCATCCGCCTTGGTGCTTTTGTGAATGAAATCCACAGCGATCTCACGATTATGAAGTCCCTGAATCAGGTCGATGTGAACGACAGCGAGTTTGCCGGCAGCCTTGATCTCTTCTACGATATCGGCAATGTTTACGATATTACCATAGAGGACGAAGATGATACGGCTGTCAGAGGACAGGCATTTCTTTAATCCCATGTCGTCTTTGATGGCGGCGATAATAGGGGAATCTTCAAGAGCGTTTTGCATTTCGCGTGTCATGGGATGTCCTTTTCTAGCGTGTATAGAATGAAGGATGTCGGAATCAGTCTTCTTTGGAATCCTGAGGATCATTTTGGGTGTCTACATTTCCGAGTCCGTGTTTTTTGATCAGATTCTCAATGCCATATCCTGTGGAGAGAAGGATTGCAATGCTGATGACAGAAAGAAGGTCCTGCTGGGGAGTGGTCTCAAGGATGACCATATGACGGGCAATCAGGAAGATGAGTACCTCGATGACGGTTCTGGTATTGGGTTTTAAGAGCATCTTGAGAAACTCAAGGGCGACGGCAATGGCAAGTACATTTTCGAGGATTTCACTTAATCCGCTTTCTGTCATGCCGTTCTGCATGATATGAAGGTAGTCGGGGATCATACATATAATTGCAGCAACTGCTGCAATGGCTACCAGAACTGCCAGGAGATCTTCCAGCACGACTGCGATCATGGATACGATATTTAATGCTTTTTTCATCATTGGGATTTCCTCTCATGGTGATTATCTGCAGCACAGACAGTATAGCACACAAAAAAGCCCATTGCGACACATGTCGCAGTGGGCTTTAATATGACGAACATTAAGTATTCAGGCCTTAACTCCAACGTTCTTGGTTGCAATAACGTCTACTCCGGTATCGCATACATTGGCAAGAACAACATCACCGATCTTAACCGGTGCTTGAAGTTCGATGTCTTCGATGGCCTTCAAGATATCGAAGATCTTGCCCTTGGGAATGTCTTCCTTGGTCTTGCAGGATACCATGCGAAGCTCACCGCCCTTAACACGAACGGAACTGGTTACGATTCTGGTAGGATTGGTAACTTCCTTCATACCGTAGTTCTCACCACGCTTACAGGTGTTACCGGTTACGCTTACTGCCTTACCATCTTCGATGGTTACGGTAAGCGGGCAGCCCATAGGGCAGTTAATACAGGTAAGATGTCTTTCTTCTGTCATTTCTATGCCTCCTCGATCCTGATGGTGATCTCTTTCAGATCCTTCTGTGCAAGAAGATCGGATTTCTTAAGGATAACCTGCTCCATTTCGCCAGGAGCAAATACCTGCTTCTTACGGCGGGCTACGCACTCATCATCGAAGTAGGTAGCGACTGCGGAGTTCTTATATACAGCACCAACACGGAAACGTACGGTTACAGTTTCGTCCATCTCTTCAGGACGGATGAAAGCAGGAACGGTGTAACGAACACCGCCTGTAGGATTAATCTTAACGATACGCTCTGCCTTCTTCTCGCCATGGAGGATGAAGTTTGCTGCGTTCTTACCAGCCTGAGCAGCTTCCTGGGAAACAAAGTCAACCAGGTCATGTACGTGAAGTACGTTACCACAAGCGAAGATACCCTCTACATTGGTCTCCAGGGAATCGTTAACGATCGGTCCTCTGTGAACGGGGCTCAGTTCTACGCCGGACTGGCGGGAGAGCTCGTTCTCAGGAAGAAGACCAACGGAGAGAAGAAGAGTATCGCACTCATAACGCTCTTCTGTTCCGGGGATGGGCTTCATGTGATCATCAACTTCAGCGATGGTAACAGCCTCAACTCTTTCCTTACCCTCGATATCTACGACGGTATGGGAGAGCTTCAGAGGGATGCCATAGTCATCTAGGCACTGTACGATGTTTCTCTTCAGACCACCAGAGTAAGGCATGATCTCAGCAACAACCTTAACTTCGGCACCTTCCAAGGTCATACGACGTGCCATGATCAGCCCGATATCACCGGATCCTAAGATGACAACTTTCTTACCGGGCATGTAGCCTTCGATATTAACAAGTCTCTGTGCAGTACCTGCAGAGTAGATACCAGCGGGGCGATAGCCGGGGATGTTCAGGGCTCCTCTCGGACGTTCACGGCATCCCATAGCCAGGATAACAGCTTTCGCATCGATGACGAACATACCATCTTCACGGTTCATAGCAGTGACCTGCTTGTCCGGGTTGATGTCCATTACCATGGTGTTCAGCTTATAGTCAATCTTGCGCTCGATTACCTGATCGATGAAACGCTGTGCATATTCGGGGCCGGTCAGCTCTTCTTTGAAGGTGTGGAGACCGAAACCATTGTGGATGCACTGATTCAGGATTCCGCCCAGACGGTCATCACGCTCGATGATGAGGATGTCCTGAATACCATTGTCTCTAGCGGCAACAGCTGCTGCAAGTCCTGCAGGGCCTCCGCCTACGATAACCAGATCATAATTCTTCATGACAGCCTCCTTAGACTCTCTTGTTATAGCCAATGACGATCTTAGACTGACCGCCGGTCTTAGTTACATCAAATGCGCTCATGGGAACTTCACGCTCGAGGATCTCCATGGTACGAGGGGAGCAGAAGCCGGCCTGGCAACGTCCCATTCCTGCACGGGTTCTGCGCTTTACACCATCAAGAGAACGAGCACCAAGAGTACGATGGATAGCATCGAGGATCTGGCCCTCTGTGATCATCTCGCAACGGCAGATAATCTGACCATATGCGGGTTCCTTCCTGATGAGTTCATTTCTCTCTTCGATGGAGAGCTTAGAAGGATCAAGGATGCCCTTACGGGTTCCATTGAAGTTGGGGTTCTTCAAAAGACCAAGCTTCTCGGCAACCATGTCAGCGAGATATTCGCCGATTGCAGGTGCGGAAGAAAGTCCCGGAGATTCAATTCCAAGAGCGTTGAAGAAGTTAGGAGCATCTTCTGCTTCGCCAATTACGAAATCACCACCATCTTCATGTGCACGAAGACCTGCGAAAGCAGTAATAACTTCTCTGAAAGGAATATTCTTAACAGAGAGAGCGGAAGTCTTAGGAAGAGAACCAAGGCCATCAGCTGTGGTGTTAACGCCTTCCTTATTGTTGATGTCTTCAGCGGTAGGTCCTACCAGGAGGTTACCATGAACGGTAGGAGTTACGAGAACACCCTTACCCATCTTAGTGGGAAGCTGGAAGATGGTGTGACGTACATGACTGCCGGCGGTCTTATCCAAGAGGTTGTACTGTCCACGACGAGCGGTGATGTGATACTTGTGGCTGCTTACCATGTTGTTGATGGCATCTGCATATACACCGGCTGCATTTACAACAGCCTTGGCTTTGATGGGCTTGCCATCGGTTTCGATGAGGTAATGATCTCCTTCACGGGAGATCTTCTCAACAGTCGTATTTAGGAAGAATTCAACGCCGTTGTCGGCTGCGTTCTCAGCAAGAGCAATGGTCATATTGAAGGGGCATACGATAGCACCGGTAGGAGCGAAGAGAGCTTTTACAACGCCGTCGGCGAGGTTGGGTTCCATCTCTTTTAACTCAGCTTCGTCTAAGATGCGGATATCCTTTACGCCATTTGCTTCCCCCTGTGCCTTGAGTTCATCAAGAAGGGAAGCGTCCTGGTCAGCGGTTGCAACGACAAGGGAACCATTTCTGTCATAAGGGAAATCGAGTTCCCTGGACAGATCCTCCATCATCTCAGAACCGCGAACGTTCATCTTGGCTTTCATGGTGCCGGTGTGGGCATCGAAACCAGCATGAACGATTGCGCTGTTCGCCTTAGATGTGCCATCGCAGACATCTTCTTCACGCTCAATTACGCAGGCCTTAACCTGGTAGCGAGAGAGATAGCGTGCGATAGCGGAACCGGTACATCCTGCTCCGATCACTGCTACATCATACATAAATAATTCCTCCTTCATTGAATCCCGGAATGTCTTTTCTTATTTCCGTAAGTTCTTCTTTACTTAAAAAATGGACATAAAAAAAGCACGATAAATAAAAACAGCACCAGCTGCCTCATCTACCTTGCTCATCGTCTCCCGGTAAATATATAAGATTTTGTTGGTCGAAAGTTTTCCTTCGATGATTTATTTATAACACTTAATTATTGGAAACTCAATGCGTCTTGGGAGTCTTCCACCGAATTTGTTTGGTATCCACAAAATGAACGAGGAGATTTTGTGCGCTTTGTATATGTGATAAAATGAGGATCTATAGGAACATATGATATGAACTACAGTGTATCAACTGAATCGATATCAATAAGGGGGAACTGGATGCGTACACCATATCAGAAAGAGAAATTACTGAAGATTCTGGAACTGCTGCTACATGAAACAGATGAGAATCATCCGATGAATGCCTCTGAAATCAGCAACCGTCTGAGGTCTGATCTGGGTGAGGAGTATGTGGTTGATCGTAAGTCGGTGGGCAGTGATGTACAGGCTTGTGTCAATGTGGGCTATGACATCGTACAGAAGCAGGGAAGAAAGGGTGGTTATTACTGCGCAAGTCGTGAATTCGATCTGCCGGAGGTGAAGATCCTGGCCGATGCAGTGTCTGCATCCCGTTTCATTACGGAGAAAAAGGCAAGAGAACTATTAAAGAAGCTCGAAGCGCTGACGAATCGCTTCGAGGCGAATTCCCTGAAGAGACAGATTGTGGTTCAGAACCGAACCAAGACAGACAATGAGAAGATCTACTATATTGTGGATGCCCTGTCGCAGGCAATTGAAGCTGGAAAGCCTGTGGCCTTTCAGTATTCTACCTATAATATTGAAAAGAAGCGGGTGCCCAGGCATGGCGGAAGAATCTATGTGGTAAGCCCTGCATTTCTCCTGTGGGACAATGAGAACTACTACCTGGTGGCATATGATCATAAGGAAGAAGAGATAAGGCACTATCGTGTGGATCGTATGATGAAGGCAGAAGTGCTTGATGAACCCATGCAGGGGGCAAAAGAACGCAAGGCGCTTCGCAGAGATGATTATGCCAAGCGCACCTTTGGGATGTTTGCGGGTGAGACCAGAGAGGTCAGACTGGAGTTTGATGAGAGGATGGTGGATGTCATTCTGGATCGTTTCGGACTAGATACCCGTATGCATTATGTGAAAGCGGATAAAAAAGAAGAGCTTGACCGTGGCAGCGTCGATTCTGGCGTGCAGGAGGCACCGAGAAGAGTACAGGCTGTGGTGGAAGTGGAAGTATCGCAGCAGTTCTTTGGCTGGATTACAGGTCTGGGACCTCATATGTCTATTGTGGGGCCTCTGGATGTGCGCACTTCCTATATGGAGCAGTTAGAGAGGACACTCGGGAATTACAGATAGCCTCCGTCCATGCCGATGATCTGGCCGGTGACATAAGCCGGCATCTGGGCAAGGGCGAGAACGGCCTCTCCGACTTCTTCGGGTTCTGCAAAGCGACCGGCGGGAATCTCTTCCGAGAGAGCCTGTCGGTCTTCTTCAGTAAAAATACGGTTCATGTCGGTATCAATGACGCCACAGGCGATGGCATTAACGGGAATGTTGGAGGGGGCAAGTTCCTTGGCAAGGGCTCTGGTGAAAGCGTTTACACCGCCCTTGGAGGCAGAGTAGGCAACTTCGCAGGAAGCGCCAACGCTTCCCCACATGGAAGAGATGTTAATGATTCTTCCTTCTTCCTTCTGAAGCATAGAAGGAATAATGGATTTGCAGTGGTAGAAGAGGCTGCTGAGATTCGTCTCTATGAGTTCCTTCCATTCTTCTGGACTTAGATCTGTAAGTAAGCCGACCTTGGAGATTCCTGCGTTATTCACGAGAAGCGTAATCTTGCCAAAGTGTGCCAGGGCAGCGTCTATAGTGGAGGCTACTTCCGGATAAGAAGAGGCATTATACTGATAGGTGCAGACGTCAATCATATAACGTGAATGAAGCTCCTGCGCGAAGGCGTCTAAGTCTTCCTTATTTCTACGGCAGGTCAGGGCCAGATTGTATCCGTTCCTGGCGAGCGCCAAGGCAATTCCGCGTCCGATTCCACGGGATGCACCGGTGATGAAAGCGGTCCGGATCTGCATGTTCTTTTCTTCCATAATAGAAATCTCCTGAATGTGTATATCTCGTCTCTATACTATCACAGAATATCAAGATGTGGTATGTGGGACAGAGAGTAAAAGTATATACAAATCGAAATGTCAAGTATATTTTTTCAGAAAACTTTTGCCGGAAATATTGTCCTGTAAGATGGTTATGTTATAATCAAGTCATGACAGACGAAGCACCTGTCAAATATATAATTAAAGGGGTTGATCATATGAGACTGAAAATCACCGGACGTAACATCGAACTCACTGAGGGACTGAAAGCAGCAGTGGAGGAGCGGCTTTCAAGACTAGACAAGTACTTCAATGACGACACGATTGCAAATGTGACCATGAGCGTTGAGAAGGAGCGCCAGAAGATTGAGGTCACAATTCCTATCAACGGCGGAGTTATCCGTTCTGAGCAGGTAAGCAGTGATATGTACGTTTCCATCGACCTCGTCGAGGAAACGATTGAGCGTCAGCTCAAGAAACACAGACAGAAACTAATCACCAAGCAGCAGGCTGCGGACAGCGATTTCAAACAGGCATTTCTGGACGCAGAAGATGAGGAGGATGTTGAGCAGATCAAAATCGTTCGTTCCAAGAAGTTCGATATGAAGCCGATGTATGCTGAAGATGCGTGCATCCAGATGGATCTTCTGGGACATGATTTCTTCGTATTCCGTAATGCTGAGACGGATGAGATCAATGTCGTCTACAAGCGTCGCGGCAACACCTACGGCCTGATCGAGCCGGATTTCTGATACGAAGAGTAACTGAATAGCATCCGGCGCATGGCCGGCATTTTAAAAGAAATTCGTTTAAAATACGAATATATAGTGAATATTTCTTAAGGAGAACATCAAAGATGTTCTCCTTTTCTTTGCGAAAACGATAACTTTCTAAGAAAATAAAGCTTTTATATCTGCCAGATATCCGACATCTTTGCAGAATGATTATAAAATTCAGAAAAATATGTTGACTAATGCAAATTTTTGTATAAAATCAAAAATTGAACGGCGTTCAGGTAACCAATCGTATCCAGAAAGGAAAATATGAAGAAGGGGAGTTAAAATGTGGAATGTGGATTGGGGCAAGATTGTGAAAGATGCCCGAATGGACTACGGAATGACACAGGAAGAGCTATCCTGGGGCATCTGTAATGTCAGCACATTATCACGGATCGAGACAGGTCATACAGATCCATCACTACAGAACATTGAGGCTATCTTTAATAAGTTGGAACTGTCCGATTCCATGGTGGAATTGCTGGCATACGTATGCGGGGGCGAAGTTGCGAGGCTAAGAGCACTTGTCCGTCAGGCGCTGATCTATGGGAAGACCCAGAGAGCGGAAGAGATCCTGACGGAACTTAAGCCCTACGTTTGCGAAGAGAACAAGGAAAACCGGCTTTACTTCGAGTTCATGCTCTTCATGAGCAGAGTGCAGTATCTGTTGGATATGGGAATGTCTCTGGAACAGGCAGAGCAGAATCTGGGGGCAGAGGCATGCGTTTGGAGAATGATCAACTTGCTTCATCCGAATGTGGACCCGTCTGTGAGAGACTTCTCGGATTTTGGAAGTATGGCTTATACCAACACAGAGCTGATGATACTGAATGCGAATGCCATGGGGGATTGCCATAGTGGTGATGTCTTAAGAGGAAAATCGAAGATGGAGAGCCTCTTTTCAATCGCTTACCGTCTACATCGGCCGGGCGAACAGTATCACGCCATGATGGCGGCCTTGTCTATCAATCTTGCCAGCATATACATGAAGGACAGGGATTATGGATTGGCAGAACTGGTTCTACATTATGGAATTCGGCAGGTGATGCATGCGTATCGTCCGGATCTGCACATGAAGATGTTACGCCTGTCATGCGAGTTGAATGGGGCCCTGCATCGCTATGAAGCGAGAAATGATGCCTGCTTTGCACTGCATACCATCTATGAGTATCTTCCGGTGGATTTGCGCCCGGTGGCTCATTTCGATGACTTGTGGAAATTGCCAATAGAGGTATTTATTTTCTAAGGGGAGTACGGTCCTGGGGGAGAAAGAAACGGCATGGAAGGAATTTCCGTGCCGTTTTTCTTGTATGCCTTCGAAAATCGCGGTATGATAAGGGAAGTTTTGTGATAAGAAAAGAGGAATATCTATGAATATAGTAGTTCTTGCAGGCGGACTCAGCACGGAGAGAGATGTCTCTTTCGTCTCCGGAGGAAAGGTGTGCGACGCCCTTCGCAGCAAAGGGCACAAGGTGCTTCTGCTCGATGTATTTATGGGATACGGCGATGAGGAATGCGACGTAGCGGATATCTTTCAACATACAGAGGAAGCAAGCGTTAAGCCTGCGAAAATCTCATCCAAGGCACCGGATCTCAAGGCGGTTCGTGCGAGCCGTAAGGATCAGTCCAACAGCTTCTTTGGACCCAATGTAATCGCTATCTGCAAGCTGGCTGACATCGTTTTTCTGGCACTACATGGTGAGAACGGTGAGAACGGTAAGGTGCAGGCAGCTTTTGATCTGCATGGTATCCGCTATACAGGTAATGGCAATCTGGGATGTGCAGTTGCAATGGATAAGGAAGTGACCAAGCTCTTCCTTCGTGATGCCGGTGTTCCTTATCCCAAGGGAATTGCTCTGAAGATTGGGGATAGAGCAGAAGGCTCCTTCCGTTCTCAGATTGCATATCCTTGCGTAGTTAAGCCTGCATGCGGCGGCTCATCCATTGGCGTATCCATCGTAGAGGAAGAAGCAGAACTGGATGCTGCATTGGATGAAGCTTTCCGCTGGGAAGACAATATTCTGATCGAGCAGTATGTAAAGGGAAGAGAGTTTTCTGTCGGTGTTGTCGACAAGAAGGTACTTCCCATCATCGAGATTGCTCCGAAGGAAGGCTTCTACGATTATGAGAATAAGTATAAGCCAGGCGCAACGGTAGATACCTGCCCTGCCCAGATCTCTGATGATGCAACGAAGCGTATGCAGTCTTATGCGCTGAAGGCTTCTCTTGCACTTCATCTTCCGATCTATAGCAGAATTGATTTCCTGATGGACGCAGATGAGAACATCTTCTGCCTTGAGGCGAATACTCTGCCCGGAATGACTCCGACCAGCCTTCTGCCCCAGGAGGCTGCGGTTCTTGGAAGGGATTTTGCAAGCCTCTGTGAAGATATCATTCGAATCTCACTTGAGAAGAACAACGAATAAGTAGGAGGACGACTATGATGAATCATATGTCGCCTGTTGAGATGGAAGCTGCCGTACATGGGCAGCTTCTCTTCCCTCAGGACATGGATGAAAATGTAAAACAGGCCTTTCTCTCCCAAAATGCAAACGGTATTGTGACTGACAACCGTAAGGTAGTGGAGGGCGGGGTCTTCGCAGCGATTAAGGGCGAGCGCGTTGATGGCCACGACTTTATTCAGGATAGTTTCGCAAATGGGGCCCTGCTCTGCATTTCCGAAGAGGATCCTGGGGACTTCCTGGAATCCAAAGATCTGCTGGCTGGTCCGATTCTTCGTGTTGGCTCTACGGTGCAGGCACTGAGAGATCTTGCAGCGTATTATCGTTCAACACTGACGATTCCTGTGGTGGGAGTTATCGGTTCTGTAGGTAAGACGAGTACAAAGGAAATGATCGCGTCTGTTCTGGGGCAGAAGTTCAGAACACTGAAGACGGAGGGAAATCAGAATAATGGACTCGGTCTTCCGCTTACCATCCTCCGCATTGACAGTGAGACAGAAGCAGCGGTTGTGGAGATGGGGATCTCCATGTTTGGAGAGATGCATATTCTTGGACGTATCGCACGCCCGGATTTCGTGGTCATGACCAACATTGGCAACTGTCATCTGGAGAATCTAAAGGACAGAGATGGTGTACTGAAGGCGAAGACAGAGGTTTTTGAGCATCTGCATGAGCCGGCGACTCTGGTTCTGAATGGGGATGATGACAAACTTCGCAGCGTAGGGAAGGTGCCCGGCGCAAAGATCTATTTCTATGGGGTAGAGAATCAGGATACTTTCGTCCATGCGAGCGATGTGGAATCCCTTGGCATGAAGGGGATGAAGGCCTCGATCCATGTTGGAGAAGAGAGCTTCTCCGTTGTGATTCCACTTCCGGGTGGACATAATGTGATGAATGCATTGGCTGCGACTGCAGTTGGATATAAGCTGGGACTAAGTATAGAAGAGATTCGCGCAGGTATTGAGAGTGTTCAGACCATTGCGGGAAGAAGTCATTTCCTGGACAAGAATGGGATGACGGTCATTGATGACTGTTACAATGCAAATCCGATGTCCATGAAGGCGTCCCTGGAGGTTCTGTCTTATGCTAATGGCCGTAAGATTGCGGTGCTTGGTGATATGGGAGAACTTGGAAAAGATGAGAAGCGTTTCCATTATGAAGTGGGACAGGCGGTTGTGAAGAATGGTATTGATCTGCTTGTGACTGTTGGTCCTCTCTCTCAAGAGATAGATCGTGCGGCAGCGGAAGGTGGTATGGAGCAGAAGGCTTGCTATCACTTCGATACGGTAGATGCAGCCGCAGATTTTCTCAAGAAAGAATGCAAGGCGAAAGATGCAGTTCTGGTGAAGGCATCTCATTACATGAACTTTACGAAGATTGTAAAAGCACTGACAGAGGAAGTGCTTTAACCGAGCATCTCCTGCACCTTAGCTTGAACCATTGGGGCGAGGTGCTTCTTCTCTTCGTTGCTTAAGCTTGCGACATCGATGGCTTCTCCATAGGTGATCACAACCTTGGTTGTCTTAACGAAGGGAATGTGCTTCCGTAAGATGTCAGCGGTGTGAGTGATAGAGACCGGAATGATGGGACAATTAGTGCGGGTTGCAACCTTGAAGGAACCTGCCTTGAATTCAGCCATCTCTCCGGTCTTTGAACGTGTTCCTTCCGGGAAGATGAATACAGACTCTCCTGCCTTGATGTGGTCGATGGCAGTAAGAATGGTCTGTAGTGCCTGCTTGTTGTCATTTCGGTCAAGGAAGAGGCAGCCGAGCAGATCCATCCATAAGGGAAGGATGGGAACCTTGCGAAGCTCTTTCTTGGCGAGATATCCAGCAGGACGATTCAGGTAAGGATAAGTAAGGATAACATCGAAGATGGACGCGTGATTACCGATGTAGAGGACAGCTGTGTCCTTGGGAACATTCTCCAATCCTCGAATCTCTAACCGTACAGTAGCGCAGAGTGCAATTAGACGGAAGATAAAGGAAACCATCTTACTGGCAACGCGGTTCACACCGACGGGATGCTTCTTACGCAGGAGAAAGAGGATTCCCAGAACGGGTAATGTCAGAATCAGAAAGAGTACAGCTGCAATCAGTGCAAGGAGTGCACGAATCATAATTACCTCCAAACTAGTCCTTCTATGGATAAGTTATGCGCATTGTGGATAAGTAGGGAAAACTCTACAGGTTGTGTGTGCAAATTGACGAACGAACTTGCCCCTTCATTATAATACAGGGGGCGGATAGCAACAATCCCTTTGAATCATTCGAATTTTTTCATCTATATCTTGTATGGCATTTTTGACAAATAACCCATATGATGCTATACTACATCTAGTGTTTTACATTACATTGGTACACTAAGTACATAGGGTGAAAGAAGATCAGGGATTATGGAACGAACAGAATTTGAAAAAGTCCGTGCTTCTGTCAAGGAACAGTGCGGCAATCGTGTAGAGATTAGACTTGATCGTGGTCGTAATAAGGTTGACATCCAGACGGGTGTTATCAAGGAAGCATATCCTTCCGTATTTACGATCCAGGTGGAAGGTAAGTCGGCAGACCGTCCGGCACAGCTTCTGTCCTTTAGTTATACGGACATTATCACGAGAGATATCCGCATGCGTCTTTGTGCTGAATAAGCCGATGATCATCAATTGAATATGGGAGAGGATGCCGGGACTTGTTCCCGGCATTTTTTGATTGGATATCGAATGACACGTGTTCCTAAGGGTGACCTTGGATGGTATATCGCGGGATAGCGAGGTTGACGTGAAGTGGCAGGTAAGTTAGTATCACAGTATGTAATAATGTGCTTTTCAAGGGGAAAGCAAAAGTCTTAACGACGGAGAAACAATTGAAGAATTCCTTTCGTTTAACAATTAGTAAATTCCTTCTAGGAGCAATCTGTATTGCTTCTATTAGTAATGCTCCCATTCCGAGGGTTTATGCAACACCCTCCTCGACGGAGACAAGCGATACAACAAGTAATACAGGCAGTGGTTCTGATAGCTCGGACAGCACTTCCACAAGTTCTGGAAACTCTTCGTCCTCCAAGAGCAAAGAAGATCAGGAATATGAGAAGAAACAGGCAGAGTACGATCAGCAGCTCTCAGAGTTACAGGATCAGATGGATGATCTGGAGAATAAACAGGCCAATGCTCAGAGCAATCTCGATGCAGCAACAAGCGAACTTGCCAATCTGATGGCGAACATTCAGGCGCTGGCAGCACAGATTGCTGAGAAACAGCAGGAGATCTCTGATGCAGGAGCTGAGATTGTCGCAGCCCAGGCTCTTGCGGATGAACAGTATCGCCAGATTAAGCTGAGAATGAAGTATACCTACGAGAATGGTGGAAATGAAACCATTCTTACTTCGATTCTGGATTCGGACAGCATAGGGGACCTTATGAATCGTGTAGAGTATGCAAGCAGTGTCTATGAATACGACCAGCAGATGCTCGATACCTACGAGGGTACAGTTCAGACGATTACCGAGTTGAAGCAGCAGCTCGAAGCAGAAGAGGCAGAACTAGAGGTAGAGGAGCAGGAGATGGCTGCACAGCAGGCCAGCCTGGATGCCAAGGTTGCGGCGATGGAAGCAACACTTGGTGATATCTCTAACCAGCTGGCAAATGCGAAGAGTGCGGCCAATGCTATTGCAAAAAAGAAAAAGAAGGCTGCAGATGAGCAGGCACTGAAGAAGGCCCAGGAGGAGGCCAGAAAGAATACAGAGGCGCAGCTGAAGAAGCAACAGGAAACTGCTAGAAATCAGCAGGATACGACATCAACGACAAGCAGTGGTCAGAAGGTAGAAGGAGGCAATCCTCCAGCACATGTCGACGGCAATGCAGTCGTAGCGTATGCTAATCAGTTCGTTGGTAACCCTTATGTCTGGGGGGGTAACTCGCTGACGAACGGAATTGACTGTTCGGGATTTGTTCAGCAGGTTTATAGTCATTTTGGTTATCTGCAGGGTGGAAGACAGGTATCCGGCTCCTTAAGAAGTGTAGGAGCCGCTGTCGGTATTGATTATATTCAGCCAGGCGATATTGTCTGCTATCCGGGCCATGTAGCAATCTATCAGGGTGGAGGTACCATCGTTGAAGCGCAGAGTTCCAAAACCGGTATTACGAACTATCGATCTGTATATTGCCATCCCATCCTTGCAATTCGTAGGCTGTAAAGCTGGATAATGCGTATGAAGAACTTATTCATAAAATTTATTAAGAGCAGTCGTCTCCGCTGGGTACTGATCCTGGCGGCTGTGGCTGCTTTTGTTGTCTGGAGTGGCTATACAGGCTTCCAGGAGCATCAGATCTATGTCTATACAGATCACCTGGATGAAGCGGCGGCCTGGGTGGATGGCGATGCGATTACCCTGCGTGACCTGTCCTACTATGTTCTGCTGGAAGAATGTATTATAGAGAAAGAAGCAAGGATCTATAATCCCAAGAGTAGTAAGGACTACTGGAACATCAGAGATGACGGCTATATTATGTCTGCAGTGGTCAGACGTACCATTCGCGAGATGGGGGTGCATGATCATATCTTCTACCAGAAGGCACTTGAAGAGGGGATAGAACTTACGCCTGAAGAAGAGGCATATCTGGAGAATGAGATACAGGACTTCTGGATGGATCTTCTGGATGAGCAGCTGGAGAGGCTCCCTACCGATCGGGAAACGATCAATGAAGAGATACGACGCAAGGCTCTTGCTGAGAAGTATCAGGCGAAACTTGCTTCCGAGATGGGGATTGCGGGTGTCCGGCTGTCCTGGGATGGATATGATTATAAGAAACTGTTAATGGCCGAGCACCAGTATAAGAAGAATAACAAGGTTTGGAACCGGATCCGAATCAGTGAAGTGACCATTCACCATGATAAGGTGAACTTCATCAATGGTCATAATCTGGGCGATGATTCTTCTGAAGATGAAGAGATTAAGGCTATTCCGGACGAGGAGAACTGGATTGACCGCATGAATATCCGAAGTATGTTCGAGTGATATGCGAGTCCCTTGTCAGAAGTGCCCTGTTTGCTTGCTTGAAAGTGTAAGGGAAAATCGTTAATATAATAGCGCGAATAATCGGCACAGATGAGATGTGCTTGAAGGGTGTTCTATAGGGAGCACGATAAGAAAGAAGGCAATTGTGGCAGATAAGAAAATAGGTCGTAATGATGCCTGCTGGTGTGGCAGCGGACTGAAGTATAAGCAGTGCCATATGGAATTTGATAAGAGGATTTTCCGTTATGCACTGGAAGGACACACGGTTCCGAGTCATAAGTTGATCAAAAATGAAGAGCAGATCCAGAAGATTCGTGAATCCGCGAAAATCAATGTAGCCTGCCTGGATGCGATTGCAGAGGCAATTCATGAAGGAATGAATACGGCAGAGATCAATGAGATCGTCAATGATATCACCTATTCCATGGGTGGTATTCCGGCACCTCTGAATTATGAAGGATTCCCGTACAGTGTCTGCACATCTGTAAATGACCAGGTATGCCATGGTTTCCCTTCGAAGGACGTGGTTCTTCAGAGTGGAGATATCATTAATGTAGACTGCTCCACCATCCTGGATGGTTATTATTCCGATTCCTCCCGTATGTTCATGATCGGTGACGTGGATCCGGAAGTGAAGAAACTGGTAGAAGTTACGAAGGAGTGTGTTGATCTGGGACTTCAGGCGACCAAGCCCTGGAGCTTCCTCGGTGATATGGCAGAAGTTGTTCATACACATGCTGAAGAGAATGGCTTCTCTGTCGTACGCGAAATCGGCGGCCATGGTGTTGGAATCGAATTCCATGAAGAACCTTGGGTAAGCTATTGCACGAATGCAGGAGAAGATATGCTCCTGGTTCCCGGTATGATGTTCACGATTGAGCCTATGATCAATATGGGATCCAATCAGATCTACACAGACCAGGAAAATGAATGGGAAGTATATACGCTGGATGGTAAGCCATCCGCTCAGTGGGAGATTCAGGTTCTGGTTACAGAAGATGGAACAGAAGTAATCTCCTGGTAGTATCTGGGAAGCCTGTGGTCAGTTGATCACAGGTTTTTTGATTAAACAAAGACATGGATTTAAGATGAGGAGCAGACGTGAGAATCTCCATCATACATACAAGAGAAATCTGTTATTATTCCGGAGAATTCTTCCTGCGAAGGATGGAGGAGGCACTCGAGTCCATCGGTTGCGAGGTGGAGTATCTCGAACTGTCTCATGATGATGTGGACTACGACTGCTTGGAGGATTTGCTGCCAGAGAAGGAGGAGCGCTCGAGATATGATGCAATTCTGGATATTAACTCGAAACTCCCCTATCTTACCCTGGAGGACGGCAGCCCTTTTTTGGACCGTCTGAATGCGCCCTTCTACAACTGGATTGTGGACCATCCGCTCTACCACCATCCCGGATTGTCCTTCCCACTGAAGAATTATCACGTTCTCGCGATTGACCAGTGCCATATGTCCTATATGAAAGCCAACTATCCTTGGCTTCGAAGTGTTGATTATCTTCCCATTCCAGGAACTGCAGCTTTTCTTTCGGAAGATGGAGAGAGAAGCCGTGACAACATGACAGGTGAGAAGGTTCCCGGCATCTTAGTTCCTGCAACCTATCTATCGAAAGAAGAGTGCATGGAGGAATGGAAGCGTGTCATAGAGAAGATTAGAGTCAAGGAAGATGCCCTAGGGGAGTCGGGCAGACTCGTTCGTTCCTTTGAAGACCTCATAAACGATCTCTACCAGGCCTGGGACCCACTACAGCAGCCCCTGGAGGATCTTCTTTTCGACTATCTTGGCAGCAGAGGGGAAGTAGCAGAAGAATATGCTGCAGATAGTTTTGCGGAGCTGATGAATTTCCTCTATCCCCTGGACCGACGTGTCCGCTATGAGATGCGCTACCGCTATGTCCGGGCAGCGGCTCAGACTGGGTACCCCATACGCCTCTTAGGGGAAGGCTGGGAGGAGACAGACCTGGTCCGCCTCGCAAATGTAGAACATATCGCTCCTGTGCCGATCTCCATGACTTATGATCTGATCGCAGACAGCGAAGCGATTCTGGATATCAATCCCTTGTTTTATAAGGGAGTGCATGACCGTGTGCCCTCCGCCATGGCGAATGGAGTTCCTGTCTTTACGAATATGAATCAGAGAGCCAATCTGACCATGAATCGAAGAAATGGCGTTTTCTATTATCATACGGAAGATGAACTTAAGGATAGAATGAAAGAGTGGCAGGATCTGTCAGAGCACAATCCGCAGGAACTGATAGAGATGCGTTGGAACGCTTATAGCAGATGGAAAGCGGATCTCTCCTGGGATGCTGCGGCAAGCCGCTTTCTGTGCCTTGTCAGGGATAATGCCTGGAAGTAAAGAAAAAGGGGTAAAATATAGGCAGGGCACCGATCATAACGACTCAGCACCCTGCCTAATCATTGTCGATTGGTTCGCTCATACCCAATGACAATACCTCGATTCTATATAATTTTCATACCATATCATCGACACAACACTGAGCGAAGTTACCAAAACAAAAATCGAACCAAGTTTATGGACTTCAAAATTAAATTATCAGTATCAAATCAATAACATTGTCAATGGTTACTGCCCTGCATACTCCAATTCCATTCCTGTGATCATCGAAAAGTTCTCATCTGAGCTAAAACAGCTCCGGTTAAGATAATCATTCAAAAGAACCGATCTGGTTCAGGACTTTCGGTGTATACCGACCGCGGCGGTTAGGGTACATCGTTACGTTCCCTTCGGACTATACCTCCTTCTACGTATTCCAATTAGTTCCACCTCAAAGGGTCTTCAGGAGATAAATTAGCTCTCCCTATATCACTTTCTTTTTCCTTCCTTTGATAATTGAACTATAGCATGTGGATCATTGACCGTCAACAAGTATTCCGAAAATATATTGTATACTTGAATATATGCAGACAATAGTCAGAATAATATGGTAAATTCTGCAAACTCTTTCGAATCTAGATAACGAGTTTCCGTTGCCCCCTCATGGGGACAGTGATACAATATAAAAGTGTATGTTTGCCGAAAAATAGGCGCTCATACCACTTGAAAGTATGGTTTATATTTCCCGAGGGGAAGTAAGAAGTAAATATGAAGGAGTATTAAGACATGAGTCTTATCACGAAGATGTTCGGAACCCATTCCGAACACGAATTAAAGAGAATCTATCCGATCGTGGACAAGATCGATTCCCTGCGTCCAAAGATGCAGAAGCTCTCTGATGCTGAACTGAGAGGCAAAACCCAGGAATTCAAGGATCGTCTGGCAAAGGGTGAGACCCTGGATGACCTCCTGCCGGAAGCTTTTGCGGTTGTACGTGAAGCTGGTAAGAGAGTGCTTGGTATGGAGCATTTCCGTGTACAGCTGATGGGTGGTATCATCCTCCATCAGGGCCGTATCGCTGAGATGCGTACCGGTGAAGGTAAGACCCTGGTATCTACTCTTCCTGCATACCTGAATGCACTGGAAGGCAAGGGTGTTCACATCGTTACCGTTAATGATTACCTGGCAAAGCGTGATGCTGAGTGGATGGGTAAGATCCATGAGTTCCTCGGACTTACCGTTGGCGTTGTATTAAACGGCATGGAGAAGCCGGAACGTCAGGCTGCCTACAATTGCGATATTACATATATTACCAACAACGAACTCGGATTCGATTATCTGAGAGATAACATGGTTGTATATGAGAAGGACCTGGTTCAGCGTGGCCTTCACTACTGCATCATCGATGAGATCGACTCCATCCTGATCGATGAGGCGCGTACGCCTCTTATCATCTCCGGTCAGAGTGGAAAGTCTACCAAGTTATATGAGATGTGCGATGTTCTGGCTCGCCAGATGCATCGTGGTGAGGATCTTCCTGAGTTCTCCAAGATCGATGCCATCATGGGTATCGAGCAGCAGGAGACCGGTGACTTCATCGTTAACGAGAAGGATAAGGTTGTCACCCTGACCCAGGATGGTGTCAAGAAGGTAGAGGAATTCTTCCATATCGACAACCTGGCTGATCCCGACAATCTCGAGATTCAGCACAATGTTATTCTTGCTCTGCGTGCACACAACCTGATGCACAGAGATCAGGATTACATCGTTAAGGACGACCAGGTAGTTATCGTCGATTCCTTCACCGGACGTATTATGCCGGGACGTCGTTATTCCGATGGTCTTCATCAGGCAATCGAAGCGAAGGAGAAGGTTAAGGTTAAGCAGGAGTCCAAGACTCTGGCAACCATTACTTTCCAGAACTTCTTCAATAAGTATGACAAGAAGGGCGGCATGACCGGTACTGCTGCAACTGAGGAGCAGGAATTCCGTGATATCTATGGAATGGACGTAGTTACCATCCCTACCAACCGTCCGGTTCAGAGAATCGACCATGAAGATGCAGTATATAAGACAAAGGCTGAGAAATATAAGGCTGTCGTCGAAGCTGTCAAGGAAGCTCACGAGAAGGGGCAGCCTGTTCTGGTTGGTACGGTTACCATCGAGGTGTCCGAACTTCTGTCCAGAATGCTTTCCAAGGAAGGCATTAAGCATAACGTTCTGAATGCTAAGTTCCATGAGCAGGAAGCAGAGATCGTCGCTGATGCCGGTATTCATGGTGCTGTTACTATCGCAACCAATATGGCTGGTCGTGGTACGGATATTAAACTGGATGAGGAATCTCTTGCAGCCGGTGGTCTTCGTATCATTGGTACAGAGCGTCATGAATCCAGACGTATTGATAACCAGTTGAGAGGTCGTGCAGGTCGTCAGGGTGACCCTGGTGAATCTCAGTTCTACATCTCCCTGGAAGATGACCTGATGAGACTCTTCGGTTCTGATAAGCTGAAAACTGTTTTCGAGAATCTTGGTGTTCCGGAAGGACAGGAGATCAAGCACAGAATGCTCTCCAGTGCAATCGAGAAGGCGCAGCAGAAGATCGAGTCTAACAACTTCGCAACTCGTAAGAACCTGCTCGAATATGATCAGGTGATGAACGAGCAGAGAGAGCTGATCTATAAGCAGCGTAGGAGAGTTCTTGCCGGCGAGAATATGAAGAACCAGATTCTTCAGATGATCCATGGTCAGATCGAAGGAGCAGTGAAGACTGTCTGCACAGATGATCTTGCTAAGGAAGACTGGAACCTTACCGAACTGAACCAGATCTTACTTGAAGTTGTTCCTCTGAAGCCGATTACGGACGAGACCCTTTCTGATGTTAAGAAGGCATCTGATCTTACAGAGAAGCTCTACGACGAGGCTGAGAAACTCTACAATGCCAAGGAAGCTGAGTTCCCTGAAGCAGAAGCCTTCCGTGAGGTTGAGCGTGTCATCCTCCTTCGTGTCATCGATCACAAGTGGATGGATGAGATTGACGATATGGAACAGCTCAAGCAGGGTATCGGACTTCAGTCCTATGGCCAGAGAAATCCGGTCGATGAATATAAGATGATCTCCTACGATATGATGGATGCCCTGAATGACGCGATCATGCATGATACCGTTCAGATGCTCTATCGCATTCGTATCGAGAAGAAGGTTGAGCGTGAAGAGGTTGCTAAGGTTACCGGTACCAACAAGGACGATACCATAACCAAGGGACCCAAGCGCAGAGCATCTAAGAAGATCTATCCGAATGATCCATGCCCTTGTGGATCTGGTAAGAAATATAAAGCCTGCCACGGAAGATTCGCATCAGAAGGATAATTTGATCACTGATCATGAGGAGAGTCACTTGAGGGTGGCTCTCTTTTTTTCTGAAAACTTTATTAAACTATTCCTGTTCGAATGACAAACGTGCGTTTGGGTGATATAGTAAACCCGTATGACCACATGAAAATAGCTCAGGAGAGCATCCTATGGAATTCAAATTACATTCGAAATTCGAACCGACCGGTGATCAGCCCCAGGCGATCGACCAGCTTGTGGAAGGATTTCGGGAAGGTAACCAGTTCGAGACACTGAAGGGTGTTACGGGTTCTGGTAAGACTTTCACAATGGCTAATATAATACAGAAATTACAGAAACCAACGCTGATCATCTCTCACAATAAGACGCTGGCTGGACAGCTCTACGGAGAGATGAAGGAATTCTTCCCGGAGAATGCAGTCGAATATTTTGTGTCTTACTATGATTACTATCAGCCAGAGGCTTATATGCCTTCAACAGATACTTATATCGCCAAGGATTCTGCAATCAATGATGAGATCGAGAAACTAAGACTCTCGGCGACAGCATCACTGGCAGAGCGAAAGGATGTTATCGTCGTCGCGTCTGTCTCCTGTATCTATGGAATCGGATCTCCGGATGACTTCGAGAATATGATGGTAAGTCTGAGGCCGGGGCAGCAGATTGACCGTGACGATGTGATCCGTGCACTCATCAATATGCAGTACATCCGAAACGATATGGACTTCAAGCGAGGCACCTTCCGCGTAAGAGGAGATGTCCTTGATATCTTCCCTGCAACGACCAGTGATTACTTCTACCGTGTAGAATTCTTCGGTGATGAGATCGACCGTATCCTGGAGATGGACCCGGTGAATCAGCAGGCGAAGGCAGAGGTCTCACATGCGCCGGTTTTCCCCGCTTCTCACTATGTTGTACCACAGGGCACGATTAATCAGGCTTGCAATGAGATCGAGGAAGAATTAGAAGCAAGAATCAAATACTTCAAGGGCGAAGGCAAATTACTCGAAGCCCAGAGAATTAGAGAGCGCACGAACTTCGATATCGAGATGCTGCGAGAGACCGGATTCTGCAGTGGTATCGAAAATTACACCAGATTCATGACCAGTCAGCAGCCAGGGGAAGCACCTATGTGTCTGCTGGACTACTTCGGAGACGACTATCTGATCATCGTAGACGAGTCTCATATCACATTGCCTCAGGTTCGTGGTATGTATAACGGTAACCTGGCCCGTAAGCAGACCCTGGTTGACTATGGCTTCCGTCTTCCAAGTGCGATGGATAACCGTCCCTTAAACTTCGGTGAATTCGAGACCAAGATAGACCAGATGCTCTTCGTGTCTGCAACACCAGGGGACTATGAGAGAGAGCATGAGATGCTCCGCGCTGAGCAGGTGATCCGTCCGACGGGACTCCTGGATCCAGATGTAGAAGTAAGACCGGTAGATGGACAGATCGACGATCTGATCTCCGAGATCCGTAAGGAGACAGCAAAGCATAATAAGGTAATGATCACAACCCTGACCAAGCGTATGGCAGAGGATCTGACCAATTACATGCAGGAACTCGGTATCCGCGTCAAATATCTGCATAGTGACATCGATACTCTGGAAAGAGCTGAGATTATTCGTGATCTGCGTCTGGATGTCTTCGATGTTCTGGTCGGTATTAACCTCCTGAGAGAGGGTCTGGATATTCCTGAGATTACTCTGGTTGCGATTATCGATGCAGATAAGGAGGGATTTCTCCGTTCAGAAACTTCCCTCATTCAGACCATAGGACGTGCTGCGAGAAATGCAGAAGGACATGTCATCATGTATGCGGATACGATGACAGATTCCATGAGAGCTGCAATTGATGAGACCAAGCGTCGTCGCGAGATCCAGCAGGCATATAATGAAGCGCATGGCATCACGCCTCAGACCATTCAGAAGGCGGTTCGTGAGGTTATGTCGATTTCTAAGCAGGTTGCTAAGGAACAGGAATCCTTCCGTAGTGCTGAGGATCTGGATCTTACAGAACTGCAGAAGCTAGCTGACAAGTATAAGAAGAAAATGGAAGAGGCGGCAGCGGATCTCAACTTCGAGGTGGCTGCGGAATACCGCGACCAGCTGGTCGAGATCAAGAACATGTTGCGGGATGCAAAGGTGGATGCAGATGATCGCAAGGCTGCGGGACGATCAGGGCGTGGATACCACAAGAGTCGGAGGACGCCGGGGTGAGATGACGGCTCGCCAGGGCCAGCCACTATCGACCTTCTCCAACGCCTGCACCTGTAAGGATAATTTGAGATGGCGGTTACGGATAGCCTGGGAAACGGGCATGAGAATATAGTTAATAGATATATGAGGTAATTTTAAATGGCACCACATAAATATATTGAGATCAAGGGTGCGAGGGTTCACAACCTGAAGAATGTGAGCTTGCAGATTCCGAGAGATAGCTTCACGGTTCTGACGGGTTTGTCTGGTTCGGGTAAGTCTTCCCTGGCTTTTGATACGATCTTCGCAGAGGGTCAGAGACGCTACATGGAGTCCTTGTCTTCTTATGCGAGACAGTTCTTAGGGCAGATGGATAAGCCGGATGTGGATAAGATCTCCGGTATGCCGCCTGCGATCTCCATCGATCAGAAGTCTACGAATCACAACCCTAGATCTACGGTGGGTACAGTCACGGAGATCTACGACTACTTACGTCTTCTCTATGCGAGAGCGGGTATTCCGCATTGCCCGAACTGTGGCAGAGTGATCGAGAAACAGACGGTGGATCAGATGGTAGATCAGATTCTGAAGCTTCCTGAACGCACGAAGTTTATGATCCTAGCGCCTGTCGTTCGTGGCAGAAAGGGTACGCATGAGAAGCTTCTTGAGAAGGCGAGACGTGCGGGCTATGTTCGTGCTGTTGTGGATGGCAATCAGTATGATCTGTCGGAGACCATCGAACTGAATAAGAACCAGAAGCATACTATCTCGATTGTGATCGATCGTCTGGTGGTTCGTGAGGGAATCGAGCAGAGACTTACCGATTCGATCGAGAGTGCTCTGAAACTTGCGGATGGGCTTCTTACGGTAGACGTTATTGATGGGGAGGAATTACATTTCTCCGATAGCTTCTCCTGTCCGGACTGCGGCATCTCTATTGATGAGATTGAGCCGAGAAGCTTTTCCTTCAACAATCCCTTCGGTGCATGCCCGGAATGTTTTGGTCTGGGTTACAAGATGGAATTCGATGAGGATCTTCTTATACCGGATAAGTCCATGTCCTTCAACGAGGGATGTGTTCAAAGCATGGGATGGCAGTCCTCTTCCAAAAAGGATAGTTTCACCCATGCGGTACTTGAGGCACTTTCAGAGGCTTACGGCTTCTCGTTGGATCAGCCTTATGAATCTCTGCCGGAAGATATCCGAAGAATGTTTGTATATGATGGATTTGACCGCGAAGTTGCGGTTCATTACAAGGGTCAGAGGAGCGAGGGTACCTACATGATTCGCTTCGATGGACTGATCGCCGATATGCATAGGCGTTATCGTGAGACGTCGTCCGACATGATGAAGGTTCAGTACGAGGAGTACATGGTAACTTCTCCTTGTACAGCCTGCCATGGTCAGCGTCTGAAGCCGGCCTCTCTGGCAGTAACCTTCGGCGGGAAGAATATTTTCGAGCTTACGGAGATGTCTGTTCGTGAAATTCTGCCCTGGCTTGAGAATCTCAAGATTACGGAGCAGCAGGAACTGATCGGACATGCCATTCTGAAGGAGATAAAGGGACGTGTGAAGTTCCTGTCTGATGTCGGGCTGGAATACCTGACCCTCTCCCGTGCGACAGCAACTCTGTCCGGAGGCGAGAGCCAGCGGATTCGTCTGGCAACCCAGATTGGCTCGGGCCTGGTTGGCGTTGCTTATATTCTGGATGAGCCCTCCATCGGTCTTCATCAGAGAGATAATGATAAGCTCCTGGCCTCCCTCAAGGGACTCCGTGATCTGGGTAATACCTTGATTGTCGTCGAACATGACGAAGACACCATGCGTGAGGCAGATTATCTGGTGGATGTCGGTCCCGGAGCAGGTGAACACGGTGGCGAAATCGTGGCTGCGGGTACATACGAAGATATCGTAAGTTGTGAGCGTTCCATCACAGGCCGGTACCTGTCTGGCAAGCTCTCGATTCCTGTTCCAAAGGAGAGAAGGAAGGCCACCGGCAAGATCTCCATTAAGGGCGCAACGGAGAATAATCTGAAGAATATTGATGTTGACTTTCCTCTGGGAATCATGACGGTTGTTACCGGTGTTTCCGGTTCCGGCAAGTCATCTCTTACCAATGAGATTCTCTATAAGACGCTTGCCAAGAAGCTGAACCACGCACATACGATTCCAGGGAAATGTAGGGCAGTCGAGGGTCTGGAGCAGTTAGATAAGGTCATCGACATCGATCAGTCTCCGATTGGCCGTACTCCCAGATCTAATCCGGCAACCTATACCGGTGTCTTCGACATGATTCGTGACCTCTTCGCCGGAACGCCGGATGCGAAGGCACGTGGATACCAGAAGGGTCGATTCTCCTTCAATGTAAAGGGTGGACGTTGTGAAGCCTGCGCTGGAGATGGTATCAAGAAGATTGAGATGCACTTCCTGCCGGATGTCTATGTTCCTTGTGAAGTCTGCCATGGAATGCGCTATAACCGTGAGACCCTGGATGTGAAGTATAAGGGTAAGTCCATCTATGATGTTCTGAACATGACGGTGGAAGAAGCTTTGGAATTCTTCAAGAATGTACCGACCATTGCCAACAAGATTCGTACGCTGAATGATGTCGGACTGGGCTATGTACGTCTGGGGCAGCCTTCAACGGAACTCTCGGGTGGTGAAGCACAGCGGATTAAGCTGGCAACCGAGCTCTCCAAGAGAAGCACGGGAAAGACCATCTATGTTCTGGATGAGCCGACCACGGGACTTCATTTTGATGATGTAAATAAGCTGGTTCAGATCCTTCGCAAGCTGTCTGACACAGGTAATACAGTAATTGTCATCGAACATAATCTGGATGTCATCAAGACTGCGGACTGGATCATCGATCTGGGTCCGGAAGGTGGCGATGGCGGTGGAACCATCATTGCAGAAGGTACACCGGAGGATGTTGTAAAGGTAAAGGAATCCTATACCGGACAGTATCTGAAGAAGTATCTGAAGTGATTGCTGTATAGCAATAGGTTATATGAGAAGAAATGTCCTCTGTCGAAATGCCGACAGGGGGCATTTTTTGATTGGGTATCGAATGCCAAACGAAAGAGGGTGTAATGTATGGGCGGGCTCTAGCCTCCGACAATTTATACAAATTTGGAACGACAGATTTGTAAATGATTCTGAAAGAAATTGATTGAATATGGAAGAAAGTCTCGCTATAATTTGAATAGATTTGAAAGAAACTGAATGATTGTGACAGAAGGTACGAAAAATGCTGACAGAAGAAAGATATGCCAAAATACTGGAATTACTGGATCAGAAAGGCTCTGTAACGATTACAGGTCTTGTGGAGCGTATCGGAACATCAGAATCGACCATTCGACGCGATCTCAATGAACTCGACAGACTCGGACGCATTGAGAAGGTAAGAGGAGGCGCGATCTCTATTGACGGTCCCGGACTTACGACGAAGGATGATGAAGTTCTTCTCCGTAAGGGCAGAAATGTCAAAGAAAAGAACATGGTAGCGAAATATGCTGCAAGTTTGATTGAACCCGGCGACATGATCTACCTGGATGCAGGTACGACTACAGAGCTTATGATTGATTATCTGACGGAGAAGTCCGCGGTATTTGTTACCAATGCAATTGGTCATGCGAAGAAGCTGGCTGCCATGGGCGTGACAGTTTATCTCCTTGGGGGAGAGTTCAAGAGTACGACCGAGGCAATCGTAGGAGAAGAAGCACTGTACATTTTAAGAAAGTACAACTTCTCTAAGGGCTTCTTTGGAACGAATGGAATTACCAAGAAAAGGGGCTTTACTACTCCAGAGGTCAAGGAAGCCCTGATCAAGGAAGAGGCAATGGCACATTCCAAGAAAAAATATGTATTAGCTGATGAAACCAAGTTTGGAACGGTTTCCGCGATCAGCTTTGGGGAGTTTCAAAAGGCAACGATTCTCACGAATCACGTAAATAATGCGGAATTCGGAGATTGTAAGAATATCGTGGAGGTGGGTCTATGATCTATACCGTAACTTTTAACCCCTCACTGGACTACATCGTTGACGTACCTGGATTCGAGACTGATAAGGTCAACCGTACATCCAAGGAAATGCTTTTCCCCGGCGGAAAGGGCGTTAATGTATCTATCGTCCTGAAGCATCTGGGTGAAGAGAGCACCGCGCTTGGTTTTACAGCCGGATTCACTGGATCTGAGATTGAGCGGCTTCTTCGTAAGGAAGAAGTAAAGACGGATTTTATTCCGGTGCCGAATGGATTCTCACGAATCAATATGAAGATTCGTTCCGGCGTCGAGACTGAGGTCAATGGCCAGGGCCCTGCAATCAGCGAAATGGAGATCAAAGAGCTCTATCGTCATCTGGATCATCTGACATCGGATGATACTCTGGTTCTGGCAGGCTCTATTCCGAGTGTTATGCCGGAAACCATGTACATGGATATTATGAAGCATCTGGAAGGCAGAGGAATCCGTATTGCAGTTGATGCGACCAGAGACCTTCTGATGAACGTACTTCCGCTTCATCCATTCGTTGTTAAGCCGAATCATCATGAACTTGGTGAGATCTTCGGCCTTGAGATCAACACCTGGGAAGAAGCCGTTCCCTATGCGAAGAAGCTCCAGGAGAAGGGTGCGGTTAACGTTATCGTATCCATGGGATCTAAGGGTGCGATGATGGTCACCGAGAATGGTGATGTATTCCATGCACCGTCTGCAGAAGGTAAGGTACTGAACACTGTAGGTGCCGGCGATTCCTTCGTGGCAGGCTTCCTGTATGGATATAACAAGTTCGGAGACTATGAGAAGGCATTCAATATCGGTAACTGCACCGGTGGAGCTTCTGCACAGTCTGAGACTCTCGCAAGCAGGGAGAAGGTTAAGGAGCTGTTAGCCCAGTTCGGCAGAAACGACCTGGATTAAGAATGGTTCAAACGGTGTCATAGAGGGTCACCGATGGAATATAAAACTTAGCGAAATGAGAAAGGGGCTAGAGAGAATATGAGAGTTAGAGATCTCTTAGCGGTCCAGAGCATAGAGCTCAACGGAACCGCAACGGGAAAAGAGGATGTCATCAAGCAGATGGTCACCCTCATGGAGAAGCGCGGTAATATCAATGACCGTGCGACCTACGAAGCAGGTGTCTTCAAGAGAGAAGAAGAGGGCACAACAGGCGTAGGTGATGGAATTGCTATTCCCCACTGCAAATCCGATGCAGTTTCTGCACCGGGACTTGCAGCAATGGTTCTTCCGGAAGGTGTTGAGTACGAGGCACTCGATGGCGAACCCGTATATGTAATCTTCCTGATTGCAGCACCCAATACTGAGGACAACGTACATCTGGAAGTTCTGTCCAGACTGTCCGAACTCCTTATGGATGATGGATTTACTTCTTCTCTTCGCGCAGCTAAGACTCCTGAGGAATTCCTTCAGGTAATTTCTGATGCAGAAGATGCCAAGGATGCAGCTGTTGAAGCTAAGGCTGCTGCAGCTCCTCAGACTTATGATGTACTTGCAGTTACTGCATGCCCCACCGGTATCGCACATACCTACATGGCAGCAGAAGCACTTGAGAAGGCCGGCGACGAACTCGGTATCTCCATTAAGGTAGAGACCAGAGGATCTGGCGGTGCTAAGAATGTCATCACTGACGAAGAGATCAAGGCAGCAAAGGGAATTGTCATCGCGGCAGACGCAAAGGTTCCTATGGAACGCTTCGCAGGCAAACCGCTCATCGAGGTTAAGGTTGCTGATGGTATTCACAAGGCTGATGAACTTGTTAAGAAGGCAGTCTCCGGTACTGCGCCTACATATCACCCTGTAGCAGGTAGTGAGGAAGAAGTGAAGAAGGAAAGCTCTGGCGATAGTGTTGGACATCAGATCTACACCCACCTTATGAGCGGTGTATCCCACATGCTTCCCTTCGTTATCGGCGGTGGTATTCTCGTAGCACTTGCATTCCTGCTTGATACCCTGATGGGCTATGGCTCTGTTGGTGCTTCCTTCGGTTCCGCAACTCCTATCTCCGCATTCCTGAAGAATGCCGGTGGTATGGCAATGGGCGTTATGGTTCCCGTACTTGCAGGTTATATCGCATACTCCATCGCAGATCGTCCCGGTCTTGCAGTTGGTTTCCTTGGTGGTCTCTTAGCTTCCAATGGTAACCCAGCAGTTGCAGACTTCAATTGGGACAACACCTCCGGATTCGCAAGCTTCGTTAAGAACTTCGCATTCGTTGGCGAGAATGGCGGTAACACAGTATCCGGATTCCTTGGTGGTATCGCAGCAGGTTTCCTTGCAGGTTATCTGGTACTGATGCTCCAGAAGTGGACCGAGAACTTCCCGAAGTCTCTTCAGGGAATTCGTCCGATCCTGATCTACCCTCTTGTTGGGATGTTCCTCGAAGCAGTTCTTATGTGCTTCATCCTGAACCCTGTGATCGGTCTTGTTAACACCGGACTCTCCGCAATGCTGAATGCAATCTATGCTTCCGGAATGATCTGGCTCATGGGTCTGATCCTCGGCGGTATGATGGCAATCGATATGGGCGGCCCCATCAACAAGGCAGCTTACGTATTCGGTACCGGTATGCTTACAGAAGCTGCAGCTTCTTCTGATCCTGCATTCCAGAAGGTTGCCTACATCGCAATGGCAGCTGTAATGATTGGCGGTATGGTTCCTCCTCTTGGAATCGCACTTGCTACCATCTTCTTCCCCAAGAAGTTCACCAAGTCTGAGCAGGAGACCAAGGTTACCAACATCATCATGGGTGCTTCCTTCATTACGGAAGGCGCAATTCCCTTCGCAGCAGCTGATCCTGGCCATGTTATCCCTGCAACCTTCGTTGGTTCCGCAGTCGCCGGTCTTCTGTCCGCTCTGTTCGGATGCACACTGATGGCTCCTCACGGTGGAATCTTCGTATTCGCTACCGTAGGAAATCCTTTCATGTACATCATTTCCTGGCTTGTTGGTTCTGCAATTACCTGCTTCCTTCTGGGTATCCTGAAGAAGAACGCAGACGAGAGATAATTCCCTCGGAAATGTAGAACTTCAATCTAATATTCTTTCAATCAAAAGCTCCCTGCCGCCATAAGGTGGTAGGGAGTTTTGCTGTATATATGGCATGTTGGTATGGTAGAATGAGACGAAAATAAATATTGGATAGGCGACTGTCCTTTTTGATTGGAGATAGATGTATGGATGATAGGAAGGTTACAAATGATCTCTTGGATTTCCTGGAGGCGAGTCCGACTGCTTTTCACGCAGTGAATAATGTTCGTAACCAGCTGAAGGCGGTTGGTTATACGGAACTTCGTGAGAGTGAGATCTGGGAACTTGTACCAGGTGGCAGATATTTTACGGTGAGAAATGAGTCCGCTTTGATTGCTTTCCGTATTCCGGAAGAACCCATTCATGGATTCATGATTGCTGCTTCTCATAGTGATTCTCCTGCCTTTAAGGTGAAGGCAAATCCGGAGATGAATAGTGCAGACGCATATACCACGCTGAATGTGGAGAAGTATGGCGGCATGCTAATCTACCCCTGGTTTGATCGCCCTCTGTCTGTCGCAGGCAGAGTTCTCTTGAAGAGAGAGGATGGCACTCTTGAGACCAGACTTGTGAATATCGACCGGGATCTCTGCATGATTCCGAGCCTTGCAATCCATATGGACCGCGATGCGAATAAGGGACATGAACTGAATGTTCAGAAGGAACTCATTCCAATCTTTGGAGATCAGGATGCCAGGGGACGCTTCATGGAACTGGTTGCTGAGGCTGCGATGACGACCAGGGAAAACATCGTTGGGGATGATCTCTTCCTCTATGTTCGTGGACGTGGCAGCGTCTGGGGAGCATCACAGGAATATGTCTCTGCAGGACATCTGGATGACTTACAGTGCAGCTTTGCTGATCTGAAGGGCTTCCTTCGTTCGGACCCTGTTGTGATGAAGGCGACGACCATGGAAGATCTGGTGCGTAGAGATAGTGCATCAGGCACAGCGCCAGTGCTTGCAATCTTCGATAATGAGGAAGTTGGAAGTGGAAGCAAGCAGGGTGCAGATTCGACCTACATTTCCGACGTACTGAATCGAATCAGGTATTGCATGGCGATTAAGGATGAGGCTTTCCGCTGTGTTATTGCGAACAGTTTCATGCTGTCGGTGGACAATGCGCATGCGGTGCATCCGAATTATGCGGACAAGTCGGATCCGGTCAATCGTCCGAAGATGAATGGTGGAATCGTTATGAAATATAATGCGAACCAGAAGTATACGACGGACGGTGTGTCGTCGGCAGTCTTTAAGTTGTTATGTGAGCGTGAAGGATTAAGGTATCAGGAATTCACCAACCGATCGGACATGGCGGGTGGTTCGACGCTGGGGAATATTGCGAATGCACATGTGTCGCTGAATACGGTGGATATCGGACTCCCGCAGCTTGCGATGCATTCCCCTTATGAGACGGCGGGGGTGAAGGATACAGCGGATCTGATTCAGCTGACAGAACGTTTCTTCCAGTCTGAATTCGAAGATCTTGGCATGGGAAGATTTGCACTGAACTAATGGAAATGATGATATTGCCAAAATATGGCAGCAAAATTTGTAAAATCTGTCAAAAGTTTTCAAAATCCTTTACGAAACGTCAATCGCTTGCTATAATACAACTTATCGAAGTGCACTTTGGATAAGTGCTGAATAGGAGGTTTTTCAAATGCAGAGTTTTGATTATACAATTACTGATCCCCAGGGTATCCACGCTCGTCCGGCTGGTATCTTCGTTAAGGAAGCTGCCAAGTTCCCTTGCAGCGTTAAGATTGCGAAGGATGGTAAGGAAGTTGACGCGAAGAAGATTCTTGGTGTGATGAGCCTTGGTGTTAAGCAGGGCATGACCGTTACCATTACGACCGATGGCGATCAGGAAGCAGAAGCTAAGGAAGCTCTTGAAGCATTCCTGAAGGAAAATCTGTAATTTTTCAGGATCGTGTAGCGGATGGGAAAACCCGTCCGCTCTTTTAATGTTGCGAGAAAGGAAGCACCATGGAATATCAGGGAAAGAGTGTATTCAGCGGAATTGCAATCGGACCTCTCTGCCTCTATCAGAAGGCGGACAGTATGGTCAAGCGCTATAAGATTGAAGATGCGGATGCAGAGGTGAAGCGCTTTGAAGATGCGCAGGCTACTGCGAAGGATCAGCTCCAGAGTCTCTATGACAAGGCTCTGAAGGAGGTTGGCGAAGCGAATGCTGCAATCTTTGAAGTACATCAGATGATGCTTGATGATGGTGATTATCTGGAGTCTATCACCAATATCATTCGTACACAGCTTGTTAATGCAGAGTACGCAGTTGCAACGACTGGCGATAACTTTGCACAGATGTTTGCTGCAATGGATGATGAATATATGCAGGCTCGTTCTGCAGATATCAAGGATATCTCCAATCGTGTGGTTCAGGTCCTGCAGGGCGCAGCGGCCGGCGGAATTAACAGCGATGTTCCGGTAATCCTTCTTGCGGATGATCTGGCACCCTCTGAGACAGTACAGCTGGACAAGTCTCTGGTTCTGTCTTTTGTAACCAGAGGTGGTTCAACCAATTCCCATACTGCAATTCTTGCACGTACCATGTCGATTCCGGCTCTGATTGGTGTGGACTTCCCTGAAGATCTCGATGGTAAGACTGGTATCGTAGATGGTTATAAGGGAATCCTGATCATCGATCCTTCTGCTGAGCAGATTGAAGAATATCAGAAGAAGAAGGATGAAGACGAAGAGAAGAAGCGCCTGCTGCTCGAACTCAAGGGTAAGGAGAATGTTACTCTTGATGGCAGGAAGGTGAACCTCTATGCCAATATCGGTGGTGTGGGTGATGTCGCCTCCGTACTTCAGAATGATGCTGGCGGTATCGGCCTCTTCCGTAGTGAGTTTCTCTACCTCGGAGCCGATGATTATCCTACAGAGGATGCTCAGTTCCAGGCTTATAAGACCGTTGCAGAGACAATGGCAGGTAAGAAGGTTATCATTCGTACCCTTGATATCGGTGCGGATAAGCAGGTGGATTACTTCCATCTCGAGAAGGAAGAGAATCCTGCAATGGGTTACCGTGCGATTCGTATCTGCCTGACTCGTCCTGACATCTTCAAGACACAGCTTCGTGCAATCTATCGCGCAAGCTATTATGGCACCATCTCTATTATGTTCCCCATGATCATCTCTGTTGATGAAGTACTTAAGTGTAAGGAAATTGTGAATGAAGTGAAAAAGGAACTCGACGAGCAGGGACTTCCTTATGGCGAAGTAGAACTCGGCATTATGATCGAGACTCCGGCTGCTGTTCTCATGAGTGAAGAACTGGCTAAGGAAGTGGATTTTTTCTCTATCGGAACCAATGATCTGACCCAGTACACACTGGCATGTGATAGACAGAATGCAGCAATTGAGAGCTTCAATGATCCTCACCATCCTGCAGTCTTAAAGGAAATTCAGATGACGATTGAGAATGGTCACAAGGGTGGAGCATGGGTAGGCATCTGTGGCGAGCTTGGTGCGGATACCAGCCTGACCGAGACCTTCCTCCGTATGGGTGTTGATGAATTGTCGGTTAGCCCCAGCCGTATCCTTGCTGTAAGAGATGTAGTTCGTAAGCTGGATCTCAGCAAGTAATATCCTAATTCTAATAGGTAATAGAATACCCCCGCCAAAGAGGTGATGCCATTCGTCTGGGACCGATCACTGATGTGGCGGGGGTTTTTGTAATCTTTATCTTTCCGGCACTGCGCAAAGGGAACTGCGTCATAAGCCGGCAGGGTTCTGCCTCGTATTATAATCTGGGCAGGTTCCATCTGAAGTGGGCTGCCAGGAAACGTAGGGCAATGATCGAGATGAAACAGCAAGCAGTTGCGAGTGTGATGTTGTTGGTAAAGTGAAAGATGAGTAAAGCGCAGATGGCTCCTAGGATTGAAGCGAGAGCATAGATCTTCTTCTGCAGTATCTCGGGAATCTGGTTACAGAAGATATCACGAAGGAGACCGCCGCCAACTGCAGTAATTACACCAAGGAATACTAATAGGAAGAAATGATCTTCATATCCGGAATGAATCCCAATCAGGATGGGGTTCATGGTGAAGGATGCAAGTCCAATGGTATCGAAGGCGAAGATGACCCATTCGTATGCGAGGGTAAGTGCCTTGGGGTTCTCGCTGTGCCTCTGCATGATCTTCATAATGACAAATACGATGTTGGCGCAGATGATAGCGATGATGACGTATTTAGGGTCCGAGAACATGGTGGGAGGAGTCTTCCCAATGACGAGATCTCTAATGAAACCGCCACCAGTGGCGGTGACAACAGCAAGGACATTGAAACCGAAGATATCGAGTTTGTGCCTTCCGGCCACGATTGCGCCTGAGATGGCGAAGGCAATCGTACCAAGGATATCGGTTAGAGTTAGGAATGTTAAGCTCATTGTTTCTTCCTATATATAGTGTGTGCTACAGACGGACAAGATGAATTGTATCATATTTATTAGAAAAGTTCCGTGATATAGAAGATTTACCTTGACACTGAACTTTCGGCGAATTAACATTAAAAAGCCTAAAAAGGCACAAAAGAGAAGTATAATAGAATGAGTTCGATTGAGCTCTACATTTCTAAAGGTGTATATGCATAGAAAGGAAGGTGAGGATACATGGACGGTGACGCGACAATACAGCCCTTAAGTAGATACGGATCTGTCCGCGTATCCGAACGCTTCTAAGCTCTGTTCGGGCGGGCAGACCCGCCATGTAATGGAGGAATAAAATGCAGAAAATATATCGTACGGATGATCGGATCATCCGTGAAGTTCCCCAGGCTGAAGCGGGCTGTTGGATTATGCTGACGACTCCGACGATGGACGAATGCACAGAAATCAGTGAGAAGTACGGAATCGATATCTCTGATCTCCGTGCCGCACTCGATGATGAAGAGTCGTCCCGTATCACTCTGGAGGATGATTACACTCTGATTCTGGTAGATATCCCTACCGCTGAAATCCGTAATGAACGTAATACATATACGACCATCCCTCTGGGCATCGTTCTGACGGAAGATATGCTGATTACGGTTTGCTCTGAGGAGACGACGGTGTTGACCACCTTTGTGAAGCAGCGAGTAAGGAACTTCTCGACCAAGAAGCAGATGCGCTTTACATATCAGATTCTCTACAATTCCTGCATGCTCTACCAGAGCCTGTTGCGCTCGATTGATCGTAAGAGAACAGATATCGAGATGAGACTGAATAAAAATACGGAGGATGCAGACTTATTCGATTTGCATGAAATCGAATCGAACCTGGTCTACTTCGCAACGTCTCTGCGTGCGAACAGTGTTGTGCTGGATCGTCTGACAAGATATGGCAGACTGAGACAGTATGAAGAAGATCAGGAACTTCTCGAAGATGTAATCATCGAGAACAAGCAGGCAATCGAGATGACTCAGATCTACCGCGACATCACGATCGGTACCAGAGAGCTTACATCTACGATCATCAATAATCGACTGAACAATGTAATGAAGTATCTCGCCAGCGTTACGATTGTTATGTCCATCCCGACCATCATCTCAGGACTCTGGGGAATGAATGTGGATGGAGCCTGGATGCCATTTGCACACATACCACACGGATTCGGAATTATCTGCGGAAGCACCTTCGTCATCTGTGTTGTCGTAATGATCATCCTTCACAAAAGAAAAATGATGTGACAATAAGGAGGGAGAGTGGACAGACATGCACCGCGTCATGCTTGCATGTAAGCGTGTGCATGGATGGACATTCGGAGGACGAAGCGAAGAAAGGACGAATGTATGTTTTTAGCCTCCAACTGGAGAGACTATGAAGTAATTGATTGCTCCTCCGGTGAGAAGCTGGAGCATTGGGGTAAGTATACCCTGCTTCGTCCGGATCCCCAGGTTATCTGGAAGACTCCGAAGGATAATCCTTCCTGGAAGAAGCTAAACGCGCATTATCACAGAAGTGATAAGGGTGGTGGTGAATGGGAATTCTTCGACCTGCCGGAAGAGTGGAAGATTGGGTATGACCTCTCTATCGGTGAGCATCTTACCTTTAATCTCAAGCCTTTTCACTTCAAGCATACCGGACTTTTCCCGGAGCAGGCAGCGAACTGGGATTGGTTTTCTTCTATTATAAAGAGGGAAAAGGAGAAGAATCCCGGTAAGACGATTAAGGTGTTGAATCTCTTTGCTTATACAGGTGGCGCTACCATTGCTGCAGCTGCGGCTGGTGCAGAGGTAACACATGTAGATGCTTCTAAGGGTATGGTTACCTGGGCGAAGGAAAATGCGGTCTCATCCGGACTTGGGGATGCACATATCCGCTGGCTGGTTGATGATTGTAAGAAGTTTGTAGAACGTGAGATTAGACGTGGCAACAAGTATGATGCCATCATCATGGATCCTCCTTCTTATGGAAGAGGACCTAAGGGTGAGATCTGGAAGCTTGAGGATTCAGTCTATGAGCTGGTTTATCTTACATCTAAGATCCTTGCGGATGATTCTCTCTTCTTCCTGATCAATTCCTACACGACCGGGTTACAGCCTGCAGTTCTTCACTATATGCTTGGCACGATTCTGAAGGAGTTCCCGGGCTCCATTGAAGCGGATGAAGTTGGTCTTCCTGTTACAGAGACGGGATTAGTTCTTCCTTGTGGAGCAGCTGGAAGATTTGTTGGCCAGAGAGCTGAGTAGTAAGTTATACAATGATTAATGCAGGTGCTTCTTCTATATAAGATACACCTGCATTTTGCATTACTCCATATACCGGTATGTACTTTGCTTCCTATATGAATATATATACGGGAAATGATTTTGTGGATAAGTCATACAAAAATAAGTGCCTAAATTCGTGAAATAAGTCAAAAAGGAATTGTATCTGATAAAGTACAATAATTACATAAAACTACTTGCGGGTTTGCAAAAATGAATGTATAGTAACAAGTGCTGTGACATTGATAGCGTGGAAGCGAGAGATTGCAGTCCTCTGAGGCTGGTAACTCCGTGGAGCGAATGTCAAGTTAGGAAACTGGCGACAAGTCACTGTATACAAGCAGGTCTACCAAGCAGTAGAAACAGCGTGTGTGAAATATAGGACACACACGGAGTAGTGTACAGTCACCACTTGTCGTACCAAAAAGTACGAAAAGGAGGCGGCTTTTTTTATGGCAACTCAGGTAATGAGAATCACACTCAAGGCTTACGATCACGAACTGGTGGATGCATCCGCACAGAAGATCATTGAAACCGTTAAGAAGAACGGTGCAGTGGTTAGCGGCCCCGTACCCCTTCCTACTAAGAAGGAAGTAGTAACCATCCTCCGTGCAGTCCACAAGTATAAGGACTCCCGCGAGCAGTTCGAGAGACGTACTCACAAGAGAATCATCGACATCATGACCCCGACCCAGAAGACCATCGATTCCCTCAGCGGACTTCAGATGCCTGCTGGTGTTTACATCGATGTAAAGATGAAGGAAAAGTAATTTTCCAAAACACTTAATTTAGTAACAAGGTAACCCTAAATTACCTAGAATGAACGCGCGATCCACATTTCCCGAAGGGAAGCGATCAAATTGCGTTCCGCTGTAGAGTAGGAGGAATACTCAAATGAAGAAAGCTATTCTGGCAAGAAAGCTTGGGATGACTCAGGTCTTCAACGAAGACGGAGAGCTTGTTCCCGTAACTGTACTCGAGGCTGGTCCTTGCGTAGTAACACAGATCAAGACTGTTGAGAACGACGGTTATGATGCTGTTCAGGTTGGTTTCTTTGATGACAAGACCAAGGAAAAGACCAAAGACGCACAGGGCAAGAAGTCCGTTGCACATCGCCACGGTACCAACAAGCCTGAGATGGGACATTTCGCTAAGGCTGGCGTTTCCGCAAAGAAGTATGTTCGCGAATTCCGTTTCGAGAACGCTTCTGAATATGAGCTCGCTCAGGAAATCAAGGCTGACATCTTCGCTGCAGGCGACAAGATCGATGCAACCGCTATCACCAAGGGCCATGGCTTCGAATCCGCTATTAAGCGTTTCGGACAGCACAGAGGACCTATGGCACACGGTTCCAAGTTCCATCGTCATCAGGGATCCAATGGTTCCACATCCACCCCTAGCCGCGTATTCAAGGGCAAGGGAATGCCGGGTCATATGGGATGCGTTAAGGCTACCGTACAGAACCTGGAAGTTGTAAGAGTAGATGCAGAGAACAACCTGCTTCTGGTCCGCGGAGCAGTTCCCGGAGCTAAGAAGGCTCTGGTAACCATCAAAGAGTCCGTTAAGGCTTGAAGTTAAGGAAAGGAGGACCATTCGATGGCAACAGTATCCGTATTTAATATGGAAGGTAAGGAAGTTGGCAAGATCGAACTTAACGACGCTGTTTGGGGCGTATCCGTTAACGAGCATCTCGTACAGCTCGCAGTTAAGAGCCAGCTTGCAAATAATCGTCAGGGAAATCAGAAGGCTAAGACCCGCAGCGAGGTTAGCGGCGGTGGACGTAAGCCTTGGAGACAGAAGGGAACCGGTCATGCAAGACAGGGATCCACTCGCGCTCCTCAGTGGACCGGCGGCGGCGTAGTATTCGCACCGGTTCCTCGTGATTACTCCTTCAAGATGAACAAGAAGGAAAAGAGAGCAGCTCTTATGTCCGCTCTTACTTCCAGAGTTCTTGAAGAGAAGCTTGTAGTTCTTGATGAGCTCAAGTTCGACGAAATCAAGACCAAGAACATGCAGAACGTACTGAACAACCTCAAGCTTGATAAGGCTCTTGTTGTTCTTGATACTCCGGAACAGAACGTAGTTCTGTCTGCACGTAACATTAAGAACGTGAAGACTCTTCCGGCTGCAAACCTGAACGTATTTGACGTTCTTAAGTACAACACCCTGGTGGTCACTAAGGCCGCTGTTCAGAAGATCGAGGAGGTATACGCATAATGGCAGCACTTGAATATTATGACGTAATCATGCGCCCGGTCGTTACCGAGAAGAGCATGGATCTTATGGGCGAGAAGAAGTACACCTTCCTCGTACATACCGATGCAACCAAGACTCAGATTAAGTACGCAGTCGAGAAGATGTTCGACGGTGTTAAGGTTGAGTCCGTTCACACGGTGAACGTCCTGGGCAAGAATAAGCGCCGCGGCGCTGTTACCGGTCGTACCGCTGCAACGAAGAAAGCAATCGTTAAGCTGACCGCAGACTCTAAGGATATCGAGATCTTCCAGGGGCTTTAATCCCTAGCCTGAAGATCTGACGACAGAGTCAGATATGCACAGAAAAGTGCGATAAGAAACGTAAAGTTGAGAAAGGAATTATTATGGGAATTAAGACATATAACCCGTATACCCCTTCCAGAAGAAACATGAGCGGCTCTGATTTCGCTGAAATCACCAAGAAGACTCCTGAGAAGTCCCTTGTTGTCGCTAAGAAAAAGCATTCTGGAAGAAATAACCAGGGCAAAATCACCGTTCGTCATCATGGCGGCGGAAATACTGTTAAGTATCGTCTTGTTGATTTTAAGAGAAACAAGGACGGAATTCCTGCAAAGGTTATCGGCATTGAGTACGATCCTAACCGTACTGCTAACATTGCCCTGATCGCTTATGCTGACGGAACCAAGTCCTACATCCTTGCTCCGGAAGGCCTGACCGATGGCATGACCGTTATGTCTGGTGCAGACGCAGAAGTTCGTGTAGGTAACTGCCTTCCTCTTGAGAACATCCCTGTTGGTACCGAAATCCACAACATCGAGCTCTATCCCGGTAAGGGCGGACAGCTTGTTCGTTCCGCTGGTAACAGCGCTCAGCTGATGGCTAAGGAAAACGGATATGCAACTCTTCGCCTTCCTTCTGGCGAAATGCGTATGGTTCCTATTGTTTGCCGTGCAACCATCGGTTCCATTGGTAACGCTGACCACAGCCTTGTTAAGATCGGTAAGGCTGGACGTAAGAGACATATGGGTTGGAGACCTACCGTTCGCGGTTCCGTCATGAACCCCAACGACCATCCTCATGGTGGTGGTGAAGGTAAGGCACCTGTTGGACGTCCCGGTCCTTCCACTCCTTGGGGTAAGCCAGCTCTTGGTCTTAAGACCAGAAAGGGTAAGAAGCACTCTAACAAGCTTATCGTCCGCAGAAGAGACGGTAGAGCAATCAAATAAGGAGGTTACGTCATGTCACGTTCTATTAAGAAAGGACCTTTCGCAGACGCAAGCCTGCTTAAGAAGGTTGAAGAAGTTAACAAGTCCGGCGATAAGACCGTCATCAAGACCTGGTCTCGCCGTTCCACCATCTTCCCGCAGATGGTTGGTCTCACCATCGCTGTTCATGATGGCCGCAGACACGTTCCCGTATATGTTACCGAGGACATGGTTGGTCACAAGCTTGGCGAATTCGTTCTGACCAGAACTTATCATGGTCACAACGGAAACGGTGATGAGAGAAAATCTGCACTTAGAGGATAATGGATTAGAGACTGAAAGGAGGTTTCATCATGGCTAAAGGTCATAGATCACAAATTAAGCGTGAGAGAAACGAACAGAGAGATACCAGACCCTCCGCAAAGCTTAGCTTTGCAAGAATGTCTGTTCAGAAGGCTTGCTTCGTCCTGGATGCAATCCGTGGTAAAGATGTAGAGACTGCACTTGCAATTGTCACCTACAACCCCCGTTATGCATCTTCTGTTGTTGAGAAGCTTCTGAATTCTGCAATTGCAAACGCAGAAAACAACAACGGAATGTCCCGCAGCAATCTGTATGTAGCAGAGTGCTTTGCAAACAAGGGACCGACAATGAAGAGAATCCATCCCAGAGCACAGGGCCGTGCTTATCGTATTGAGAAGCGCATGAGCCACATCACCATCGTTCTGGATGAGAAGTAAGAAGGAGGAATCACATGGGACAGAAAGTCAATCCTCATGGCTTAAGAGTCGGTATCATTAAGGACTGGAATTCCAAATGGTACGCAGACAAGGAATTCGCTGATTATCTTGTTGAGGATCACAAGATCAGAACTTTCCTGAAGAAGAAGCTTTACGCTGCCGGCGTTTCCAAGGTTGAAATCGAGCGTGCTTCTGATCGTGTAAAGGTTACTGTTTACACCGCTAAACCTGGTGTTGTAATCGGTAAGGGTGGCGCTGAGATCGAGAAGGTTAAGGCCGAGACCCAGAAGCTTACTGACAAGAAGCTTGTTATCGATATTAAGGAAATCAAGCGTCCGGATGAGGATGCACAGCTCGTAGCTGAGAACATTGCTCAGCAGCTCGAGAACCGTGTTTCCTTCCGTCGTGCAATGAAGTCCTGCATCAGCCGTACGATGAAGATGAACGGCGTTCAGGGTATTAAGACTACTTGCTCCGGCCGTCTTGGTGGTGCTGATATCGCTCGTTCTGAGTCTTACAACGAAGGTACTATTCCCCTTCAGACTCTTCGTGCTGATATCGATTATGGCTTCGCAGAAGCTGATACCACTTACGGCAAGGTAGGTGTTAAGGTTTACATCTACAAGGGAGAAGTCCTTCCTCAGAAGAAGAACAGAGAAGGAGGTAACCGCTAATGTTAATGCCGAAAAGAGTAAAGCATAGAAAGCAGTTCCGCGGCTCTCTTGCTGGTAAGGCCATGAAGGCCAATAAGGTATCTCAGGGTGAATGGGCACTGGTCTCCACCGATCCTTGCTGGATTAAGTCCAACCAGATCGAGGCAGCCCGTGTAGCACTTACCCGTTACATCAAGCGTGGTGGTAAAGTATTCATCCGTATCTTCCCGGACAAGTCCGTATCCGCTCAGCCGGCCGGCACTCGTATGGGTAAAGGTAAAGGCCCCGTAGATCACTGGGTAGCAGTCGTTAAGCCGGGACGTGTTCTCTTCGAAATCTCCGGAGTTCCCGAAGAAGCAGCAAGAGAGGCGCTTCGTCTCGCATCCCATAAGCTTCCTTGCCGTTGCAAGATCATCGGCCGTGAAGAAGTAGAAGGCGGTGTAGCAAATGAAAACTAAGAATTACGTACAGGACCTGAAGACTAAGAACGAAGAGGAGCTTACCGCTGCTCTTACCGAAGCTAAGAAGGAACTCTTCAACCTGAGATTCCAGAATGCTACGAATCAGCTGGACAATACCAGCAGAATCAACGAGGTAAAGAAGAACATTGCCCGCATTCAGACCGTGATCACCGAGAAGCGCATGGCGAAATGATCGGTTAGATCATAAGAAAGGAGTTAATCGTGGAAGAGAGAAATCTTAGAAAAACCCGTACAGGCGTGGTTGTAAGCGATAAGATGGACAAGACTATTGTAGTTGCTGTCTATAATAATGAGCGTCATCCTCTGTACAAGAAGATCGTCAAGAAGACCTACAAGCTCAAGGCTCATGACGAGAATAATGAAGCACATGAAGGTGATACCGTTCGTGTAATGGAGACCAGACCCCTGTCCAAGGACAAGAGATGGAGACTGGTAGAAATCGTAGAGAGAGCAAAGTAATAAGGAGGCTGCATAATGGTACAGCAGGAAAGCAGATTAGCGGTAGCCGATAATACCGGTGCTAGAGAACTCCTCTGCATCCGCGTCGTAGGCGGTTCTACCAGAAGATATGCTAATATCGGCGACGTCATCAAAGCTTCTGTTAAAGAAGCTACACCCGGCGGTGTTGTTAAGAAGGGTGATGTCGTAACGGCAGTCGTCGTTCGTTCCGTTCGTGGTGTTCGCCGTAAAGATGGTTCTTACATCAAGTTTGATGAGAACGCAGCTGTCATCATCAAGGATGACGGCACTCCCACCGGAACCCGTATCTTTGGACCCGTTGCAAGAGAGCTTCGTGACAAAAAGTTCATGAAGATCGTATCCCTTGCACCGGAAGTACTGTGAGGAGGTCACACGATGGCAAGTAAGATTAAAGTAGGCGATACCGTTCGTGTCATCGCCGGCGCAGACAAGAATAACGAAGGCAAGGTTGTTTCCATCGATCATAAGAACAATCGTGTCGTTGTAGAAGGCGTCAATCTGGTGAAGAAGCATCAGAAGCCCAGCATGCAGAACCAGAATGGTGGAATCGTAGAGAAGGAAGCTCCCATCGATCTCTCCAACGTTATGCTGCTGGTTGACGGCAAGGCTACCCGCGTAGGCTTCAAGATGGACGGAGACAAGAAGGTCCGTGTTGCTAAGGCTACCGGTAAGAACATCGACTGATCGAAGGAAAGGAGGAAACGACTTTGAGTAGACTGAAAGATACTTATAATAACGAAATCAAAGCTGCTATGCAGCAGAAGTTCGGCTACAAGAACGTCATGGAAATTCCGAAGATCGAAAAGATCGTCGTAAACATGGGCGTTGGTGAAGCAAAGGAAAATGCAAAGCTTCTTGAGGCAGCTGTAGCAGATATGGAGACCATCACCGGTCAGCATGCTGTAGTTACCAAGGCTAAGAATTCCGTTGCTAACTTCAAAATCCGTGAGGGACAGGGTATCGGTTGTAAGACCACCCTCCGCGGTGAGAAAATGTATGACTTCCTTGATCGTCTCGTAAATCTGGCACTTCCCCGTGTCCGTGACTTCCGTGGCGTAAACGCTGATTCCTTCGACGGACGTGGAAATTACGCCCTTGGAATTAAGGAACAGATCATCTTCCCTGAGATCGAATATGATAAGGTCGATAAGGTAAGAGGTATGGATGTTATCGTTGTAACCACAGCAAAGACCGACGAAGAAGCACGTGAACTGCTTCGCCTGTTTGGTATGCCGTTCGCGAAGTAATTTAGGAGGATCATAATGGCTAAATTATCTATGAAGATTAAGCAGCAGCGCGCTCCTAAGTTCTCCACCAGAGCTTATACCCGTTGCAAGATCTGCGGCCGTCCGCATTCTGTACTGAAGAAGTACGGCATCTGCCGTGTATGCTTCCGTGAGATGGCATACAAGGGAGAGATCCCCGGTGTCAAAAAGGCATCCTGGTAAACGGAAAGGAGAAGGAGAATCATGAATATTAGTGATCCTATCGCAGATATGCTGACAAGAATCCGCAATGCAAACACTGCAAAGCATGATACCGTTGACATCCCTCTTTCCAAGATGAAGGTAGCTATTGCCAACATCCTGGTTGATGAAGGATATATTGCAAAGTATGAGATCGTTCCTGATGGAAACTTCCAGGTTATCCGTGTATACCTGAAGTATGAGAACAACAAGAGCGTTAAGATCATCTCCGGACTGAAGAAGATCTCTAAGCCTGGTCTTCGTGTTTACGCTAGTAAGAACGAAGTTCCCAGAGTACTTGGTGGACTGGGTGTTGCAATCCTTTCTACTAACAAGGGCATCATCACTGACAAGCAGGCTCGTGAGTTTGGTGTCGGTGGCGAAGTTTTAGCATACGTCTGGTAATTCATCGCGGCTTCGGCCGCGAACTATAAACCCAAAAGTATAAACCGGCTACAGAAGCCGGACATACATAACAATATTTAGGAGGTACGGGCATGTCACGTATTGGAAGAATGCCAATCGCAATTCCTGCAGGAGTAACTGTAGAAGTTGCAGAAAATAATCTTGTGACTGTAAAAGGTCCCAAGGGAACTCTGACAAGAGAGCTTCCCGCAGAGATGGAGATCAAGCAGGAAAACGGTGAGATCACCATCGATAGACCTAATGATCTTAAGAGAAACAAGTCCCTTCATGGTCTGACCAGATCTCTTCTCCACAACATGGTTGTTGGTGTAAGCGAAGGTTATACCAAGAAGCTTGAGATCCAGGGTGTCGGCTATCGTGCTGAAAAGTCTGGAAAGACCCTCACTCTTCATCTTGGATATTCTCATCCGGTTGTTATGGAAGATCCTGAAGGTGTTGAGTCCACTCTTGACGGAAACAACATCACTGTTTCTGGAATTTCCAAGGAGAAGGTTGGCCAGTATGCCGCTGAGATCCGCGATAAGAGAAGACCTGAACCTTATAAGGGTAAGGGAATTCGTTATGCAGACGAGCATGTACGTCGTCTTGCAGGTAAGACCGGTAAGAAGTAATAAGAAGGAGTGAGAAGATATGATTAATAAGAAATCAAGATCTGTCGTTCGTGCAAAGAAGCACGCAAGATTAAGAAATCATATTGCTGGAACCGCTGAAAGACCCCGTCTCGCTGTCTTCCGTAGTAACAGCCATATGTATGCACAGATCATCGATGATGATGCACAGAAGACCCTGGTCTCCGCTTCCACTCTTGAAAAAGATCTGAAGCTTGAGAACACCTCTAACATCGAGGCTGCTAAGGCACTGGGAACTGCCATTGCCAAGAAGGCTCAGGACGCAGGCATTAAGGCTGTTGTCTTCGATAGAGCAGGTTACATCTACAAGGGCAGAGTTGCAGCGCTGGCTGAGGCGGCTAGAGAAGCTGGCCTTGATTTTTAAGGAGGAACGGTATGAAGCGTACAATCGTTGACGCGAGTCAGTTAGAGTTAGAAGATAACGTCGTATCCATCAAGCGTGTAACCAAGGTTGTCAAGGGCGGTCGTACCATGCGTTTCGCAGCGCTCGTTGTTGTTGGCGACCGTAACGGTCACGTAGGTGTAGGTCTTGGTAAGTCTGCAGAAATTCCTGAAGCTATCCGTAAGGGTAAGGAAGATGCAACTAAGAACCTGATCACTGTATCACTGAACGACGCTCACAGTATCACCCACGACAATCTCGGAAAGCATTCCGGAGCACAGGTTCTCCTGAAGACCGCTCCTGAAGGTACCGGTATCATCGCTGGTGGTCCTGCACGTGCGGTTTGTGACCTTGCAGGTATCCAGAACATCCGTACCAAGTCTCTTGGATCTTCCAACAAGCAGAACGTAGTTCTTGCTACTCTGGAAGCTCTGAAGACCCTTAAGGCTCCTGAAGAAGTAGCCCGTCTCCGCGGCAAGTCCGTTGAAGAGATCCTTGGTTAATTGAGGAGGGAAATCATGGCAAAAATGCTTAAAGTTACACTTGTAAAGTCCACAATCGGTGCAGTTCCTAAGAATAAGAAGACTGCAGAAGCAATGGGTCTTAGAAAGATCAACAGCTGTGTTGTTCTTCCTGACAACGATGCTACCCGCGGACAGATCAAGCGCGTCCAGCACCTGGTCAAGGTTGAAGAGATCGACGCATAATCTATTTAAGGAGGATACAAAAATGGATTTATCCAATTTAACTCCCGCTGAAGGTTCCGTACATAACGACAACTTCAGAAGAGGCCGTGGTCACGGCTCAGGAAACGGCAAGACTGCCGGTAAGGGACATAAGGGTCAGAAAGCTCGTTCTGGAGCACCCAGACCCGGATTCGAAGGTGGTCAGATGCCTCTGTACCGTCGTATCCCGAAGAGAGGATTCACCAATCGCAACACTCTTGATATCGTTGCAATCAATGTTTCCGCTCTCGAGAAGTTCGAAAACGGTGCTGTTGTTGACGTAGCAGCTCTTAAAGAGTCTGGTATCGTTAAGAACGGACGCGACGGCGTTAAGATCCTTGGTAACGGCGAGCTCACCAAGAAGCTTACTGTTAAGGCTAATGCATTCTCTGCATCTGCTAAGGAAAAGATCGAAGCTGCAGGCGGTTCCGTTGAGGTGATCTAATGTTCGAAAAACTTCGCAATGCTTTCAAAATTAAAGATCTGCGAAGAAGACTCGGATTTACATTCCTTATGCTTATTATTATCAGGATCGGGTGCCAGATACCCGCTTCTGGTATTAAAGAAGGAGTGTTTGACAGCCTGTTCGGCAATGCAAAAGATTCCATGAACTTCTTCAGCGCCATCACTGGTGGTTCCCTGGAGAATATGTCAATTTTTGCGCTGAACATCACGCCGTACATTACATCATCCATTATTATTCAGCTCTTAACCATTGCATTCCCTTCTCTGGAAGAGAAATTAAGAGATGGTGAAGACGGAAGAAAGTTAATGACCAAGATTACACGTTATGTGACTGTTGGTCTGTCCCTTCTTCAGTCTTCGGCTATGGCAATCGGCTTCGGTCGTTCCGGATACCTTACGAGCTGGGGATTAAATTTTGAGGGTGTCCTTACTGTAATCGCACTCATTGCTGTTCTTACAGCAGGTTCCACCATCCTTATGTGGTTTGGTGAACAGATTACAGACAAGGGAGTAGGAAACGGTATATCAATCGTTCTGATTATCAACATCATCTCTCGTATGCCTCAGGATCTTACAACACTGTACAACCAGTTTGTTAGTGGCAAGATTCCTGCAAAAGCAGTACTTTCTGGTGTTGTAATCGCAGCGATCATTATTCTGATCGTGATTATGGTTGTCATTCTGCAGGGTGCTGAACGGAAGATTCCGGTACAGTATTCCAAGAAGATCCAGGGTAGAAGAACTTACGGTGGAAATACATCTCATATTCCACTGAAAGTAAATACTGGCGGTGTAATGCCTGTCATCTTCGCCCAGTCTCTGATGCAGACACCTGTTATTATTGCTACATTCTTTGGAGCAGGACAGGGAACAGGTTTTTGGGACCAGATTCTTCATGGACTTTCCGAGTCCTACTGGTTTAACAAAAACAACTGGATCTACACGATCGGCGCACTGGTTTACATTCTGCTGATCATTGCATTTGCATATTTCTATACTTCGATTACGTTCAATCCGCTGGAGATTGCGGATAACCTGAAGAAGTCCGGCGGTTTCATTCCTGGTATTCGTCCCGGAAAACCGACCAGTGACTATCTCACGACGGTTCTGAATTCCGTCATTCTGATTGGTGCTCTTGGTCTTTCGATTGTATCGATTGTTCCGATTGCACTGAATGGAATCATGAGTGCTAACGTGTCCTTCGGTGGAACTTCAATCATCATCGTGGTTGGTGTTGTTATCGAGACACTGCAGCAGATTGAGTCCCAGATGATGGTTCGAAACTATCACGGCTTCCTGAGCGAATAATTGAATCGGGAGCGTAGACTACAGATGGAGATACGAGGCCTGGCCTTGTATCTCCAAAAGTATTCAAAGGAGGCAGCAATGAAAATTGTAATGTTAGGCGCACCTGGAGCTGGAAAAGGAACAAACGCTGAGCGTATCTGTTCCAAGTACAAGATCCCACACATCTCTACGGGAGACATCTTCCGCGAGAACATCAAGAACGGCACTGAGCTCGGCAAGAAAGCAAAGTCCTATATGGATCAGGGTAACCTGGTACCGGATGAGCTGACTTGCGACCTCGTAATGGATCGTATTAATCAGGATGACTGCAAGAACGGATTTGTTCTTGATGGTTTCCCCAGAACCATGCCTCAGGCTGAGGCTCTTACCAAAGCTCTTGAAGCTAAGGGTGAGAAGATGGATTATGCGATCAATGTTGTTATCTCTGACGAAGAGATCGTAAAGCGTATGTCAGGCAGAAGATCCTGCCCCAACTGCGGAGCTGTATATCACCTCGTAAATCTTCCTCCGATTAAGGAAGGCATTTGCGATAAGTGCGGTACAAAACTGATCCAGCGTCCGGATGACAGTGCTGAGACTGTTGCGAACCGACTTAAGGTTTACCACGAGCAGACCGAACCTCTCATCGCTTATTACACCGCTCAGGGTATTATCCACGAAATCAGTGGTAACACCATTGAAGGACATGAGTATGATGAGATCGTTAAGATCCTTGGAGAGTAATCTCCTAGAAATGATTAATTCAGGAGGAATTTGTTTTGTCAAAGGCTGATATTATCGAAGTTGAAGGAACCGTACTTGAGAAACTTCCCAATGCAATGTTCCAGGTACAGCTTGAGAATGGACTGGAGATCCTGGCCCATATCAGTGGCAAGCTTCGGATGAACTACATCCGAATTCTTCCCGGCGATAAAGTCACGATCGAAATGTCTCCTTATGATCTGACCAAGGGAAGAATCATTTGGAGAGATAAGTAATAAATCGTTGACATTTTCATATGTCGCAGATATAATGTTATCCGGACGCTTTTTGATGAGCTGTCAGATTTTATTCTGGTGCCTGAAAAGTAGCGCCCGGTTTATATTTATATAAAAGTGAATACAAGGAACTACAAGGTGAGGAAAGGAGGTTCACTGTGAAAGTAAGATCTTCTGTAAAGCCTATGTGCGATAAGTGCAAGGTCATTAAGAGGAAGGGAACGATCAGAATTATCTGTGAGAACCCGAAGCACAAGCAGAGACAGGGATGATTAGGCTGACCTGTCTCCCTTTTGCGTGTTTATCATAAATAAACAAGTAACTTACGAAGGGGAGTATCCCCACGAATTAAAATGGAGGCACAATACACATGGCACGTATTGCAGGTGTAGATTTACCTAGAGACAAGCGTATTGAAGTTGGCCTTACCTATATCTATGGTATTGGCCAGACTACCGCTGATCGTATCCTTAAGGATTCCGGCGTTAATCCGGATACCCGTTGTAAGGATCTGACCGACGAAGAAGTTAAGAAGATCGCAGAAGCTATTGAGCGTGATGGCGTTACAGTTGAAGGTGATCTTAGAAGAGAAGTTTCTCTTAACATCAAGAGACTTCAGGAGATCGGTTGCTATCGCGGAATTCGTCATAGAAAGGGACTTCCCGTTCGCGGACAGAAGACCAAGACGAATGCACGTACCCGTAAGGGTCCCCGCAAGACCATCGCAAATAAGAAGAAGTAATTAGACTAAGGAAAGTAGGTTAGTTTTAAAATGGCTAAAGTTACAAAAAGAGTAGCAAAAAAGCACGTTAGAAAAAACGTTGACCATGGCCAGGCTCATATTCAGGCATCGTTCAATAACACGATCGTAACCCTTACAGACGCACAGGGTAATGCAATCTCCTGGGCTTCTGCAGGTGGACTTGGTTTCAAAGGCTCAAGGAAATCTACTCCCTATGCTGCACAGATGGCAGCAGAGACCGCAGCTAAGGCTGCAGCACCCAGCGGACTTAAGTCTGTTGACGTGTTTGTCAAGGGACCGGGATCCGGAAGAGAGGCAGCAATCCGCGCTCTCGCAGCTAACGGAATCAATGTAACTACAATTCAGGATGTTACCCCCGTTCCTCATAACGGTTGCCGTCCGCCCAAGCGCAGAAGAGTCTGATTAGGAGGGAATAGTTAAAATGGCAGTAGATAAGACACCGATCTTAAAGAGATGCAGATCCCTCGGAATGGATCCTGTATATTTAGGAGTAGATAAGAAGTCCAAGAGACATCCTCAGAACTCCAGACGTAAAGTTTCCGAATACGGTCTTCAGCTTCGTGAAAAGCAGAAGGCAAAGTTCATCTATGGCGTACTTGAGAAGCCTTTCCGTAATTACTACACCAAGGCTGATGACATGAAGGGTCAGACTGGTGAAAACCTCATGACCTTGCTTGAGAGCCGTCTTGATAACATCGTTTTCCGTGCAGGTTTCGCGCGCACCCGCCGCGAGGCCAGACAGCTTGTTGATCACAAGATGTTCCTCGTAAATGGCAAGAAGGTTAACATTCCTTCCTACCTATGCAAGGCTGGCGACGTAATCGAAGTACGTGAGAACAAGAAGTCTCTTCAGCGTTTCAAGGACATCGCAGAAGTAACCAATGGCCGTGCTGTTGTTGAATGGCTCGATGTTAATGCTGATGCACTTCAGGCTAACGTTAAGAATCTTCCCACCAGAGAGCAGATCGATGTACCTGTCGATGAGATGCTTATCGTCGAGTTGTATTCCAAATAATAGGTTTTAACTCACTCTAACTAATCGATAGGATATTAAGGAGGATCACAGTGCGAGATTTCGAAAAACCACATATTGAAATCGCCGAAATGTCGGACGACCGTAAGTACGGCCGTTTCGTCGTAGAACCTCTTGAGAGAGGCTATGGTACCACTCTGGGCAACTCTCTGAGAAGGATCATGCTTTCTTCCCTTCCGGGATCAGCAGTAAGCCAGGTCAAGATTGACGGCGTTCTGCATGAATTCAGCTCCATCCCCGGAGTAAAGGAAGATGTCACCGAGATCATCATGAATATCAAGGATCTCGTTATCGCTGATCTCAGCGGTAATGACGAACCCAAGAAGGCATACATTGACTTTGAGGGTGAAGGCATTGTTCGTGCATCCGATATTCAGTTCGAGTCTGATGACCTTGAGATCATCAATCCTGATCTTGTCATCGCTCATCTCAATGGCGGATCCGACAGCAAACTTTACATGGACCTCACCATTACCAATGGTCGTGGATATATCAGCGCTGATAAGAACAAGGATGATAAGACTCCGATCGGTGTGATCGCAGTTGATTCCATCTACACTCCGATCGAGCGTGTTAACATCAAGGTTGAGAATACCCGTGTTGGTCAGCAGACTGACTTCGATAAGCTCACTCTTGACATCTGGACCAACGGTTCTATTGGACCTGAGGAAGCACTCAGCCTTGCAGCTAAGGTTCTTGCAGAGCATCTTAATCTCTTCATCAACCTTTCTGAAAAAGGTTCTGAGCTCTCTATCATGTCTGATGAGCCTAAGGCTGAGACCGCAGCTCCTATGGGCATGACCATCGATGAACTTGAGCTCTCTGTACGTTCCTTCAATTGCTTGAAGCGTGCAGGAATCAACACCGTCGAGGAACTCTGCAACAAGAGCCCGGATGAGATGATGAAGGTTCGTAACCTTGGTAAGAAGTCCCTTGACGAAGTTCTCGCTAAGCTCGAAGAACTCAACCTCAAGCTTCGTACCGAAGACTGATTTTAGTAATCAGCTTACTGATCCCGTAAGACCGATAAGTCCGAATGGCACGGTCCGGCGGGCCTCAGGCGGCATAAACTTCGCCATACCGGTAAGTCCGAAGAGCGCGGTAGGGTGAAAACCACCATATTAGGAGGCATTATTATGGCAAAGTACAGAAAGTTAGGAAGAACCTCTTCCCAGAGAAAGGCTCTGCTTCGTAACCAGGTAACCATGCTTTTAAACAAGGGCAAGATTGTTACCACCGAAGCTAAGGCCAAGGAAGTTCAGAAGATCGCTGAGAAGATGATCGCTCTGGCTATCCGCGAAAAGGACAACTTCGACGAAGTTACCGTTGACGCTAAGGTTCCGGTAAAGGACAAGGACGGTAAGAGAGTTAAGGAAGTTGTTGATGGTAAGAAGGTAACCAAGTTCGAGACCGTTCAGAAGACCATCAAGAAGGATCGTCCTTCCCGTCTTCACGCTCGTCGTCAGATGCTCAAGGTTCTCTATACCCTTACTGAAAAGGGCGAGAAGAAGAGCGAGACCAAGGTTGTAAACCTTCCCAATAAGCTTTTCGAAGAGATCGCACCTAAGTACGAGAACCGTAACGGCGGTTACACCCGTATCGTTAAGATCGGTCAGCGTAAGGGTGATGGAGCAATGGAAGTTCTTCTTGAGCTCATCTAATCTCTAAGCATTTTGCGAAATAAGGCGGAGAACTTCGGTTCTCCGCTTTTTTATATATCTATGGTCCCCGATTTAGATCAGGAAGAGTCCATAGAATAGAATAAGCTCTACATTTCCGAAGGAGTTCTTCGTAAATGTAGAGCTTATTGCAGTCTTGCCTTATATGGTGGATAGCGTCTTACGATCCGCTGGCATTCGAATCGATAATGCCCTTGGCGTAGTGCAAGTCGTAGAGAGCGGGGTTCTTCTTGTCAACAGAATCGGTCTCCAGGCAGTCGCCGAAGGTTGTGAAGGGACGTTCCTTGGCTTCAGCCGTGGAAGCGCGATATACAATCGTAGGACGCAGGAGACTCTTGGAAAGAGGAACGTGTCCTAAGAGTCTATAGAGAATATAGTAACCGCACTTTCCGAGCTCCAGGCGGTCCTGACGGATGGTGGTGAGCGGAGGGTTTAGATGCTGGGAGATCGGCAGATCGTCGAATCCGATGACACTGATGTCTTCCGGTACATTGTACCCTAAGGTCATGCATTCGGTAATGACACCGGTTGCAATCAGATCGTTACCGCAGATAATGGCGGTTGCACCCTTCTCCAGAAAGCCTTTTACATGGTATTTTGCAGCATCTGCTACGAAATAACCATAGACGGCGAGCTCGGGATTGATCTCGAGGGAATGCTCTGACATGCTCTTGAGATAAGCGTTCATACGCTGATCGGAAATCATGGAACCGATAGAACCATCGAGGAAGGCAATGCGACGATGACCGAGATGATAGAGGTGGTCAATCGCCATATCGATACCTTCTTCATTGTCCGTGCCGATAGAACCGACATTGAGGTTCTCGCGAATGAAATTATCTAATAATACTGTTGGGAATGTCGTTGTCTCGAATTCTGACATCCAGGGATCGTCGAGTGAGAAGCCGACGACAAAAGCGCCGGAATAGTGGGAACGCATCATATAAGTGTCATAGCGTTCGTTCATCTGAAATTCCTTGCTGACAGGAAGGACACTAACGTCGTAGCGCTCCTGAAAAGCTGCCTGCTTGAATCCTAAGATAATCTCGTAACCGAACTGGTTCGTAGATTCATAATCCATATTTTCAATGAAGATGCAGAGCTTCTTGCGATGCTCTTTATCTCTTCTCTTGCTCTTATAACCCATCTCGACAGCCATGTCGAGAACCTGTTGGCGGACACTGTCACTGATATCCTTGCCACCGTTCAACCCCTTTGAAACGGTGCTTACAGATACACCCAGGCGATCTGCAATCTCTTTGATTGTTGCGGCCATTTCTCTCCCCTTTGGAAACCAAAAACTACCCTTATATATAGAACTGATATACGAATATATAGGAAAATTGCATTCCTATATGTCAACTTATATCCATATATTATAGGAAGGTAGATATCTGAATTCAAGAGAAAACACGAAAATAAACGAAAATAAATCGCGGGTTGAGTTTGCGAATTCTTAATATTCAACAAAAACTAATCAACGGAATTGTACAAAATAACGAAGAAACAGAAAATATGCAAGAAATATTGACAAATATGATAGCTGGGGCTATATTACACACATGGAGCGAAAGTTTCCGAAAGTTTCGCGCGTAAGCTTTTGATCGAAGTAGTAGGAGTTCAGAAGCTGGGTGCGATTTCATTTTCGAGATTAGCGGAAACGGTTCCGAACAAACTATGTGTGATGTTACTTACAAATGAAAGGTAACAAAGAAAGGAAGAGGGAATTATGAAAAAGAGAATTGTCGCAGTACTTCTCACCAGCCTTATGGCAGTTTCCGCAGTAGCATGTGGAAGCAAGACAGCAGAGCCTGAAGCTGATGCAAGTGGTGCAGCAAGCAAAACTGATGCAACTGAGACCAAGGATGTAACCCTTACCGTTTGGGGACCTCAGGAAGATCAGGTTAACGCTGATGGTGATGAAGGATCCACCGGTTGGCTCCAGGAACAGTGTGAGGCATTCAACGAGGCACATCCTGAATGGAATATTACTTTCAACTATGGCGTATGCTCCGAAGGTGATGCAGCAACCAACGTTCCCGCTGACGTAGATGCAGCTGGCGATGTATACTTCTTTGCTAACGACCAGATTCCTCAGCTTGTAGATGCTGGTGCACTTGCAGAGCTTGGTGGATCTGCTCTTGAAACAGTAAAGAGCATCAATTCCGATGCAGTTGTTAACTCCGTAACAGAAGACGGATCTGTATATGGTGTTCCTTTCACTGGTAACACCTGGTTCATGTACTACGACACCAGAGTATTCTCTGCTGATGATGTTAAGTCTCTTGACACCATGCTTGAGAAGGGCAAGGTTGCTTTCCCTCTTTCCAACGCTTGGTATCTTGGTGCTATGTATGCAGCTAACGGATGCACCTTCTTCGGCGCAGACGGACAGGATGAGAAGGCTGGAATCGACTTCGATGGCGATAAGGCTACCGCAGTCACCAATTACCTTGTAGATCTTGCAGCTAACCCCAACTTCATGGATGATGCTGATGGCGCTGGTATCGCAGGTCTTGGCGATGGCACTGTAGCAGCTATCTTCTCCGGTTCCTGGGATTACAATAACGTAGTAGAAGCACTTGGTAAGGAAAATGTTGGTGTTGTTGCAGCTCCTACCATCAAGATTGATGGCCAGGATAAGCAGATGCTTCCTTTCGCTGGTTCCAAGGCAATCGGTGTTAACCCTAAGGCAAAAGATCAGCAGGTTGCTGTAGCTCTTGCACTCTACCTTGGTTCTGAGGATGCACAGAAGGCTCATTACGAAGAGCGTAACATCATCCCTACCGCAACTTCTATCGATCTCAGCTCCGATCTTATGGCAGCAGCTCAGGCAGATACAATGGATAACAAGTCCATCCTTCAGCCTGTATTCCCTGAGATGGGTTGGTACTGGACTCCCGCAGCTGATTTCGCTAAGGCAATCATTTCTGGTGATGTAAACCACGACAACGCAGCTGATCAGACCGCAACCTTCAATACTCAGCTCAATACTGAGCCGGTATCCGAATAATACGGTTCTATAAGAGATAAGCGCTAATGAGAGAGCCGGACAGCAAGTTCTGCCCGGCTTTCTTTCCAAGGACGGAACGAAATTTCTTCGAAAATGCAAAACAGTTCCTACAGGTGGGCATTCCACGAATGCCTATCCGTAAGCATTGTAATTGGGTGCAATATAGAAGAATATAGGAGAGAAAAAAATGAGCAAAGGAAAGAATAAAAAACGTGATTATGCTCCGTCTCCTTATGCATTGAAAGATGCCATCATCAAGGGCAACTGGATGACCAAATTATCCATGCTCCTGTGTGGATTCGGCTGTCTTATGCATAAGCAGATCGTGAAGGGAATCGTGTTCCTCGCAGTAGAAGTGGCCTTTATATGGTTTATGGTAAGCAAGGGATTCGGCTTCCTCGCAGGACTCCCCGGACTCGGAGAGAGCGAACAGGGAAAAGTTTGGAATGAGGCTCTGGGCGTATTCGAATATTCAGAGGGTGATAATTCAGTGCTCATCCTTCTGTATGGAGTTGCGACCTGCTTTGTCGTGCTGGGATTCCTTCTCTTCTGGGTGGTCCAGTTAAAGCATGCATACAAGCTTGAGTGTTATCAGGCGAAAGGCAAGCATATTAACAGTCTGGCAGAAGACTTTAAGAGCCTAGTAGATCAGAATCTGCATATAACACTGATGGCACTTCCTTGTCTTGCAATTCTTCTCTTCAATATTGTTCCTCTGGTCTTCATGATCTCCATGGCCTTCACGAACTATTCGAAGCAGGGCAAGCATCTGATCCTCTTCGACTGGGTTGGACTGAAGAACTTCATTACCGTTCTGAATATGAACGGTTCTCTGGGCAAGCAGTTCTGGAGTGTACTAGGATGGACCCTCGTCTGGGCAGTCTTTGCAACCTTCCTGAACTATCTCTTAGGTATGATCCTTGCTATGATCATTAATCGTAAGGGTACCAAGCTCAAGGCTATGTGGAGATTCTTCTTCGTACTCTCCATTGCAGTTCCCCAGTTCGTATCCCTCCTCATCATGAGAACCATGCTGCAGGATCAGGGTGCAATCAATGTTATGCTGCAGAGCCTTGGAATAACCCATGCACCCATCCACTTTATGACAGACCCGACTCTGGCAAGAATCACAGTTATCGTTGTTAACCTCTGGGTAGGTATTCCTTATACCCTCCTTCAGGTAACCGGAATCTTACAGAATATTCCTGTAGAACTCTATGAAGCAGCGAAGGTTGACGGTGCAGGTCCTGCAACCATCTTCTTCAAGATTACGCTTCCCTACATGCTCTTCGTTACCACACCATATCTGATCACTCAGTTTACCGGTAACGTAAATAACTTCAATGTTATCTATCTGCTGTCTGGAGGCGGTCCGACTCCCGTTGGAGCATCTGCAGGTAAGACAGACCTTTTGGTCACCTGGCTCTACAAGCTGACCGTAGATCAGCAGTACTACAATATCGGAGCAGTCATTGGTATCTTCACCTTTGTCATCCTGTCGGTGGTTGCACTTGTAACCTATCGCAATTCCGGATCCTATAAGAACGAGGAGGCATTCATGTGATGGAGACGAATAAGAACCAGGTCGGCGGTCTAAAGACGACCATAATTAACACACTTGTTCATATTTTCCTTGCAGTTCTTTCCTTTATCTGGGTCCTGCCCATTATCTGGATTGTACTTACAAGCTTCCGTGCGGAGAAGGGTTCCTATGTGAAGACCTTCTTCCCCAAGGGCTACACCTTGGACAACTACATTAAGCTCTTTACGGACCATACGATTCTGAACTTCCAGCAGATGTTCATGAATACCTTAATCATCGCAATCTTCAGCTGCCTGTTCACCACCTTCATGGTGCTCTCTGTCAGCTACTGTATGTCCAGACTTCGTTTTGCATTCCGTAAGCCGTATATGAATATTGCAATGGTTCTGACTCTCTTCCCGGGATTCATGTCCATGATTGCAATCTACTTCATTCTGAAGGCTTTCGGCCTTACAGAAGGCAACATGATTAAGGTTGCTCTTGTAATGGTATATTCCGGTGGCGCAGGCCTCGGCTTCTATATTGCGAAAGGATTCTTCGATACCATACCCAAGTCACTCGATGAAGCTGCCCTCCTCGATGGAGCTACCAAGTTCCAGATCTTCACCAAGGTGACCATCCCCCTGTCGAAGCCCATTATCGTCTATACGGTTCTGACATCCTTTATCGCACCCTGGGTTGACTTTGTATTCGCAAAGGTTATCTGTAAGGCAAATGCAGATCAGTTCACGGTAGCCATCGGAATGTGGAATATGCTGCAGAAGGAATACATCCATCAGTGGTATACAGCATTTGCAGCTGCAGCAGTCTGCGTTTCCATTCCCATTGCAATCCTCTTCATGTTTATGCAGAAGTATTATGTAGAAGGCATGGCCGGAGCAGTCAAGGGTTAATCCCTCGGAAATGTAGAACAAATCCATAAGCGGTACAGTCACTTGGCTGTACCGTTTTCTTTTAGGAAGAGAAATACAATGTGGAAGAAAAAACTGCTTGCAGTAACGATGTGCGCAGCCCTGACCTTCTCCGCTTGTGGCAGAGCAGAAGGAGACAGTGCATCCTCGCAGATGACCAGATTGAATCACCAGACGGCATATAAGGATATGGATGACAAGTATGGAACGACCTATGAAGTCTTTGTACGTTCCTTCTATGACTCGAACGGAGATGGTATCGGTGATCTCAAGGGACTTGAGGAGAAGCTGGACTATCTGAATGACGGTGATCCAGAGACGAACGATGATATGACAGTTGATGGAATCTGGCTCATGCCTATCATGCCATCCACTACCTATCACAAATACGATGTCACAGATTATGAAGATATTGATCCTGAATATGGAACGATGGAGGATTTTGACCA